>Ga0209577_10001770_pt1 | contig 21297 bp, 22 predicted proteins | sample GraSoiAngelo_109_FD_185874 | JGI IMG/M metagenome (GOLD analysis project Ga0209577, IMG submission 185874) | Grasslands soil microbial communities from the Angelo Coastal Reserve, California, USA - 14_0903_12_20cm (SPAdes) (version 2) | ecosystem: Environmental > Terrestrial > Soil > Grasslands...
AGGAGCGTTTGCGAGACGATACAGACCTCTCCCAACCGGGATGACCTCGCCGGAATCCCGAAGAGCATACAGGGAGCGCGGGTGAATTCCCAGACGCAGGGCGTTGGTGGTCCGAAGCATTCCTCCGTGCTCGCGAAAGGCTTTCCGAGCGAACGCGAGATTTGCAGAAATTTGAGGCATAACGATGGATATAATACTCGGACATTATACACACTGTCCGAGTTATTTATCCATACTCCCATTCGCTTTCCCACGTTACCGCCCGGTGCCGGCGATGTCAGGCGAGGGTTCACTAAAGGTTCAATAAGGGTTCCTGAGGTTGCTTTTTGCGTCAAATTGTGGCGATCCGTGCCCTTGGTTTCAATGACTTACGACTCAGTTTTGCCCTTTCACGGCGGTAACACGGTTCAAATCTCGTCGGGGATGCCAACAAAATAAAGAACTTCCGCAAAACCACCGCTTTTCTTCAATGGGTGTTTGCATCCCCGGCGATGAAAGGCAATCGTCCGAAGCAGGGTATGCGCAGGTGTGGCGCCATGCAAAAAGCGACTCGGCAGTTTGCGCGATCCTGGTACAAGAGCAGGACCATCAAATCGATCTGGCCACTGCGCTCGGCGAAGAGGTTCCGAATGTTGGTTTTGGGCCTCAAGGACGCTCCTCGGGCAAGCGCCGCTAGAGACGGCCTGGATGCGCAACAAACTCGCGATAGCCACGACCGGAGGCACTACGGCCACCAGACTGGCTGTAGAAACGTTTTATAGTAATGATCGACTCGGTGCATTAGTCGAACAAATTCATCAACAACCCAAAAATCCAATGATTCGGAACGGCGGCCCGTGACAATCAGTCTTGCTACGCCGTCAGTGCACAGCAACACTGTCCTTGCCGATGCCGACTCCAGCACCCGTAGCCCAGACTTTCAATCTATGCAGCAGCCCGCCGAATTGGTCCGGCTTGTGCGACTTCAGCGCACGTAGCCGCGCATTGACGGCACGCTTGAGCACATTTTCTCATCGTGTCGCCTTCGTGCTTTCCGCACTCTGCCGCGCAGGCTGTGCATAGCTCGGAACAGATGCTGCACACCCGGTGAGCGAATCCAGAGCTCGCCGTAAGTAGAGCCACGCAGGTTCGGCACACTTCGATACATTCGTTACAAAATCGGATACAGTCCCTCATCATGACCGGATCTTGGTCCAGGGACTCAGCGCGGCATTGAGCGCACCAGCGCAAGCACTGCAAACACTCCTCTATACACTTCTCAACTGTTCGATTTGAAATCGTCATGTGATCCTCCATTTTTGCCGAACGCTACCTTTGCACTTGCCGGTCTTGATTACGCAGTTCAGGCGACATCCTGTTTGTGCGACTGCATTGCACCTTCCATAGCGGCCTCAGCCTGCAAACTTTGGAGATCTCGCGAGATGGTTACAGCAGCGAGACTGCGACCGCCTTTTTTATAGAGCACGGTGCAATTACGCGCATCGAGGCTACCGTCGATCTCGATAGCGTCCCACTTCTCGGCGTGGCCGACGTAATTGATAGCTACCTCGTAGTGTTGACTCCAGAAGAATGGAACAGCGTCGAACCTTTCGCGACGGCCGAGGATATTCTTAGCCGCGACTTGACCCTGCCGTTCAGCTACTACCCAATGCTCGACACGAATTCGCTCGCCTGTGTGCGGATCGGGCCAGCGTGCAGCATCGCCAGCTGCGAAGATTCCGGGCACACTGCTTTCGAGATATTCGTTGACTTCAATACCACGATTGACGGCGAGTCCAGCTTGCTCTGCCAAAATAAGCGATGGCCGCACACCTACGCCCAAGACAATGAAGTCCGCCTCTAAATGTGTTCCGCCGCTTAAGGTGATAGTGCGAGCACTAGCCTTGCTCACCGTCTGTCCCAAATGAAAGGTCACGCCATGAGCTTCGTGAAGCTTGCGGACGAAGAGCCCAATCTCAGATCCCATTACGCGTTCGAGGGGCTGGCTCTCTGGTGCGACGACATCGACGAGGATCCCGCGGGTGCGCAGCGATGCGGCAACTTCTAAGCCGATAAAGCTGACGCCAACAACTACCACTCGTTTTGCTGAAGCTGCCTTGGCAATGATGGCCTTGCTATCAGCGAAGGTGCGGAGATAATGAACCTGAGAATCAGTCGCGCCTTCAATCGGCAAATGAATCGGGTCGGCTCCGGTGGCCAACAGGAGAGCCCCAAATTCGAGCTGGTTGCCGTTCTCGACCACTATGCGGCGATTGTTTGTATCAATCGATGAAACTCGCGAGTGAAGGAGCAGATCGATGTGGCGGTCGCGATAATAGTCCGGAGGACGTAGGGGAACCCACTCTTCTTGCGCCGTACCCGCGAGGTAATCCTTGGAGAGGTTCGGACGATCAATTGGCGGCGAATCGTCGGCACTGACTATGGTCACAGAACGGTCATAGCCCTCCCGTCGCAGCATGTCGGCTGCGGCCAAACCCGCGGCGCCTCCGCCAACAATGACGACTGAGCTTGGCCCCTGCGTGCCGCGCTTAGGATCCGGTGATGGAAGCTTCTCGCGAACAAAAATCTTGTCGCCCAGTTTTTCGACTCGCCAGCAAGGGACGGGATCAAGAGCCGGCGCCCGCAGCGCCTCACCAGTCCGGAGGCTAAAGCAGGCATGGTGCCATGGACAACGAACCGTATCCCCCACCATCAAACCCGCTGCGAGCGGTCCACCATAGTGAGTGCAGTGGCCGCCAACGGCGAAGAATTCATCTCCGCGACGGGCGAGTACCACTTCTTCGCCGTCGGCCTGTCCCGAAATCATGCTGCCATCGCGGAGCTCGCCAACCAGGAATCCACTCTTAAAATCGGGTTTGTTCTTCTCTGTTGTGTCTGCCATGATCTGCCTCCCGAGTAACTCAATATCGCGTCGGACTATTCTCACCCGATCAAAGATAGGAGCTATTTCTTCTGCGCAATTGCGGGCGACGCTTCTACACTATCCCGCTTATTCCACCCATGGAAACGCGAGAGGTCACCGGCATTCCACGATTCGCGGAGGCCAGGGGTGCTCAGGTCCCAGTCTGGGCGGATTTCTCTGGTCACGGCGCGCAGATCGTGCCAAAGATCGGTGACCGACGGACGGCCCCAGAACCAATAGCCGTTATAGATGCTGTAAATTACGAGCCCCGGCTTGAGCACGAGTGTATGGGGGATCATCGGATTGTGCTCGGGATCGGTGTACTCCTGGATATCAAGGTCTTTCTGAAGCTTTCGGTCGGGATCTGAAAGGAAAGTCCACTGCGCACCAACTGACGCACGGAATTCCTGCAGAGTATGGTGATCGTCAGTGGCGATCGTGGCGATCTGAGTGTAAGCCACCGCGATCTTCGGGTAGAACGCCGCAAGTTGCAAATGCTGCTGGTGCTCCTTCGGGCAGAAGTGGCCGCGTGCGAGCGTGAGTATTAGCGGATCATCACTCTGGAGCTCGCTGAGTCTGCGCACTTCTCCCGTGTGATCGGGCAATTCGTAGTCGGGGAGAATGCCTCCGGGCACAATATCAGAACGCATGATTCGAATTCCTCCTGTTTTTCTCAGAAAACTTCCGTTAAAGATCCAGGGTGACGCCCGCAGTTGGCTGGGAACAGCACACGAGCGCGTTCCCGGGCGCAGGCATCTCCAGCGGCTCAGGGTTATAAGTAATCGATCCGGAAATCAGGCCAGTCATGCAGGTGTGACAGACTCCAGTCCGGCACGACCATCTGACCGGAACGTCGCACGCCTCCGCCAGTTCAAGCAAGCTCGCGAATTTCGGATCCCAAGCGGCGGTAATTCCGCTGCGCGCGAATGAAACTGGAGGGCCAGATCCGGAATGTCCTTTTGGCAGGTGAGGAGTATGAACAACCTGCACCATGCCAGGAGTAATTGCCTCGAGAGAACCGAAGATTTCGGTGTGCACATTTTCTGGGAGCACGCCCCACTTTTTGAGGCCGTCGCGCATGTTATGCAAAAACGCAGGTGGGCCACACAGATAGAACTCACTATCCCGTGACACTCCGATCCTTTCCAGTAAGGCTGTGTCAATGTGTCCGGGCGCATCGAAGTCTGCCCCGACCTGATCGCTTGCGCCAGGCCTGCTGTACACAATGTATGCTCGTCCGCCAGAGATCTGTTTCAGTAATGAACGCGATTCTTCCGAAAATGGATGGTCGGCGCGATTGCGCGCTCCATAAACCCACCAGACCTGTCGTTGCGATCTTTCCGCGGCGAGTGCGTGCAGCATCGACATCACCGGCGTTGCGCCCACTCCCGCGCTGAGCAGAACCACAGGACTCTGGCTAGGACTCAGAATAAAATTTCCGCGCGGTGCACTAACTTCCAATACATCACCTTCTCGCGTACGGGTGCACAGAAATGAACTTCCGATCCCGTTCAATTCGTTTTTGACACTGATGCGAAAATGGTCGGCTGCGGGCAGATCAGATAGCGAATAGCTGCGAAGAACCGGCGGTTTGCCGGAGTCGAGATGTAAGCGCAAAACAACAAACTGACCCCCCTGAAAGAGAGTAAGAGGTTGCCCATCGATCGGCGCTAGACTGAAGGAAGTTACGCTATCGCTTTCCTTATTAATATGCGCGACTCGCATCTGCCGGAAGCCGGGCCATGCTGGCGCTTGTTCCTCATAGGCGAGCCCCAAATTCCCCACCGCGGTCTTCGAGCTCAAGTCCTGTTGGAGCATCGCCTGGAACGAGCTCTGCCAACCCTTGCTAAGTGCCGGAATCCGTAGAGCACGTTGCAGCTGATCGTGGTTATGTCCTGGCAAGTACAAGAGACCATCACAATCAGCAACACTGATTCGCTCTGGACCGTCGGCGGTCTTTTCAATGTCATCGCCTGCACCAACTTCTCCTTCCTTCAACACACGAAAGTAAAATCCTGGTCTGTGATGTGCTACGAGCAGGGCTGGCATCCGAGGTTCATTCATGCGGATGCCAACGCGGTAGCACGTTACGCGCGGCTGCGTTACTTCAAATTCGGCGCCACCGATGCGGTATCGATCGCCTATGCACACCTCACTATCGGGAAGCCCTTCAACGGTGAAGTTTTCTCCGAACTGGCCAAAGACGAAGTCATTACGTCCGAGAACGTTCTCCCAGTAGTGATACGAGTCGATCTGATAAACAAAGACAGCTCGATGTTCACCACCGTGGCCGGCGAGATCTCCTTGCGCATCGCCATCGATATCAAGCTTGCGCACCATTCGCCTGCCCGGAGTCGGAGACTTCCAGACTGAGGTTCGGACAGTCTTTCCCTGCCATGTCACTTCCCGTGGAAGGCCGACATTGACTGAGAGTAATCGGGCCATTTCTACCTCGTCGAAAAGCTGCGTCTGGCTAGAAACATATTTGCCTACCAACGACGGGCCGGGGCGGCACCATCCACGTGGAGAATCTCTCCACTCACATGACTGGCGTGCGCCAGGTAAAGAACGGCATCAACGATATCCTTTACTGTCGCCTTCTTCATAGGTGGCTGCATGGTCGAGTTGCTCGGTTCATTGCGGTGCATAAGTGTATCCACAACGCCGGGAGCTACGGCGTTGAAACGGATGCCGTCTTTTGCATACTCGATTGCAAGATTCTGGGTTGCTGAATTCAAGCCACCTTTCGTAATCATCGAAACGGAGCCATTTACGCCGACGATGGGCCTATCGGCAAGCGCCGCAGTAATGGTCACAACACACCCCGATTTCTGTTTCAGCATCTCTTTCACAGTGCGCTGAGTGATGTGGAAGAACCCGAGCAGGTTAGTGGAGAAAAGGGCATCGCAGTCCGCCGTAGTGAAATCAGTGAACGGCTTATTGAGGAAGATGCCTGCATTATTCACCAAGACATGGATGCTGCCGAAGTTGCTGATTGCTGCTTCGACGGCCTGGGAAGCCGTTTGCTCCTTACTGATTTCGCCGTCGAGCAGAACCAGGCCGCCGGTGGTCGTCAACTTTTGATTGGGTTCGCGAGACATCGCGACGACGTTGTAACCCTCCGTCAGAAATCTTTCCACTAAACCAGAGCCAATGCCGCCCGAAGCTCCGGTCACGATTGCTGTTTTCTTGCCCGACATAAATGACCTTTCGTTTGGAGCTGCGAACCGTGTACACAGGCATTCGCCGGCATGACTCCCCACAAAACCCCTATTGTTTGCCTGAAAAACTCACGAAACCGTCGATCAGTGTAGCGATCTGATCCGCCGCCGTGTCCAATGCGAAATGACCCGCTTCGAGAATGTGAATTTCAGCTTTCGGCACATCTTTTCGGTAGCGCTCTGGCTCCCCCAAATCGAATGAGAGGTCATACTTGCCCCATATAACCAGCAGGCGTGGCTGGTTCTCGCGCATCCACGCTTGCCATTTGGCGTAGGAGTCTACATTCGTTCGATAGTCGTAAAAAAGATTGCTTTGAGTCTCGGCCTGCCCGGACTGGCTGAGGAAATAGAATTCATCAGTCCAGAGGTCGGGATCGTAGCGATCCACATTCGGATCACTTCCAACGTGGCGGGTGCGGGTCGTGGCGAGTGACAGTAAATTTGCTCGCAGCGCGCTTTCGTTCCTGGCACGATCAGCCCAAAAGCCACGACGCGTCTTCCAATTCGCACCGAGACCCTCGTTGTGCGCAACAGCATCTTGAACGATGAGGGCTTCGATGCGTTCCGGATGCGCCAATGCCATGCGAAAACCAACCGGGCCACCATAGTCCTGCATATAAAGTGTGTAGCGTGGGAGCCCGAGCGCTTCGGTGAAGTGATTCATTATTTCGGCGTAGCGATCGAACGTGTACGCAAAGTTCTTTGGGTCCGGCCAGTCACTGTGTCCGAACCCGGGGTAATCGGGCGCGACGAGGTGATAGTGATCGGAGAGCCGGGCGAAGAGTGGCTCGAACATTCTTGAAGAGGACGGCAGGCCATGCAGCAGCAGAATCGTTAACGCGTCTTTGGGGCCGGCCTCCCGGTAAAAAATCGACAGCCCATCGATTACCGCCGTGCGATAGAAAGTCGGGTGTTTCATAACGTGTTCTTCTCGTGGTTGTCGGGCCTGGGCCAGCAGTTCAAACGATGCAAAGATGATCGAACTCGAAACAATCACCTGCAGTCAATGCAAGGACCGCCTGCAATATAAACATGCAGAGATTTTCGACTTGGCTTCGTGCATGCTTACGCGGCCACCCGCTTTGAGGATCGGTTTTTATGGGGTGTGCCGAGGTATGGGAATGAGGTGAGCAGGTCCGTGTGAGGCCCTACGTTATCTCCTGTCAGCTTTCCGTTTGTGAGAATGGAGATGAAGCCATCCATCACGTCGTCTGAGAGTGCCCGGCCATTGTGCGGATAGGCAGCTGGCCGGCTCGGGTCATAAACAAGGATGTCCGGAAGCAGAGTGCCTGCCACCCGTGTTGCTTCTTCCCGCGTGTATCCACCAGTGTGCTCAAGCGAGTGCGCGAACACGGGCACGAACCGAGCATCGTCCGCCGGTTGACCGGCAAGATAGTCACCCTTGCTCTCCCCGGTCAGGAATACAGATTGCGAAGGCAATGCCCCACGGTCGGCCTGAACCCATTTACCGCCTGCCCCATTAACGGTGCGATGCCACAGGCCGATTTTCCCGGTGCCCAAAGCAGAGTTGGAAAGTTCCAGCACGACACTGCAGACGTCAGCTCCAGTGAAGAAATCGTGACCGGTGAATTGCATATTATTGAGGGCGCCCATAGTGTCGAAGAAAAAGGAATCGCTGCGCCAGCCCGCGAAGAAGCGGTAATCTCCAGCCTCGGTCACCTGTGCATCTCGTCCCATGGAAACTGGCGCTGCTTCAATGATCGTTTCTCCGTCGTCGCCCACACCAGCGGCCTCCACGCCTTCGACACGGCGCAAAGTTGCAGTCTGCGCTCCGTCGGGAGAAGAGGAGAAACGGATTCGATATGCAATATCAGCGATGGCGTCGCCATTCGTGTCTATCTTAAATTCATAAACCGCGTCGGTTGCGAAAGGTTGGTCTGTCGTCGGCCCTTCGGGGTTTACACCAGCGGATGGGTGGACGTTCATAATTAATATCGATTTGCCCATAGCTCCAGGCTTGGGAAATACGTACAGGTCGGTAATATCGAGGCGAGCATCCCCGTGGGGAAAGCCGTAATCCGGGCCGGAGTAATGGTGTGACATAAATATTCCTTTCTCGGTTTTAGATACTTTGCGCGTCAAACGCAAAGACACATCGCTGAGTTCGGTTACGGACTGGTCCGCACCAAACCCACTACATCTCTCAGCTTCGTTGCCGCCGCAATCGACATCGCCCGCCAATCCCGAGTTGATCGAGGAGGGCCATCCATCCGCTCTAACTCGGCGAGCCAGTCGTCCATCGAAAGCCTGGCCTGCTCTGGACCAAACAGTTGCTCAACGGCACAGATGAAAGCGAACAGCTCACGCTCGGGTATGTGCATCTTCTCCGCACAAGTCGAATTAGAAGACCGTTCTTGCGACTTCATAGAGCTGGTTCTGGCTTTCTTTCTTCAGTCCCCAAAAGTCCTAACGTCTTAAAACCTGTCGACATCCACGACAGCTTTGGCAAAACCTTCAGGGGCCTCTTGCGGCAGGTTGTGTCCAACCCCGCCGGCAATCGTGCGATGCGCATACTTTCCGGAGAATTTTTGGGCGTAGGCAGTAGGTTCCGCATGTGGCGCCCCATTGGCATCGCCTTCAAGGCTGATGGCCGGGATGGTGATGACCGGGCCAGCTGCTAGCCGCCTTTCAAGATCGTCGTATTTGGACTCGCCCGCGACAAGTCCCTGGCGCCAACGATAATTGTGAATCACTATTGCAACATGGTCCGGATTATCAAAAGATGCTGCACTGCGATCAAATGTCGCATCATCGAAGTTCCACTTCGGCGAGGCTAGCTGCCAAATGAGCTTCGAAAAGTCGCGCCGATACTTTTCGTATCCTTCCTTCCCGCGATCGGTAGCAAAGTAGAACTGGTACCACCACTGGAGTTCGGCCTTTGGCGGAAGCGGCATCTTACCGGCTGCCTGGCTTCCGATCAGGTAACCACTCACCGAGACGAGCGCCTTGCAGCGCTCCGGCCAGAGCACCGCCATGATGTCTGCGGTACGCGCTCCCCAATCGAAGCCGGCGACAATTGCCTTGTCGATCTTAAGCGCATCCATTAAACCGATGATGTCGACAGCCACCACCGATTGCTGACCGTTACGGACCGTATCGCTCGAAAGAAAGTGTGTGGTACCAAAACCGCGAAGATATGGAACGATCACCCGGTATCCTGCAGTTGCCAACAAACGCGTGACGTCGACGAAGCTGTGAATGTCGTAGGGCCAACCGTGAAGAAGAATGACCGGCTTTCCACCGGTAGGGCCGGCTTCAGCGTATCCAATATTGAGCAGGCCGGCGTCTATTTGCTTGAGTGAAGAGAATGAAGTCGTGTTAGGGCTTGCGGTCGCAACAACAGCAGGCGAATTTGCACCTGCCTCTCCGAAGAGTGGGTGCTGGGCAAAGAGTCTGGTTCCCACAGAAACACCGGCCATGGCAAGGAGACGACGACGTGAAACCCCCTTCGGTTCTGTATGCTGCATTATTCGTGTCTCCTCTTGCGGTACCTTGGAAGCTCGGGATTCCACCGGCCAAGCCGAACCTTGGCTCACTTGGCCGGGATAACAGACACTATTACGAACGATGCCGACGCTCGATCGAAGTAGGAACTAAGCTGCAGTCGCTACAGCAGCGAGTAAGTTCATAAGAGTTTGCGCTGCGACGGTCGAAGATGTTGGATTCTGTCCCGTAATCAGACGGCCATCGACAACGGCATGCGGCTGCCAATTGGGGAGTTTGTCAAAGGTGGCTCCCAGTCGCGTCAACTCATCCTCGACTAGGAAGGGGACAACGTGGGTGAGCTGCACCTCGTCTTCCTCACCATTCGTAAAACCGGTCACGCGTTTTCCTTTGACCAGCGGCGCGCCTTGGTAGGTCACGTGACGAAGCACGCCGGGCGAATGGCAGACCAGAGCAATCGGTTTGCCGGAATTGTAGAAAGACTCGATCAGGGCGATGGATACGGGGCTTTCTGCGAGGTCCCACATAGGGCCGTGGCCGCCTACATAGAAGACCGTGTCATAATCCTCCGATTTCGTGTCGGCAAGCTTGACCGTCTGAGAAAGGGCCTTTTGTGCCGTCTGGTCCTGTTTAAAGCGGGTCATGGCAGGCGTTTGACCTTCTGGTAAATCGCTCTTCGGATCGATTGGCGGTTGTCCGCCTTTTGGTGAGGCGAGGGTCAGATCCACTCCCGCATCACGGAAAACAAAATACGGAGCTGCGAATTCTTCAAGCCAGAAGCCGGTCTTCCGACCGGTATTGCCGAGGACGTCATGCGATGTGAGCACCATCAGTATTTTCATGTTCTTTCTCCTGTTGTTCGTAGTGCGCAGTCCGATTGAGTCGGATGACATCACCCGATCAGACCAGAAGTCGTGGAGGCGAACAATTAGACGATGGTATCGACGATACCTTGGTATCGACCGGCGGCAGTTGCGGCAGACGAGGAAAGAGCCGATATTGCGCTTGAAGTGGTATCCTCAATCCATCTTTAATCCCTGACCGGTATTGCCCGCGTCGTCGAGACTGGGTCAAGAGATCAGCTGATCAATCACGCATGTGCCGCAGCGTAATGCGGATATGCGGTTGTCTACGATCCAACTGGGAGGAATCGCGACATGAGCAAGGCCTTGACCCCTATTCCTTTTGCCGGCTCGCAACTCGAAGAATCACGTCATGTCTGTGCGTTTTTTAATAGCGAAGAGGAAGAGTACCGCGTGCTGCTTCCATTCATCAATGATGGGTTCAAGTGCGGCGATAAAGCAGTTCATGTCGTAAACCCACACCAATGCGAGGACCACCTAAAAAGGCTAGCTGCAATAGGTGTTGAAACGAACTCGGCACGGCAGAGTGGGCAGTTGGAGATTAAGACCAGCAGCGAAGTCTATCTTCAAAACGGCCGTTTCGATCAGGATCGGATGTTGGAGGCATTCGAGCAGATGGCGAGTGGCAACGTCAACACTGGATTCCCTCTCAGTCGCATCGTTTGCCGCATGGACTGGGTGGTCGAAGGACGATCGTACATCGATGATGTCATCGAGTTCGAATCGCGCGTCAATGACGTCTGGCGCCGCCACGATGATGCAGTCATCTGTACCTACCATCTTTCGAAATTTGGCGGCGACACCGTGATTGATATCATGCGAACTCATCCTATGATCATCATCGGCGGCATTCTCCAACGTAACCCATTCTTTGTACCGCCCGAGGAGTTCCTGCGCGAAGTTCGGGGACGGCGCGCAATGCGGACAGCCTCCTCCCCCACAGCGGCCTGACATGCCAGCGCAAGTTGAAAACTTCGCGGAGGAAATCAAGCGCCTACGTCGCTGTAACAGCGACCTTGTCAGCATCCTTGCTCTTCCCGCCATGTGGAGTAGCGGTGATCCATTGCAGATTGTTCACACCTTAGTTGATGCGCTCCTTGGCATGTTCGGCCTGGATTTCGTCTATCTGCGATTGACAGAATCAGTCGGGAATGCGCCTATTGAGACGATCCGCGTCGCTTCAACTGCCAAAGAATTGCGAAAAACTCTACCCAGGCCGCAAGAGATCTCTGAGGCGCTCAACCGCTCGCTAGCACATAACCCACAGAAATGGCCAGCACGCATCACTATTGACGGCGAAGACATTTCGACCGTGGCCTTGCGATTGGGGCTGAACGGTGAAATTGGCGTCCTGGTGGCCGGCTCACAGCGGGTGGATTTCCCAGATCAGACTGAGAAGCTTCTTCTAAGCGTCGCGGCGAATCAGGCGGCGATCGGTCTCCAAGAGTCACGGCTCCTGAGCCAGCAGAAGCAAGTCGCAATCGAACTCGATGAGCGGGTCTCGCAACGAACTGCCGAACTTGCTGCAGCGAATGCTGAGCTGCAACTCCAGGTTGGCCTTCTGCAACAGATACCGGTGGCGGCTTGGACGACCAAGTCAGATGGTCGCCCGGATTTCGTAAACCAAAACTGGCTAGAGTACACGGGACAACAACTCAATTATGTCCTGTCAGGTCCTGAAGCCTGGATGACCGCTGTTCACCCTGATGACCGCGAAAGGACGTCAAGGGCGTTTTGGGAAGGAATACGCTCAGGACAAGGTTTTACAACGGAAGCTCGGGTTCGCCGCGCGCGTGACGGCACCTACCGATGGCACCTCAATCGAGTCGTAGCGTTATGTGACGCGGAAGGGAACCTTCTCAGGTTTGTCGGAACCGCCACAGACATTGAGGATCTTAAACAATCCCAAGAGAATTTACGCCAAATGACTGAAACCATTCCGGAGATGCTTTGGAGCGCTTCACCGGAAGGGGCGATCGACTACTGTAATACGCGATTGCTCGATTTCACTGGTTTCTCGGCCGAAGAAGTCATGGGCGACGGCTGGACGAAACTTATTCATCCTGATGATATTGGACAAGCGGCTCGGGCATGGATGTGTAGTGTCACAACCGGATCCCCGTACCGCGTCGAGGTTCGTACATTCCACGCTTCTGATCGCACCTACCGATGGTGCGTGACTAACGCCCGCCCATTGCTGGACCAGCAAGGGCGCATTCTCAAATGGCATGGCACGGTTGTGGACATGCACGATTGGAAGCAAGCCCAGGAAGAGCTACGAATCACGCAAGCGAATCTGGCGCGTGTCATGCGCGTGAGCACGATGGGGGAACTCACCGCATCGATTGCGCACGAAGTCAACCAGCCGCTGTCGGGCATTATCACCAATGCCAGCACCTCGCTTCGTATGCTGGCCGCCGACCCTCCCAATATCGAAGGCGCACGCGAAACCGCACGGCGAACGATTCGCGATGCCAACCGTGCCTCTGAAGTGATCACACGATTGCGCGGCCTGTTTGCCAAGAAATCCGCCACCGTCCAGTCGATGGACTTGAATGAGGCTACCCAAGAGGTAATTGCGCTGTCATTGACTGAACTTCAGAAAAATCGGGTGATGCTGCGAGCCGAACTTGCCAACGATCTCCCGCTTATCACAGGCGATCGCGTCCAGTTACAGCAAGTCATTTTGAATCTGCTCCGTAATGCTTCGGACGCCATGAGCTCCATTGATGATCGTCCAAGGGATTTACTGATTCGAACTGAACCAGATAATAATGACCGGGTACGCTTGAGCGTGACAGATGTTGGACTCGGCTTCGAACCTCAAGCAGCAGCCCGACTTTTCGAACCCTTCTACACGACGAAGAATGAGGGTATGGGAATCGGATTGTCGGTCAGCCGTTCTATTATCGAGCGTCATTATGGCCACCTGTCTGCGTCGCCGAATAACGGTCCGGGTGTTACATTCTCGTTTTCCATCCCCTGTAAACCAGAGGGATTAACGAGCGACAGTGTTTTCCCCAGTCAGGTGCCTCCCGAGTCGGACGCGGCGTGAGATATTCATATCGATCACTCGGCCGCAACTGAGTTCCGCGGAAAGACCAATACCAAAGTCCAATGGACGCTCTCTCACATGAGGCGCATTCTTACGACATGGAACCGCGCCAGGAAAGACGTGCCGCTGAACGTCTACTGGTGTCAGTCGTTGATGATGATGAGTCTGTGCGCGAATCGCTGCCCGACCTCCTTGGCGAATTCGGCTTTGCAGCACGTGCGTTCTCGTCCGCCGAAGAATTCCTCGCATCCGACTGCTTCGACCAGACCCGTTGCCTGATCCTCGACGTTGCCATGCCGGGAATGAGCGGACCGGAGCTTCAGCGCGAACTAAAGCTTCGCCGGCGAGAGATTCCCATTGTCTTCATAACGGCTCAACGAGAAGAAACAGTTCGCCCGCAAGTACTCAAAGAGGGCGCGATCGAGTGCCTGTTTAAGCCATTCAGCGACACGGCTCTGCTGAATGCGGTCAATTCGGCGCTTAGTCTGAAGTGAGAGTTTCGCACTCTGATTGGTCGTGGGGAATAAAATGAATGCAACGTGCGAGTTCGCAGGTCAATCGGAGTCATTACGCATGGCAGTCTCGACATCAATCGTGTTCGTTGTTGACGACGATATTTCGGTTCGTGAATCTCTCGAACTTTTGATCCGCACTGAAGGCTGGCAGCCGGAGACATTCGCCTCAGCACAAGAATTCCTCGACCATCCACGAGTCCCCGTTCCAAGCTGTCTCGTTCTTGACATTTCTCTTCCAGGACTCAATGGACTCGAACTGCAAAAGCGGATCGCCATGGAACGGACTGACATGCCGATCATTTTTATCACCGGTCATGGCGATGTGCCTAAGACTGTGCAAGCTATGAAAGCGGGCGCTGTCGAATTCTTGACGAAACCGTTTGGCGATGACGTATTGCTCAATGCCGTCCGTCAAGCCTTAGAGCGTAGTCGAGTTGTCCTGAGCTACGAGGCTGAGATGCAAACGCTGCGAGACCGTCATGCGGCACTCACTCCTCGCGAGCGGCAGGTAATGGCATTGGTGGCCTCTGGCTTGTTGAATAAACAGGTGGGCGGTGAACTTGGTATCAGCGAGATTACCGTAAAGGCGCACCGCGGCAAGGTAATGGAAAAAATGAAAGCAGAGTCACTTGCTGACTTGGTGAAGATGGCCTCTAGGCTAAGCGTTTCACGTGGCGCGCACTTCGACGTTATGCCGAACTCTTGATCGCGAAAGAAGGGAAATATGGATCACAACGAGGCAGTCCGTAAATTTGAACATTTGATGCTCAAGCAGGCTGATCAGGCCCAGGAGGCGGCAACCGAACTTGCAGCTTTGGTTTTACTCCTCCCCAATGAGAAATCTCGTGAGCTCGCACAGTTCCAAGGAAAGGCCAGCCACAAGCAAGCCAAAGAATTTCACGAGCTAGCGCAGAGAGTCAAAGAAAAATAGGTCATTCGCACCCGCGCGAGACTTATGTCGCGACTCGGGAGCCAATTCTCGCTTAGTTCATCTGACATTTGTTAGTGCCGTTTGCCCCGTACCAAGGGAGGTGAAATATGAAAGCAGTTGTTGTTCACCAATATGGCGGTCCTGAGGTACTCAAATTGCCGAGGAATATCCTGATCCCGCGGCAGGTCCCGGCGAAGTACTGGTGCGGGTCGCAGCCACCAGTGTGAATCCGATCGATTTCAAACGACGTGCCGGGTTGACAAAAGATTTTTATCCCATCAACTTTCCTGGGTTGATGGGAGTGGACATCGCGGGAACAGTCGTCACTGTTGGGCCAGGAGTGGAAGGCTTTTCCTCTGGCGACCGCGTGTTTGCAATGGCGGCCGACACGCCACGGAATGCGGAGAAGTACGCAACCGTAAAGGTGGTACCGGTGTATGCGACACCTGATCCGAAAACTCTTCAGTTCATGGCCGAGGCTGTCCGAGATGGCAAGCTGGCTATTCCAATCAGCCGCAAGCTGCCACTCAGCAAAGCGGCCGAAGCTCAAGCTGCCGCTGAAGAAGGTGGTATCGGGAAGGTCTTGCTGGTCGCTTGACAGTGTTTTGGAAACAGAGGACATGAGAGGAAAATCGCAAAATAAAAAGGGGCTGCGCGGAGTTGATTTCGCTTCGAAGCCGAGCGGCGAGGGGTGTATGGAATGCCTGACCTCACCGAGAGGCTGGTGGTTTCATCTCCGTCGGTGTGCGGACTGTGGGCACATCGGATGCTGTGACAGTTCTCCGAGTCAGCATGCATCAAAGCATGCGGCGGCGACAGGACATCCGATCATAACCAGCTTTGAGCCGGGTGAGGATTGGTTCTTTGATTACGAAAAGCAGGGCATGATCAAAGGTGTGGAATTGCTTCCGCCCCACGCGCATCCCGAAAGTCAGCCCGCACCTGGACCCGCAGGAAGGGTGCCAGCCAACTGGGAATCGCTCCTAAAATAGCTGTCCGTAAAGGGTAGCCCTCAAATAAAACTCTTCTTCGCGACCATAGGCATTTCCGGCTCTGATTTATCGATAAGGCGAGGCACCGCATGAATCTACCTGACGCACCGATTGCACATGAAGGCTTCTTTGCCACTCATTTCTTCACAGTGAGCGACCAAGATAAGTCGAAGGACTTCTATGTCCGAATTCTTGGTGGGAAGGTGATCAAATCAGACAATCCTTGCTACATCAAACTAGCTAATACTTGGATCATCCTCAATTCCGGGGGTGGCCCAACTCCCGACAAGCCAGAGGTCCTTCTTGAAACACCGCCGGATCTAAACAGAGTGAATAGTTTCCTTAACTTGCGAGTCGCCGACATCTGGGCCTGCTACAAACAATGGGGAGCCAATGGAGCGGCTTTTCTTACCGAGCCGTTAGACAATCACGGATGGGAATGGCGCTGCTACATGCGTGATCCCGACGGCTACCTCATCGAGGTCGGCCAATATACTAAAAAATACTAAAATGGCCCTCGACCATTTCAACAGCCGCAGTTAATCAGTCGGCAAGCAATCAGCCTGTTCGAGTACCGCCCACGCAAAACAGACGACCAATACCATTGTCCAATTGTTCAACGTCCGCCCTTCTGCTTTGATACGGCATGCTGCATATTCGATCGGAATCTGCATTTCGGATACGACTTTGAAAATTACGTCTTAATCTTCGGAGAAGAATTATGTCAACCAATAAAGCAGCACTCGCGATTGACGCACGAGTTCCATCGTCAAATCCTCTCGATATCATTCCAAACGAAATACCGTTCGATGTGCCCTATGGGCGACCGATATCGCTCGAGCGAGCCCAGGCGGTAATTCATGCCGCCGTGGCCGAGGCCAAAAAGCGGAATTGGAAGATGAACATAGCCGTGGCCGATTCAGCTGGCAACTTGGTTGCCTTCCAGCGAATGGACGGCGCGATGCTTGCCTCCATTCAGATCGCGGAGCACAAGGCGCGAGCAGCCGTGACCTTCCGCCGGCCAACGAAGGTCTTCGAGGACGGCATCAATCTTATGCACCTCAACTATCTGCTCGCGTTCGATGGAGTCATTGCGTCTCGCGGTGGAATTCCACTGATCGACGAAGGAGTCATTATCGGCGCAATCGGTGTTTCGGGAGGGACAGATTCCCAGGACGAGGTCGTCAGCAATGCAGGCGCGGAACTAATTATGAATTCCACCCCAAGAACCAGATGATTTATCTCTCCAGAAGAGTGGAGTGGCTCACCGATAGTTCCGAGGCGAATCTCTCATCCTCGCGGGTCTGATTACGAAGCGGCGCCGGTCGCGAGCAACGAACGCGAGTGGACATAAGAATAGCGGAGCCGTGGATATAGGCTCCGCTAAATCTATTTAGCCCGCGATTTGACCCAGGTAGTATCCGAGCCGATTTTCGACATCCCCTGGCTTGTGGAAGCCGCGTGCGATCAGCGCCTTGATGCCCTCCTGGGCGGCAGGTCGACCGAGCGAAGCGATGCACGCATCCCACCCGGCGCCGAGTTCTACGTCGGGCGGCAGGCTGGTGTTGACGAGGCGCTTGGTGTTGCCGATCGCCCATTTGTCGAACTTGGCGATTCGGGTCGCGAGCGCCTCAACGAACGCCTCTAGCTCGGCATCGGGAAGGGCCCGATTGATGTAGCCGTAGGCCTCCGCCTGGTCTGCCCTGATGTCCTCCGAACTCAACAGCACTTCCAGGGCCCGGTTTCGCCCGATCAATCCAGGCAGTCGCGCCATGGGGCCGCCGCCAGCGACCATTCCCACGCCCACCTCCCATTGCGAGATGATGGCCTTCTCGCGGCTGGCAAAACTCATGTCGCAAGCCAGCGTGATCTCGCTGCCGTTGCCGGTCGCACGTCCGCGGATGAGCGCGATAGATGCGACTGGCAAGCGGGTCAGACGGACGAGAAAGTCCGGCCAAGGCGGCAAGCCTGTGGGACCAACTGGCAGTGCGGTCAGATCCTCAAGCTTTGCAGTGAAATCGGAGTGATTCAGGAAGTAGCCCTCAACCGCGCTGTCGAAGACCACGACACGGACGTGCTCGTCCGCCTCAAGGGCGTCGATGACTTCCTGGAATTGCTTGACCATTTCGGGCCCCATTACATTGATCGGCGGATTCTCGATCGTGACACGCCAATAAGCGGGCGAACGCCGCGTCAGTCGAACCTGTGCGAGTTTGGTCGGTGTATTCATGTGGGTGAGTTTGGCAGGTGCGTTCACAGTTGCCATGAGATTTCCTCCGTATTTTTTCTCTCGAAAACCGGCTGATTAAAACCGACAACAGCCGTCAACGCTCGGTAGTTCATCCGTCCAAGCAAATGTGCACATACCCGACGATCTCAAGAATTTAGGACTACGAGGCGAAATCGTTTCTCGGATAGGACAAAACCAACCGGTGACATAAAGCCATCACCATTCAGCCAGAACAAAACGAGCGGCGCAATTGGACAATGGTATCGCCCATACTTTCGTATCACTGTAGTTGCCTTCACGCCGTAGGCATACCGCTTTTTCCATCCTGCCCGCGCCCTTAATACGAAGGTATTGCCAATACCATCGTCTAATTGTTTTACTCCCCTCACCTCTGGCCTAATCGCAATCGTCGGAAATACACAGTGGCCCGGCTCGGGAAATTTCTTTTTTGTTGAGGAGAACGCACCATGTCTGAACTTGTGACGAAATCTGTGACACAGAAACAGCAGAAGATAGAAAAACGCACCGTCGTGGAACGCATCGGCGGCTCTGCGATCCTTCCAACAGGCGTGGCATTGCTCGTCCTCGTGGTTACAGCCGTTTACGCGCAAGTCCAAAACAGCGACAAGTACTCCCTGAAATCGCCGAGCGGAATCGCGTTCTCCGATTTCAGGGGATATGAGGACTGGTCGGTAGTCTCTTCCGCCCGAACCGACGAGGTGCTGAAGGTGATCGTCGCCAACCCGAAGATGATTAACGCTTACAAGGCAGGCGTTCCCGGCAACAGCCAGATTTTCCCGGATGGGTCCATGATCGTGAAGCTCCAGTGGAAGCCGAAGAAGAGCACCGAGGCCCAATTCGCCGTGGATGTACCAGACGTCTTTAGTCAGGCTTTCGTCATGGAAAAGGACAGCACGAGATTTCCGAAAACCGGTGGGTGGGGATACGCTGTGTTCAACTACGATGCCGCATCGGACAAGTTCACGGCCGATCCCAAAAGCCTCTCCGACTGCGGAAACGCGTGCCACACGGTCGTGAAGGCGAAGGACTACATCTTCCATCCTTACCAAAAGCGTTGAGTCGGGCAAGGCTATTGAGGCCCGGAACCGTACGGCAATAAAGGCGGGCGCAGCGTAAGCGGGGGGATCGCCGCAGCAGTTCGTCGCGCGTTGTACGAGTAATTCAAGACTTGCAACACTCGACTTAGCGGACACAGAGGAGGAAAAATGACAAGCTTGAGCGCAATCAATAATAAGCCAATCAGCGGTGCCAGCGCTATGAGAGTGGACATGAAGTTCGAGGTGGTCGTCATTCCAGTCGCAGATGTTGACCGCTCGAAGGCCTTTTACATCAAACTAGGGTGGCGGCTCGACGCAGATTTTCCATTCGACAACGGATTCCGGGTCGTCCAATTCACGCCTACCGGCTCGGGGTGCTCGGTCCAATTCGGCACTAAGATGACGACGGCTGCTCCAGGCTCTGCACAGGGCCTTTATCTGATCGTCTCCGATATTGAGGCTGCTCGTAAAGAGCTCATTGCCCGCGGTGTTGAGGTTAGTGAGGCGTTCCACACATCGAAACCGGGTGCGCAGTTCCGCCCCGAAAGCAATGGTCGGGTCAGCGGGGCAGCACCCGATCACCGCAGCTATTCTTCCTTTGCTACATTCAACGATCCAGACGGCAACACCTGGCTGTTTCAGGAAATCACAACCCGGCTGCCCGGTCGCGGACTCAGTAATTTAGACGTCTCGACGCTGACAGAGCTTTTGCGCGAGACAGAACAGCATCATGGCGAATACGAACCAACCGCGCCGAAGCACCATTGGTATGGGTGGTACGCTGCCTACATCGCCGCGCGGCAGGACGGTAAGGCATCCGAAGAGGCAGCGAGAGATGCCAAGCTACACATAGAAGGCGCCCACTAATACACCCAATGAAGCGTTACGACGCGATCATCATCATGGGGCCAAGAGCGCATCCTTGGCTGCGCGATCGTTTTGTGGGAGGATTCGTGGCGGTTGTTTTCGTGGGAAGCTTTGAAGTAACGGGAACGGCCCCAATGATGGCGAACGGTTCGTGCTGGGTGTTTCAGCACCAGAATCTAGGTACATTAAAGGGACGATACCAGTTTCTCAGGGCACTATTTCTTCCAAACTGTGTCTGCCGACACCGTTCGATGTCAATAACTTACGATTCGTTGCTGCCCTGTCACGGCAGAGGCCGCGGGTTCGAGTCCCGTCGTCCCCGCCAACTTCCAGCGCAAGGACTGCGAAGCCCACGCGCTGCGCCTAAACGACGGGCGGCGCGTCTATGTCGACGGCGACCGCTTCCGGGACGAGGAAGACAGGGTGCTGACCGGCGCCGACGAGGCCGAGGCCGCGCGCCAGCACGAATACCGGCCCGATGCGTCGACATGGGCACAGAAGCAAGACACCGAACCCCGGGCCGAAGACGCGCAGCGGCTGAAGGAGAAGATCCTGCAAGACCGCGAAAGCGGGCAGGGGACGACGGAAGAAGCCAGCCGGAAACTGTCCGGCTATGAGCAGGAATACCACGACAGGATCGAGGCGCGGGCGCAGCAGGCGCCGGCAGATTTCGGCAGCGGCGATTACATGGCGGACTACGTTCCGAGCACGGTCCCGGCTTTCAACGCAGCCGCCAATCCTGTTTCACATGAAGCAATCCGGAAACTGACCGACGACGACAGCGGAACCCAGACCGCAGGATTGGCCTTTCCCAAACCATGGCGCGCGAGCTCCTGCGCCGCCATCTTTGTACGCGTATTCAGTCAGTTCGTATTTCTTGTCCAGTAGTGCGGCCCCGACGATTACACGCCGCTCATCGTCGCATAGCGGGGTGCGCGTCGAATAAAACAGGACGAGACTCTCATCTTCGACAAGAGGTTCTGCAAAAGCGTTGAGCAATGCCTGCTGATTGGCGAAGCTCTGAATCCAACTCGTCCGTGCCAGCCATTCCGGGTTGTTTGGTTCACGGTCGCGATGGGCATCCAATTCCAGGTCCTGTGCTATCTCAAAACCACTTTCCTTCAACATCCAGCGATACGGAATGGTGACTGCTCCCCAGGCTGGCACATGCACAGGACGCGACAAGATGTGCGCATGG
>Ga0209577_10001771_pt1 | contig 21266 bp, 21 predicted proteins | sample GraSoiAngelo_109_FD_185874 | JGI IMG/M metagenome (GOLD analysis project Ga0209577, IMG submission 185874) | Grasslands soil microbial communities from the Angelo Coastal Reserve, California, USA - 14_0903_12_20cm (SPAdes) (version 2) | ecosystem: Environmental > Terrestrial > Soil > Grasslands...
GGCACAACCGGCGCGCGTAAGTCTCCGAACCCGAAGCGATCACGCCGCAGGCGGTAGCGCGACCGCATCGGGCAGGGCCCGCTGCGGAATCGTGAAGCTGAAGGTGCTGCCCTGGCCGGGCACGCTTTCCACCCAGATGCGGCCGCCGTGCATCTCCACCAGCTGGCGGCAGATGGCCAGCCCCAGCCCGGTCCCCTGGTACTTGCCGCTGATCCCACTCCTTCCCTGCTGAAAGCTCTCGAAGATCCGCTCCTGGTCTTCGAGCGGCACCCCGATCCCGGTGTCGCGGACGCTGACCTTCAGGTCCACGCCCTGCCGCTCGATTCGCAGGTGGACGCTGCCGGTATCGGTGAACTTGATCGCGTTCCCGAGCAGGTTGAGCAGGACCTGCTTGATCTTGGGCCCATCGCCGAAGACCTGGCCGACGTCGGAGAGGACGTCGCTCTCCAGCTCCAGCTTCCTGGTCCGAGCCAGCGAGCGCACGCCCTCCACGCATTCGCCGGCCAGCTCGGCGACGTCGATCGCGCCGCGATGGAGCTGCGCCTTGCCAGCTTCCAACTTGGAGATGTCCAGCAGATCGTTGATCAGGGTGAGAAGGTGGCGGCCGTTCTGGCTGATGATCTCGACGTCCTGCCGCTGCTCGGCACTGAGCGAGCCGCCATCGCCTTCCAGCAGAAGCTGTGAGAACCCCAGGATGGAGTTGAGCGGCGTGCGCAGCTCGTGCGACATGTTGGCCAGGAACTCGGCCTTGTGCTGGTTGGCGCGGTTCAGCTCGGCGTTGACGGCCTCCAGGCGAGCGGTCTGCTCGGTGGAGAGATGGAAGAGATGGGCTTCCTGGATGGCGGTGGCGGCGTGCTGCGCGAACAGCATCAGCAGCTCGATGGTGTTCCTGTCCAGCGGCCGGCGATGGTAGACGGCGAGCACGCCCAGCAGCTGGTCCTGCAGCAGCAGGGGGAAGCCGGCGAAGGCAGCGATCCGCTCCTCTTCGAGCCAGGGCCTGAGCAGGACCTGGCGATGGTGCAGCGGGTCGTTGGTCACGATCGGAACCCGAAGCTCCGCGACCTGCCCCACCTCCGCCTCCCCGCGGGAGAGCGGCGAGTCCAGCGGTGGCGGTGACTGCGTCCGGTGCTGGCTGGCGCGCCGGTAGAGGCTGCCATCCAGCGGTTCGTAGAGCCAGATCTCGGCCACGCTGACGTCGAGGTACTCGATCAGCGAGGAAGCCATGCTGTCGAGCAGCTCCGGCTCGAACAGCTTACGGTTCATCCGGTCGATCGAGTGGTTGAGGAGGGCGAGTCGCCGGGCGCGCTGCTCCGCCTCCTCGAACAGGCGCAGGTTGCGCAGGGCGGCGGCCAGCTGCTGGCCGAGCAGCTCGAGCGCCTCCTGCTCCCACCGGGTGAGCTGGCGAAAAGCCTCGTCTCCGGCCAGGAAGAGGACCCCGCGCACGGTGCCCTCCAGCAGGATCGGGGTGCCCACCACGACGGCCGCCTCAACCCCCGGAAACTCTCCCTGATCGCGCAGGGGCGCCCCGGTGATGGTCAGCGTCCGCCGCTCCTCGAGGACCCTGCCGATGATCCCACCGCCCGGGGTGATGTCGAGCCCGGTCAGCGCCGCCGGCATCCGGACCACGGCCCGGATCGTGAAGGCTGCCTCATCCGCCTCGCGCAGCGCCACCGCGCCCCGCTCCATCTGCAGCAGCTCCATACCGCAGCGGATGACGGTGTGCAGGATCCTGCCGGGATCGAGCTCGCCCACCAGCTCGTTCAGCACCTGGCGCAGCTGCTCGGTCTGGGCCAGGCGGCGCCGCGTGCCCCTGATCTCGTGGTTCATGCCGCGCACCGCCGCCCCCAGGCCGGTGAAGCCGGAAACCGTGGGCACGGCCCGCAGGAAGGTATCGCGAATCGAGACCGCGACGTCCAGACCGATCAGCTGGAAGAGCATCAGGCCGGCGATGAAGTAAAGGCTGGTGACGATACCTCCCCACAACTCGAAGCGGAAGATGGCCTCGGCTGCGACCAGCGCATAGAGGAGGAAGGGCAGCTGAGACGACGACTGATAGAAGAGCACGATCCAGCCGCTGACCACGACGTGGTCGAGCGCCAGGAGCAGGATGGCGACCCGGGTCGTGAGGCGCCAGGAGGGATTGGCCTGCGCCATCAGGATCGGGATGCTGTCGTAGAGAGCGACCACCCCGGCCAGCGCTCCGACCGCGGCCAGCGATCGCGAGGGCAGGACTGCAGCCATGGCCGCGGGCACCAGGAGGGCGCCCAAGCGGAGGGCGACGAGCTGCCTGTCCAAGGCAGTCAACGACGGGCTCCCTACGCGGCCTGGGGGGACTGGAGATTGTTGATCATCTCGAGGAAGCGATCGCGGCCGAAGTCGCCCTTCTGGATGATCGTCTGGATGTTGCCCTGCAGGCGTTCACGGTCCTCGCTGCTCACGTTCTTGGCCGTGTAGATGAGGATCGGGATCTGGCTGCCGGCGGGATCCTCTCGGAGCTTGGAGACCACCTCGAAGCCGTCCACGTCGGGCATCATCAGGTCGAGGATGATCAGGTCCGGCTTCTTTTTCAGCGCCACATCGAGGCCGGCCTTGCCGCCGTCGGCGACCAGGACCTCCATGTTGAAGGGCTTGAGCATGGCCTTGACCAGCCGGATGTTCTGCGGATCGTCGTCGACGATCAGGATGGTGGCGGGCGTCTTGCGGCCGCGCTTGCCGTCGGCCAGGAGGTCGAACTTGACCATCATCTGAAGCAGCTGCTGGCGGTCGATGGGCTTGGTCAGGAAGTCGGCCTGGCCGATGTCGAAGCCGAGCGATTCCTTGTTGACCTTGGAGGTGAGCACCACCGGGATCTCCCGGGTCTTGGACTCCCGCTTGAGGTCGTAGAGCAGGCCGGAGCCGCCGTTGGGTGGCAGCTGGGTGTCGATCAGGACCGCCAGAGGCTGCAGCTGGACGGCCTTCTTCAAGGCCTCCTGGGCGCTGGCCGCGATCACCACCTCGTAACCCGCGTGGCTCAAGAAGGGCTCGATCCGGTCCCGCACCGAGGGATCGTTGTCCGCCACCAGGATCACCGGCGCCTTGGAGCTGGGCCCACCGGCCGGCGGCACCAGCTGCACCGGACGCTCCTGGATGCCGGCCTCCTGCTTGGCGAACTCGATCAGCTCCCGGATGTGCTCCACCAGCCGCTTTCCGCTTTCGTTGATGTGCTGGACGAACTCCCGCCGCTCCTCGGGCGTGGTCTTGTTGGTGCGCTCGTCGAGCAGGATCTCGCTGAAGCCGATGATGGCGTTGAGCGGCGAGTTCAGGTCGTGGCTCTGGTCGTAGATGACGCGGAACTTCGCCTCGAAATCGCGTCGCGCCTGGGAGAGCGCCGGGCCCTGGTCCTTGCTCTTCCCGCTGGCCACCAGCTCGGCCTTGAGGGCCTCGAGCTGGGCCTGCAGCGCGCGCTTCTCCGTCTCGTAGCGGGCGATTGCCTGGCTCTGCGCGGGGACGGTGCCGGCCGCCTTTCGGGCTTCGTCCAGCTGCGCCTTCAAGGTCGCCTTCTCCCGGGCCCAGGCCTGCTCCAGCTCACGCAGCTCGGCCTCCCGGCCGCGCTGGAGCTCGGTGCTGCGTCCCATCATCTCGGAGAGCTCGGCCTGGACCCGCTCCAGGTCGACCTTGAGCTGGTTCTTCTCCCCGGTCAGCCGCTGCTCCCGCCCCGTCCACTCCTCGCTCTTGCGGCTCTGCTCGCCGGCCAGGTCGGCGTGGAGGGCCTTGACCTTCTCGTAGTCCGCCTGCATCGCCTGGAACCTGGCGCCGGCGGCATCCAGCTGCTTGCGCAGGCCGGCCCGCTCCTCAGCGATGGAGGCCTCACGAGATTGCCAGTCCTTCTCCAGGGCGCGGACCTTGGCCAGCAGGGCGGCGCGCTCGTCGCTGACCCGCTGCAGCTCGGTCTCCAGCTTGGCGGACTCGGCGGCCTTCTTTCTGGCCTCGTCCAGGTCGTGCTGGAAGAGCCGGCGGTCGGCCTTTCCCTGCTCCTCCTTGGCCAGCGCATCCTGCTCCAGGCGGGCCAGGTCCGAGACCAGCCGCTGGCGCTCCGACTGCCACTTGTCACGGGCCCCCTTGAGCGGCTGCAGCTCCTCCTGAACCGCCTTGAGCTGCTGCTGCAGCTGCGCTACCAGCCCGGTGAGCCGGTTTTTCTCGTCGGTGAGGGAGGACCTCGCCTGCTGCCATTCCTGTTCCAGGCCGGCCTGGCGGGCGACCGCGTCCTCCCGCTCCTTGAGCAGCGTTTCGCGATCCATGGCCCACTGCAGCTGGGCGTTCTGCAGGCCGTCCAGGTCTTTGCGCAGGGTCTCCAGCTCGCCCTCGATCCTGGTCCGCTCCGTTTCGTGCACCTTCTCCAGCTCGATCCGCTCCTGCTCCAGCCGGCGCAGTTGGCCCCGGCGCTCCTCGTCGCGGCCTCGGGCGCGCGCGACCTCTTCCTGAATGCGGGTCAGCTCGCCGCGAGCCCGCTCGTGGCTGCCTTCGAGGTCCGCGTGCTCCTGCTTGAGCGACTCGTGCTTGTCGAGCAGGCCCTGCCGGTCCATGGCCCACTGCAGCTGCGCCTCCTGCAGCTCGTCCAGCTCCTTGCCCTTGGCCTCCAGCTCGGCCCGCAGCCGGGCAAGCTCGTGCTCCCTTCCCGCCAGCTCCTTCTCCTTCTCGGCCAGCTGTCCGCCCACCTCGTCCTGGAGCGCCTCCAGGTGGCTGATGAACTGCTGATGCTGCTGGAGGACGTCCTGGAAGGACCTGGACCGGGGCTCGGCCGGGTTATGCTCCTCGCGCTCGCCCATCAGGCCGCCTTCTCCTGCTGATCTCCGCGGTGCAGGTAGCGCTCGAGAGCCGAGCGCAGGGCGTCAAGGTGGGCGGTGACCGCGGTCAGCTGGTCGACCCGCTCCGACTCCACCTGCTGCAGCCGGACGTGCAGGTCGTCCTCACGGGCCTGCGCCCGCTTGACCTCGTCGCCCAGCCGCGCGATCTCCTCTCGGGCCCGCTCATGGTCGCCCTGCAGCTGCGCGAACTGCTCCATCTTGCGCTCGTGGTCGTGGATCAGGCCCTGGAGATCCTGCACCAGCTCCTGGTTGAGCTGCAGCACCTGGGTGTAGGAGCGAGCGCCCTTGGCTTCCTCAGTCATGGCGCGCCTTCGCTCCCCACGGGCGCCGGCTCACGCCGACTTCAACCGCCCTTGCTGGAGGTAACGGGCCACCTCGCTGGCCAGGCCCTGGGGGTCGACCGGCTTGGGGATGTAGCCGTCGCACCCGGCGCCCAGGATCTTCTCCCGGTCGCCGGCCATGGCGTGGGCGGTCAGAGCCACGATCACGACCCGGGCCATGCGGGGATCGGAGCGGATCTTGCGGGTCACCGCCAGGCCGTCCTCGCCCGGGAGCTGGATGTCCATCAGCACGATGTCGGGGAGCTCCTCGGTCATGGCCGTCAGGCACTCGGGGCCGCTGCCCGCCTTGCGCACCATGAAGCCGTGCTTCTCCAGAAGGAACTGGGCCAGGCGCAGGTTGACCGGGTTATCTTCGACGATCAAAACCTTGCCGGCGGTCACGACCAGTCCTCCTTCGTCTTTGCACGATGTCCAGGCCCTTGATGGCGCGCACGGCGGCATCGGGCTCGTTCGGGCCACCCGGTATAACGGCGCTCCAGGCCGTCGCTGGCACTCCTGCGGAAACTGGGCCAAGGGCGACCAGGGCGGGCTGGGCCGGGAGGGCCGAGAGGCCGCTGACCCAATCAGGCTCGGGCGGGGCCAGCACCACCACGTCGGGAGCAGCGGCCTGGGCCTTCTCGAGCGCCTCCTGCAGCCCCGGCGCCCGGAAGACCTCGAAGCCCTCCTCCACCAGGGCCGCGGCAAGCGGCGCCAGCGCCCGGCGGTCCCGATGGACGAGCAGGACGCGCACCCGGTCCCGGCGCCGCTTGATACTGGCGGTCAGCAGCTGGAGCTGGTCCTCCAGGACCTTCGCGGTCCAGGGCTTGGGCACGTAGGCGCTGACCCCCAGGTGCTCCATCAGGGGACGGTTCTCGGTCACCGAGCAGACCAGGACCGGGACGTCCGCGGTGGCGGCGCGCCCGCGCAGCTCCTGCAGCACCTCCCAGCCGTCGCGCTTGGGGAGCACCGTCTCCATCACGATCAGGTCGGGCAGGATCTCGAGCGCCTTGCGGATCGCCTCCTCTCCGTCCTGGGCGTGAGCCACCCGAAAGCCGGCCGCCTGGATCTCTGCCGTGAGCCGCTGGCTGGTCAGGGGATCGTCTTCGATCACCAGCGCCAGCGGCCGGTCCATCAGCTCGGCCGGGGTCTGCTCCGGCTCGCCGGAAGGGGCCTCGACCGCTCTGGGGCGCTGCTGGCGGGGGATGGTGAAGGTGAAGGTCGAGCCCTTGCCGAACCGGCTCTCGGCCCAGATCCGTCCCCCGTGCATCTCGACGAAACGGCGGCAGAGCGCGAGGCCGAGGCCGGTGCCCTGGTAACGGCGCGTGTAGGACCCGTCCAGCTGCTCGAACTCCCGAAACAGCTTGGGCAGGTCCTGGGGCTTGATCCCGATACCGGTGTCGCGGACCGCGACCAGCAGCTGCTCCGGGCTGTCCCTGACGGCCAGGGTGATGGTCCCGGGCGCCGGAGTGAACTTGACGGCGTTGGAGAGGAGGTTGTAGAGCACCTGCTTGAGCTTGCTGTGGTCGGCCTGGATCGGCTTCGCCGCCTCCATCCCCTCGCTCAGCAGCTTGAGACCCTGCTGGCGGGCCATCGGCTCCAGGATGGTGGTCACCTCCTGCAGCGCGTGGGGCACGTCGACCGCCTCCAAGTGGAGCTCCATCCGCCCCGCCTCGATCTTGGCCAGGTCCAGGATGTCGTTGATCAGGCCCAGCAGGTGCTGCCCGCTGGAGTGGATGTTGCGCAGGAACTCGATCCGCTCGCCGGGAGTCAGGTTCATGCTGGCGTCGAGCAGGATCTCGCTGAAGCCGAGGATGGCGTTGAGCGGCGTCCTCAGCTCGTGTGACATGTTGGCCAGGAACTCCGACTTGTAGCGGTTGGACTGCTCCAGCTGGCGGTTGACCTGCAGGATCTCCTCGTCGGCCCGGCGCAGGGCGGCATGCTGCCGCATCAGGTAGCGATTCGACTCCTTGAGGCGGCGGATCAGGGAATGGCGCTCGACCCGCAGCCGCTGCTTGTCCAGGTTGCGCGCCAGGAGCTCCCTCAGCCGCTGCAGGTCGATGGGCTTGGCGAGGTAGTCGTCGGCGCCGCCGCGGAGCGCCTCGGCCGCCACCTGTTCCGAGCCGTAGGCGGTCATCATGACCACCACCGCGTCCGGGTAATCGCTCAGCATCCGGGGCAGCAGGGCCAGGCCGCTCTCCTGAGGCATCTGCACGTCGAGGAAGATGAGCGCCGGCTCCCGTCCGGCGAGGAGCTGCCGGGCCTGGGCCGCGCCCGGCGCCGCCACCACCTCGAAGCCCTGGCGGGTGACGGCCTTGGTCAGAAAGGCGCGGTTGTCGGGATCGTCGTCGACGGCCAGCAGGACGGGCAGACGAGCGCTCTCCGGCTCGTGTCCGAGCAGCGTCTGCAGCGCCGCAACCAGGTCGGCTCCCGCCCCCAGCTCGTGCCCGGAGCCGGTGGCGAGCGGCCCCAGGTCGCTGAGCACTCGGTCGGCTCCGGCGGCGAGGGCTCGGCGGCTCTCGTCCGGGTCCACGTAGACCCCGGCCATGAGCAGGACCGGGATGTTGGTGGTGGCCGGATTGCTCTTCAGGATCTCGCACACCCGCAGGCCATCGATCCGGCGCAGCAGGAGATTGAGGACAATGGCGTCGGGCAGCTCCTCACGCGCCCGGTCGAGCGCCTCCAGACCGTCCTGGGCGCCGACTACCTCGAAGCCGCTGCCGCGCAGGTTCTGCTCGATCGCCTGGAGCCGCTCGGGATCGTCGTCCGCCACCAGGACCCGGCGCGGCGGACGCGGCGTGCTGAGCATCAGGCCACCCTCTGCAGGCGGGGCGTGCGGGGGATCACGAAGCGGAAGGTCGCGCCCTTGCCCGGCGTGCTGTCGACCCAGATGTGCCCGCCCTGCATCTCCACCAGCCGCTTGGAGAGCGCGAGCCCGATGCCGGTGCCCTCGAATGCCCTGGAGGTCGACCCGTCGAGCTGGCGGAACTCCTCGAAGAGCCGGGGCTGGTCCTCCGGCCTGATTCCAATCCCGGTGTCGCGGACTTCGACCACGGTCCCCTCGGGGCCGTCCATAGCGCCCACGGTCACGCTCCCCTGCTGGGGCGTGAACTTGACCGCGTTGTTGATCAGATTGTGCACGATGTGCCGCAAGCTGCGGGGGTCGAATACGACCTCGAGGTCTCGAGCCACGTCGGAGCGGACGGTCAGCTGCTTCTGGGTGGCGGCGGGGGCGTTCTCCGAGAGCGCGGCGTCGACCGCCTCGGCCACCAGGCAGGGCCGGGGATGGAGCTCGAGCCGCCCGGCGTGGATGTTGGTCAGCTCCAGCAGGTCGTTGATCAGCTTGAGAAGGTTGCGGCCGCTCTGGTGGATGCTCTCCGCGAACTCCTCCCTCTCCTCGTGGCTCAGGTCGGGCGTGCTGTGCAGGATCTCGCTGAAGCCGATGATCGCGTTGAGAGGGGTGCGCAGCTCGTGAGACATGTTGGTGAGGAACTCCGACTTCATGCGGTCGGCCTCCTGCAACTCCAGGTTGGCCCGACGCAGGATGTCGATCGTCTGCCGCTCACGGTCGTAGCGGCGGGCGTTGTCGAGGGCGACGGCCGCCTGGTTGGCCACGATCTGGAGCACCTGCATCAGCGTGGCGTCGAAGGCGCGCCGGTCCTGGAAGTAGATGGAGACGGTGCCGACGAACTCGGTCTGGAGGAACATCGGCAGGGCCAGAGCAGCCCGCAGATTCTGCTCCCGGGGCAGCCGGTCCTGGGAGAAGCGGGTGTCCGTCTGCAGGTCCTCGGAGAAGACCGGGTGCTGCTCGATCACCACCTGAGTGACGATCGCCGGGACCGCCTGGCCGGCGCCGCTGCCGGCAGGCGCGAGGAGGATGCCCTCGCTTACCTGCAGCGCCTGGTTCTGCGGCGTCCCCTGGCTGAGCGTGATCAGGCAGGACGCCGCGCCGGAAAGGCCGACGATCGCCTGGGCGACAGCCTGAAGCAGCGACGCCGGGCTGACCGTGGTCGCGGTCAGAGCCTGCGACACCTGGCGCAGCATCTCCATCGAGGCGTCCAGGCGGAGCGCTTGCTGCCGCGTCTGCTCGAAGAGAAACGTGTTCTCCAGGGAGACGGCGACCTCCGCGCCCAGCGAGGTGGCAAGGCGGACGTCGAAGCCGCTGCTGAAGACGCCATGGCGCTTGTTGGCCAGCATCAGGACGCCGATGGGGCGCCCGCCCGATCCCAGCGGCACCAGCAGCAGGTCCCGGTAGCCGAAGGTCTGCGGCAGCAGCTGGCCGGCCTCGAGGTCGTGGGCGCAGTCGCGGATGATGAGCGGCTGCTGGGTGCTGAAGACCCGGCCGAGCAGGCTCGATGGGTTGGCCGCGAAGCGCATCTGGTTGAGGCGCATCTGGTTGAAGAGCCGGCTCTCACGCATGCCGGTGGGCGCGGCGGGGGCGATCAGCGCCTCCAACCCCGCCTGGTAGAGGAAGAAGCCGCACATCTCCACGTCGAGGAGCTCGGCGAGCCTGAGCGCGAGGGTATCCAGGTCCTCACCCAGCTTGGTCAGGCTGGAGACCGTGGTGGCGGTCTCGAAGAAGCGGGAGAGCTCCTGGACGTTGCGCTCGGCGCGGTGGGAGAGCTCGGCGTTGCGCTGCACGAGCCGGAAGTACTTGAAGCTCCAGAAGCAGGTGAGGAGCATGATGGGCATGAAGAGGACAGCCGCGAAGTAGGTCGCCGGCGAGGGCGCCCAGGAGCGCGCGGCGAAGATCAGGAAGGCCTCGGTCAGCGCGCCGAGCGCGACCCAGAGCCGCCAGTTGAACCGGTTGCGCCCCCCCGGCGTGGAATGGAGCCTTTGCACGAACCCCTCTATGTCGAGATGCCTGTAAGTGATTGACGCGAATGGCTCTGATTGCTTCGCTATTCGGCGTCGCGTCGTAACGGCCGTGACGCTCGCGTCACGGCCGCGTCACGAACTTACCGGGCGCATTTGCGGCTCGCGGACGGCCCGCACGCGGCCCGGCCGCAAAATCCAATGCGGCCGGCGTTGCCTGGCACGGGCCTGCTAGCCGCGCGCCCTGGCTCGCCACCGCTATCGCGGCGTCTCGCTCCTTAAAGCCCGAACAACTCCAGGCAGGGCTCGAGGCCCTCGATCCGGATGTCGTCGCGGCGGCGCCGCTCCCATGCCGACCGCTCGAGGAGCAGGTCGATATGGCGGACCGGCCTGCCCCGGCGGGCGTCGATCCGGTCGCCGTTCTCGACGTAGCCCAGCCCCCGCGAGACCGCCAGGGAGGCGGCGTTGTCCTCGAAGGCGCCGCTCAAGGCCCGTTCCGCCTGGAGGCCGGAGAAGGCCAGGTGCAGGATGGCGGCCCGCATCTCCTTACCGATGCCCTGTCCCTGCAGCCGGCGGAGCAGCCAGGAGCTGGTGGAGACCTGCCGGGTGACGGGAAAGTCCTCACCGTGCAGCCCCTGGACGCCGACGATGGCACCCTGGTGGCTCACGACCAGGGGCAGATGCCAGCGCTGCGCCGTCCAGGATGCCCGGCCCAGCCAGTAGTACCGGAGAGTGTTCCGGGCCAGCTCCTCGGGCGGCGCGTCGGTCCAGGGAATGGCGAACGGCATGGTGGCCGGATCGTGGATCGCGTCGGCCGGGTGAGAGGCGAGCGCGGCCAGGTCGGCGTCGGAGGGATAGCGGAGCAGAAGGCGGGGCGTCTTTACCCGCAGGCCGAACAGGGGCCACAGCTCCTGGATTGCCATCGTCCGGCCAGCATAGCGCCGGGTCCGGGACCCCCCGCCTTCCACGGCGAGTTCGCCGGAGCCGCCTGCCGGGGTGGGGGCCCGGCTTTCCGTTACCCTCTATGGATGCGGCAAGAAACCATGTTCGACGTGGCGGCGATCAAGGAGACCGTGCTGCGCTCGATCAAGCTCAACCAGCAGGCTTACAACAGCCGCGACGCGGACGTGCTCCGCGAGGTCTACCTGGAGCCGATGCTCTCCCAGGTCGCCCACGACCTTTCCGGCGATTTCGAGTCCTTCCCCGCCGCCCGCCTCGACATCACCTGCGAGGTGCTCGACGTCTCCTATACCGCCTACCTCCAGATCGGCAAGGTCGAGCTGCCGACCTATGGGCTGCAGGCGAGTCCGCAGAACGTGAACGTGACCACCAAGGAAGAGTGGATCTACCGGCTGGTCCCGGACGCCGAGAAGGGGATCGGCCTGGGTCGCCGGACCACCCACCGCTTCCTCGGCTATTACCACTACACGCTGGTCGACATCGACTCGCGCTGGTGGATCACCGACGTGCAGTCGGCGTCTGAGATCTGGCTGCCGTAGAGGCCGCCGGCGCTTGACTTGAAAGACCCGGCTTCTACCGGGTCTTCCGGTACGCCGTCCTCGCCGAGGTTGGCTAGGCTACCCGCACCCGCGAAGCCCGCGGCCCCTTGGGAGCGTTGGACTCGACGTCAAAGGTCACTTTCTGTCCTTCCTGCAGCCCCTCGAACGAACCCTCTACGGAAGACCGGTGGAAGAAATACTCCTTGCCGTCATCCCCGCTCAAGAATCCGAAACCTCGATCCATCACGAGTCGCTTGATCGTCCCGTTCTGCGCCACGTTCGTCGCTCGCTCCTTCGCAAAGTTATTCCCGGCCGGGTATGCATCGGTAGACGAGCGCGCCGGTGCCACCCGCCCGGTTGCAGCATAGCACGGCAGGCGCTATAACCATTCCGCAGCCCCGTACCGGGGCAAGGAGGAACGCCATGCGCAGCACGATGCCGGACTTCCCGTTGACCCTTCGGCACTTCCTGTGGCGGGCGACGACCATCTTTCCCAGGAAGGAGATAGTCACCCGGCGGGAAAACGGCGTTCACCGCTACACCTACCAGGACTTCGGCGCCCGGGCGGCCCAGCTGGCCCACGCCCTCGGGCAGCTGGGGGTCGAACCGGGCGACCGGGTGGCGACGTTCGCCTGGAACAACGCCCGTCACCTGGAGCTCTACTTCGCCGTCCCCTGCGCCGGTGCGGTGCTGCACACCCTCAACCTGCGGCTCTTCCCGGAGCACCTGGAGTTCATCATCAAGGACGCCGAGGACAAGGTGATCTTCGTCGACGCCAGCGCGCTTCCGGCCCTGGAGCGGGTGGCGGGCAAGATGCCCACCGTTCGCCAGTACGTTTGCATGTGCGACGGTCCACTCCCGCCGAGCCCGCTGCAACCGATGGTCTCTTACGAGGAGCTGCTGTCCGGCCTGCCCAGCAGCTATCCCTGGCCGGAGCTCGACGAGCGTGACGCCGCCTCGATGTGCTACACGTCCGGAACCACGGGAAAGCCCAAGGGCGTCGTCTACAGCCACCGCTCGACCTTCCTCCACACCCTCGGCACCTGGGCCCAGGCCGACATCGGGGTGGGCGAAGCCGACTGCGTGATGCCGGTGGTGCCGATGTTCCACGCCAACGCCTGGGGAATGCCCTACGTCGCCACCATGGCCGGGGCCAAGCAGGTCTTCACCGACCGCTTCCTCGATCCCAAGAGCCTGGCGGACCTGATCCGCCAGGAGCAGGTGACCTGGACCGCGGGCGTCCCCACCATCTGGATCGGCCTGCTGAACTACCTGGAGCAGACCGATACGGCCCTGCCCAGCCTGCGCCACATCGGCTGCGGCGGATCGGCGGCGCCGCTGGGCCTGATCGAGGGCCTGGACCGCCGCGGATTGAAGATCTTCCACGCCTGGGGGATGACCGAGACCTCGCCGGTGGCCACCTTCGGCTCGATCAAGAGCTACCTGCGCAAGGGAACGCCGGCGGACCTTCAGCTCAAGGCCAAGCAGGGCCTCACCGCCCCCGGCGTGGAGGTGCGGCTCTGCGACGTGGAGACCGGCGAGGCCGTGCCCTGGGACGGCAAGACGCCGGGCGAGATCCAGGTCCGAGGACCATGGGTGACCGCCGCCTACTATCACGGGGCCGACCCGGAGAAGTTCACCCCCGACGGATGGCTGCGCACCGGCGACGTCGCCAACATCGACTCCGAGGGCTACATCCAGATCGTCGACCGTACCAAGGACATGTTGAAATCCGGCGGAGAATGGATCTCCTCGGTCGAGCTGGAGTCGGAGATCATGGCGCACCCCAAGGTGCTGGAGGCAGCGGTGATCGGCATCCCGCACCCCAAATGGCAGGAACGCCCGCTGGCGTACGTGGTGCCGAAGCCGGCCTTCAAGGGCCAGCTGACGGCGGAGGAGATCCTGGAGCACCTGCGTGAGCGGGTGGCCAAATGGTGGCTGCCGGACGAGGTCCGGTTCATCGACGAGGTGCCCAAGACCAGCGTGGGCAAGTTCGACAAGAAGGTCCTGCGAGAGCAGGCCAGCCGCCAGCCGGCCCGCGTCACCCCCTCCGAGTAGCGTCGGGCAACGATCCCGTAGCGGACCGGCAGCGGGCCCGCAGCAAGGGCGCGCCAGACGGCTGACGTTCAGGTGGTGGTAAGGCTGCGGGGGTAGAACGAGGTGACAGGACGTGATCCCCAATGGCAGCCTCCGAGCCGAACGCCAGCGTCACGCCGGAGCCCCTCGACGACGAGGGAGCCGAGCGGCGGCAGCAGCTGGAGGACGCCCACGAGGCCCTGCTGCTGGCGGTGCTGGCCCTCGAGGAGGAGTGGCTCCTCGACGACCGGATCACGTTCTCCCTTCGGCATCAGGCCTGATTCCCGCACGTTTTTCCCTGGCCGTGCGTTGGGTTTGAGCGGAGGACGAGTTCACGTCCTACTACGCGATGCTGGAGGCTTTCATGGCAACGACGAAGAAGTGGACGGCCTCGACCTTCACCAGCCGGCTCCACGAATCGCTGACGCGGGAGGGGGTCAAGGTCAAGCGCTCGACCCTGAACGCGGCAGTCACGGACACCTTCGAGGCTGCGGTCAAGTCGGCCGCGGGTGGGCAGCGGGTGCGCTTCCCGGTGCTGGGCGCCCTCACCTGGCGCGCGGTCAAGGCGCGCAAGGCCGGCTGGGGCACCAACCCCTTCACCGGCGAGCGGATCATGGTCAAGGCCCGGCCCGCCTCGGGCAAGCCGCGCTGGTCGTTCTCCAAGTGGGTCCGCGAGACCTTCGCCCGTCCCCTGCGCAAAGCCGCCTGATTCCGTCTTCAGAGAACGCCGGTCCCTCGTGGCCGGCGTTTTCTGCTTTCATGGTGCCTCGAAGCCGGCCTTGACAGGAGGCCCGGCGCCCCTGAAGATGAGATCGGAAGGATGAGATCGCGATGAAACGAAATGTGATAGCCGTCCTGCTGATCGTGGCGGGCGTCGGCCTGATGGGCTCGGCCGCCTTCGGGCTCGGCATCTTCAGCCCCCCGGCGGTGGCAAAGAGCCTCACGGCCGGCATTCCCGCCGGTCCCATGACCGGCCAGCACAGGGATCCGCTCAGCCTGGCCGGAGTCCAGAGCTCGAGCGCGGCGGTGGATCCCAATACCCGGGTGGCCGTGCTCTCGATTCCGAAGCTGAAGGTCCAGGCTCCCATATACGAGCGCGGAGTCGACGCCACGGGCAACATGGTGATCGCCCACGGCTATGCCATCACCCAGTTCCTCTATTCGGCGGCCATCGGTACCGGCAATACCGTGCTCTACGGCCACGACGACATCGAGGGCAGCGTCTTCGGCCGGCTTGCCGACCTCGGCCCGGGAGACCAGATCGTGGTGACCCTCAACAGCAGCGGCGAGTCGACGGTCTGGCGGGTGACCGCCCGGACCATCGTCGCTCCCAACGCGGTCAAGATCCTCGACGCCACCTCCGACGTCCGTCTCACCCTCTTCACCTGCTGGCCCACCTGGGTCGACACCAAGCGCGTCGTGATCACGGCCGTGCCGGCGTGATTGGAAGGCGAGCCGCGTAGCGGCGAGCCTTTAGGAGCGAGACGCCGCGTCAGCGGTGGCGAGCCAGGGCGCGCGGCGAGCAGGACTGTGCCAGGCAATCCGGCCGCACTGGGCTTTTGCGGCCCGGCCGCGCACGGGCCGTCCGCGAGCCGCAAATGCGCCCGGTCAGTGATTCTCTTCCGGGGGGGACTGAAAGTACTTGAGCAGCTCCTCGAGCGCCTTCTGAGCCTCGGGGTCGCGCAGCAGGTGCTCCTGCATCTCCTGCATGCGCTGCATCAGCTCCTTCGCCTGCTGCTCCTGGGCGACCTGGAGGAGGACCGGCTGGGTGGCCGCCGAGACCACCATCTGCGCCTGCTGGCGGAGCAGCTGCACACCCTGGCAGCCGAGGCAGGTGCCGGAGTTGTTGCAGATGCAGAGCTGAAGCCGCAGGCTGTCCAGCTCGCGCTGCAGCGGCGACATGTCGACCGGCCGGCTCACGCCGCCTAGCATAGGCCGGCACCCAGGACCCGGCGCGCGCCCACGCTTAACATAGACGGCAGGTGGCCATCAAGTCCTACGTCGGCAGGGTGCAGGCGCCGGAGCTCCCCGCGGGCCTGGACTGGCTCAACGTGACCCGGCCGTTGACGCTCGAGGACCTGCGCGGCCGGCTGGCGATACTCGACTTCTGGACCTTCTGTTGAATCAACTGCATGCACCTCCTTCCGCAGTTGCGGAAGATCGAGCAGAAGTATGGCGACCGCCTGGTCGTGGTGGGGGTGCATTCGCCCAAGTTCCCGGCTGAGCGCGAGACCGCCAACCTGCGCGAGGCCGTCCTGCGCTACCGGATCGAGCATCCAGTGGTCAACGACCGCGACTTCAAGCTCTGGCAGGCCTTCGGTGGCCGTGCCTGGCCGACTCTCGTCTTCATCGACCCCCAGGGCCGGGTGATCGGAAAGCACGAGGGCGAGCTGCCCTTTTCGGAGTTCGACCCGCTGGTCGACGGAATGCTGGCGGAGTTCGAGGCCCGCGGCCTGCTGCGGCCGGGGCAGGCGCCGCTCCGCATCGAGGCGCTGCGCGAAGCGGACCACCCCTTGAGGTTCCCGGGCAGGGCGCTGTCGGCAGGCGGCCGGCTCTTCGTCGCGGACTCCAACCACCATCGGATAGTCATCGCGCGATGGGGCGGCGGCATCGAGAAAACCATCGGCGCGGGCGTGCCGGCGCTACGGGACGGTCCGCCCGATCAGGCCGCCTTTCAGCAGCCGCAAGGTCTGGCGCTGGACGGAGAGACCCTCTACGTCGCCGACACCGAGAACCACGCCATCCGGAGGGTGAACCTCGCCGACGGAATGGTCACCACGCTGGCCGGCACCGGGGAACAGGCGCACTTCGGCTCGCTGGTGGGTGGCGCCGGGCCTGTGAACCTCTCCTCGCCCTGGGACCTGGTCAAAGCCGGCTCCAGGCTCTACGTCGCGATGGCCGGGTCGCACCAGGTCTGCAGCCTCGACCTGGAATCGGGGCGGGTGGAGGCGTTCGCCGGGAGCGGTCGCGAAGGCCTCCAGGACGGAAGCCGCGACCAGGCCTGGTTCGCCCAGCCCAGTGGCCTGGCGCTCCTCGACAACACCCTGTACGTGGCCGACTCGGAGGTCAGCGCGGTGCGGGCGATAGACCTCGAGACCGGCGAGGTCTCCACCCTGGTCGGCGAAGGCCTGTTCGTCTTCGGTGACGAGGACGGCGACGGCAGGTCGGCCCGGCTGCAGCACCCGCTGGGGATCGCCGCCCATGGCGGCACGCTCTACGTCGCGGACAGCTACAACAACAAGGTCAAGCGGCTGGACCCGCGGAGCCGCAGGCTGAGCACCTGGCTGGGAAGCGGCGCCTCCGGGATGGCCGACGGCGCCGGTGCTGCGGCCGCGTTCCGCGAGCCCGGCGGGGTCAGCGCGGCTGCCGAGGGGCTGATCGTGGCCGACACCAACAATCACCGGATCGCGATCGCGGACTGGAGCTCCGGCGAGGTTCGAACGCTGATCGGTCGCTAGAAGGACCGTCCGCTCGCTATCGGAGCTGCCGATACCGCGATAGAATGGGGCCACCTGGTGGGGCAGGGAGGAGTCTACGCGAGCATGTGGTCGCTGCCGCGCATCCTCGAGACGACTGACCGGCCGACGCTCAGTGTCGGATCGATCCGGCAGCTGGCCCGGCTGGGAACGCTGGTGCGCTGGCCGGGTGTGATGTTCGCCGCGGTCGTCGGCCTGATCCAGCCTCCCAGGGCGCCGGTCTACCTGGCCCTGCTCCTGATCTGGGTCGCGGCCTACAACGGCTGGGCCATGGTCACCATCCCGCGGGCGGACGACGCCTCGATCCTGCGGCTGGGGCGGGGCCTTACGCTGCTCGACACGGTGAGCTTTTTCGGCCTGCTGGCCGTCTTCGGCGGCCTGCCGCCGACCAGCGTCTACGCCGCCTACGTGCTGCTCATCATCTGGATGGTGGCCTACGACGGCGCGGAGGGCGCCGTGCTGGCGTCCGCCATCTTCGTGATCGGGATGATCGCCCTCCAGGGTGCGCGCACCGCCTTCTTCCACCTGGCCTTCAACGGGACCGACATCCTGCTCTGGAGCCTGATCATGGCCGTGGCGGCAGCGATCGTGGCCGCCTTCGACCGGATCGTGGTGGGCGGGGCTCTGGGCGAGCGGCCGGCCCAGCCCGAAGGCCGGGCCACGGCGAGTCCAACCGGCGGCGGCCCGGTGGAGGTGGCCGTGACCTCCTCGCGCGAGAACGGCGGGATCCCGGTTCGCCTCTCGCGCCGCGAGCAGGAGGTCCTGCGGCTGGTCGCGGAAGGCTACTCGAACTCCATGATCGCGAGCCACCTGCACCTCAGCGAAAACACGATCAAGACCTACGTCGAGACCCTCCTGAGCCGGCTCCACGCCCGCAATCGGGCGGAAGCCGTCGCGGCGGCGTCGCGCTACAACCTGATCTGACCGGCATCCCCCGTTCGACCTCCCCCGGTTGGCACCACGCTGAGGCCGTTTTTCACTCCTTCGGGGGATACCGCGCGACGTTCCCTGGCCGTAAGCTTCAGGTCGTGGGGGACGTCGAAGTGGGGGTGGGGGTGGCGTCGACGGCGACCAGGATGGTGGGGGGTTTCATCCTGGTCGCCCTCTTATTGTGCATCCTTTTGGCCTGGCCGGGACGCCGGCGTTGGCCGCTCTGGCTGATCGGCGGGCTGCCAAGCTCCGTGGGCGTCGCCCTCGCCTTCACCATCACCACGCTTTCCAACGGCTGGTGGCTGTGGGCCCGGGCGGCTGCGGTGGCGGCGGCCCTGGGGTTCGTCACCGTGGGAACCGTTCGAGACCTGCTCGACCCCTCCCGCTGAGGTCCGGCCCCGGCCGGGGCCGCAGCCTTGACGGTGCTGGCCATTATCAGGTAAACTGACAGTTAAATTGTCACAGTTCACCGGTTGGAGGGTGTTGACATGATCCTCTTCTTGCTGCTTCTGATCGCCGCCTACGTCCTGGTCGGCGTCTACGCCTACCAGAACCCCTGGACCCACGACATGTGGCTCCTCAACTGGCACTGGTCGGGGGTCAGCGCCTGGTGGCCGGTGGTCCTGGCCACGGTCGCGATCGGGGTGCTCTTCCTCCTCTACATGATCTACGCTGGGGCGGTCCACGGGGTGCGCTACGGATCGATCCGCCGGCGGGTGGCGACCCACGAGTCCACCATCACCGACATCCGCCGCGACAATACGCGCCTGCGCGAGGAGAACGCCCGTCTTCGGGGCGAGCTGCGCGGCGTCACCACGGCGCCGGCCGGCGCCGCCGCCATGCCCGCTCGCACCACCACCGTCCCCGACCGAGAGGAGACCGTCAGCCGCGACGGCACGCCGCTCCGCGACGGCACCCCGACCACCGCGCCCCGGACGGCCGGCTACCGGCCGGCGCAGCCCAGCTTTGGGGATCGGGTGCGCAGCTTCTTCACGGGACGCGAGCCGGCGGACTACTGACCTCGATTTTCGAATCGCTGCTCGGCTGCCTCGGATCAGCAAGGAGGCCGTCCGGCGTCGCCTGCCCACCGCTGAGCTTGACGGCAACGTCAATGGCAATTAAAGTGACAGTCAAGCTAACATCTTTAACACCCTGCTCGCTGGCGGTCCGACCGCTCCAGAAGGAGGCATGAAGTATGGCGAACAGCGGCAAGCGCGGCTTTGGTTCCATGGACGACAGCAAGCAGAGGGAGATCGCCAGCAAGGGAGGCCAGGCCGCGCACGCCAAGGGATCCGCCCACGAGTTTTCCTCCGAGGAGGCCCGGATCGCGGGCAGCAAGGGCGGACGGGCCGCGCACGAGCGCGGGTCGGCTCACGAGTTCTCCTCCGAGGAGGCTCGGGCCGCCGGCCGCAAGGGCGGGGAATCCTCGAGCCAGGACCGGAGCCGGATGGCCGAGATCGGTCGCGAGGGCGGCCTGCACTAGAGTACGAGCCCGCAGGGCGAGGAGCGAGACGCCGCGCCAGCGGTGGCGAGCCAGGGCGCGCGGCGAGCAGGCCCGTGCGAGGCAAACTCGGCCGCATCGTAATTTTGCGGCCAGGCCGGTGCGGGCCGTCCGCGAGCCGCAAATGCGCCCGGTAAGTTACTAGAGGGCCGCGACCAGGCGCTCGATCTCCACGTCGGCCAGGACGACGTCGTCCAGGCTACCGGCGAAGTAGCTGTCGTAGGCGCCCAGGTCGAGCATGCCGTGCCCACTCAGGTTGAAGAGGATCACGGGCGAGCTTCCGGCCTCCTTGGCCTCGATCGCCTGGTCGATCACGGCCCGGATGGCGTGCGCGCTCTCCGGGGCGGGAATGATCCCCTCAGCCCGGGCGAACTGGACGGCCGCGTCGAAGACCGTCCGCTGCGGGTAGGCGATCGCGTCGATGAAGCCGTGCTCCACCAGACCCGAGACCAGCGGAGCCATCCCGTGGTAGCGGAGGCCGCCGGCGTGGATGCCTGCGGGGACGAATGTGTGCCCCAGCGTGTGCATCTGGACCAGGGGCGTCATCTCCCCCGTGTCGCCGAAATCGAAGGTGTATTTACCGCGCGTGATGGTGGGACAGGCCGCCGGCTCGACCGCCAGGAAGCGCGTCTTCGAGCGGCCCGCCAGGCGATCGCGCAGGAAGGGAAAGGCCAGCCCGCTGAAGTTGCTGCCGCCGCCCACGCATCCGACCACCAGGTCGGGCATGGCGCCGGCACGCTCCATCTGGGCGATCGCCTCCTGTCCGATGATGGTCTGATGCAGGAGCACGTGGTTGAGCACGCTCCCCAGCGAGTACTTGGTATCCTCCCGCCCGGCCGCGTCCTCGACCGCTTCCGAGATGGCGATGCCCAGGCTCCCGGTCGACTCGGGGTCCCCCTCCAGGATGCGCCGCCCGGCGGCGGTGCGGTCGGAAGGGCTGGGGACGACCTCGGCGCCCCAGACGTGCATCATGCTCTTGCGGTAAGGCTTCTGCTCGTAGCTGATCCTGACCATGTAGACCATGCACTCGAGCGAGAAGAGCCCGGCGGCGAAGGCCAGAGCGCTGCCCCACTGGCCGGCGCCGGTCTCCGTGGTCAGCCGCCTCGTGCCCTCCGCCTTGTTGTAGAAGGCCTGGGCCACCGCGGTGTTGGGCTTGTGCGAGCCGGGCGGGCTGCCGCCCTCGTACTTGTAGAAGATCCTGGCGGTGGTGTCGAGGGCGCGTTCCAGGTGGCGCGCCCGGTGGAGCGGCGTCGGCCGCCACAGGCGGAGCGCCTCCTGCACCGGACCGGGTATGTCGATGTACCGCTCCTGCGAGACCTCCTGCTTGATCAGCTCCATAGGAAAGAGCGGCGCCAGGTCCTGGGGACCGATCGGCTGGCGCGTGCCAGGATGGATCACCGGGCTCGGCGGATAGGGCAGGTCGGCCTGGATGTTGTACCAGCGGGCCGGCATCTCCCCCTCCTCCAGCAGGATGCGCGTCGGGGTGGCGGCCGCGGTGATGCTCATGGCTATCCCTCCCTTGGTCGTCGCCCTGTTGTAGCACACTTGGGGCTATGAGCGAGTTCGACCGGACCGCCATGCTCGAGTCGCTGCGGCGGCTGGTCGAGGCCGAGTCCCCATCGACCGACAAGGCGCTCTGCGACCGGTGCGCCGATACCGTGGCCGACCTCTTCCGGAGCGTCGCCGGAGCGCAGGCGCAGCGGCACGAGCGGACTGCGCGCGGCGATCACCTCGAGCTGCGCTTCGGGAGCGGGGTCGAGCCCATCCTGATCCTCTGCCATTACGACACCGTCTGGGATAAAGGGACG
>Ga0209577_10001772_pt1 | contig 21260 bp, 18 predicted proteins | sample GraSoiAngelo_109_FD_185874 | JGI IMG/M metagenome (GOLD analysis project Ga0209577, IMG submission 185874) | Grasslands soil microbial communities from the Angelo Coastal Reserve, California, USA - 14_0903_12_20cm (SPAdes) (version 2) | ecosystem: Environmental > Terrestrial > Soil > Grasslands...
GCCTTCCAGTGAAGAACTGAATCAATTGATGGACCAGTATGCCATCCCCCAACAGGCGCCCACCGAAGGAGAGATTGTTGAGGGTAGAGTGGTAGCGATTGCAGACGTTGGGGCCGTGGTGGATATCGGCGGCAAGACCGAGGCGTTGATTCCTGCAGGCGAATTCATGGAAGCCGATCAGCCCATTCGGCTTGATCCGGGACAAAACATTGAAGTTCAGCTCACCGGAGAGCATAAAGAAGGTTACCTTGTCGTTTCCTACCAACGCGCCCGCCGGCGTCGAGTGTGGGCCAATCTGGACAAGGCTTATCATGATAAGTCGATGCTGACTGGGCGAATCGTCGACCGTGTTAAAGGAGGCTTGGTCGTTGACGTAGGCGTGCGGGCCTTCCTGCCGGCCTCTCAGGTTGACCTCCGCCCCGTACATGAGCTGGAAGAGTGGAAAGATCGTGACATCGAGATCCGCGTTCTCAAGCTCAATCGAAAGCGCGGCAATGTGGTGGTCAGCCGGCGCGCGGTTTTGGAAGATGAGCAGAAGTTGCAGCGGCAGAAATTGCTGGAATCGATCACGGAAGGTCAGATCTTTCACGGAACCGTCAAAAGCATCACTAGTTACGGTGTGTTCGTCGATATCGGTGGAGTTGACGGCCTTCTGCACGTCTCCGATCTTTCCTGGGGCCGCGTTGCCAACCCGGTCGACGTAGTTCGGCCCGGCGACGAGTTGGATGTGCAGGTACTCAAGTTTGACCGCGAAAAAATGCGCGTGTCCTTGGGGCGCCGCCAATTGCTGCCAGATCCTTGGGCCACGGTTCCCGAGCGATTTCCGGTAAATGCTCGCGTACAGGGGAGGGTCGTCGGGGTCGCCGATTATGGCGCCTTCGTGGAGCTCGATTCGGGCGTTGAGGGTCTTGTGCACGTTTCCGAAATGAGCTGGTCGAAGCGCAAGCAGCACCCTTCGAAATTGGTGCAAGTGGGTGATGCGGTAGAAGTGGTGGTTCTCGAGCTGCATCCTGAACAAAGACGCATCTCCCTGGGCATGAAGCAAGCTCGACCTGACCCTTGGGTGGAGCTCGCCCAGAAATATCCGGTGGGCTCCCAAATTACGGGAAAGGTCCGCAATCTCACCGACTTTGGCGCCTTTGTGGAAATCGAGGAGGGCTTCGACGGGCTCATTCATGTCAGCGACATCAGCTGGACCGGAAAGATAAAGGATCCTGCGGAAGCATTGAAGAAGGGCGACACCGTGCAAGCGAAGGTCCTGAAGATCGATCCCGTCCACCGGCGCGTTTCTCTGGGTATCAAGCAACTGAACGATATCTGGGCAAACTGGTTTGCGGCTCATAAGCTCAACGAGGTCGTTCGCGGTAGGGTTTCCCGGCTAACGACATTCGGAGCGTTCGTGGAATTGGCGGATGGAATCGAAGGCCTCTGTCACATCTCGGAAATTGAGGATCGTCGCGGGAGGGAAAAGGAGAAGAAGCCGCAGCAAGGCGCTTCCGTTTCCGTCCTTGCCCCAGGCCGGGAGTACGATTTCAAGATTGTAAAGATCAATCCCGATCAGCACAAGATTGGCCTGAGTTATCGAGCGGCAGTGCGTCACGCCGAGCGCCGGGAAATGGAGGACTATAGGTCATCGAAATCCTCCCCGACGGCGACGATTGGAGATGCGCTTCTGGCTAAGCGCGAGAGTCTCTAGCCCAGGGAAACGTATGATACTGTTGGCCTCACCGCTCTTCTTTGGGCTTAGTTTACTGCGGCAGCCCGGGGCCGAAATGGTTTGTGTCAGGTTCGGATGACGGCCCGGAGGTTTGGATTATGGGAGAATTGACTGCGATGAATGACATGACCATGACCAAGGCCGATCTGGTCGAAGAGGTCATACGAACCACTGAGTTGCCCCGCAAGGAATCCGAAGCAATTGTTGAAACCATCTTCGATTCCATCATCCAGGCATTGCAAACTGGCGACAAAATTGAAATCCGTGGCTTTGGAAGCTTCCGCACTCGCCAGCGTCGCGGCCGTATTGGTCGCAATCCGAAGACAGGCGCCAAGGTAGAGGTTCCGCCTAAGCGCATCCCCTTTTTCAAGCCCAGCAAGGAACTTAAGGATTTTGTGAACGGCGAAGCTGCGGCCGCCGCTGCTGCTGTTCCTCCTCGAACGCCCTCTCAGTAATCTCCGCCATTATGGATTACCTCTGGAGTCCCTGGCGGTATCGCTATGTCGCCGGTGGCGTCAAGGACGACCGTTGCATTTTTTGCGCCGCCGCCGAGGCTCGCGATGATTTCCAATCCCTGATTGTCTTGCGCTCCCGAAAAAATTTTGTGATCCTGAACCGCTACCCCTATACCTCCGGGCATCTCATGGTCGTTCCTTACGCGCACCAAGCCACGCTCGCGGCTTCCGAGCCGGATACTCTCGCTGAAATGATGGCTCTCGCACAACGGAGCGAACAGGCGCTCGAAGAACTATATCACCCCGACGGATACAATCTCGGAATGAATATGGGACGAGCGGCAGGAGCTGGCATCGACGGGCACCTGCACCTGCACGTTCTACCGCGCTGGATCGGCGATACGAATTTCATGACCACGATAGGTGAAACGCGAGTTCAACCCGAGGAGCTCACGACCACATATCAGCGATTGCGAGCCGCCTTGGGCACGTGAGCCTCGCGGGCGAAACCCACGCCACAAATCTGGAACTCAGCGAAAAACAAGGGCACCAGCGCGACGCGCCGCTGATTATGGCCTCGCCGGCGCTCCTGTCTCCTTGCTGCGTACTCCCACAGTCCGCGCCGCGCGTGTATGCTGATCCCTGATGGAGCTCGAGCGCGAAATCAAATTTGACCCCGCGCAGGCAGAAGACTTCCTCGAGGGCTTGCCCTCGCGTCCCGCAGTTGTTCTGATCGAGCCACATGAGGCACTAGAAGGCGCTCGGCCGCTGCTACTGCGCACCGCCGACCTGAGGCGGCGCTTACGACTTTTGCTGTGCGAGCCGCACGCGAGCTCCAAGCGCCTCAACCTAAGGCAATATGCCGCAGCGATTCGCTTTCGAGTCACGGCGTCTCGGTTTGAGCAGGCCCTGGTGCATTGGCAGCAGGCACGAATTCTTTGGCCGGAGAATTATCGTCAGCGGCTGCATCTCTATTCGCCCGCTTTTGTGAAGCTGAACCTCACAAATCCTTACCCGCGCGCCTATATCACTCGCCGTTTGGGTGCAGAAGGTCTATATCTTGGCCCGTTTATCACGCGTCGCGTCGCCGAAAGCTTCCTCGAATCCTGGCTCGACCTATTCCATATCCGGCGCTGCCAAATCAAAATCCGCCGTGATCCGGAGTTCCCGGGATGCATCTATTCGGAAATGAACATGTGTCTTGCGCCGTGTTTCGGCGGATGCACGCTCGCGGAGTACGGCGATGAGGTCAGCCGCGCCGCCGCCTTCTTGCGCTCCGGCGGAGCCACGCTCGCGGATACGTTGACCAAAGAGCGTGAATTAGCCAGCGCACAACTCGATTTCGAGCACGCCTCCGCGTTGCACAAGCGCCTGGAGAAGGTCCAGCAACTGCGCCGAGATCTGCCGGAACTAGTTCGCCCTATTGAGCAACTCCATGCGATCGTCCTGGTGCGGGCCGCAACAGAAAACGCGATTGCGCTCTTCACCGTGCGTGGCGGAGAGATCGCAGACCCCTTCGTCCTCCGATTTGACGAATTGGCTGGCCAGCCCCGATCTGCGGAACAGATCCTTCGCGAATTGCTCGAGCCCGCAGCGACGCCGCCGGATGAAGGGAATCTTAAGCGAGTAGCCTTGCAAACATTTGCAATTCGAGCTCTGGAAGATCACCTGGCATTACTGGCCCGCTGGTTTTATGGGAGTCCGCGTGAGGGCGAGATCTTTTTTCAGGAAACTCGCCCTCCGAGCTGGCCTTATCGGCGCATTCTTCGCGCATGCGGACGGTTACTCGCGCCGCGGGAAAGCGAGAAGCGCGACTAGATACCTCGGTCGGCATCCCCAGGAGGGCGAATTTCCCGCTTTTCCGTAGCGCTCTTACCTCTTGGATGTGAGCTTTCGTGGATTGTATTTTTGGACTGAGGAAGAGTTGGAGACTGGTATTCCCATCGATTTTGTACTCACCTTGCCTAAAGAAATCAGCATGACGCTTGACGCTAATATTCATTGCTTCGGCCGTGTCATGCGGGTCGAAACGCAGCGGCAAACGCGCGGAGTGGCTGCGCATTGAACGTTACGAATTTCTTCTTGCACGCGCGTAACCATCTCATCTTGGTTTCCGGCGAACCGCAGTACAATGCTGCTCGAGAATGCCTTGAAGATTGGCGCGCCTTCAGGCGAATAGGCGCACGCGGCCCGCTGCAGGGACTCAGATTTGAGGAAAATGAAAGAAGGATGATGCCACCGCAAAATTTCCGCCAATCACGGGTGCGGCCATGCGGCGGCTAACTTTGCTCGTTAATGCGGACAATACTCTTTGGGAGAGCAACGTCTTTTTCGAGCACACCCTGGAACGGTTTTTCTCGCTGGTCGAGCCTTTCGGTTACGCCCGCGCCTACGCACGGCATATCCTGAATGAAACCGAGCGGCACAATATTCAGCAGCATGGATATGGCGTGCGCAGCTTCGCCCGGTCGCTCGAGCAAAGCTATATGAAACTGGCCGGCGGTCTGGCCCAGCGGAGCGCCCTCGAGGAGGTGGCTTCCATGGTTGCCGACCTCGAGCATACGCCGCCGCGCGTACTCGATGGCGTGCCGGAAACACTAGCCTATCTCTCCAGTCGCCACAGGATGATTCTCTTCACCAAAGGGGAACCCGCGGAAGAAGCCGCCAAGGTCGAACGCTCCGGATTGCAGGGTTTTTTTGATTCGATCGAAATTGTGACGGATAAGAGCATCCGCGTGTACCGCGATTTGATCGATAAACATCACGTGGTCAAGTCGCACGCCTGGTTGGTCGGCAGCAGTGCGCTGGAAGAGATCAACCCCGCTTTGCAGGCTGGACTCAATGCTGCCTTTGTTCCCCACGCTGCAACTTGGAATAAGGAGACCTCTGAACTGCAGAGCGGCACCGGAAAACTCCTGATCGTTTCCAGTTTTCGCGGACTACGGAACCATTTCTGAGGCCGATCGAAACCAAGGACCCGCACTCCCCCGCAGCGGTGAAGGGTTTTAGGCCGCGAGTATCGGCTTGTAGAAGCTCAAGGCTGTGTTTCCTTGCTCCACGACACGCGTCCGTTCGAGATGGCCTGCAACGGTGGGAAGATCGCTGTTGCGCCGATGTTCCGCGATGAGCTGTCCGCTGCGGGTGAGCAGCTCCGATTTCCCCAGAAATGCAAGGATCTCTTGATAGGCGCGGATCTTCGCATAAGGCGGATCGGCAAAGAGGAAGTCGACACGCGCTCCGCTTCTGGCCAGCCGCTCGAGGGCATCCATCGCGTCCATTCGAAGAATTTCCGCGGTTCCTGCGAAAGTCCTGCGTCTTGCAACGTGCGCTGCCATGGGAATCCCCAGCGACGCCAAATTCCGGGAGATCAGCGCGGCGCCTGCGGGGTGGTTCTCCACGAAAATAGCTCCATACGCGCCACGGCTGAGCGCCTCGATGCCCACCGCGCCTGACCCCGCAAAGACGTCCACGAAGATCGCCCCTTCGATCGCCGCGCCTAGGATGTTGAAGAGAGTCTCCCGCAGGCGGTCACTGGAAGGCCTCAGAGCTGTTCCGCGCAAAGTCTGTAGGCGGCGGCTGCGATATTTTCCGGCGATCACTCGCACATGGCCTCCTACTCCGTTCGCAGGCTCTCGGCTCTTGGCCCGTTCTAGCCCACGGAGGCGAGCTGATAACGCCGTTGCCATCCCGGATCGAGCGTTCGGAAGAGGTGCAGACGCTCCTCCTCTTCTGGATTCTCGAGCAAAGAAAAAGCTTCATGGCGGGCCAGTTCGAGCAGTTCGCGATCGCGCAGAGGGTTCGCAATATGGAAGCCCAGCGACCCGTGCTGGCGGGTGCCGAAGAATTCGCCCGGCCCACGCAATCTCAGATCCGCTTCGGCAATAGCGAAACCGTCGTTCGTCGCCACCATCATTTCCAGGCGTTCGCGGGCATCATCAGGAAGATTTTTCGGGGCAATCAAAAGACACGTGCTCTTCTCCCCGCCGCGGCCGATCCGTCCGCGCAATTGGTGAAGTTGAGAGAGGCCAAAGCGTTCGGCATGCTCGATCACCATGACCGTGGCGTTAGGGACGTCGACGCCCACCTCGATCACGGTCGTGGAAACGAGGATCTGCAGGTCGCCGAGCCGAAAGGCTTCCATCACTCGCTCTTTCTCTTCGCTCCTCATTCGGCCATGCAACAGACCCACTCGCATTCCAGGGAACACGGATTTCCGGAGGCGTTCGAACTCGACGATCGCCGATTTGAGTGAAAGCCGAGCTTCATTTGATTTGGATTGCTCGATCACCGGATAAACGATATACACCTGACGGCCCTTCCTCAGCTCGCGCGTCACAAAATCCCAAACGCCCGGCAAATGTTCTGGCGCAGACCAGCGAGTCTCGATGGGCATTCTGCCCGGAGGCATCTGGTCGATCACAGAGACGTCGAGATCGCCGTAAAGCGTGAGTGCCAAAGTTCGGGGAATCGGCGTCGCAGTCATTACCAGTACCTCTGGAGCCGGGCCCTTTTCCATTAGACGCTTACGCTGCAGAACTCCAAACCGGTGCTGCTCATCAACAATCACCAGCCCCAGGCGCGCGAATCCGGCGGGCCCCTCGAGCAAGGCATGTGTCCCCACTACAAATTGCGCTTCGCCCGCTCGCATGCGTTCCAAGACTCGCTGCTTCTCTTGCGCCTTCAGGCCGCTGATCAGCAGCTCAACGCCGTAACCGGAAGCCGCAAAGATGCGGCGCGCCGAAAGGAAGTGCTGCACCGCTAAGATTTCCGTGGGCGCCATCAGCGCGGCTTGATAGCCGTTCTCGATGACGATCGTCGCGGTTTCGAGCGCGACAATCGTCTTTCCGCTGCCTACATCGCCTTGCAGCAGACGATGCATGGACGTGGGCTCCTCCAAGTCCGCGGCAATCTCAGCGAGAACTCGTTTCTGGGCCTCCGTTGGTTTGAAAGGCAGAATGCGCTTCAGCGCTTCGCGCACGCGGGGCTCCCGAACACGAAAGGAAATGCCCGCACGTCGCTCCGCTTCTTTCCTGCGCAACGCCAGGCTCAGTTGGTAAAGGAAGAGTTCCTCGAAAATCAGGCGGCGGTGCGCCAGCGAGCGAAATTCATTGAGAAGCTCCAGGGGCACATCGGACGGAGGAAAATGAACGAAACGAAGCGTGTCGCCGCGGCTGGGAAAACCATATCGCGCGAGCAGGGATGGGGACAAAGCATCGAGCGGAGCTGCCGCAAGATTTTGCAGGGCGCCATATATGATCCGCCGCAGTACACGCGAGCTGATCTTGCCGATGGCTTCATAGATGGGCACGATTCGGCCCATCTCTGTGGAATCGGCGGTGTCTTCGCCAAGTAGCTCATATTGCGGATTGATCATTTCGATTCGGCCCGGGCGACGTGGATCGAGATCCGCTCTGCCGTGCACAACCATTGCCTGGCCCATGCGGAAGCGCCCTTGCAGATAGCCTCCGTGAAAAAATTTGCAAGCTAAGGTCCCCGTCGAATCTCGAATAACCAGGTGGAAGATAGCTCCCCTTCCTCGGGTAAAGCGCGCAATGCCCTCATCGGCGACAGTGCCGTAAATCGTGTAAGTCACACCAGGAACGATCTCGGCAATCTGGTGGAAGCGAATGCGATCCTCGTAACGAAAGGGCAAGTAAAGAAGCAAATCAGCGACCGTATAAATGCCCCGAGAAGCTAACGTGGTCGCGCGCTGCGGGCCGACGCCCTTCACATATTTCACCTCGGTCGCGAAAGTTACATTCATCGTGCCTTATATATACCACTGCATAAGTAAAGTGCCCGCGCTTGCATTGCATTCATGTCGCGCTATACATAGATTGGCTGCGGGCGCATCATCTAGCCGCAGCATCTGCTGCCCGGAGATAACTTGCCGTCCCCTCAGATAGCTAAAGAACTCAACCCGAATGTTCTGTGCCGGCGTGACGTGCGGAGTCTCCTCCTCTGGCTGCTGGCTGCGCTCGTCGGGGCAGGCGTGGCGTACCACTATTTCTTCCGAGCTTTCCCAGAAGCCGCTGTCGACTTCAAGGTCACGCGAGGCCAGGCGCTGGAACTCGCACGTACATTCGCCGCGACCCAGGGTCTCTCGCTTCAAGGCTACCGGTCCGCTACTGTGTTTAACGTTGATGACAATGCCAAGACCTATCTGGAACGTGAGGTTGGGCTCGCGCAAGCCAATCGCCTGATGGCATCACAAGTCAGCGTCTGGTATTGGGAAGTGCGTTTCTTCCGGCCACGACAAAAAGAAGAAATTCGCGTGCGCGTCGATCCGAAGGGCCGCATTGTCGGTTACGAACACATTCTCGAGGAGGTGTCGCCTGGTAGTCGCTTGGACCGAGCAGCCGCATCCGTTCGCGCCGAACAGTTTCTTACTGCAACGCTGCACACGAATCTAGCGGCTTACGCCCCGTTGCCTGAGGAGGCCAACTCCATCGCCAGACCTAACCGTATAGACTGGAGTTTCACCTGGGAACGCACCGGCTTCCGCGTGAAAGACGCGCCATACCGGTTGCAGGTCACGATCGATGGCGATCGAGCCGGTGATTATCAGGAGTTTTTGAAGGTGCCGGAAGCTTGGCAGAGGACGTACGACCGGCTGCGCTCCTCGAATAATTTCATCGAAACAATTGCGCTGATTCCTTACGCTATTTTGATCGGCGCGGCCCTTTCGGTGCTGATCACAATGGGCCGCCGCGGTCTGGTCCGATGGAAGTGGGTGCTGGCCTTAGGCCTATTTATCACCGTTCTTTACTTCGCAATGCAGTTGAATGAATGGCCGCTCGTTCGAGCCAGTTACGATACCAATGATTCTTACGCCGGTTTCTTCGCCGCCGAACTCGTCAAGGCTTTGGCGGGGAGCTTGGCGCTTGCGTTGCTGGTCGTCATCGCTGCAGCGCCGGGCGAGCCGCTCTATCGAGGAGGTCAACCAAATCAACTCCGCCTGGGCAGCGCATTCACTTTAGCCGGTCTTCGCACCCGTCAGTTTTTCTGCTCGGGCTTTGCGGGCTTGTGCCTAGCCGCCGTGCACATTGGATTCGTCGTGGCATTTTACGTTGTGGGGCGGCGTTTCGGCGTCTGGGCGCCACAAGACTTGCAGTACTCCGATACTCTCAGCACCGCGCTCCCCTGGATTTATCCGTTGACCATCGGCATCTACGCAGCGGCCAGCGAAGAGTTTCTCTTTCGCATGTTCTCGATTCGTTTTGTGATGCGCGTTACGCGATCGAGAATCCTGGCCATCGTGCTGCCCGCGCTTGCCTGGGGCTTCTTGCATTCGAATTATCCGCAAGAGCCGCCCTATATTCGAGGGATTGAGGTCGGAGCAATCGGCATAGTTGCAGGATGGGTCATGCTGCGCTGGGGAATCCTGGCAACATTAACGTGGCACTACACCGTAGATGCGTTTTTGACGAGTCTTTCGCTTATGCGTTCCGAGGATCTCTATACGCGTATCTCGGGAGGCATCGTTGGTTTCGCCGCAGTTATCCCAGTTGGCGTTGCCGGACTTCTTTATCTCAAGCGCGGAGCCTTCACTGACGAAGCGGATTTGCTCAATCGCGCCCAGCCCTTAGTGGAGTCCACAACGGTAGCGGAAGAGCCGCATTCCTCGACACTGCCGGCTGCCCTCTATCAGCCGCTGAATAGGCGCGGGTTGGTCTTGCTGGCCGGCGCGGGGCTGCTCGGACTCGCATCGCTCTGGATCATCAAGCCGCAGAACATCGGTGCTTTCGTTCGATTTCCCTTAGACGGCCGCGAAGCAGCCGCGCGCGCGGATGATGTCCTTCGCCGGCTTCGAGAGAATCCCGCCTCCTATCGCCGTGTCCTTACGATCCAGTACACCTTCGATCCTCTGGTCAACGAATATCTTCGTCGAACCATCGGTCTCGAAGCCGCGAATCGAGTGTTTAACGACCAAGTGCCTTCAGCGTTCTGGACCGCGCGCTACTTCCGCGATTCCCAGAATGAGGAATATTTCGTCGTGCTGCGGCCCGATGGAACGCTGCATTCTATCCACCACACACTAGCCGAAGCGGCGCCTGGTCCCAATTTGACGAAGGAAGAAGCTCAAGCCCGCGCCGAAGCCTTCCTGCACGATTCAAAGAAAATCGATGTCCGGCAGTGGAAACTCGTGGAGGCGCAATCCAAGAAGCTGCCCTCGCGCACCGACCACAGCTTCGTTTGGGAAGAGCTGCAGGCTGTAAACTCTTCTCCGGCCGGGGACGATGCGGCGCATGTGCGAATCTCGCTTGCCGTTCAAGGAGACGAAGTTTCCAGCTATCGCATTTTCATTCACCTTCCGGAAGATTGGGTTCGCCAGCAGAATGAGAGTACCCTCGCGAATACCGCACAAATGGTCCTGCTCCGCTTGCTCATTGGCGCCTTTGGCCTCGCTGTGTTGATTATCGTTGTGCGAAATCTGAAGAGTCCCCAAATCGCGGCGATCCCTTGGCGGCACATCGCCCTTTGGTCGCTCGCGGTGTTGGCAGCTTCGTTACTCAGGTTTGCCACGCTCGAACCACTCTACCTGCTCATGTATCGAACCGAGCAGCCTTTTGCGACGTTTGTTGGAACATTGCTCATTGGCCAGGCGTTGAGCGCAACGCTTTTCTATTCCGCCGCGGTGCTCCTTCTTGGATTGGGTTTATTTTTTCTGGTGCGTGGCTACGGGTCGGCTTGCCTGCCCGGCTTGCATAGCCTCTCAGGGACCTACTATCGAGACGCCATTCTAGTGATGGTTTGCGGCTGGGCTGTTTTTCTTGGACTCCATCGCCTGCGCGATCTCGCCGCCGCGTTTTGGCCGGTCGCACACTATGCCTTTCCGGCAAGCGTCGTAGAAGGTTTAGATGCGAACTGGCCGGCGGTCAACGCGCTTACGAATGCGATAACGTACAGCGTCTTGACGGTTGGCATCATCGCGCTGGTGCTGGGGTTCGCAGCGCGGTATCTTCGCTGGCCGTGGATTCAGTTGATTCTGCTTGCCGCACTGGGGATGCTCTCGGCGCCGCGGTGGGGCAGTGCGGGCGATGTCGTTCAGAGCTCAGTCTTAAGTTTTCTCGAATTAGCAGTAATCTGGGGGGGGGCGAGGTGCTTGGTCCGACTGAACTTCCTCGGATACTTCTTGCTGGCGATGTTGTTGTCGCTTTCGCCCGCAATCGAGGCCTTGATCCGACAGCCCAACGCGTATTACCGAACGAACGGCGCGATATTGATCGCTACAGTCGCCATCCTGCTGGTTCTCCCTGCTTTTTGGTGGCGTAGCGCGGCACGTCGCCAGGGACTCGCGAATAGATTCGTAGTGCCGGTGTAGAGAGGCTCAGGTATGCGTGGCCGGGAAGAAACGGATTCGGGAATGTCAGCTAGGGTCTCGACGGCCCGCCGTTGGGCCGAGTATCTATTGGCAGTGCTCGGCGGAAATGTAATTTACCTTGCGATCGAGCCGCAGTTGCCAAAACCCTTCCGCCATCGCATGTTTCAGGTCGATTTAGGCTTGGCGCTGGATTTCCTGATATGCGTGACCTTGTACGGTGTGATCCGCCTGGTGCGCGGGTCGGGCAATCGTCCCGACTGATGATCTGCAGCTTACCTGCTCGTATTTCTCCGGCGCGATCCCGGACTAGCATAGTAGAGCAAGACTCCCAAGAGAATGACTCCTATCGCAATCATCAATCCATTTGTTGTTCCAACCCGCTCGCTTTGGTTCCGAACCAGACTCAAAACCAGCAGCGCGCTTGGCGGCACGGTGATGGCAATTGTGGCTAAGATCCCTCCTGGAATCCGGTAGGGCCGGGGCAGATTCGGTTCGCGAATTCGCAAGGCAATGAGAGCGCCGAATTCCAGCAGAATACTCGAGCCCGTTAACAGCACGTCCAGGATGAGCAGGCGAAAGAAGCCCAGCGGCAAGCAGGCCGCCCAGGCGACCGCGCACCCGACGATGGCAACCCAGGGGGCGCCGGTCTTTGGGTGATGTCGCGTAAAAGCTCGCGGAAGGAATCCGTCTGCCGCCATAACCGCCGGCAGTCTCGTAAACGAAAGCATCAAGCTTCCGAAACTCCCCAGAGCGCCAATCATTCCGGCGGCGGTAACAGCTAGCGCCAAAATCGAACCGCCCAGTGCCTGCCCTGCGTCTACCCAGCTGCCCGTTGTCCATGTTCCAGGGTCGAGCCGCGCCGCCGCCACCGCCATCACCGGGAACAAATAACTCGCGATCACTAAAGTGACCGAGCCAAACATAGCGAGTGGGTAAGTCGTTTGCGGCTGGTCCACTTCGTCTGCGATCGTGGAAAGATTATCCCAGCCCATGTAGTTCCACATCGCAATGACAATGCCCCCAGCGAGATCCATGTGCCGGACCGGGACCAATGCCGTGACCGGCGGCTTACGCGTCGCACCAATGAAGATGATGGCCAGAAAAGGAGAGAACAGCAGCGCGTTCAGCCATATGGAGCCTTCGCCGACGGCCCGCGCGCCCAAAATATTCCAGCCGACGCAAAAGCCTATAAGGGCCAATTCCAGCCCGACGGCCCGGTAGCCACTGGCGTATTGCGGCGCAAAACGGCTTAGGTATGCGACAAAAAGAGTGGGGTAGAGCGCCATCTCAAAAACACTGCCGGTGAGAGTGAGCCATGATTCCTGAAAACCCCAGAAGCGCCCCAAGCCTCGCCGTACCCAGACGTAGAAGCCGCCTTCACAAGGTAGTGCTGCGGTGAGCTCGCTGACCATCAGGGCCGTGGGTATGCTCCATAGCAAAGGAGTGAGGAGAAGGATAACCAGCGTGGCGCGATACCCCGCCTTGCCGATTAGATCCTCAAGACCATAAGGCCCGCCTGCCACCATGAAGTAAGTCGCGGCGATGAGTGGTAGAAGCGTCAGCTTGCGCGATCCGCTCACGGTCGTGCCCTCACCGACAGGAGAGGCGGAGACCCGTATCACGTCTCCGCGTTATACCATAATGCTCGGCATCATTCGCGCTTATCGGAAGTAACTGCCGTTGATTCAATAAGAAAGATTCAATAAGAAACCCCAGCTTACATTTTGGCCTCGTCTAACGTCTAAGCTAGTGGCGGATAAATGAGAATCGCGTGCAGGCACCTGGATCAGCCAGGAGCCGCATATCTCGAGAGATAAGTTGTCAATTTCTGCCTATGCCTTCGGAAGTCATAGCGGGCTCGCTGCCCTTTGAGGCATTGCCGAGTACAGGGACGACTTCAATCGCATCGTCCGGCCCTTCGGTTCTTTCGGCCGCAGATGACCGGACGCTTATTGAGCGCGCGCAAGCCGGTGACCGTTCCGCTTTCGAGCTGCTCGTGCAGCGCTACGACCGGCAGGTCTTGCGGCTGGCGCTCAATGTGCTGGGCACCGCCGAGGATGCTCGAGACGTCTATCAAGAGGCGTTTCTGAAGATCTATCGCAACTTGCACCGGTTCCGCTTCGAATGCGCTTTCTACACGTGGATGTATCGAATCGTTACAAATATTTGTCTCGATCATCTACGCCGCCGTCGTAGCCATCCCGAAGAACAGCCGCCTGTTGTGCGCACGGTCTCCTCTGAGGAGCGTAGCGAGGGGGATTTCTTTGATCGCCAGCAGGGTAGCGGGGTCCATTCAGATCCCGAGCGCCAGGTTTTGGGTCACGAAATTGGGCGCAGAGTTGAAGCTGCGCTTCAATCGCTCTCGCCGCGCGAGCGCATGGTTTTTGAGATGAGGCACTACCAGGGAATGAAACTACGCGCTATCGGCGATGCGCTGGGCACAACCGAAGAGACCGTGAAAAATTCTCTTTTCCGCGCCACGAGCAAACTGCGGACCCAACTCGAGGGGTTGCGGTAACGAACGTTATGGTCGAAGAGCTCCATTGCTCCAATTTCGAAGATCGCGCGATCCTATACGCGGCCGGCGAACTGATCGAGGAAGACTGCGCCGCAGTCGAGGTACATGCGCAACAGTGCCCGAATTGCGCGGCCGTGCTTGCACGTGAAATCAGTTTACGTAAGGCGCTTGCCGCGCGTGTGCAGCCCGCCCATACGCTCGACCACTCCGAACTGCTGCTGGCGCGCTGCCGCAGTGAGCTCTTCGAGGCATTGGACGATGCCGCCGTCGCGCAGCCTAAACGCGCGTGGCGCTCGTTTCTAAGGCCCTGGCGGTGGGTGGGCGGCTTTCACCATGCATTTGTGTTTCATCCCGGCTGGAGTGCCGCCACGCTGATCCTCGTGGGAGCCCTTGCCGGTACTGCCGCTCGCGAATGGTATCGTCAGATCACTCTGCTAGTTCCAGGAAATCCGGTCATCACCGTCTCCGCGCCCGCGCCCATAACTCAGCCGGAGCTCGAGACCATGGCTCGAGACGGAATTCGTCTCGAGCCACGAAGTGGTTCGCGGGCTCCCAGAGTGGAATTGCAAGTGCGCTCGCCGCAGCCGCGTGTCGTCCAGGGAACGCCGGACGATGCGGAGATCCGGCGCGTGTTGACCTACGTCATCGGACACGGCGGGCAATTTGATGATAGCGTCCGCCTCGGGTCCCTCGACGCGCTACGGCCTAGGGCTAACGATCCTCAAGTCCGTGCGGCGATGAGCGACGCTCTCCGTCATGATCCCAATCCGGCCGTGCGCTTGCGGGCGATTGAGGCGCTTCGCGGCGTAGGTTCAGCGCCGGAAGTGCAGAGCGCCATTCTTGGCGCTCTCTCCGATGACGATAATCCCGGTGTGCGCATTCAGGCTTTGAATACGCTTATCGAACGCATGAGAAGCCGCGAATTCTCCCGCGTGCCTCGGGATGATCGTGCCCTGAACATTCTGCGCGACCGCATGCACAACGACTCCAATAGTTATATTCGTTCGCGCAGTGCGGACGCTCTCGGGCAGCTCGCATCGATGGACGAAGACTCAGCACCGGCAAGGGGGCGCCATCCTTGAGATTGTCCAAGAGTGCAAGATTGCGCCCCGCGATCCCCGCCCGCTGGGCTCTAGCATTCATCGCCATGCTCCTTTTCGCGTGCTCGTCTGTAAGCGCGGATAATCCCGAGGTGACTTTCGAGCTCTCGTCGTCGGAGAGAGCGCAAGACGCTTCGAGCACCCGCCCAGCCGCTATCCCCACGCACGCGGGACTTCAACTCATCGTCAAAGCCGGTTGCGCCAATATACAGATCCTTACGGATGCGTCGGATTCAGTGAGCTACGTTTCGCGGCCTGATCCATGGGTCGCTGACGCCAGTCCACGCTACTTGCTGGATTTTCCTCTCACCGCTCATAACACGCCCCGCGGCGTTGTACTTATCGGCTCCGCCGGGAGGCAAAGGGACTGCCGCGCCAATGTGAGTTACGAAATTCACGTACCGCACCGTTACGATCTCGATGTTGAAGTGCAGTCAGGCGATATCGTCAGCAAGGATATTGATGGCGTCGTGGCGTTTTCCACCGGAGGCGGACAAATCCGCGTCGGAAACATAGGCTCGAGCGACGCCGCCCCCTTAACCCTTGCAAACGTGGCGATCGTAGCCCGTCTTGAGACGGCGGGCGGCGACATTTGCGTGGGGAATGCAGCGGGTGGGCTCCACGCTGCAACCGCGGGCGGCCAAATCTTTGCAGGTGATGTGCATGGGCCGGCGGTGCTGCGCACTGGAGGCGGCGACATCCACGTTGGTCATGTTTTCGGAGGAGCGCACTTCACGAGTGGTGGCGGCGATATCGTCGCTCAAAAAGTTGATCGCGGCGTATGGGCGGATACGGCTGGCGGTCGAGTCGAAATTGGCAATGCAGGCCGACTGGCAGCGGCTGCGCCACGATTCTCTGCCGGCGAGAGAGCCGCGTTTCCAACCGCCGAACTGGGGCACGGTTCTGAGGGCCAAGAAACGACCTCGGCCATGAGCGACTTGGCGGACATTACCCAGGTCGCGCGCCTCTTCGATCTCTTCCTCCGGGGAGGGATACGGGTCGATTCCGCAGACCAGCAGAAACGCCTCATAAATTCTATTGCGCCGGAGTATCCCGACGTGGCCCGACTGGCCGGCATCGAGGGCGATGTCGCCTTGCGTATCTTCGTCGGCCAGGATGGAACGGTACGCAGCATCACCCCTGTTTCCGGGCCCCCGGTCCTGGCGCGCGCGGCAATACACGCGGTCGAGCAATGGCGTTATGCGCCCGCTCTCGTTCAGGGTCATCCCGTGAACGTAATTACTACCGTCTCGCTCGCTTTCCGTTTGCGTCGGTGAGCCCGCGATGTCCCTCGGCTGCTTACCTGCCGCGATTTGGAACGTCCAACGAAAACGGAGGGCCGATTCATCATGTCGAAACTAATTTCTAGAACGTTTCGTTTGGCGTTTTTCGCAGCTGGCGCAGCATTGCTGCTCGTTTCTGGATTGTTGCCAGCTAGAGCACAACAGCCGCCGCGCTCGCCCGCCATCCGCGATGCGCAAATGCCCGAGACCGGCTGGCTTGGCATTTCGATTGAAGAAGTGAGCGCCCAAAAGGCGCAGGAGCTAAAGCTCCCAGGGGTCTATGGAGTGCTGGTCACAGACGTCGACGTAGAGAGCCCCGCGGCGAAGGCGGGACTAAAAAATGGGGACGTAATCACGGACTATGCCGGCCAGCGCGTCGAGGGCGTGATCGAATTTCTACGCCTGGTACGAGAGACCCCGCCTGGCCGGACCGCCAAATTGACTATATGGAGCGACGCTCGCTCGGAGACTATCTCGGCGGAGATTGGCAAAAACGAAAACCCCAATCCGGAAAATTTATTTCAAAGCGTGATGCAGCGCTTCGGCAATCCTGGGCCAAACATGTTCGGATTCGGCCCGACACTTCCTGTTGCGCCCGTACTGGGGATTACGGGACAGGATTTGTCCGGACAGCTGGGCAAGTACTTCGGCGCTCCCGATGGCGAGGGCGTCCTGATTACCAACGTAGAAAGCAATTCAGCCGCCGCGAAAGCCGGGCTTGAGGCCGGCGACGTGATTATCAAAGTGGATGTCAATCGGGTGCGCACTTTGAGCGAATTGCGCAACCAGTTGCGCGCGAAGCGCGAGGAGAAAACCGTGACGCTCAGCGTCCTCCGCAAAGGAAGCGAAATGTCCGTTAACATTGAGCCAAGGAGAGGACGATCTCCGGGCACGGCGCCCAGCATTCCTCTTTGATTCGAGAAAGCTGCAAAGGGCCGCCTCTCTGCGGCCCTTTCCGATTGCGGCTCCACTCTGAGGGCTCAAACAAACGCGCGTTACTGCCGGACGATCACTACCTTGGCGGCCGGAACCTCGAGGCGAACCAGATGGAATTTCGCGTCGAAGTAGAGCTGAATTTCAAGATCGGTTGAATGCACGCGCAAAACTTCCAGGTTTTCGCTGTCGACGCTCTTCGTACCGAGAGACTCCAGATCGATACTCCCCGGAGTGGCGTCTTGCGGGATCAGAACAGGAAAGCTTTGGGGCCCCTTGGCGTTCCAATCATAGATTCTTCCCAGAATCGCGTATTGCTCATAAAGATTGTTATCGAGTACGGCGATTCGAGTGGAGTTGAATGTGAAATCTCGCTGTACTGGCTGTTTGGCCCCGGCGATGTTGGCGGACGTCTTCGCCGTGCCATTCGCGAATTCCACTGTGCCCGAGGCTTTCTTATCGCCCTGCGCGCTCCAGGTATAATGCTGTGGCGTACCGTCCGCGGAAATCCGCAGCTGGCCCGAAGAGCGCATTTCCACGCCGCCCGGGACACGGATGACGGTCTCATCCTCCATAACCCAGTTATTTCCGGCCGGCCCAAAACTAAATTCTTCCGTGCCGGCCTCATTGCCCTGTTGCAAAATCCGGAATCTTCCCTTGTCCGGCGTAAAACCGGAATCCGAAGCGGGCCTGGGAGAAGGGAGCAATCGGTTCGCTGCGCCAGGTAAGAGCAAACCTACGACTGCTAACGGCACCCACCACGGTCGCAGGCGAGCTTTCATGGTTTCACCCGTCGCGCGGAGAGTTCTTCGCCCAGATTCGTCAGGCGTTTGGCAAAAGGAGCGAGCGCTAGAATTCGCGCGACGACGACTGCCGGATCGTCTTCGCCCGCGACGCGGTAATCCGCCTGCTCATAAAAAGGCAAGCGCGCCGCCAGCAGGTTTCGGAAGCTCGCTTCATCGCGGAAGAGAGGGCGATTGTTCATAGTCGCACAGCGTGCGAGTAGCAGGTTCACCGGGCAATCCAGCCAGATAACCACGGCGCCGAAAGCCCGGAGTCTTTCTACGATTCCAGGTTGCGCGTATGTGCCTCCGCCCATGGCGAGCACGATCGCTTCGCCTGACTCGGCCACGCGGCCGAGAGTCTTCTCGAACTGCTCCCGCTCGATCTGGCGGAAGGCTGCTTCTCCGCGTCGTTCGAAAATAGCGGAAATACTAAGGCCGGCGGACTGCTCGATGCGCGCGTCGAGATCCTCGAACCGCCACGCGAGTTGGCGCGCAAGGAGAAGTCCAACCGTCGTCTTGCCCGATCCCATGAATCCGGCCAGGCAGGCCAGACGATAGTCGGACCGGTGTCCTGCGCTTGGATTCGACTGTGGAGAGGAGTCTGGCAACACCGGCGCGACGTCTTACTCTCTCTTGGAGATCTTGATCGTCCCGTTAAAGGAGGCAAGCTCAACTTTGGCCCGCCCGTCGTTCATCGTGCCGAAAAGGCTTTTGGCCATGCCGTTGCGCGGTGCGGGCATATTGTGACGGTCGGGAACGACCGGCGCTTGATTGATGACATTTCCATAAAGGGAAGTGGCTCTGACGTCAAACGAGTCGCTGCTTGAAAACCGCACTTCAATGGTGCCGCTGTAATTCTTCAAAACATAGATCCCGCGATTCATGAAACTGCCGTCGAACAGGATATTCCCGGAGGAGGTCTGTACGCGCACGTTATCCATGGTCGGCTGTAGAAGTTGGAAATTACCACTAATGGAAGTGGCATCAAACCGCCCCGAGCAACGTGTGCAAATCGTCGAGCCACCGATGCTCTTCACGACCAGATAGCCCTCCACGTCCTGTAACGCCACGTCGGCAGCTACCGTATCAAAAGACATGTCTCCGTGCACGCTGTCCACCGTCACGTTTCCGGAATCGCTCCTAACCTGAAGCTCGGACTCCACCGGCACGCTGATATCGTAGTCCGCTCGCAGGGCATCAGAATTAGGGTTGCCCGAAGTCACGCGGGTGGCGATCTCGATGCGATTGCCTACCTGTTCTGTATCCACCTCGACGTTCGTGCTCCCTCGTTGCCCCACGATCATGACCTCTTGCCTATCCCAGGCTCTTACCTGAATCCGTCCTGAGGCATTTTGAACGGTGACCACGGGCCTGCCTTGAACGGTAAAGTGCCGTTCGAAGCGCCGCGCTTGCGCACCAGCCGAGTTCGCGAAAAACAGCGCAACCAGCGTCGTACCGGCTACTCGAAACACTGATGAACCGAACCCGCCTTTCATTGGCCCTCCAGGGCGCTGCGGTCCGTGGCCGTCGCTAGCAAGACGGCCTTTTGTTCATATGCCCCATAGAGATAATCACGGGCCATGGGATCATCGGGCTGCTCGCGAACGGATTTTTCACACACAGCGATGAGATTATCAACGATACCAAGGTTTTCGCGCAACGAACTTGCTAGCACCGGATTGCCTTCAGGCAGCGAATCAAATACTCGCTTCAGATCGCCGTCGAGGGTTTTCCCCAGATCCGATGCGACCAACTTTGGCCGCACAGCAGAAATGCTCAGACGCACCGGGAGTACGGCCGCCGCATTTGGCTCATTCACCTGATAGCCCGCCAACATCGCTGCGATAAGCAGCAAGGAAAGAAAGGCGCCGGCCAACGCCCATCGTGGCGCCGCCCCGAACCAGCCTGAAAACCAGCCCTGCTGTGTCAGTCTCTCTCGTATCAACCCTTCCGATTCGAGTTGTTGCCGAAGGGAGGTCCAAAGGTACTCTGGCGGCTCGACCTCTTCGCTACCCCATTCCACTCCCGCTCTGCGGATGACCCCCAGTTCGCTCCACAGGACGCGGCAATCGTCACAGTCATTCATATGCGCGGAGGCTGCGGCGGATAATGGAGCATCGGGCTGCTCTTCTAGTATCCGATCGAACTGCGCGCACTGGATTGGGCTCATGGGGTTATCCTTCCGCGTCGCGACCTGTTTGGCTTGATTGTTACTTGTTCAGGTACTCTCAGTGACCGCTGCCTGAGCCGCCCTTGGCGGCCTGACGTTCCTCTCGCGCGCGACTGCGCTCAAACTCGTGCAATAACTCCCGCAACCGCATCCGCGCTTTGTGAAGCTGTGATTTCGAGTTCCCAATCGAGCAGTTCATGATCACGGCAATCTCATTGTGCTCGTAACCCTGAACGTCGTGGAGCACGAAGACAGAACGGTAACCTGGCGGAAGTTGCTCGACAGCACGTTCAAGATTTACCCGATCCACGGACCCCGAAAGCCGCAGGTCAGGTCCTCCGATATCTTTGCGCGGTCCCCCGGCATCCTCGTCCGGCTCGGTCGCCTCCTCGAGCGACGTCTCCGCGAGTGTCTTCTTGCGCAAACGCATCAGCACCACGTTCACCGCCAGGCGATGCAACCACGTGGAAAATGCTGACTCGCCGCGGAAGGTGCCAATCTTACGAAAGAGTTGCAAAAAAGCTTCCTGCGTAAGGTCTTCCGCTTCCGCTGTGTTTCCCACCATCCTCAGGCAGAGCGCGTACACCCGCCGATTATGAAGTCTGTAGATGCGCTCAAAAGCCGCGGCATCGCCCTGCTGTGCCCGTCGGATGGCCTCCGCTTCGCCTAACTCGCGGACTTCAGTTGGTCTCGTTGGGGCCACCGGTCCCGTCGGGACGCATCAGCTACTATCGATGCCATCCCTGCTCCACAAGGTTGTCTACTCACGCTACTTATTATTATCCATAACGGTCGGGTGGTCTTGGCTCCTACGCGAGGTCTGGGGACCAGCAGATCGCTCCGGCACCGGCGCCGCTTGTGCCGCTGTCTTGCGGCAGGCCGGTTCCATTTTGGCAAAAACTTGCGCAGGACGCCGATTCGGATTCAATGACGGCTTCGGTGCGAGCGAAACCACCCTCTGCCGAAACACCGGC
>Ga0209577_10001773_pt1 | contig 21259 bp, 18 predicted proteins | sample GraSoiAngelo_109_FD_185874 | JGI IMG/M metagenome (GOLD analysis project Ga0209577, IMG submission 185874) | Grasslands soil microbial communities from the Angelo Coastal Reserve, California, USA - 14_0903_12_20cm (SPAdes) (version 2) | ecosystem: Environmental > Terrestrial > Soil > Grasslands...
AGGTCGAAGGACCGCTCCGGCGCAATCCGGGCCACCGCCGGTTCTATACGACGTCGTCCTGCGGCGTGTGCGGGAAGGGCGCGCTCGAGGAGGTGGCGGTGCACAGCCCGCCGCTGCCCGCAGGGCCGGTCGTATCCCGCATGCTGCTGGCCGGGCTGCCCGATCTGCTCGAGCAACCCGGATTCGAGCGTACTGGGGGGTTGCACGCGACCGGGCTGTTCGACCACGAAGGGCGACTGCTGCTGGCGCGCGAGGACGTCGGCCGTCACAACGCGATGGACAAGGTGATCGGGCGCGCGCTGGTGGACGGGTTGTTGCCGCTGAGCGAGCGGATCCTGTGCGTGAGCGGGCGGCTGTCGTTCGAGCTCGTGCAGAAAGCGGCCGTGGCCGGAGCGCCGATCCTCGTCGGCGTGGGGGCGCCGAGCTCGCTGGCGATATCCGTTGCCGACGATCGCGGGATGACCCTGGCGGGGTTCGCCCGGGACGGACGCGCGAACGTCTACACGCATCCCGGGCGCATCAGCGACTAGCGCTGGGCGGCGAGGCCTGCCAGGCCCTCGAGCTCCTCCTCGGAGGACCACGCTCCGACCGATGCCCGCACCAATCCCCAGGCCGGAATGCTGCGAACCACGAAGCCGCTTTCGGCCAGCCGGTCGACGTCGGCCGCCGCGTCCTCGGCGTGCCAGGAGACGAGCGTCGAGCGGTCGCGATCGCGCACCTCGAGCCCGAGCTCGGCGAGGCGCTCGGCGAGCCACGCGGCCAGTGACGCGGCCCGGTCGTGGATCCAGGTCCAGCCGGCTCGGCCCAGGACCTCCAGAGAAGCCAGGGACCAAGCGCTCCGCAGTCCGGCGGGCTCCAGCTCGAGCGCGTGCTCGGGGTCGGCCACCGAGCCGTATCCGGGCCACGGGATCAGAAGATCGTCGAGCCGGTCACGTCGGACGTAGAGGCACCCACTCCCCTCGGGCCCGCAGAGCCATTTCTGTCCCGAGGCCGCATAGAACTCGCAGCCGAGCGCGCCGACATCGACCGGGATGGCGCCGAGCGCCTGGGCCGCGTCGAGCAGCACGGGGACGCCGGTCGAGCGCAGGGCGTCGACGGCGGCAACGCGGCCGCTGACCCACGACACGTGGGAGCAGGCGACCAGGCGAGTCGACGAGCTGACCTCGTTGGCGAGCTCGCGAAACGGAACGACTCGGACCGTCACTCCGTGACGGCGCCTGGCGCGCCCGAGCGGGGCAAGCACGCCGGGATGCTCTTCGTCACTGGTCAGGATCTCATCACCGCGGCGAAGATCGAGCCCCGCCAGCACGGTGTTGATTCCGTCGGTGGTCGAGCCGGTCAGCGCGACGTCGTCCGAGTCGCAGCCGAGCACCCGGGCGTATTCCTCGCGAGTGCGACCGGCCAGCTCCCTCAGCTCGTCGAAATACGGGCGACCGCAGCGACCGCCGCCTCCCTCCAGGTCGATCCGGCGATGGGCGGCCTCCATCGCCGCGCGCGGCACCGGTCCCTCCGTCCCGGCGTTCAGGTAGGAGAGCCGGTCGAAGACCGGGAACTGGGATCGGAAGCTGGCGGGCTCGGGTGCCGGCGTCATCTGCGCGCACTTTCTATCGTGTCAGCCCCGTGTGCTTCGAATTCGACGCCCGGCCGCCCGCGCCGCCGTCCGGGCTTCTCCTCCCGCCGATCGCCGGGAGCGCCGGCGCCGAGCTGCTCGAGCTGACCTCGGCGGACGGTACGCGTTTCTCGGCGGCGATCGCCGAATCGTCTCAGGCCCGAGGCGGGGTCGTGATCCTGCCGGACATCCGCGGCCTCTACCCGTTCTACATGGAGCTGGCCGAGCGGTTCGCGCAGGCCGGCCATCACGCGATCGCGTTCGACTATTTCGGCCGGACCGCCGGTCTGGGGCCCCGCGGGGAGGAGTTCGAATACAGGCCGCACGTCGAGCAACTGACGGTCCCAGGGGTGGAGGACGACCTGAAAGCCGCGGCGGATGCGCTTCGAGAGCGGACCGGCGTATCCAGCCCCGCGACGGTCGGATTCTGCCTCGGCGGCTTCCTGTCGTTCATGGCGGCCACCGACGTCCCCGGATTGGCGGCGGCGGTCGGGTTCTACGGGATCCTCGGACCACGATTCGGGGTCGCGGGCCCGATCGAGCGAGCCGCCGACATGCGCTGCCCGGTGCTGGGCCTGTTCGGAGGCGCGGACCGGGCGATTCCCGTCGAGGACGTGGAGCGGTTCGACCAAGCGCTATGCGAGGCCGAGGTCGAGCACGAGGTCCACGTGTATCCCGGCGCGCCGCACTCGTTCTTCGACCGGCGCTTCGAGGAGCACGCCGAGGCATCCGAAGATGCCTGGCGGCGAATGCTCGAGTTCCTCGACCGCCACGCGGCGGCCTGAGCGCTAGGAGGTGCGAGCCTCTTCGGGCTGCTCGCTCTCGGAGGGCTCCTCGCTGTCAGAAGACTCCTCGCGCTCCTCGACTTCCTCCATGAGCTGGCGCTTGAGCACCTTGCCGGTGGCGTTCCGCGGCAACTCGTCGACGAACACGACCTCTCGCGGAACCTTGTAGTTGGCGAGGTTCTCCTTGACGTACCCCTTGATCTCGTCCTCGCTCAGGTCCTGCCCATCGCGGAGCACGACGAACGCCTTCAGCCGCTGACCGAACTTCTCGTCGTCAACCCCGACCGCGGCGGCCTCGTCGATTGCCTCGTGGCGCCCGAGCAGCTCCTCTACCTCCGCCGGGAACACGTTCTCGCCGCCGGAGACGATCATCTCGTCGTCGCGTCCGTCGACGAACAGCCGGCCGCGCTCGTCGAAGTGCCCGACGTCCCCAGAGGAGATTAGGCCTCCGACCTCTTCCTTGCTTCCTCCGCCGGTGTAACCCTCGAACTGCGAGACGTTCCCGACGAAGATCCGCCCCTTCTCGCCGACCGGCACCTCGTTGCCCTGCTCGTCGATGAGCTTCACGATCGAGCCGCGAACGACCTTCCCGACGGAGGCAGGATCCTCCTCCAGGTCCTCCGGCGTGGCGATCGTCGCGTAGGACACCTCCGTAGAGCCGTACAGGTTGTAGACGACGGGCCCGAACGCCTCGATCGCGCGCGTGGCCACCTCGGCCGGCAGCTTCGAGCCCGACAGAAAGATGATCCGCAACTCGGAAAGTTCGCGCGCGCGGATCTCCTCGACCCCGAGCTCGAGCGTGCGCTGCAGCATCACCGGAACCATCACCATCGCCGTGGCGCGGTGCCGCTCGAGGCTGTCCAGCGTCTCGGCCGGATCGAACCGGCGCCGGACCACTAGCGTCGACCCCAGCCCGATCCCGATGATCGCCTGGGCGAACCCGAGCGCATGGAACATCGGGACGCACAGCTCGGTGGTCTCGCGCGCCTTGAACGGCACCTTGCTGAGCAGCCCGCCGATCAGCGCCAGCGATTTCGGCTCGCTGCGCGGAGCGCCTTTCGGTGTACCTGTCGTGCCGCTGGTCAGGATCGTGATCCGCGCAGCCGTTCCCGCCCGCGGGGGATCGGTGGGGTCGCCGTCCTCGATCAATGCGTCGAGGGTGTCGTCGGAAGACTCGTCGACCCATGCCCGCCAACGGCCCTGGGGCGGATCCTCGATCCCCTCGAGCACCTCTGAGTACTCGTCGTCGTAGACGAGCAGATCGGTGCCCTCGCGCTCGGCTACCTCCCTGATCTGAGGGCCGGCGAACGAAGTGTTGAGGAGCACGATGCGCGCTCCGCACTTGGCCGCGGCGAACACCGACTCCAGAAAGCCCCTGTGGTTCCGCGCGAGGATCGCGACGCCGTCACCCGGCTGGAGCCCACGCTCGCGCCACGCGTTGGCGATTGCGTTCGAGTGCTCGTGAAGCTGCTCGTAGCTGAGCTCGCCCCGCTCGTCGATCACCGCAGCACGATCGCCGTGCCGGATCGCTCCGACCGCCACGGCACCGCCCAGCATCCCAAAGCGCTCGAACGCGAGCGCCATCTTGGCGAGGCGGTGGGGTGGCTCCAGCCCGACCATGCCGCTTCGGACGCACAGCGTCGCGAAATACGCCTCGTCGCCCGCTCGCTCCGCGAGCTTGAGTCCTCCCTTGAGCAGTTGCCTCGGATCCAGATCCACTTCGTCGCACCTCCCTCGTGCCTTGCAATTCACCTTACCCACTTTTGCGCGGTCCCCTTCGTTTTCGCGACGCCGCTTCGGGTAGTACGAGCGCGATGGTGGGCGAGCTCATTACGCTGCCGCTGCGCGTCGGTATTCGCGCCACGCAGCTGTGGCTGCAAGCGGCGGAGGAAACCGTCTCAGTCGTCGCTGGCGTAACCGGCCGACTGATCGGAAACCCGTTGTCGCGCGGCACCGAGACGCGGGCCACTCGCATCGCGCCGCGTGACACCGACATCGTCCAAGACGAGCCGATCGATGCCCGCACTGCGCCGGCAGGCGATACGAGCGCGCCCCCCGCTTCCACGGCCACGCGCGACGAGCTAGGACCCGAGCCGGACCAGCCGGCGGCCGAGCCCGCTCATGTTTCGGAGGAGCCAGAGCTCGTCGAGGAGATCGCCGAGCCGGGCGCTGAGGATGGCGCCGGCGCGGCGGTCCACGTGGAGGCGCCGTGGGAGGGCTACGACCACATGAAGGCGGCCGACGTGATCGAGCGGCTGTCCGGCGCGAGCAGCGCCGAGCTGGCCGCGATCCAGCTGTACGAGAGCGAAACGAAGGGCCGGTCGACGGTCCTTGAGGCAGTCGAACGCGAGTTGCGAATCTCAACCGGCAGCGGCTCGCACAGCTAAGAGAGGAGCCGACACATGCCCGATGTGAAACTCAACGAACGTGACACGAAGCTGGTCCAGTGGCTGAACGAGGCCCACGCCAAGGAGGCGGAGCTCGAGGCCGCACTCACGGCGCACATCGCGCTGACCGAGAAGCAGGCCTACAAGAAGCGCCTGCGCCAGCATCTGACCGAAACCCGTGATCACAAGCGACGGGTCGCCTCGCGAATCAAGCAGCTGGGCGGCTCCGCGGTCGCCGGGCCGAGCCTGCCCGGCGTCCCGGACGCAGTCGGAGAGGTCGCCGGGAAAGCGGTGGCCGCCGTCAAGACGCAGGTGGGCACGGCACGCGCCGCAGTGAACAGCCAGGTGGAGACCCAGCTGCGCAACGCCCAAGAGGAGCTCCGCGAGGAGCACGTCGAGATCGCGATCTACTCGCGGATCACCGCGTTTGCCGAGGAAGTCGGGGACCGGGAGACGGCCCAGCTAGCCAAGGCGATCCGGCGCGACGAGGAGCGCATGGCCAAGTACCTCGACGCCGAGCTCGGTCGACTGGTGAAAGAGGTCGTCCGTACGGAGGTCCCGCGCGATCAGCGTCCGACCCGCGGCCGCCGGAGGCGATCGCGGAGGGGCACCGGCTCGCGGCGGACGAGCGCATCCTCCCGCCGAACAAGCGCGTCCTCGCGCCCCACGACCGGTGGGTCCTCGCGGTCGTCCGGACGGGGCCGAACGACTGCGTCGCGTAGCACCACCGGCCGGAGTCGCACCGGTACCTCGCGCGGCACGCGCAGCACGGGCTCACGCAGCAGCGGCAGCCGCACCCGCGCCGGCTCGCGCAGCTGACGGTCGCCCAGCCCCAGCCCACCAGTTCCCCCCGGGGTGTACCCGCCAGTGTGCCCCCGGGGGGCGTGCTACTCCGGGGCTTTCACGGCGTCCCGCCGCCCCGAGCTCTACATGGGAGCCCCGCTCGCGACCGGCCGACGCTCGTGCTCCGCGCGCGCCCGTGCCACGGTGTCCTCAGGCCGGCGCCTCACCGAGGGCAGACAGCTGGGTACCGGTCCAACCCGAGGCTTGGGCCGTGGCACGGCGACGTCGAGGAGCAGGCCACCGATGGTCACACCGATCGCGCGGCGAAGAATGCGCCTCGGCGGCTGTGGGCGCATCGTCCATGTGGCCAGAATCGGGCCGGCCCGGGTTGTCCAGGCGCGCGGTCCGTATCCAGGCACGCGGTCTAGGACGGACGTCCCGCGAGCGGGTCCCACACCTGCATCTCTGCGCCCGGCACCTTCGGCGCCTCGGAGGTGATCGTCTGTATCAAGCCGTAGAAGCGCGGGAGCTCCGGGTACAGGACCGGGTTTCCGTTTGTCGTCACCGCGCAAGCGAGCCCCCGCTCCGGGTCGGCCCACCCGAGCATGTTCGTGAACCCCAGGTGGCCGAAGGCATGCTGTGTGTCACGGCCGAACAGGCTGAGTAGGTGAGCGCCCAGCATCAGGCCGTAGCCGAACCGGGTTGGGAACCCGAGCGACAGATCGATCTCGAGCCGTGATTGCTCGGTGAGCGCCTGACGGACGGTCTCCGCAGCCATCACCCGCACCCCGCCGAGCTCGCCGCCTCGCCGGAAGATCTCGAAGAAGCGCGACCACTCCTCGGCCGTGGTCACGACGTTGGCCGCGGGAATTACCGCCGTCAGGAAGCGGGGGTCGTTGCTCGCCGCCACCAGATCGTCGAATCCCACCCCCAGCGCCCTGGTGATCAGCTGGGACAGCGGTGGCGCCGTGGGCGGGCCCGTCACGTAATTGACCGCGACCGCGTCGAGATCCTTGGACAGCACCCCGTAGTTGGTCCAGCGGAAGCCGAGAGGATCGAGAATCTCCCTCGCCAGCACCGTGCGGATGTCCATCCCCGTGGCTCGATGAACCACCTCTCCGAGGATGAAGCCTCCGGACACCGCGTGGTACGCGAGATACCTGCCGGGCCGCAGTAGCGGCTTGGCGTCGCACAGCGTCTCGAGCATGAAGTCCCGGTCCAGCGCGCGGTCGTGGGCGATCGTGATCTCGTCCTTGCCATTGCGGGCGTAACCGGGGATGTACTTGCACACCCGGTCGGCGATGTCGATAACGCCGCGGTCGTGGAGCAGGTGAATGACGAACGCGGTGATCGCCTTCGAGCCCGAATAGATGACGAACGGCGTCTCCGGGGTGACCGGCACCTTGTCGGCGTCCGCCGGGTCTCGAGGCCCGTTGCCGCGCGCGTGGCCGATGGCGCGGTTCAGCACCACCGCGCCGTTGCGCCTGACGCACACCTGTACCGCGGGATGGACGCCGCTCCGATACAGAAGCTTCGCCGCCTTCCAGATCCGCGCGACCCCCCTGCGGGACATTCCGGCCGCCTCGGGACCGTCCTCGGGCCCGAACGCCGTGACCGACTCGAGCACCTCCGGAATCGCCACGCGCCTGAGCGGATCCGGCAGTCCGGGAACACGAGGGAACGTGGGGATCCGGGGCATCGTCGGTATCAGGTCCGGTCGCGCTGTGCGCGGTTCAGGGTATCCGGCGTTTGGCCGATAAGAACGGCATGCGGGGGCAGAAGGCACGGCCGGAGCGACCCCGGACCTCCCGCGGGAACCACTTCTCGTGCTCGATGACGGCCGTGCTGCTCGCCGAGGTGGCCGAGCGGTGCGGGCCGGAGAGCATCGACGAGCTGCTGGGCGAGGCGGGCAGTCCCCGAACCGCCGAGTACCTGACCGACCTCACCAACTGGATCTCCTACGACGAGGCGGTCGCGCTCTGGCGCGCCGGGTGCCGAGTCACGCAGAATCCGAGCCTCCCCACGCTGGCGGGGCGCCGGGCGGCGCAGCGCCTGGTCGGCTCTCCGGTGGCCAACCTGCTCCGGTCGCTGGGATCGCCCGAGGACGTGTATCGCGAGATCGCCACCGTCGCGACCAAGTTCAGCACCGTGGTCCGGCTGGAAGCGGTTGCCACCGGGCCCGGTCTGGCGGAGATCGTGGCGGCCCCCGTCACGGGGTTCCCGCGGGCAGCCGAGCATTGCGCGTGGACGACGGGCATGCTGAGCAGCGCGACCGTGCTGTTTGGAATGCCTCCGGCGGCCGTCGAGCACGACCGATGCGCCGCGCTCGGGGCGCCCGAGTGCCGCTACCGCGTCACCTGGTCGGCGGAGCCGCCTGGAGCCGATCGCGACTCCGACGAGCCCGTCGTGGCGCTGCGCCGGCAGCTCGATGCGATGCAGGAGCGCCTCCACAGCTTGTTCGCCACGGCCTCGGACCTGATCGCCGCCGACGACATCGGCGAGGTACTCGCCCGGATCACCGACCGCGTGGCGACGGAGGTCCGCGCTCCGCGGTACCTCCTCGCTGTACGGATGGAGCCCGGCGAGGAGATCCACTGCCACCACCGGGGGTTCGACGATGCCGAGGTCACGGAGCGTGCCGAGCAGATCCTCGCCGCGGATCCGTCCGAGTATCCGAAGTCCTGGCTGGTGGCGGCGGTTCGCTCGGATCGCCGAGATTACGGCCGGCTGCTGGCGGCGTTCGACAGCGACGAACGGTTCTTCCCGCAGGAGCGCGAGCTGCTGGAGGTGTACGCGCGCTATGCCGCCAGCGCCCTCGACGGGGCATCCGCGCTGACCGAGGCCAAGCGGCGCTACGACCAGTCGCGGGCGCTGTTGCGGCTGGCGCGGGCGCTTTCGACCGCGGGCACGAGCGCCGAGGTCGCCCAGCGCCTCGCGGACGCGGTCCCGCTGGTCGTCGACTGCGACCGGGTCGGAGTGCACCTGTGGGAGTCCGCCCACGGCGAGCTCGTGCGCCGCGCAATCGCCACGCGGGATCCCGAGGATCCCCGGCCCGCGGGCACGTGCAGGCGGTCTCCGAAGCCCGGCGACCCGCTCGAGCGCCTCCTGAACGCACCGTCGTCCCAGCCGATCTTCGTCGAAGCCGACAGCGGCCCCTTGGTGCTCCGGCAGGAGATGATCGCCGCGGGCGAAGTGGCTTCGATCCACGTGCCGATCGCCACCGAGGACGTGCTGCTGGGAATCCTCACGGCCTCCGTCCGGACCGGGCCCCACCGCCTCAAGCCAAGCCCGGATCTGCTCAACCGCCTCTCGGGCGTCGCCGCCCAGGCCACCACGGCGCTCCAGAACGGCCGGCTGGTGGACCGGATCACCCATCAGGCGCTGCACGACGAGCTGACCGGGCTCGCGAACCGGACGCAGTTCGCCGAGGTGCTCCGCAAGGCGGTCAACCAGGCCCGGCAGCGCGAGCAGCCGGTGACGATCTTCTACATCGACCTCGACGACTTCAAGCCGGTCAACGACGCCTACGGCCACGAGATCGGCGATCGTCTGCTGGCCGCGGTGGGCCGGAGGCTCAAGGGGTGCACCAGGTCCACGGACGCGGTCGCAAGGCTCGGCGGGGACGAGTTCGCGGTCCTGATCGCCTCGCCCACGTCGCGTGAGGATGCCGCGTCGATGTCGCGCAGGCTCGAGGCGGCTTTCGACGATCCGTTCATGCTCGACGGTCACTCGCTCCGGCTGACGGCGAGCATCGGCCGCGCTGTGTTCCCCGACGACGCCGACAGCGCCGACGGCCTGCTGCGTCACGCCGATGCCCTGATGTTCGAGGCCAAGCGAGGCTTCTTCAGCCCTCGTTGACGTAGGTGCCGATCAGCCGGGCCTGCTCGATCACGTGATCTTCGATCCGTTCGAGCAGCTCGCGGCGATCGAGGCCCGGCTCCAGCTCGGGATCGTCGTCGAGCGCGTAGATCCAGAAGTAGTAGTGATGCGGACCGTGACCGGGCGGGGGCGCTGGACCGTTGTAGCCGTGGTTGCCGAACGAGTTGACGCCGGCGGTGGCATCACCGCCGCCCTCCGGAAGGCTCGTCGCGTCTGCAGAGATCCCGTATGCCACCCAATGGGTGAACCCGTCGACGAGCGGCGCATCGGGATCGTGCACCACGATCGCGAAAGCCTTCGTCCCCTCTGGCACGCCCGACCACTCGAGCGCCGGGGCAACATCCTCCCCGTCTCCGGCATGCCGCTGGGGGATCGACTTGTGTCCCTGGAACCCCGGACTCCGCAGTCGTAGATCTGCAACATTCAGTTTCTGTGCCATGGATTCGGCCTACCCGCCGCGAATGCTGCTGAAATCTCGGTTGTGAGGGCATCTCCGTTGCACCCTTCGTCCGCGGCCATCGTGAGCGTGCACATCTTCGGCAACCACCCGCTGCACAGCGGCCGCGGCGCGGCGTTCGTGGTGCTGGTCGCGTTTCTCGCCTCGTTCCTCGCAATCCGCACGAGCGCGCGGCTGACCCGCGGCGTCTCGTGGTGGCCGGGCGGCGTGCAGTCCGGCGGCGTCCATCTACACCACCTCGTGTGGGGGATCTGCATGATCCTGGTCTCGGGATTCATCGCGTTCGCGGCGGCTCCACTCCGCGCCCCGTGGTGGCACATCGACGCGATCGTGTTCGGAATCGGAGCCGGGTTCACGCTGGATGAGTTCGCGCTGTGGGTGCACCTCAAGGACGTGTACTGGACCCAGCAGGGTCGGTCGTCTGTGGACGCCGTGGTGGTGGCCGTTGGGGCGGCGGGACTGGTGGTGATCGGTACCCGCCCGTTCGGCCTGGATGACGCGGGCTCGATCTGGGGCACGATCGGGACGGTCGCCTTCGTGCTGACTTTCGTGCTGTTGTCGGCGGCCAAGGGACGGGTGTTCCTCGCAGTGCTCGGGATGTTCATCCCGATACTCGGGATGGTCGGGGCGATCCAGCTGGCCCGTCCCCACTCGATCTGGGCCCGGCGCCTGTACGACCCGCACAAGCTCGCCCGGGCGGAGAAGCGCTACGGACCCGAAAAACGGCTGTCCCGGCTCGGGGTGTGGCTAAGCGATCTGCTGGCGGGGGCACCGAGCGAGAGGGTGCCGAGGAGCGAAGACCGCTCCGCGTAGAGCCCGTCACTTAGGCGGAAGCGTGCGCGCGTACCCTACGCCGCGGGCAACCCATCGCTCGAGGTCGGCGTCGCTTTCGAGGCCCGCCCGGTCGACGCGCAGCCACCCGTCCATCGCGCGGCCCCGCATCACGAACGGCTGCGCGTGGGCCTCGTCGAGCAGCGCGTCGGTCTCCTCGGGATCGACGCGCAGCAGCAGTCCTCCCTGCCCGCTCGCGCTCACCGACATGTTGCCGTTGATCAGGAACGCGAGGCCGCCGAACATCTTCTGCTCGGTCAGTCCCGCCTCTTGGCGGACCAGGTCGCGGATCCGCTCCGCGAGATCTTCGTCGTAGGCCATCGGAGGATTATCCCCCTGGGCAGCCGCCTCGCCTGGTCGGGATCAGTAGTAGTCCTGGATGCTGACGGACCAGCGCGTGGTGTCAGAGCCCGGGGTGACCCGGACCTGGTAGAGCCCGGGGCCCGACCGGACCACCTCGGTCCGCTCGCCGCCGTCGTCCATCCCTCGCTCGTCGAGCGTCGCGCCGCTCCCGGCCCGCACGACCTGGGTGCTCGGCCCATCGCAGAAGAAGACCAGCGTGCAGGTGCCCACATAGGACATCCGGTAGACGATCCGCCACCTGTCACCGCGGATCCGGAACGGGCCCGAGGAGCCTCCGCCGGAGCCGTCGAACGACGTCAGCAGACGCCACTGGGGCGTCTCGGCAAGGGTCAGGGCGACGGTCGAGTGCGGCCTGAGGTAACGGCCTGCCCCCGGTGCCTGGCCAATGACGATTCCGGGCTCGGTGCCCGGCGCGGGTGCGGCCGTCTCGCGCACGGTCAGGCCGAGCGAGCCCAGCACCGCGCGCGCGGACGACGACGACTGGCCGACCAGCCGGGGGACATCGACGGGCGGCGGCCCGGCGCTGAGGACGATGCGGACGGTCGAGCCACCGGCGACGCGTTTCCCTGGCGAGGGAGCCTGGCCGATCACGGTTCCGGCTCGAGCCTGGTCGAACCGGCTCGTGAAGGCCGGGCGCAGATGCGAGCGGTGCACCCTCGCGGCGGCCACCGGCCGGGTCAGCCCGGCCAGCTTGGGCACGCCGACCCGCGAGGCCGGCGCCAGGAGCACGGCGGCCAGGATCATCGCCACCAGCAGCAGCGTGACCAGCCCGACCAGGGCGATGCTTCGCCTCCCCGCCGCGGGGTTGACGTTCCGCCGAGCGTTCATCCTCGGTGCGACGCGCGTGGGGTCGGGACGGAGACGCTTCGGGGAGGACTTCGCCGCCCGGGCCTGCGGACCCGGCTGGGCCTGCGGACCCGGCTGGGCCTGCGGACCCGGCTGGGCGGCCGAGCGAGCGGCGGAGCTCGCTGGCGCCAGCGCCGCGGCCATCGCCCGTCCGTCGGGATACCGCTCGCGCGGCTCCTTGGCCAGCGCTCGGGCGACGATCTGCCGGAGCTCCCGCGAAACGCTGTTCGGCAGCGGCGGCGGGGGATCTTGCAGGTGGCTCAGCGCGAGGTCGATCCCGGAGCCCGTGAACGGGGGAGCTCCGCTCAGCATCGCGTACAGCACCACCCCGGCGCTGTAGACGTCGGTCGCCGGGCTCGTCTTCAGCCCCCGGGCCTGTTCGGGAGCCATGTAGCGAGGCGTGCCGACGATGCCGCCCGCGCTGCCTCCGGTGCTTCCGTCGGCCAAGCGGGCGACACCGAAGTCGGCCAGCTTCACCTGGCCCTCGGTCGTCAGCAGGACGTTAGCCGGCTTGATGTCGCGATGCACGATCCGCTGCGCGTGGGCGCGTGCCAGGGCCAGGCATAGCTGCTCGGCGACGTCTCGCGCCTCGTGCTGGTCGAGCGGTCCGCGTTCCAGCCGGCTCGCGAGGCTCTCGCCCTCCACGAACTCGGCCACGTAGTACAGGCCCTCGCGCGTCTGTCCGACGTCGAAGATCTGGACAATCCCCGGGTCGCTCACCCTCGCCAGCAGGCGGGCCTCGCGCTCGAACGTCTCGGCCCAGGCGGGGTCATCCGCCCACCACGGCTTGATCACCTTTACCGCGACCACCCGGTCGAGCCGGCGGTCGCGACCGCGGTACACCCGGCCGAAGGCCCCCTCCCCAACCAGGACGTGGAGCTCGTATCGGCCGTCGAGGACCTGCCCGGTCGCTTCAGGCGCGGTGGGCATCAATCCTCACGGTCTCGCGGGCCCCCGGCGCGCGCCCACCAAATGCACGCATTCAACATCCGGGGGCTGACTTTACTGGGCCGGCTGCGCGCTAGACGCGGCGGGCCGGGACGACGAGCAGCAGGAGGCCGGCCCTCCGCACAGGCCGGCTAAACGGGCCTAGTTGGTCGCGACGCGCCGGCTGAGCTCGTAGCAGACCGCGTGGTAGACGAACTCGGATTCGCCGGTCAGGAGATCCGGCTGCGCGGCGCGCGAGGTGGTCCAGGCGGCGTCGCCGATGAGCTGTATCGCTGGCTCGTACACCCCGATCACACCGCCGCAATAGGTGCAGCGTGGCAAGCGATCGTATGCGCGTAGGGGTTCCGCGGTTCCCATGCCGACGCGAACGATGACCTCATTCCCCCATCCGCTCATCGGGGCTCGCCGCCGGATTTCCCTCGGCCAACTGCGTAGGCGACTCCGTGCGAACTACGGACTCGGAGCAGGAATCGGACGGTAGGTCAGCTAATCTGATGATGCTGGCGATCAGAAACGGGGCTAGGAGGGGCTTTGAGCGTTTCCGAGCACGAGGAGAGCCTGAGACGTCTGCTCGACGTCGGCAGGTCGCTGCTTGGCGAGCTCGACACCGAGCAGGTGCTCGATCGGATCCTGGAGGAGGGATGCGCCATCACCCGGGCTCAGTACGCCGCGGTGGGCGTGCTGAACGAGGATCGGACCGGGCTCGAGCGCTTCCTGACCAGGGGCATCGATCCGGACACGTACCGCGCGATCGGAGATCTCCCCCATGGACGGGGGGTTCTCGGCGTCTTGATCGAGGACCCGCGTCCGGTCCGGATCGGCGAGGTAGGCCATCACCCCGAGAGCTACGGGTTTCCCGCCGAGCACCCCGCCATGCGCACGTTCCTCGGGGTTCCGATACTCGTCCGCGGCCGGTCGTGGGGAAACCTGTACCTGACCGAGAAGGAGGGGGGCGGAGGCTTCACCGATGAAGACGAGGAGGCGGCCGTGGTACTCGCACAGTGGGCGGGCACGGCGATCGAGAACGCCCGGCTGTACGAGAGCAGCGAGGAGCGCAGAGTCGAGGCGGAGCGCGCCGTCCGATCGCTTGAGGCGGCACGCGACATCGCCGACGCGGTAGGCGGGATCGCCGATCTCGACCGGGTGCTCGAGCTGATCGTCAAGCGAGGCCGAGCGCTGATCGACGCGCGCGCGGTGTTGATCATGCTCCGCGAGGGAGAAGAGCTGGTGATTGCGGCAAGCGCCGGCCACGCCTCCGGCGCCAAGGGACACCGGCTGCCTCTGGCGGGATCGACATCGGGAGAGGTGCTGGAGCGCGGGCGGCCGCAGCGGATCCCCGACGTCTCCAGGCTTCGGATCGCCGCGCCCAACCTCGGCGTCGGCGACGCCAAGACTGCGCTGCTGGTGCCGATGCTCCACCACGGGACGGGCATCGGCGTCCTCGCGGCTTTCGACCGCGGAGACGTGGGTGGCGAATTCAGCGCCGGCGACGAGCAGCTGCTGCGGACGTTCGCCGCTTCAGCGGCGAATGCCGTGGCGCTAAATCGAAGCGTGGAGACGAGCAGGCTGAGGAGCGCCATCGCGGCGGCCGACGCCGAGCGCGGCCGCTGGGCGCGAGAGCTTCACGACCAGACGCTGCAGTCGCTGGGGGGGTTGAGGGTGCTGCTGGGCTCTACGCTGCGCCGCGGCGAGGCCTCAGGTACCGAGGATGCGATGCGTCAGGCGATCGAGGACGTCGAGTTCGAGATCGAGAACCTTCGGACGATCATCAGCGACTTGAGGCCGTCGCTGCTTGACGACCTGGGCCTCGTCCCCGCGATCCAGTCACTCGCCGAGCGCCGCCGCGAGTCGGGGCTCGAGGTCATGACCGAGTTCGAGGTGCCTGACGAGAGGAGCGCGGAGGGAGCGCTTCCTCCAGCGCTGGAGACCGCGATCTACCGGCTCGTGCAGGAAGCGCTCACGAACGTCGTCAAGCACGCCGAGGCGAGCAGCGCCCGGGTGTGTGTCGCGGCCGACAAGGGTGCCGTCGTCGTCGAGATCGAAGATGACGGCCGTGGATTCGACGTGTCCGCAGACCGGGGCGGCTTCGGTCTCGAAGGCATCGGCGAGCGCGTCTACTTGGCGGGAGGCACGCTCTCGATCGAGTCAGGCGAAGGCGGCACGCTGGTGCGTGCGCACTTTCCCGTCGGCGCGCCGCAGGGCCGCTAACCCTTCCGCCACCTGGGAGCTCACGTACTCCTGGCCTCGCGCAGCCCGGCGAACGGCTACGGGCAGGTCGCTGTCGGCCTTGTGCTTGAGCACGACCCCGACCGCCCCGGCTTCCAGCGCGCGATGCGCGACCGAGGGGCTTTTCTCCATCGTCAGGACGACGATCTCCGTCGCCGGGACCTCGAACCGCAGCGGCCGGATCGCCCGGAGGCTGCAGCCGTCGGGCAGCCGAAGGTCGAGTACCAGCACCTGCGGCGCGTGGGCCGGGACGTGACGCAAGACGGTCCAGATGTCCGCGGCTTCGGCGATCACCTGGACGCCGGGCTCGTCGTCCAGCACCACGCGGAGGTTGCGGCGGACCGCGGGATGGTCGTCCGCTAGGACCACTGTGATCGGCTGAGCGTGCAGAGGGACAGCCACACCGTCAGCGTAGGCGCGAGCGGGAGCGATGTCGTCCCGGGAAACCGCTGCCGAGGATGCGGGAAAGCACGGATCCGGGTAGATGTGCCGGCGATGAGGGCTCGCATCGAGCGGATCCCCCAACGTGAGCAGACCTCGCAGGTGCCTCGCCCGCGGGGTGATGGCATTTACGAGGTGGACGCCACGTGGGGCGCTGTACAGCCGCTGGAGCTTGCGCCGGGTGTGAGAACCGTCGGCGAGCTAGAGGTCATCGAACATCTGGACCGGGGGCTCCCTCTCGTCGACACCCGGCTTGGGGAGTTCCACCGAGGCGGCACGATTCCGGGCGCGCGCTGGCTATGTCACGAGGAGGTGCGGGAGCACCTCGACGAGCTCGATCCGGGCGTCCCCACCGTGTTCTTCTGCAACGGACCCCAGTGCACGGCCACTCCCGACGCGATTCGGAAGCTGCTCGACGCCGGCTATCCCGCCGGCGCGATCCTCTACTACCGGGGCGGGATCCACGACTGGGTCACGCTCGGCTACCCGGTCATTCCAGGGCAAGCCGCGTCTGACGAGCCGTTCGCCTAATCATTCGTCTTGACAAAGCCGTGGTCCAGCGCATAGCGCACGAGCTCCGACCTCGAGGCCAGACGCAGCTTCTGCTGGATGTGGGCCCGATGGGTCTCGACCGTGCGGACGGAGAGGTAGAGCTGCTCCGCGATCTCGGTGTTGGTGTGCCCGAGCGCGATCATGGTCAGGACTTCCACTTCCCGGTCGGAGAGACCATCGGGCGGGCCAGGCGGCGGCTCGGCGGCGAGCCTCGCGCCCAGCCTCGGGTTCAGATACGTGTCGCCCGCGGCCGCGCGCCTGACTGCCTCCAGGAGCTCATCGTCGGCCGCTTCCTTAAGCACGTAACCCATCACCCCCGCGGCCAGCGCCTGCCTGGCGTAGGCGGGCTCGTTCTGCATCGTGAGGATCACGATTTGCGTGTCCGGCGCCTCGCCGCGAATCTCGGGAATCGCGTCCAGGGTCGAGCCCCCCGGCATGTTCAGGTCGATAACCAGCACGTCGGGCTTGTGGCCGCGGACGTAGCGCCGGGCACCATCCAGGTCCTCTGCCTCGGCCACGACCTCGACGCCGGTGTCGCCCTCGAGCACCTGCCGCAAGCCACGCCGCACGACCGAGTGGTCGTCGGCGATCACGATCCGGAGCGGCTTCGCAGAGCTCATCTCGCCCGAAGAGGAACTCGATGCCACACGCGGCACGTTAGCGCCCGTGTGGCCGTCCTGTACCGGCGAGATCCGAAGCGCGGTTTCAGCGAACTACGGACGCACCGGGGTCTGCGGTCCCGTGCCTCAGCCCATGTCGGAATCGAGCCGTCTCACCGAACGAGCTTGAAGATCACCTTCGTGGTGTTGCCGCCGGCAGGCGTAGCGATCAGCCGGTAAGTGCCGAGGCCGAGCCGACGGCCGCCGATCTTGCCCGTGAACGTGAAGTGGTTGGCGCCCGGCACACCGTGAAGGGTGATCTTCCCGCGCACGCGTAGGAAGCGGTTGCACTTCCTGTGCTTGCCGTTGCCCCTCGTCGGCTTGACGCAGCGCCCCTTGACCTTCCGGCCCGCCACCTGGCGCTCGATCCTGAGCGTGACCGTGTCGGCGACGTTGAGCGTGTAGCTGACGCGCAGGCTGATCGGTCGCCGGCAGCGCTGGTGGTGCCCGTTCTTCCTGGTCGGCTTGACGCAGCGTCCCTTCACCTTCCGCCCAGAGAGGGAGAAACTGCTCGGCGATACGTGGAGCCGGGACAGCCTGGCGCGAATCACCGTCAGGCTGGCGGTCGCCGGCGCGCTGCGGTTGACGCCATCGGAGGCGCTGAACGTGAAGGTGTCGCTGCCGATGAACCCGCTGGCGGGGGCGTAAGTCACCGTCCCGGCAGCGTTGTTCACCGGCGACAGGGCCCCGTGGGCCGGCCGGGAGACGATCGAGCGCGAGACGGTGTCTCCGTCTGCATCCGAGCAGCGCAACGGCACCGTCACGGGCCGCCCGACCGCGGTCCTCACGCTCGCCGATCCGCACGTCGGCAGGGGCCCGGGCGTTACGGTGATCGTGGCCGTCGCCGGCGCGCCCTGATTGACCCCGTCCGAGGCGGCGAACGTGAAGCTGTCTTTCCCGCTGAACTCGGTCGCGGGCGTATAAGTCACGGTCCCGGCACTGTTGTCGACTGCGGACAGGGTCCCGTGCGCCGGGCCAGAGACGATGGACCGTGTGACCGCGTCCCCGTCCGGGTCCGAGCAATGCAGCGGCACGGTCACGGGCGTGCGGGATGCGGTCGTCACGGTGGCGGCCTGGCACACCGGTGCCGATTCACGTGCGAAGACGGCCAATCCCGCGTTCGTGGAGTCGTCGGTCGCCTGATACACGGAGCTTCCGTCGGGACTGATGGACATCCCCCAGCCTTCGCTTAGGGCCCGACCGTTGGTGCACACACCGGGGGTTCCGTGCGAGCTCCCGTCGGCGGTGATGCACCCCTGGAGTCCGGGCAGCTGCGTGGCGACCCCCGTCGTCTGATTCAGCGAGAAGACCGCGACTCCCCCGGCCGGGGTGGTGGAGTGACTGATGTACAAGCTGCCTCCGTCGGGAGAGATCACACCGCCGTACGGGCCGTCGACCGCGCGCGCGACAGTGCACGTGCTGGCGCCGGTGTTGTCCTTGCCGTCGATCGTGACGCACCCGTCAGCGCCGGACAGCTGCGTCAGGCTGCCGTCGGCGTTGATGTGGAACACGGAGAAGCCGCCATCGAAGCCGGCGACGTCGTATAGAGTCGCGCCGTTGGGGGCGATCAGGATCGGATAGGTGCCGTTGAGCTGGCGCCCGACCGTGCACGTGATAGCGCCGGTGTTGTCCTTGCCGTCATCGCTGATGCAGCCGGCGGTTCCCGCCTTCTGCGTGAGCAGCCCTGTTGACGGGTTGCGGTCGAGCACCGACATGCCGTGAAGGTAGTCGCCGCTGTACGCGTGCGTGCCATCAGGAGACAGGGCCAGGAGCTGCGAATCGCCGAGCACGCGGCCGGTGCTGCAGCCCGTAGGGGCCGGCGCCTCCGAGAGGCACTGAACCTCGCTCAGCGCGCCCGTGGTCGTGTTCCGGGAGAACACATGAATCCGATTTGTCGTGCCATAGTCCGTCACGTAGAGGAAGCGATCGTCGGCACTGACCACGGTCCCCATCGGCTGGCTGAGCGTGGCATCGGTCTGGCACGTCCCCGCTCCATCCTGGCTCGAGCCGTCGGTGGTGATGCATCCCGCGCTGCCTCCGAGCTGAGCGAGAGCGCCGGTTGCCGTGTCCCGCTGGAAGATCATCACGGCGCCCGGTTGCCCCGAGTCGTTTTGGGCCACCAGGTACGCCCAGCGCCCGTCCGAGCTGAAGGCAACGTCATGCCCGTCCCCGGCGTTGCTTATCAGCCCACGCGCCTCTGTACAGGTTCCTGGACCGGCGGTGCTCGAGCCATCGGGGGTCAGACAGCCCGTCGGTCCGCCGAGCTGGGTCAACGCACTCGTGGTCTTGTTGCGCGCGAAGACGGCGAATCCACCCTTCAGCGTCGCGCCTGGATTGGCGTAGCTCCCTGCGTACACGTTGGCGCCGTCCGGGCTGACGATCGCGCTCTCACCCTCGGCCAGGCCTCGCGCGGTCGAACACGTACCGGCCCCTTCCTCGCTCGTGCCGTTGAACGTGAAGCAGCCGGTCGTCCCTGCCAGCTGGTTCAGGGCTCCCAGCGGCTGGGCCGCCGTTGCCGCGCTCGCCGACAGGAACGTGCACGCAAGCACTGCGACGATTGCCCCGATACGCCGTCCACCGACCATCATCCTCCCCCTCTCCTGAGCCCCAACGCTCAACGTCCGTTACCGGCTGAGGCGACGCTACAGCAGCGTGTGCTACCACACAAGCCGTCGCGGGCAGTGCGGAGCTCCGGAGTTAGCGGGACGAGGACTGGTTCAGGCTGACGGCAGCTCGAATGAGGGTCACGAACGCCTTCTCGTCGATCGCGTCATCCTCGTGGACGTCGATTGCGCGCCGGGTATTCCCTTCGAGGCTCGAGTTGAACAGACCCGAGGGGTCCTCCAGCGCGGCCCCCTTGAAGAAGGTGAGTTTCACCACGCTCTTGTACGTCTCGCCGGTGCAGATCGGACCCTGGTGAGACCACACCGGGACCCCTGGATTCGTGGCCTTTCTCCATTTCCACTCCTCCACCACTTCGGGGTCGGCCTGCTTGATCAGGGCGCGAAGCCTGGAGAGGGTCTCGCCGCGCCAGTCGCCAAGTTCCTTGATCCGTGCGTCGATCTGTTGAGACGCAGACTCATTCTGCGCGGAGCTGTTCGTCATGACGTAGACGTTACCGGGCCGCGCTGGGCGCTTCGGATTTCAGAGTTGCGCGCCGAGCCAGTGGGCGGTGACGGTCTCGAACCGCCGACCTCCTGCTTGTAAGGCAGGTCAAGTTGTCCGCTCGTGTCCCATCGAGTCCATCAAACCCCTGCAAACTCCGGCTTTCGTGATGGCCACGCGGGGACACGAGATCACGCCGGGAGTCAAGCTGATGCACCCCTGGTGCACCCTCGCCGACTGCTCAGGTTCGGGTCGGCGGGAGGGACGGAGCTGCTGACGTGTCCCAGCCCGCGTCAGCTGGTCGCAGCGGAGCTGTTGTGTACGTCTGGCCTCCGCGATCGCCGTGTGCGCGTCGACCCGTGGGGTGTCCTCGAACTCATCGATCACGTGGCCGTAGGTGCTGAGCGTGAGTCGCGCGTCGTGGCCCAGCTGACGCGCGACATAGATCACCGAGCGCCCCTCGTGAAGCAGCAGCGACGAGAACGAGTGCCTGAGGTCATACGGACGGCCGTGCTCCCGCCCCGCCGCCTCGATCGCCCGCTTGAAAGCTCGCCGGCGCCACGACTGGTACGCGGCGAGCGTCCACGGCGCCCCGGTCGCTGACGGGAAGATCAGCGAGTTCTCGGAGGGACGCCCGCTTCTCAGCCGCCATTCGCGGAGGTCGCCAGCAAGCGGTTCGAGCAGACGTACCGTCCGGTGAGCGGCCGTCTTTGTGTCCTTCTCCTCGCCGAGCGAGATCGCGCGCTCCACGAGGACCGTCTGCTCGCGGATATCGCGCCACTGAAGCGCCAGCGCCTCACCGGGCCTCAGCCCGGCGTACGCGAGAACGCTGATAAGAGTCGCGTCGCGCGGCGAGCTCGCCGAACGCATCCGTTCGACCGTTGCCGGCGCCAGCGGACGAACCTCAGTCCGGCGCGGCAGCGACGCCTTCCGCACCGCTCGCGCCGGGTTCGACTGGATCTGACCGTTCTCGAACGCGCGCTGGAGGATCGCTCCGAGGAGGGTCAGCGCGTAGCGGACCGAGACGCGACCGTGGCCCGCAGCGAGCCGCTCGGTCTGCCAGCGCGCGATCGTCTCTGGCCTGATCGACCGAAGCTCGTAGGCGCCGAGCGGCGGCAGGATGTGCTTGTTCAGGAGTTGCCGGTAGTGCATCCACGTCTTCGGCGAGAGCTGGGACGCGTAGGCCTCACACCAGGTGTCGACCACGTACTCGCCGAGCGTGAGCCGGCCCATGTCCATCGAGGTGAGCGTCCCGAGCTGCTGCCGACGCCGGAGCTCGGCACCGAACGTCACCGCATCGCCCTTCCGGTCGAACGTCTGGGATCGATAACGGCCTCCCTGTCGCCAGCGGACCCGCCACCGCACCTCTCCGCTTGCCAGGATGCGCT
>Ga0209577_10001774_pt1 | contig 21251 bp, 17 predicted proteins | sample GraSoiAngelo_109_FD_185874 | JGI IMG/M metagenome (GOLD analysis project Ga0209577, IMG submission 185874) | Grasslands soil microbial communities from the Angelo Coastal Reserve, California, USA - 14_0903_12_20cm (SPAdes) (version 2) | ecosystem: Environmental > Terrestrial > Soil > Grasslands...
CAATCTGCCATGGGATTTCGTGTACTTGTGGGTGACCCAATCTCGGAAGGTCCGCGCCTCGGTCCCGATAATTCCTCGCACGGTGAACGTGACGTACGCGGGCTAGATGTCGAATGATACATCGGTCTTTCCTGTGGCACTCTTAGAAAATGCGGTGACCCGTCCGATTGCATATCAAGGCGAAGAAGTATGCGGTTCACCTAAATGATGAGCGATGAGGTGCCCATTTCCAATGAATTGTTTGTCTTCGACCTGTAGGTTCACACTGAATTCCGGGCGGATGGTCGGTCACACGGAAGGACCCCGAAACGGGGTTCGAGACCATCAGCCTCCAGCTGAACGACCATACTGACCGCGGCGTGGGAGGCCGCCAGTATGGCGCATCGGAAGAAATCAAAACGCTCCAAGTCTAAAACGATACTCCGGCTGCCCGACTTGGAGCAGTCGAAGAATGCGGTTCTTCACTCGCTCGCGGCGGTCAGTTCTCAAGAATCATACGGTCATGCCATCGACGAATTCATCGGATGGTACTGCTCCGAACCGCGTTTGTCCTTCAACCGAAGTGTCGTCCTTCGCTATCGGTTTTTTCTCGAACAGAAGAACCTAGCACCCTCCACCATCAACGTGCGTTTAGCTGCCGTGAGGCGTCTCGCCTATGAAGCTTCCGATACTGGCCTTCTAAGCCCTGAACTGGCCGCCGGAATCCGCCGCGTCAAAGGGGCCAAGCGTCTGGGCGTTCGGATTGGCAACTGGTTGACTCTCGATCAGTCCAGGACACTCCTCGACGAACCACCGTCAGACAGCCTTCGAGGCAAGCGTGATCGGGCGATTCTGGCGCTGCTCATTGGATGCGGCCTGCGACGGGCAGAACTGGTTGGACTCGGAACGGAAGATTTCCAGGTCCGTGAGGAGCGCTGGGTAATCGCGGACCTGATCGGCAAAGGAAAGCACATCCGTACAGTTCCAGTTCCAGTGTGGGCAAAACGTGCCGTCGATGAATGGACCGTGGCAGCTGGCATCGGCGGTGGTGCAATCTTCCGGCGAGTAAGTCGGCTGGGTAAGATCGGGGGCGATAGAATCACGCCCAAGGCAATCTGGCACATTGTGAAAGCGGCCGCGAAGCGCGCCTGCATCAAGGATCTTGCTCCGCATGATTTGCGCCGCACCTGTGTACGGTTATGCCATTTGGCGGGTGGAGAACTTGAGCAGATTCAGTTTTTGCTTGGACACGCATCGGTTCAGACAACTGAGCGCTATCTCGGGTGCAAGCAGAAACTCAGCCTCGAATAACTTCCGGCTAGCCGGGCTAGCCGTTATCCGGGAGTGTTTACAATCGGTTCTTACAAGTCTACTTCTGACCCGCGTCACCCCGATTCAGAACTGCTGCGCTTTGAGTTCACGAACCATCGCCAGGAAATACTTAATTCTTGTGCCCACAATGAGCCGGGAATTACGTCTATTTTGCGTAGCAATAGCGACAAGCGGGCCCTGGTTCGTTCGTCTGGAAATATGAAAAATGCCCCCGCCGCTAACTCCCTGGAGTTTGGGTGGATTGACCCGCCTCCCTCCAATGACGATCTCCTTGTGGTCAAAGTCGAGCAATACATGATCTGCCTGTGAGATCCCCTCCTGTAGGTATTCGCCGGCGCCCACCGGGTTCGTGGAGCAGTGAAACGACTGTTGATGGATATGACGCTCTGCCCTGGACACCTTCATTTGTGTCCTTGATGCGGAATAGCCGAGGACGAAATAGAACGAGGCGAACCCTTGGTCGTCCGGTCGATCGTTTTGATCGATCTCCGTGCCAGCCAAGAAAACGCGCTGCTGAAAAGGGCCCAGTTGACGTGCCGGCAGGACGAGCACACCCACATCAAGGTCGTTATAACTTCTGAGGAAATCAGATGCGCTGCACACGGCGGCAGCGGCAGCAACTTCCCGCCTCTGCCTTCGGAGGGAGCGAAAAGTCGCGCCGAGGCGGCTTCCCGTATCACGTGGGCTGCGCTGAACGCGAAGAGGTCTGAATCCAAGCGCACGAGGACGCAAGAACCAATTCTGTCGGGTTGCCCGTCACTACCGCCGATAAACAGAGGCACCACGGATTCTTGGAGTCGTTCGGCTAACAGCCGTCGCTCTTCTGATTTTCGCGCTGATGTCTCATTTAAGCGTGTTTGGAGATCGATGCCGTGTTGTTGGGCGAGTGGCTGTATTAGCGGGACGAGTTTGCGGACAGCGTTATTTAAAGAGCGCCCTTGGGCTCTACGTTCTTTGGCGAAATCAATTCGTTTCGACACTCTCTCGGTCAAACGCATCCTGCGCGGTAGCACCGTTCGATGACAAGACTCGCCTATCTCTGTCGCCTGGATTTCCGACAGCCGCCCCTGGCACGACCGGCGTCCAGTTCACTGCGGTGGGAGTTACCTCAATATCTGGTTTTGGCGGTATGCCTCTCGGGACCACGTCGCAAGATCTGACGCACCAGGTAACCTGGACATCCTCTGCGCCGACTGTGGCAACAATCGATAGCTCGGGGCTTGTGACCACGCACACCAGCGGACAAACAACGATTACGGCCTCATACCAGTCCGCTAGCGCGATGACGACTTTATTCGTCGGCAATTTTCCACAGTTTGTCTCAACTGGTGTGATGACGATTGCTCGCCAAGGTGCAACGGCGACCCTATTGAATAGCGGAAAAGTTCTTGTGGCCGGAGGTGAAACGCCCGGAGGCGAAACTGCTAGTGCAGAGGTATACGACCCATCCAGCGGCACATTCAGTTCCGTAGGGAATATGACAATAAGTCGTGCGGGGGCAAGGGCGACGCTGCTGAACAACGGAAAGGTCCTTATTCTCGGAGGTACGAACAGCATTGGGCTTGTCGGATTGACTAGTGCCGAACTATACGACCCATCCACCGGCACATTTAGCGCAACGGGCAGCATGGCTGTCGGTCGCAATGGCCATACGGCGACGCTGCTGAGTAACGGAAAAGTTCTTGTGGCCGGGGGTGCGGCTCCCGCAGGTGAAACTGCGAGTGCAGAGGTATACGACCCATCCACCGGCACATTTAGCGTAACGGGCAGCATGACTGTCGGTCGCTATGTCCATACAGCGACGCTGCTGAAGAACGGAACCGTTTTGATCGCCGGAGGCGTCAATCCTGCAGGCGCGGCAAGTGCAGAGATTTATGACCCATCGACCGGCACATTCAGCGCCACAGGCAACCCGACAATCTTTCGTTACCAGCATACGGCCACGCTCCTGAATACTGGCGGCGTTCTACTCATTGGAGGCATTACCGAGCACAGCCAGGACACGTCCAGCGCGGAGTTATACGACCCCGCGAGCGGAACCTTCAGCGCCACCGGCAGCATGTTAATCTCGCGGGCCGAACACACCGCCGCGTTATTGAATGATGGAGAAGTCCTTGTAGCAGGAGGCAGTCTCGGATATAACGTTGCAGAACTTTACGACCCGACTAGTGGGCAATTCACCGTAAACGGCAGCTTAGTTAACCCCCGCTTGCAACACACAGCCACGCGACTGATCAACGGCACCATCCTCCTTGCGGGAGGTTTTGTTTTTCTCTCGTCCCAAGAGAGTCTTACGGCATCAGCGGAACTGTATCAGCCCAGCTCGCTGATTCCCGCGGGATTGGTGTCCATCGCGGTCACACCGGCGAATCCCAGCATTGCTGTGGGAACCTCACAAAGCATGATCGCCAACGGAACTTTCAGTGACGGCAGCGTGCAGCGACTTGCCTCGGTTACCTGGAGTTCATCAAACGCGGCCATCGCTTCAATTTCAAATGATGCCAGCAACTCCGGAGTCGCTTTCGGCATTACCGCAGGGACGACCACCATCACAGCGACTGCGGGGAGCGTGAGCGGCTCAGCGACACTATCGGCTCAGTAGGATTTTCTAACAGCCAGCCTTCGCATTTTTGGCTTTGATTCTCAAGTCCCGAGAAACGGGGTTCGAGGAGACGATACACGATTTCCTCGAACCAGACTTCTGGACCGCTTCTCAGAACTGGCAACCCAGTGCCGAGCGAGTATGCCCAACTGGTAGAATAACTTCCGAGTGCACCGTTTCAAAGGACGGCCGGGTGAGCGCCAAAACCTCGTATTCACTTTCCCAGTGTCCTCGTGTTACATCGGGTTCTTCGAGAACGGCCTGCGGCAGATAGCCCGTGCCATGGCTGCCCGCTAACCGGTCTTATGCCTCACTTAAGTATTCAGTCCGTTCCCCAAGGCTGTTGAGCTCACACGGCTGCGGCGATGTGTTCTCTTCCTTCTCCTACTTGTTGTCTCCACATTGCATAGTAGAGACCTCTCGTCGCGAGCAGTTCGTCGTGCCGGCCACTCTCCGCAATTCGTCCCCGCTCGAGGACGTAAATACAATCTGCGTGCAGGACTGTCGAGAGGCGGTGAGCAATTAATATGGTGATCGCGTCGCGGCTGGCCGCGACATCGCGGATCGTCTGGCTTATTTCTTCCTCGGTCAGCGAGTCCAATGATGAAGTCGCTTCGTCAAATACCAGCAACTCCGGCCGGCGCAGCAACGCGCGGGCAATAGACAGTCGTTGTTTTTCGCCTCCCGAAACCTTCACGCCACCTTCCCCGATCATCGTGTCCAATCCGCGATCGGCGCGCATCAGCAAGGCGCCGACGGACGCCTGTTGCAACACCTCGAGACATTCCTCGTCAGTTGCATCGGGCCGAACGAAACGCAAGTTCTCCCGGATGGATCCCGAGAACAGCTGCGTATCTTGCGTCACAAATCCAATGCGCTCGCGAAGATCTTCGATCGCGATCTGATCCTCCGAAGTGCCGTTGTAGTAGATGTGGCCCGTTTTCGGTCCGTAGAGACCAACTAACAGTTTCACCAGTGTCGTTTTCCCCGCACCGGACGGCCCGACAAACGCGATGGTCTCGCCGCGAGCGACGCAAAACGAGATGGCGCTGAGAGCGGGAGCGGAGGCGGATGAGTGTTGGAAAGAGACATCCTCAAACCGCAGGCTTTCGAGGGAGGTCAATGTAACAGGATGCTCGGGTGTCGATTGCACCGGCAACTTGAGGATTGCCTCAAAATTCTCGAGCGACGCCTCCGTTTCACGATACGCATTGATCATGTTGCCCAGTTCCTGCAAGGGGCCAAAGATGAAGAACGAATAGATGAATAGCGAAAAGAACTGTCCGATCGTGATGCGTTGCGTGAAGATCAGGTAGAGCATCAGAAACATGATCGACGTCCGCAAGAAATTCACGCAGGTGCCTTGTATGAAACTCAAACTGCGCAGATAGCGCACCTTCTCCAGTTCCAACTTGAGAATCTTGTCGGTGGTACCATTCAGCCGCTCAATCTCCTGCTGGGCGAGCCCCAGACTCTTCACAAGCTCGATGTTGCGCAGCGACTCCGTCGTGGCGCCTGCCAGCGCGGTGGTCTCCCGCACGATGCGCCTTTGGACGAGCTTGATCTTTCGGCTCAGCAGGGAACTCAAGCCGCCGAGCAAGGGCACCGTTAGCAGATAGGCTGGGGCCACGGACCAGTGCACGCGGGCCGAATAGATCATCACGAACACCAGACCGATAAGCGTCGTGAACAGAAGATTCACGACCAAAGCGATGAACTTTTCGACATCGGTGCGAACCCGCTGCAGTTTGCCGAGAGTCTCGCCGCTTCGTTGGTCTTCAAACAGGGTGTACGGAAGTTCGAGCGAGTGCCGGATGCCGTCGGTATAGATGCGAGCGCCGACTTTCTGTGTGATCACATTTACGAAGTAGTCTTGGAAATTCTTGGCGATGCGAGATACCAGGGCCACTCCGATGACCCCCGCCAGCAAGACGCTCACACCTCTTACGAATTGTGGGCTCGAGTATTCGCGATACCGGGTCGCGTAGGAATCAATGATGTGTCGGAAGATGAGCGGGTCAAGCAGGGAAAATACCTGGTTGATCGTAGCTAAAACTAGCGCTACGGCTACCAATGACCAATAATTCTTAAGGTACCGATAAAGAATCGCCATGACAGTGAGATCCGCCTCTTCGGATTAATCCCTTCATTCTAGCCTGTTCGGCAAATCCAAGGCCCGCAGCTTATCGTCGGTTAGTCGGACCAATTCCTTCGTGTCCCTCAAATGGGGTTGCGGGAAGCAAAAGCAACGGTCGTGGGCGTATCGTCGCCAATCCAGAAACGGCGTTCGGGGAGGTTTCTGGCAGGTGTCCTCGAACCGGACATATGTCCCGCTTGAATATGCTTCGTTGAATAGGCGTCAGACGTCGATGTGGATTCCACAGGCGCCATTACCTAAGCATTGGGGTGTCCCTCGCCGAAATTCTGTCCGCCTCTGATTTCAACAGGATAGGCGTTGCTCTCCACAAGCGGATTGCCATCCGTTTTCAACCCTCCTTTTCAAATCGCCTCGGCGCTATCGGTACCGAGTCACTTATGCAGAAGCAGCATTAAGGTATTTCACGCATTATCGCCATGAGCACATCTCTGATTCTATCGAGCACGATATTTGGCGTTCGTCCAATAAACTGCCTATGCGTTTGTTGGGACTGATATTGCCCGGAATTAAATGACGGATTTGGTCAGGAATTAAGGAATTACGGTAAAAGGCCAGATCTCCCCACCAATTCGAGGAATTTATGAAGGCCTCAGGTAGGGCTTCTGCTGGTGTAACGCTGGCTCCCTCCAGCCAGCAAACCGGTGGGGTGGGGGAAGACATCAGGTTGTACGCTGGCATTGTTCCCCAGCTCCACCTCGGGATTGTAATCTGGCACTTGGAAAACCTCAAAGACCCCAGGACATTCCGGCTCATCTTTGCCAATCCTTCCGCCAAAAAATACTTGAGTGTGAGCGAGACGGTTTATGGAAAGACGATGGCCGACATTTTCCCAAAACTTTTTGACACCCAACTGCCCAAAATCTTTCAGGAAGTAGCTCGTGCAGGTGAGGTCAAGGACTTAGGCGAATTCCGGTACGATGACGACAAAGTGCGCGATGGCATTTTCGCAGGTCGAGTTTACCCTTTGCCGGATCATCGTGTTTGCCTTTCATTTGAAGACCTTACTGAGCAGAGAAAAGCCGCAAGGCCCGGCTTCAATCAAGCGCAGCTCTTGGACCTCGTTACAGATGCGATCTTTGTCCGCGATATGGATGGCCGGGTTACTTACTGGAACCAGAGCGCGGAACGGATGTATGGGTGGACGAAACAGGAGATGCTCGGACAGTCCACATTTGAAGTCTTGAAGACAGAGTGTCCAATTGCGATCGAAGAGGTCCAGAAGATACTGCTTCGTGACGGTCATTGGGAGGGCAAGCTATCCCACGCGAAGAAGGACGGAACGAGAATCACTGTGGCCAGTCACTGGACATTGCAAAGAGATGAAACGGGCCGCCCTGTCGGATGGTTTCAAATCAATGAGGACGTCACGGAGAAGAGACGGGCCGAGGAAGCGCGGCGCGAGAGCGAAGAGGGCTTGCGGCTACTCGTTGACGGCGTAAAAGATTATGCGATTATCCGCTTGGACCTGAGTGGGCAGGTCGTCACCTGGAACCTCGGTGCGAGCCGCATCAAGGGATATCTCAAAGAGGAGATCATCGGAAAGCATTTCTCTGTCTTTTACCCTCCCGAAGATATTGCATCCGGCAAGCCCGAAGAAGCACTGAGGATCGCAGCGCAGGAAGGCCGCTACGAGGAAGAGGGTTGGCGGGTCCGGAAAGACGGCTCACGCTTCTTGGCCCAAGCGATCATTACGGCCTTGCGAGACGAAGCGGGGCAACTGCGCGGATTCGCCAAGGTAACAGGCGACATCACGGAGCGCCGGGCGGTGGAAAAAGCCCGTCAAGAGGCCCAGGTGCTACAGCAGCGTACCACCGAGATCACCTTGCTGAGCCAGTTGGGTGCCTTGCTCCACGCCTGCTTGACGACCGACGAGGCCTTCAAAGTCTTTGGTCAATTCGCGCCGCGATTGTTCACTAGCGAGTCAGGCGCTCTTTACATTCTGAGCCCTTCACGAAACGTGCTGGAATCAGCTTCGGTTTGGGGCGATTTTCCGGCCGGCGAGCAAGTCTTTCGCCCGGATGATTGTTGGGCGATTCGCAGCGGTCGCATGCATTATGTTGAGGAGCCAAGCTCGGCCATCCTTTGCCCCCACCTGAGGGGGGCAGCGGTCGCCCATGTGTGCGTGCCCATGGCGGCGCAGGGGGACAGTCTCGGTATCCTCCACGTCCATAGCAACCCTGTGAGGTCCCCAGGATCAAAAGAAGGGCTCCGACCGCTCTCGGATTCGAAACGGCAACTCGCTACGGCCGTCGCCGAACAAGTTGGTCTGGCCTTAGCCAATCTCAAATTGCGTGAGACCCTGCGGGTTCTGTCGGTTCGCGACCCGCTTACCGGACTCTTCAATCGCAGGTTTATGCAGGAGTCGCTGGAACGCGAGCTACGCCGCGCTGCCCGCTCCGGCGGGCCGGTCGGAGGGATTTTGCTGGATGTCGACCATTTCAAGCAATTCAACGATTCCTACGGCCACGAGGCGGGCGACATCGTCCTACGCGAGTTGAGCGGTTTCCTCCAATCACAAATTCGACGCGAAGATATCGCCTGCCGAGTCGGCGGCGAAGAGTTCCTATTGATCCTGCCGGACACCTCCCTCGATGTCACTCGGCAGCGAGCCGAGAAGCTACGGGAAGAAAGCAAGCGCGTAAGCATCCAATACGGAGGGCGGCCGCTCGCAGGGATTACGCTTTCAATGGGTGTCGTTGTGTTTCCAGTCCACGGGACTACGTGCGATGTCATCCTGCGCTCCGCCGACGAGGCCCTGTACCAGGCCAAACTACAGGGGCGCGATTGCATCGTGGTCGCAAAGCCCGCATAGGAAGCAGCCTAGTCCGTCAGCATGTTTCGATAGTCTGTCGTCGGCAGGTTGGGTCTCATCCCGACGAACTCTCACGCAGGTGAAGTGCGGCCATCGAGTAAATGCGCGTGTTCGCCAGAAACTCACCGAGGTGTTGCTGGAGCCGGATGATCGTAAAACTCCCCGGAGTACAAAACTGCGATGGAACGGGGGATCTGAAGAAAGAGCTGCGAGGGCAGAAGGCGGTTCTGGTGTGGGATGGCTTGCCCGCGCACAAGAGCAAGGGCATGAAGGAATACCTCTTCGAGCAGCGCCACTGGCTCACGGTAGAGAGACTGCCTGGCTACGCGCCCGATCTGAATCCGGTCGAAACGCTGTGGGGAAACATCAAAGGGCAAGAGCTCGCCAACCGGTGCGCCGACGATCTCGCTGAAGTCGAAGCGGCGGTTCGCGGCGGCATGGAGCGAGTCGGCAGATCTTCCAAGAAGCAGAGGAGGGTTTCGGCGTTGTAGCTTCCCTCTCGGGTCTGGAAGAAAAGCTGGCTACGCCGCCCATCGTAGCGGTAGCAAGGGCGGCGCATACCGACAGCTTCGATACTCGCGCACTGCCTAGGGTGTCAAGTCAGAGTTTATAACAAATGTTATAAAACGAGCTCAGGAGGCGCGCGGCCGATGCGCGAGCAAATGCTCGAAAGCGGCCGTATCGAAATCGAACTGCAAATGCCAGCGGCCATCGTGCTGCTCCAGTCGGTAGCGCACCAGTTCGGCGACAAAGGCCGCCGCTAACCAGCGTGCGATCTTGTTGCGGATCCCCGCTTCGGTGAACCGCGCTGCGGGTTTGGCGAGTTCGACCGACAAGCGGCGCATCGCTGGCAGCGCTTTGCTGAGCGCGGTGGTCAGGCTGTGCAACTGCTCGCTGGCAAACGGCGCTGAATACTTCACCACGCACAAATATTCCTGGCCATGTACGACCATCGGTTCGGCGGCGGCGCGCACCCCGGGCTGGCGGCTACTCAATGCCGGCAACTCCTCGACCGGGCGCTCCCGGAATTCTTCTGGCGCCTGGTTCCAGGGCAGGGCCGAGATCCAGCCCACACCCGCCTGCTGCAACTCCACGGTATTGGCCAACGCCGCTGATCCCTTATCTACCACCAGCGTCACCGTATCCCGAGCCATCCCGTGCCGATCCAGCAAAGCCACGATCCGCGCTAAGGCGATGGGAAACTCTTCGGCATCGGCGACGTTCCCTGGATAGACGTGATGACAGAGGCTGAGCCCGTTTTCTCCGTCCAACACATAGCTCAAGCCCACCTGCCGCAGATTATGCCGACCTTGCTTGTTGTGCCCGCGCTGCGCCAGGGTGTTGCGTGTGTTGGTGCTGGCGACCCAAGTGTAGAAATTCGTTGTGTCATAGGCCAGTAGGCGGCGGCTGATTAATTGCCGGTCTTGCCAGATCGCCAGCAGGCGCGACTGCGCCTGCTCGAGTTCATCCTCTTCTCCACTAGGGCCGGTCTGGATACGATCAAAGGCATCCCAGAATTCCTGCGAGGTGAAGCGCTCGGCCGGGAAACCCCAGCGCGAAGACAGAATGGTGTCGCGATACCAAGGGGCTACTTCGGTTTTCGGTCCTGGCTGGCAGATGCGGTGAATGGCAGCCAACAGCAGATAGTGTGCCGTGGAGGGACCCGACGGCGGCTTCGGCCAGAGCGATTCGAGCACGGGCCAGACTCCGGACTGCTGGGCGGCCTGCCAGAGAGCTCCGGGCAGGCCGAGGTCGACGGTGGTGATGGATAAAGGCAGCGGCGCGGTGCGGTTTTGCAGCAGCGCGGCGATGCGCTCGGCGGTGCCGAGATAGGTTTGGTGGACGATGCGGGGCTTGCCGTGGACACGGGCGGATTGCACGATGTAGTAATAGAGTTTGCGTCGTTTGCGTTTGGCGATGAGGCTCGCCATCGTGGGGGAATACATATCATGGGTGATGGAGATTGTCAAGCGTTAATTGCGAGGTAATTAGGCACGCTTTCCTTTTATACGTAGGGTAATATCAACTTTCGCGAACTTGCGTGCAAAGAAGTGGTTTATTCGGAGAGAGTTACCCGACTACAGCAGACCGACGAGGGCCCTTACGGAAGTAAAGTCCCGCTAGGGAACCGTGGCGGAAACTTCGTTTGAATACGCACCCTCAATATCGTTGGAGTCAACGGCTGTAACCACGTAGAAGTAAGTCAGGCCCGATCGGACAGTGCTATCGTTATAGGGAGCAGCCGCTAACGGCGTCGAATTCAGCTTCGCGTAGGGTCCGCCTGCCTGCGTGCCGCGATAGACGTAATATCCCACCACGACGGACGTACTCGGCGTCCAGCTCAAGGTAACTGAGTGCGCCAAAGGTGCAGGATTTTGTGCCCCGGAAACTAGCCCAGAGCATCCCTCAATGACAATTGGAAGCAGCAAGACCAACGAAATAAGGCAGCGACGACGCACCATCACATCCCGTGTTTTCTCACACCGGCGATTTGCCCACTCGAAAGGAAGGATGTAGCCGAGCTGAAGGTAACTTTTCGAGCCTGTCATTTAGGGCCTGCGGCCCGCGAAACTTGATGAAAGCCGTCAGTACAAAATAACCCATTCGTAGCGCTAAGCCCTTTCGACCCTGTCCCTTAGGGCCTGTGGCCCGCGAAAGCTCATGAAAGTCGCAGCGTCCGGTATCAGGATCTAGGGCTAGCCCCTTTGTATTCAGCACGGCGTCAGTTCCGAGTGCGGGACTTTCGAGCCAGGTTCTCCTCCGGAACTGCGCAAATTACTAGGAGTGGCAAACCCGCGATCCAGCCGGAGTCTACAATGGTGATCGCGGGAGAACAGCTGTCCACTAGGGCAAAAATAGGGAACCTAGCCAAAAGGTTACTATTTAGAACTCAGCTCCAGGTCTGCGGACAGGAGGCACTGACCTACAGCAGTAGGGGAAAGTGTGCCCGGGGACTCAATCGACTCAATCGATGACGAGAGCACGGGGAATTCACATCATACGATAATTCTCTTCGACGACAGCAGTAGCCCTTACCCTCAACATACCCTCAACCCCTCAGCGAGATCGCTCCTGGTCTGCGATCTGATCGCCTGGCGAGGCCGGCGCCCTCGCTGGGGAGCATCGGTATGGGAAGTAACATCGCTAAGAGGGCGCCGGAATTCTTCGGGAATGAATCTGCCGGTGACATTCCAAGAGAGAGTGATGAGATTTTTCTCAGCATCATGGCCGAGCCTACTTCGCGGCGTAATGTGGTGAACTCCAGGTCAAATTCGATTTCTCCTCCGACTTTCCCGATTTGAGCGTGTAAGTCACTCGGGCCCGGCTGGCCGACTCCGAGAGCAAGCCCTCGAAACTCTGTACCGGAAGACCATCCACGGTTTGATGCAGGCGCTTCTTGCACTGGACGGACGCCGAGGGTTTCGCCGGCAGAATCGGATCGCGGTGCTTGCCTTCCGCCGTGCTTCTTCCTCGAACAACAGCGCGCCCAGCCCTGGCGCAGGTGCCATTCCACATAGTAGGCCAGCACGCACAGAAAAATGTGCACCGGCACCCGATCCTCACCGCTGGTGCCGAATCGGCCGCACCAATGGATCGATCCCCTTCAGACACCGAAAGGCTCGTTCCACTTCCGCCAGGCTCTTGTAGCTCCGCACCGTGTCTTCCGCCGAAAGTCGCTCGGTCCTCTCGCTGGTACGCAGCACATAAATCCCGTCCAGCTTCTCTTCCTGCTCGATCCACTCCGGACGACGACTCCAGGCGAAGCGGCTTTCGCTCATCTGATAGTCGAAGTGTTTCCCCACCTCCCCGCCTTGTATCGACTGCACCAAAGAGTCCGCTATCAGGAATGCGGACCCGCTGTCAGCAGAAGGTCGAACCAAAAGCGCACCGCGAAAACGATCCGCGAACTCCGGACACTTGGCTACCGGCTCGAAGCACTTAAACCTCAACCCGCCAGCGTCAATCTAGGTTAGTTCTGATGATTTCTGAGATCCGGTCGGCAGCGTGCCCGTCCCAAAGCGGTGGAACCTGTCCCCTTTTTCCGTGTCCGTTGATGATTTTCTCCATTTCTTGACGAATTCGCTTCGGATCTCGCCCCACGAGAGTATTGGTGCCGACGCTCACGGTTATGGGGCGTTCCGTGTTCTCTCGTACTGTTAAACAGGGAACCCCGAGGTATGTCGTCTCTTCCTGGATCCCGCCCGAATCGGTGATTACCACTGCGGCGCGCTGTTGTAACGCAAGAAACGTCAGATACGGCTGCGGATCCATGAGCCGTAACGATGAAGGCCACCCATTGCCAAGGGCAATTATCCTCTGCCGTGTTCGTGGGTGAACAGGAAACAGAACGGTCAGCTCCGAGGCCATTTGGCCCAGGGCCTGAAGCATGTCATTGAGCCATTTGAGATCGTCAACGTTAGAGGGGCGGTGCAACGTCACCAGTGCAAACCGAGAAGGTAAGTCAGGAAGAACATGCTGCTGGCAAACCGGAAGCATCCGAACTAGCGTGTCAATCATGACATTCCCGACCAGGTATATCCTTTTAGCAGCTACTCCTTCTTTTGCCAGATTCTGATTGGCATCTTCGGACGGTGTGAATAGGAGATCGGCTAGTTGGTCAGTCAGCAGGCGATTGATCTCTTCGGGCATGGAGCGATCGAAAGAGCGGAGACCTGCTTCAACGTGAGCGACGCGACGCCCGAGTTTCGACGAAACCAATGCTGCGGCTATAGTCGAGTTCACGTCTCCATATACCAACACTAGATCAGGCCGAAAGTCTAACAAGATGCTTTCAAAGCGCACCATAATCTCGGCCGTCTGCTTTGCATGGCTGGCAGAACCAACTTGCAAATTGATGTCTGGTGCGTGGAGCCCCAGCTCTTGGAAAAACACATCGGACATATTAAAGTCGTAATGCTGACCAGTATGAACCACCGACTGCTTGACGTTGGAGACATTAGCGATCGCTCGGTATACCGGCCCCAGCTTCATCAGGTTAGGTCGAGCTCCCACGACATGGACGAGGCGCATAGTTGAAAATTAAGAATAGCACCGCGAGTTAGCGACGTATACGATCCAACGCCGAAGTATTTCCCTCTTATAGTCTGCAACTCTGACGTAATTAACTGCGCTCCCGACCTTAGCCTTCAAACCGGAATTTCCGATTTGGTGACGATGGAATAGCGTCAGTCCTGGGTCATCGGCAACGAAATCGATTTCCGTTCCCTGATAGCTGCCAAGCATGACCACCTCTTTCAAAATCCCAGCCCGTCGGCTTTCCTGCGAAGCCAGTGAGCCCAAAACTAGGCGGTGCAGGTGAACGGGATGGATGTCATCGCTGGCATTGCGCATACGGATTTTCGAGATCACCTATGATCCATACTCCGTGATACGTTCTGACCGTGCCAAGGCAGGTGCTTTGACGTATAAAGCCGTCGATCTCGTGCGGATTGTACGGATTCGAACGGATTGACCCAATCGTGAAGATGATCTAATCTACGGCCACAAACGGGCGGCGCGCGACCGCAAGGGTTGAGCAGCCTGCCACTGGGCCAGAATCCGACCGCGGGCGCAAACCTACCCGTATGGCTTCTGATCAGGTCGGCAGTTTGGGTAAGTAGCAGGCGGTATGCTTGGATCTTCGTGCCCGTCGGCGAGTACTAATTGCTTACTCGGAGGTTCGGGGCATGCAATTTTCGATTGGCCGATCCGCTTTCCTTCAGACGTTTTTTCTGTGTGTATGCCTATGCTTTAGCACCGATACGCTGATCGCCGCTGATAACCCCCAGGCAAAGGGAACAACCCCACCGGCGCGAGCCAAAGACGAACAGACACAGGTAACGATTCCCGGACCGCTTCGGCCTTTTCTGCGCATGGCGGCAATAAGCCAGCAAGTTGCACCCGACGAGGTATTGCCCTTGCTGGCCCGCAACGTCGTAATCGACGGTTATCGAGGTTCGCCTGATAAAGATCCGAAACCCACCGAGTTTTTGGTGTTGTTAAAGAGATACTTACAACAAGCTAAAGAGTTGCAGTCGCTCGCGGGGTCTGCGGAAAGCTTACACGTTGCAAACTGCCAGGAAGCAGCCCCGCTACTCATGATTATCGGCTACCGTCTGAAAGAGGGCTGTGGGCCCGATACCGAACTCGAAGCCTCCGAGCCTGAGCGCGCGTTTATCGCCAATGACTCCGGCTTCCCGATAGCGGAGCTTGAGCAGGCGGTGCGCGAGGGCAAACGGTTCGTTTACCCGTTTCCTTCTTCGCTGGTACCCATGATCTTCAGAGCCGAAGATTGGAAACTGAGTGGGAAGGGTGGCGAGAATAGCGACGGCGATTTCGTCGCGGGGCTTCTGGAGGACCCCCTCCGGGCCCGCCTCTATTGGGCGTTGGCCCGCATGGATAGTGAAACCCGCGGCTTTCTGCGGCGAGCGCCAGGACTGCCCAAGCTTGCGCCTTTTTCTGCCCTGCTCGATTTCTATGGTGCGGAACTCTCCATTCGCTCCGGTCGCCTTCTCGTTCCGGGCGGAGCCGCTGCGGAACCCGCTTGGAAGCAATTGGTCGGCGCGAGCCCAGACTCACCCGAGGAGTTCTTGACCAAGTTGTGGTCTCGAGATGAAGGCTGGCTGGCCGCCTATTTCGCTGCGCTCTCTCGGTTGAAACAAAGTCAGCTCGCTTATTTCACCGATGCCCGCAGGCTGCCGCGCTTCTATCAGGCTCTTCGCGGAAACGACGCCCATCCCGGACCCGCCAGGTTCCTTATATTCCGTCCGAATCCCGGACTTTTGCTCCTAGTCACGCGCCTCCAGTTCGACTCCAACGACGAACCGCTAGTACCAGGTAACCCTCAGATTTGGAAGGAGATCGTCCGCCATCAGCCCACTTCTAAAGTCGCCTCGGAGTGGGCCCATAAGGCTGGAAGCTGGAACAATTCCGAGCAGCTCGTTGAGGGCATGTTTGGGCTCTCCCGATCGCTCAACAACGGACCCTTACAAATATTCCTCACGCTTTCGGAAATTGACCGGGTGCGGCCTCGCAATAAACGTCTCAGCCCGCAAACGGTGCGGTTGCTGGCGGATAAATTCGCGAAATTCGATGATCAATATCTGATTTTTTCCGAATTCCGCGATCTCGACGATCAGTCCATCACGCGCTTCCTAGCGGTTGGCGAGGCCCTCGATCGTATTCCCGACCGCACGGTGCGAGGCAATGCCATCGGCATCCTGCAAGCAAACATCGGCCTTTGGGAAATCCTTGCACGGCAAGGCCAAATTCCCAGTACAACTCTGAACGACTCCTGGCAACGATTGCTGAATCCTTTTTCTCACGCGTCTAACCCTACGCAAATTTTTGATGCGGGTCGCACCTCGTTGGCGGAAATCATTCACGATGCGAGCGGCGCGACGAACCCCTCGGAAAATGAGCTGATCAGCCTGCTTGCGGGACCCGAGCAATCGAGCGCTGATGGCAGGCAAGTACGTCAGTTGCTCGCTAACCGCATGCGTGCGGTCATGGAGTCGCAGCGCCTTGCTTCGCTAGACACGCTTTTCTCGCTGGCGAACGGCTTGAAGCGGTTGTCGGAAGGAAAGACAACCGCGGAGGCTTTGGTGCCCCTTGCCAACGAGCTTCGAGAATTCGAGATGCCGCGGCCGATGTTCACCAGTCGCGAAAGGACAGCTTGGGCAGGTGGTCTTTACGATAATCGCCAGACTGAGTTGAAGATCGGCAGAACCTTGGTTCAAATCGTCCAGTCTCCGCGGTCCCCACAGGAAGCTGCCGACGCCCGCGGCCAGCTCGCTCCATTTTTGAGGGACACTTTGGTAGGTTTAAATTATGCTTACTACGAGCCGCCCGGCGCTCAAATGCTTCACAATAATCCGCTCTTCGTGCGCTATCATGATTTCGCCGGGCTGACCGTCGTCTCCGGCGACCAGGCGTGGCATACCCCGCTCTTGTTCGGCCGCGGCTGGGCGGCCGGCGGCGGAGCTCATTTAGTTGGATCGCTGGCCGATCTGCCTTACGTGCTTGCCCAGACGGAGCAGGATTTCATCGTTCCTGAAAACGTGCAGGCCCTCGTATGGGAAGATCTCGTCCCGAGCCTGCTCACCAGCGCCGTCCTTCCACGCTGGTGGCGAGTGACTCCTGTTGAGTTACACGCCGTCACTCTTTACCAGCGCACCGGCGAAGAGTTGCTTTCCGCCGCAGCAGAGAATGCAGACTTGCGCCGGGGGGTCGTGGAAATTCTTTCTGATCGGATTCTTCCCCAGAAACAGGAGCAGATCGCAAACGACCTCAGTAGCGGTGCTGTTCAGCAGATACTCGCCGAGGTGACGCCTGCGGAGACTTTTTACCTTACGGCGGAGTTTCGAAGGCGCTTCCCCGCTGGGAACAGTGACTGGCGCGCCTCTGGCAGGGAATTGGAATCTCTGGTTAGCCGCTATCCCGACGAAGTCAGTTGGGAGCGACTTTCTCAAGACTTTGGTGTGCCCCATCCGGCCCTGGCGCAGACCTACGCCCGCGAATTGCTCAACGTGAAGCCGTTTCCCGCCATTATGGGCTACTCCAGCCGGCTGATGGCGGAGTCCTGGGAGTCCAATAATTTGTACTGGGCGCGCCTGGCAGACGAATTGGGCTATTCGCCCGTAATGCTAAATCGCTTGGTTCCTGAGTTGACGCATCGAATGATCGAGAAAATCTTTGCAACACACTTTGAGGATTGGCCGGCTGTGCTCCGCGCTATGCGGCAGACGGGAGAAGAATTCCGGCAAGGAAAGGTCGCTCCGCTGCCGAAGAGTGCGATCGCTTCTAGTTTTTAATATTCGAAGTTGTTAAGCCATATCAATCAAGATCGCCCGGCCAGCCCCAGGCGCCTCGGAGGGATGATGAGAGGACATCAGCTAGCAGCGTGCGTTGCCCTACTTCTGTTTGTGGGTCTCAACTCCACAGTTCACGGCCAGCAAAGCGCCCCGCCTCCCCCGGCTCCCGAGAGCGCCTCGGTCTCCGATGTCGATAATGGCACGGTCTTCCGCGTGAACGTTGATATGGTGCAGTTGAACGTCGCGGTCATCGATCGAAAAGGAAACTATGTGACGGGCCTGCGTCCCTCCGACTTCGAGATTATCGAGGACACTATTCCGCAGAAAATGGCCACTTTTGAAGAAGGAAACCAGGACCCGATTATGCTGCTCAACCCTATGCAGCCGGCCAGCAATCCCTCCGCATCCAGCGTCGGCGATTCCAGGACAGGCTCCGGATCGCCCCAGTTCAGCTCTGCAGGCGCTAATGTCTTTATCCTTTTTGACACGAGCAATTATATGTATCGAGGCTTTGTCTTCGCGCAGGATGCCATTTCTGATTTCGTTCGCTCTCTCGATAATACCGCGAAAATTGCCTTCTATTCCTACAGCCGGGATGTTGCGCGAGATGCTTTGCTCACCTCGGATCGCTCGCAGGTCCTGCGCGGCGTACGTTCGACCGTCGCGGGCGCCGATGCCGCCCTCTATAACGCTCTGTTGCTCGTTCTCAGAGATGCAGGTAAGAATACAGGCCGCAAAGTGATCGTCGTCTTTTCCAATGGGCCGGACAATGCCAGTATGGTCCCGCCCGAAGGGGTAGGCGAGCTGGCGCAGTCGGAAGGTATTCCCATCTATATGATCAGCACTCGAGAAGCGAAACAGGACCCTATGAGCACTGCTGTATTCGAGCGTATGAGCGCGAGCACCGGTGGTCAAGCCTACTTTGCGAAGAACTGGAAAGAACAGCAGCAGGCTTTCGCGTCCGTCCGCGATGATCTATCACACCTTTATGCCTTGAGCTATTACCCGCAGCCTAATCCCAATCGCGGCTGGCGCACAATCACGGTGAAGCTGATCGGCGAGAAGTTGAAGCCGTTCCGCATTCGAACCAGAAATGGATATCGACCGCGGCCCACCGGTTTCACACCTGATACCCCGGCCGATACGGCATTGGCGCGCTAGCCTGAGACTGAGGACATCGTCCGTGTGCGCAGGTTACGTCCCGCCGCGCAGAGGGGATATCTCACTGTTGCCTTTGCTGAATCTCGAGAGCCTTCGTTAACTTGAAATCGAGTCTCGTCTCTGCCGCAATCGTGATATCTCGCTTGCCCGTCAGGGCTGTTCCTGCGAGTCCTGCACCGCCTCCGGCACCCGCGCCGATGGCAGCTCCTTTCCCGCCGCCGGCGAGCACGCCAATAAGCGCCCCGGCTCCAGCGCCGATGCCCGCACCCTCGGCTGTCCTCTTTCCGCGGCCTTTACTCGTTTCACTGAACGTGCTGGTGTGAATTGTATAATTCTGGCCTTCCACGTTGATGGACGTCAGCGTAATGCCCAGTTCGGCGCTGCCCTTGAATCTGCCCGCCGATTTCGCGCTGGTCACCTTACCAGTAATTTTGGCTCCCCGCCGAAGCACGCCGCGGCCATCTATAATGATGGGCTCGGCCAGAGAAGCGACCACACGTTGCTCCGGCTCGCTATTCTTTGAACTGACAGACTGGTCTACGGTGACGCTAAGGGTTGTTCCCGCTGGGACGACGACGGGGGGCGCCTGCTCCTTTGGCGCAGGGGCTTGTTCGGCGACGGGGCTGGCACTATTTACGGCAGTGCCCGTATCGTTCCTTGACTGCGACGAACTGCACCCGTACAAAGCAACGAGCGAGAAAGCACAAATCCACCGCGAGAGTCTTAGTCGGTGCATGAATTCTTGACCTCCGATAACATTCAGGTTGGTTCTAAGAACATATCAGGGTGATCATGTAAGTAGTATCCTAATCTCGGTATGCGGTGCCTAACAATGCATACAATCGCGTATCGACCGGCTGCTTGAGGAGTTACGTTCTGTCTCAAATCTGAGCCGGGAGGCGGAAAATGGCACGTAAGATAATCTATATCGTCGGAGGCATCGTCGTAGTTCTGCTGATCGTTGTTGTTCTCCTACCCTTTGTAATCGACGCCAATCGGTTCCGTCCGGAAATCGAATCGTCGCTGAACACTGCTTTGAATCGCAGAGTTGACATTGGAGATATTCGACTGTCAATCCTCTCGGGCGGAGTGACCGTGGAAAATATCGCCATCTCCGACGATCCGTCCTTCAATACCGGCCCCTTTCTGAAAGCCAAATCCCTAAACGTAAACCTGGAATTGGCTCCTCTGATCTTCTCACGCGCCATCCACGTCACTGGTTTGACCATAGATCAACCTAGGGTCACGCTGCTTCGCTCCCCAGCTGGGAGGTGGAACTTGTCCACCCTGGGAGCAAACCAAACCCAAACCAAAAACGCCAGGGCGGCAAGCTCGGCCAACACCTCTAGCAGCGGCTCCAGCCCGGACCTCTCTGTCCGCAGTTTCACCTTGAAAAACGGGACCGTGGTCGTCGGCAGAACAGGCGCAAGCGGCCTTCCGCACACATACGATCAAGTCAATATCAAATCCTCGGATCTCTCTTATACGACGCAGTTCCCATTCGAGTTGACCGCTAGAACTCCCGGCAACGGCACTGTCAAACTTACAGGCGAGGCAGGACCGTTGAACTCGCAGGACAGCGCGGCTACTCCCTTGAGGGCGAGGGTCGAAATCAAGAATTTGGATCTGAAGTCAACCGGGTTCATTGATCCTTCCGCCGGAATGGCCGGCATAATGGACTTCAGCGGCACTTTGAATTCGAATGGGCGCACCGCGACCTCTAACGGCAAAATCACGGCCACCCACCTGCAGCTTGTTCCCGGGGGCTCTCCTGCCACTCAGCCCGTGGACGTCGATTATCAAGCCGCCTATGAGTTGAAGCCACAGACCGGTCAGTTGCGGCGCGGCGACGTGCACATCGGAAAAGCTTCTGCCGATCTCACGGGCAACTTCAACAACTCCGGTGCCGTCGCATCCGTGCAAATGAAGCTGACCGGTCAGAACATGCCCGCTTCCGATTTGGAGTCGGTATTGCCTGCGCTGGGCGTAACCCTTCCTTCCGGAGCATCACTGAAACAGGGTGCTCTAAATGCGAACTTGGCCATCAACGGTCCTGTGGATAAGCTGGTGATCACCGGCCCCGTCAGCCTCTCGAATGCAAGGTTGACCGGCTTTGACCTAGGCTCGAGGATGGCCTCGCTCTCCGCTTTTAGCGGCATCAAAAACGTGGGGGACACCGAGATTCAAATGCTCAATTCTGATTTCCGTGTCGCGCCCGAAGGCATCCGCAGCGACAATCTCAACGTGGTTGTGCCGTCACTCGGATCGATGACAGGCAACGGCACCATATCCGCCGACCATAAACTGGATTTCAAGATGATTGCGCATCTCGGTCGCCAGAGCAGTTCGTCTGGCCATGCCAGCCTGGCCAACGCCGCGGAAAGTGGAGGCATA
>Ga0209577_10001775_pt1 | contig 21244 bp, 18 predicted proteins | sample GraSoiAngelo_109_FD_185874 | JGI IMG/M metagenome (GOLD analysis project Ga0209577, IMG submission 185874) | Grasslands soil microbial communities from the Angelo Coastal Reserve, California, USA - 14_0903_12_20cm (SPAdes) (version 2) | ecosystem: Environmental > Terrestrial > Soil > Grasslands...
GGGAAGAGGATCTTGATCGGCGCCTTCTGAGCCCGCTCCTCGGCGCTCGCCTTGCGGCGCCGCCGCATCTCGGTGGCCAGGTCGCGCATGATCTGGCCGATCGAGACGCCGAGCGTCTCCCCCTGCACGATCGAGCGGACGAAGGACCGCATCGAAGGCGTGTCGCAGCGGGCCATCGTGTTCGCCAGCGCCTCGTTGATCGAGAGCCCCATGTTCTGCTCCTGGAGCGTCAGCCGCAGCTCGCTGCCCAGTGGGCCCGTGAGCCGGTCCGACGCCATCTGGAGCGACCCGACGAAGCCGAGCCCGGCCTCGACCGTCACGACCAGGAGGTCGATCAGCTCGGGCAGCTCGTAGTCGATCTCGGCCAGCCGGCGCTTGGCGCGGTCCTGCACGATCCGAAGCGGGCTCCACCAGCCGAGAAAGACGCAGACGGCCGTTCCGAGAAAGCCGACGAGAGGCGAGCGGGAGGTCGTGATCGAGAACCAGATCCAGATCAGCGGCAGCCCGACGGTCGCGAGGATCCGGTAGCCGAAGAACTTGCTCGCCGTAACGTTGTACATCCCGGCCGCGACGAGGTGGCGGCGGATCTCGTCGGTCCTCCCCGACTTGCCGACGAAATGCCCACCGACCCGGTCGGCCGCGCGGTCGACCAGCCCGCCGATGTCGGCCTTCGACGCTTCCCTCCGCGACCGGGTGAACCCGTAGCGCTGGATCTGCGCGACCGGCGCCGCGCCCCGCAGGCCGGGATTGACGACCGCCCGAGCGAGGAGAGCGGCCCCGATGCCGGCGAGTGTGACTCCGACTAGCAGCAGAAGGATCATCGTGCCGTCCTTTCAGACCTTGATGTTGATGATCCGCTTGATCACGAGCGATCCCGAGACGACCATCACGAGCGCGAAGCCGAGCGCGATGCGGCCGGCGAGGCTCCCGTAGAGGGGGTGCATATAGCCCGGATTGAGGAGCGAGATCACGAGCAGGAGGAAGAGCGGGAGGAGCGAGACCACCCAGCGCGAGAGCCGGCCTTGAGCCGTCAGCGTCCGCACCGTCCGGCGCAGCTCGGCGCGTTCCCGGATCGTCTCGGTCACCCGGTCGAGCACCTCCGCCGTGTTGCCGCCGGTCTGGCGCTGAAGGGCCCCCACGAGCGCGACCTGCTCGAGCTCGCGGCTCTCCATGCGCTCCACGACGACGTGCAGGGCGTCCTCGAGCGGCACGCCGAGCTGCTCGTCGGCCACTACGCGGCGGAACTCGGTTCGGGACGGCTCCGGCGCGTCGTCGACGACGACCGAGAGCGCGCCGATGAAGCTGTGCCCCGCCCGGAGCGCCGAGGCGAGCACCTGGAGGTTGTCGGGAAGCTGCTCGCCGAACTGCCGCCGCTTGCGGTCGACCTTCCGCCTGATCCACATCCGCACGACGAACGGGATGCAGAGCCCGACGACGAGTGCCACGAGCAGCGAGTGGATGAACGCCGAGAGGAGCCAGATGGTCAGGAACGTCCCGATGAACGTGAAGAGGACGATCCGCTCCGGCGGCGTCGAGATGTCGGCCAGCTGGAGGTCGGCCAGGAAGCGACCCCACCAGCGCGTCTTCTCGAGCACCTTGCCGGTGTTGTCCTCGATGCTGTCGGCGAGGACGCCGCTCGGGCGCTCCTTGTCGGGCGCCGGCAGCGAGACGAACTCCGCCATCCGCTTGCGGAGCGTCCCGCGCTTCCAGCTGCTCGCGAACGCGACGACGGCGATCGCGACGAGGGCGGCCGCGAGGAGCGCGATGAAGAGCGTCATCAGCGGCGACGTGAAGAGGTTGTGCAGGAACGACGTGTGGTAGGGCTTGGGCTTCGCCGCTCCCTTCACATGGAGGCGCGGCGTCAGGTACGCCGACGTCGCCACCCCCGGGAGCCCGCGCACGCGAACCGAGACGGTGACACGGCGCCCCGGCCCGGCGGGCGAGGTGTACCGGACGACGTACTCGCGGGCCAGCTTCGAGCCGAGCGAGCTGTAGATTGCGCGCAGCTGCGCCGCGGTGACCGCCTCCGAGTACTGGGCGCCGGTGTCGGCAGCGAGGTTGCGGAGCGTCTTCGGGTCGAAGAAGTGCGAGCGGAGCCCGACGGTGAAGACGCGAACGTGAGCGGCGCGCGCCGCCTTGGCGGCCGTCTGCTCCGTCTCGTGCTTGCCCGCGTCGTGGTAGCCGCGGTGGTCTTGACCGTCGGAGAGGACCACGATCGAGCCGGCGGTGATGTGCGCCGCCTTCAGGAGACCCAGCGCCTCGACGACCGCGTCGGAGCTGTGCGTACCGAACATGAAGGGCGGCCGCTTCGACAGGGCCGCGGCGATCTTGGCCTCGTCCGTCGTGAAGCCCTGGACGACCCGCGGGGTGACGTTGTACGTGATCACGGCAAGCTGCTCGTGGGCGCGCCGCTGCGCGGCGAACGCCCGTGCAGCCGCCAGCGCCGCCTGCTCGGGCTTGCCCTCCATGCTCTGGCTCGCGTCGATCACCAGGACGACGCCGAACTGCTTCGTGGAGGCGGTCGTGCTCGCCACGACGTCGAGGTTCGCGACCGGCTGGCCGTTCTCCAGGACCTGCACCTGGCCGCTGTGCAGGTGCATCCGCTGCGGCAGGCTGAGCACGTAGGCGCGCTCGGGGAAGGACGACTGGGCCTCGGTGATGCGGAACGAGCCGGCTGCCCAGGCCGTGGCCGCAACCGTTAGCGCGGCTGCGGCGACGAGGAGTGTGAGCAGGCGCCGCCTCATGCGACCGGCGCCTTCTGGAACTCGGGAGCGGCCGGCTGCCTCTTGACGAAGAGGTCGACCGGCAGCGAGATGCCCCGCTTCTCGAACTTGTGGAGGAAGGTCGGGCGCAGCCCCGTGGCCCCGAGCTCGCCGATCACGACCTGCTCCGGCGTCACCCGCTCGACGCGGAACTCGAAGAGGTCCTGGAGCGTGATCACGTCCGACTCCATCCGCTGGACCTCGGTGATCGCCGTGACGCGGCGGGTGCCGTCCTGGAGCCGCTCCAGGTGGATGATCATGTCGAGCGCCGAGGCGACCTGCTGCCGGATCGCCCGCACCGGCAGGTCGTAGCCGGCCATCAGCACCATCGTCTCGATGCGGGCGAGCGCGTCCCGCGGGGCGTTCGCGTGCACGGTGGTGAGCGAGCCGTCGTGGCCCGTGTTCATCGCCTGGAGCATGTCGAGGGTCTCCGGGCCGCGGACCTCGCCGACGATGATCCGGTCGGGCCGCATGCGCAGGGAGTTGCGGACGAGCTGCCGGATCGTGATCTCGCCCGAGCCCTCGATGTTCTTCGGCCGCGCCTCAAGCCGCAGCACGTGGTTCTGCTTCAGCTGGAGCTCGGCCGCGTCCTCGATCGTGACGATCCGCTCCGAGTCGGAGACCGCCTGCGAGAGCGCGTTCAGGAGCGTCGTCTTGCCGGTGCCCGTCCCGCCCGAGATCAGGATGTTGAGCTGGGCGAGCACGCAGCGCTGGAGGAAGTCGACCGTCTCGGTCGAGAGCGTGCCCAGCCGGATGAGCTCGTTCAGGTCGAGCCGCTTGTTGCTGAACTTGCGGATCGTGACGAGCGGGCCGCTGAGCGAGAGCGGCGGGATGACGGCGTTCACGCGGCTTCCGTCCGGGAGGCGCGCGTCCACCATCGGCGACGACTCGTCGATCCGCCGGCCGACCTGCGCGACCATCTTGTTGATGATCCGGCGCAGGTGCGACTCGTCGTTGAAGCGGACGGTCGTCTCGTAGAGCCGGCCCTGGCGCTCGACCCAGATCTCGTACGGGCCGTTGACCATGATCTCGGTCACGCTGTCGTCGGCGAGCAGCCGCTCGAGTGGCCCGTGGCCGAGGATGTCGGCCGCGATCTCGCCAGCGATCCGCTCGCGGTCGTCGCGGGAGATCCCGGGCTCGTCGGCGAGTCTCGTCTCGATCTCGGCCGTGACGCGCTCCCGGAGCGCGAAGGGGTCGATGCTCGTCGCGAAGAGCTGCGGCCCGAGGTCGCCGATGACGGCCAGGTGGATCCGGTTCTTGACCTCGGCGAAGGGGTCTCGGCCGCCGGCCGCGACGAGCGGGCGCGCACTCGTGAGTCGCTCGTGAAGTTCCATCATCGCCTCCCGAGGAGCTGCTTGAGGACGTCGCGCGCATCCGATCGCGAGTCGGATGGCCCGGCCTCCGCGAGGGGCCCGCGTCCATTCGTGGACAAGCTGCCTTCGTAGGTCTTCGCCAGCTCGCGGAAGGCCGCCGCGGCCGCCGACCGCTCGTTCGCGAGCAGGATCGGAACGCCGTCGGTGAGGCTCTTGGGGATCTCGCGGTCGCTCGGCACGAGGACGTTGGGCGTCCGGCCGACGATCGCCGCGACGTCCTCGCGGCTGATCCCGATCCGCGTGTCGGCGCGGTTCAGGAGGATGGTGACCCGCCCGCTGTCGTAGCCCATGAGCTCGAGCGTCTCGAGGCCGAGCTTCGTGTTCTTCAGCGACAGCGAGTCGAGCATGGCGACCATGCAGACGTGCGACGAGCTGTCGATCGAGGCGATCACCTCGGGCGTGAAGCCCGGCGGCGTGTCGACGATCACGAAGTCGTAGTTCGAGCGCAGGAGCGTGTAGACGTCGCGGAGCAGGTCGACGGTCACGAAGCTCGCCTGATCCGGCCGGGTCGGCGCGAGGAGGACGCGCAGGCCGGACGAGTGGTTCGTCAGGTACGACTCGAGCTTCTCGATGTCGATCGAGCCGCCGGACTTGGCGAGGTCGTAGACCGTCTTCTCCGGGGCGAGGCCGAGCGCGAGGCCCACGTCTCCGAACTGGAGGTCGAGGTCGACGAGCGCGACCTTCTTCGCCGTCCGCGCGAGCGCCACGGCCAGGTTGCACGACGTGAGCGTCTTCCCCGTCCCGCCCTTCGGGCCGAGGACGCAGATCATCGGCGAGAGCGCGACGCCGCTCGCGACAGCGGCGCCTTGGCGGCGGGCGATCGCCTTCTCGAACGTGAACGCGACCCGCTCCGGCGACTCCGGCAGGACGACGACGTCGTCGGCCCCGGCCTCGAAGACGCGGCGGACGAACCCGTCACGCCCCTCGTGCACGAGCACGACGATCGGCCGCTCCGGGCGCTGCTTCAGCGCGCCCTCGATGAAGAACAGCGTACGGTCGGAGTATCCCGTGCACGCGACCGCGACGAGGTCGGTCGGCGCCTCCTGGAGGGCGTTCCAGCTCTCGTCGAGCCCGTAGATGACCCCGACGATCTCGATCCCGTTCGACCCGGGCAGGGCAGCCTGGACGACCTGCCGGTCGGCGGTGGTGTCGACGGCGACGAGCGTCCTGATCGCGGTCGCCATCGCTACCTCACCGGCCTAACGCCGAGCAGGAGGCGTCCGGCTGTCACGAGGCCCGGGTTCACGGGGCGAGCGCCGCTCGCCGGCCTGAGCACGAGCCACAGCTTGCCGTTGTCGGCGGCGAAGGCGAGCTCGGCCGCCTGGGGGCCTTGCCCGCGCAGGACGATGTTGCCGCCCGAAGCGCCCGCTCCCGGCGTCCCCAGGACGAGCGCGTTGTCGATCAGCCGCTTGATGACCGGCACGGAGCCGCCCGGCCCGGCCTCGTTCAGGCCGACGTAGACGTCGACGTGGTCGCCAGGGCTGATCTGCCCGACCATCCCGTGCGACGCGTCGAACGGAATCGAGATCGCCCGGTCACCCTTCGTCAGGTTCGACTGGAGCGAGCCGGGAACCGTCGGCGTGAAGTCGGCCAGGGTCAGCTGCTGGCCCGGGTAGATGTTCTCCGAGGTCACCAGGCCGCGGAGCGCGTCGGGATCGGTGAGCGCACCGTCCTTCAGCTGGCTCTTCGGGATGCTCGCGACCTGGAACTGATGCGTGCTGCCGATGATGTTCCCGGGTGCACCCTTCTGGATGAGATTCTTCGCCACGAGCACCGTCGCCGGCTCCCCCGAGCCCTTGAGGCTCGCCCGATATCGGTTCAGGTAGACGACGAGGAGAATGGCGGCGAGCACGGCCGCCCCGGCTCCTACCAGGATCATTCCCCGCCGGCTCGAGAGAAGATTGTCAGCAAACTCCACGACCGTTCCTCCTTAGTCCGTGAGCACCGGGATGCAAGGTGACAGTTGGTTGATGTTGAACGTGCATCCACTACCGCCGGTCGAGGTCCCGAGATCGCCGACGTACGTGATGAAGTGGCCCCAGATCGTTCCGTTGCCTGCGCCGGACGGTGGCGCGTCGTTCCCGGTGCATCCGCTATCGCCGTCCCAGCCGGTGACGTAGAACACTGCGAAGTCGGTCACCGGCACGTCGCCGCTTCCGCTTCCGCTGAAGGCGCCGTACAGCGTGATGATCAGCGGAACGATTCTCGGATCCCCTGGTTTCAGGCCGACGCCGTTGGAGTAGTCCGCCCAGTGGTTCGGCTGACAGATGCCGTTCGGCTCGAAGCGCGCCTGCATGCCCTGCCTGGTCGGGCCGACCTTGCCCCCGTTCTCGACCGGAAGGCAGTCGACAGGCGTGAGGGTGCCCGGGCAGGCTTCGCCAGGGTTGCGCTGGACGGGCGTCTTGCACCCGAACTGGATCGAATCCCTGAGCGCGTTCGCCCCGGTGCCCCAGCCGCACTGGATCGCTCCCGTGTGGCTCCCGCCGATGAACTTGAGGAGCTTGATGGGGTCGCTCGTGTCGGCCGCGACCTTGAGGTTGCCGAGCACGCCGATGCCGAAGCAGAGGTTGGTCGTTCCGAACGCGAGCGAGTTGGCGACTCCGCCCGTGCAGTCCGCCCCTTGGGTCGCCTGCGCGTATGCGATCGGATAGGACTGCGTATCAGTCGGCCCGTCGTTGGCGAAGGGCCGCGCAACCTGCGTGACGGTGTGGGTGCCGCCGGCGGTCGTCGACCACACGAGGTTCAGAGGATCCTGCCCCACGCCGCTTCCGACCGTGATGCAGTTCGCCTTGCTCCATGTACTCGTCGTGCCGGTGTTCGAGACCCAGTCGAGGCTGCAACCACCGACGCTCACGGATGCGCCGATGCCGCCTTTGGCGACCGTCTTTGACGGGTCGCCGAGCGAGAACCCGAAGTCGATGTCCACCTGGGCGCCGACCTTGCAGCCGCCGTTGAGCATGAAGTACGGCGCCGAGTCGTCGGTGCAGGCTCCCGACCCGCCCTTCGTGAGCGTCACGCTGCGGACGATCGGCGTGGCGGGGGTCCCGAGCCCGGAGGAGCTGTAGCCGTGGATGAACTCCAGGCCGCTCTGGTCGCCGTTGTAGCACAGGACGAACAGCTGACCGCACACCGCGGCCACCGTCCCGTTGAGCCACGTCGTCCCGGAGCCGCACAGCGTCTGGTTCGAGCACAGAGCGAACACCACACCGGTGTGGGAGACCGCAGACGGCGGTGTCGGCGAGGAGATCGAGACCGAGACAGGACCGCCGGTCCAGGGAATCAGGCTCTGGCCGTTCAGCGTCGTCGCAGCTGCGGGGGTCAGCGCCTGCCGGCCGAGGACCGCGCTCGCCGTCGTCTTGAAGCCGGCGACGTCCTCGTTCACCACGAGCGCGCCGGCGGCGATCGGGTTCACGTCCTCGACGGCCATCGGAAGCGAGTTGCCGAGCGAGCTGATCTGCTTTATCGACACGCGGGCGTGCGCGTTGATCTTCGGGACGACGCTGCTTGCGAAGAACAACGGGAGATTCGCGTCGGTCGCCTTGAGGTCGACGTAGGCGCTCCGGCACGGAGGTCCCGCGGGATCGTCGTAGTCGGTGCCGCCGTCGCCGGGATACTTGGTCGAGTTGATTACGACCGTGACGTTCGGCTGGTTGTTCACCTGCGCGTTTAGAGCGCTCGCGACGTGCTGCGTGTCGCCGGAGTACTTCCGGGCTTGAGTCTGGATCGCCGTGTTCGCGGCGGAAGCCGGATCCGCCCGATCCGCTGTGCTCGCGCCAAAGCATTTGTTGAACTCGGTCGCGCCGGCGAAGGCGCCGTCGTCGACCTGGAGCTGGAGGTGGCGCTTGTGCTCGAACCAATGACCGACGTCGACGACGAAGGTCACGAGCGCGATCGCGGACGTCATGAACGCGGCGACGATGATGATCACGGCGCCTCGCTCGCGTCGCAATCTGGAGAGACGGCGCTTCATGCTCATGCCGCGCTCGGACACGACGCGCCGCCGATGTTGTCCGCGGGGGTGTAGTTCGTCGGCAGCGACTCGAGCCGCATCGCCGACTTTCCGGTGATCGTGGTCGAGGGGTTACCCGGGAACGGGAACCCCCGGAGCCAGTCGTAGGAGTACCGCACGAGGACCTCGACGGTGTCGCCGACCGTCGCGCTCGTGGGGTCGGTGTAGAGGCTGCCGTCGCTCGCCTTGTAGAAACAGATGTTGACCTTCGCCCCATGTTGGGATCGCTGCGTCCCCTGCACGTCGCCGTGCAGCTCGGCCGAGTCGGCCTGGTCGAGGATGTACTGCTGGAGGTTCTTGCCGACGCCCGAGCCCGGGTTGTTGTTCACCATCGCCATCCGGGCGCCCTCGTTGGCGAGGTGCGTCTCGTCGATCCAGTAGTTGATCGCCTTGCCGAAGTCGATCATCCCGAGGATGAGCAACAGCAGTACCGGTAGGACGAGCGCCAACTCGGTGACTGACGTGCCGCGCTCGTCGCGGCACAGCCGAAGGGCTCGCCGAAGCGAGTGCCCCCGGCGACCCTGGGGGCCGCCGGGGAGCTCGCTCTCGTACGTCATCGGAATCACCTACACCGCGGAGACGAGTTGGTCCGACACCCGCGACAGGAGATCCGTGACGCTGGTTCCGACTGCAGCCATGAGCGCGACGGTCACGATCGAGATGAGGCCCAGGATCAGCACGTACTCGACCAGGGCCTGTCCCTCTTCACGGTCCGCCGCTGGAGCGGCAGCCATCGTTCGTGTCACCATCGGCTCTTCCTCTCCCTAGACCGCCGAAGCGAGCGCGGTCGAGATCTGGGACAGGATCTGGCTGACGTCGGTGCCGATCGCCGACAGAAGCGCGATCGCGACGACAGAGATCAGGCCCAAGATGAGTGCGTACTCGACCAGGGCCTGCCCGTCCTCACGTCGTGCTCCGGCAGCGAGCCTCGCGAGAAACGCGTGCGAGATCGTCATGTCTCCCCTCCTCGGCCTAGACCGCCGAAGCCAGCGCGGTCGAGACCTTGGACAGGATCTGACTGACGTCGGTGCCGACGGCACTGAGGAGCGCGATCGCGACGACCGAGATAAGGCCCAGGATCAGCGCGTACTCGACGAGCGCCTGGCCCTCCTCCCGCTCGAGGCGGGCGCGCAGGCTGATGAAGAAGCTCTTCATCGCGACCATTTGCTACCTACCTCCCGTTTGGATTTCCGGCCCGGATGCGTCGCCGCAGCGAGGCCGCTGTCCGCGCCTGGGCGCCCGCGCAGAACCTCCACTCCCTCTGTCGCGCCCAGCAGGATTGGCTGTGGCTCTACCCCCGACTCACCTCCCCCTCGAGTGGCTCCATCCGAGCCATACCGCGCTCGAAATCAGACCGGAACAGCAGATCGAGTAGCCGGGACTGGACTTTCGGGCGAATCACGCGCCGCTCCCCCGCGCGCCGTCCTGGCGGATGAGGATGACGTGGCGCCGGTAGAGCTCCCGTCGGGAGCCCGTCGCGAGCAGCCCCTTCGCCACCTTGTCCTCGCTCGTCGGATCGAGCACGAGCAGGCCGTAGCCGCGCGTGACGCTTCGCGAGCCCTCGATGCGAAGGCGGAGCTCGACGATCTGCTTCAGCTGCTTTGCGGTCAGGAGCTCGAAGCGACCGTCGAACGCAATCCGGCCGCGAAGCTCGGGGTGGTCGAGGATCAGCCAGTCGGCGTAGCGCTCGTTCGCGAAGATGCGCAGGCCCGGGTTCTGCTCGGCGATCCGCGCGACGGTGCTCGACGCGGCCGGAGGGAAGTCACGCGTGTACCAGCTCGACGGGTGCGAGAACGCGCCGACGACGATCCACGCGCAGACGAGCGGCGCCGGTAGGGCGAGCAGCTTGTTCAGGTGCCGGTAGCGCGGGTTGTCCCAGTGGGAGGAGAGGACGCCGTCGAGGGCCGCCGGCAGGAGGATGAGCGCGGCGAGCATGAACCACACCACGCTCCGGATGGCGAGCAGCGCGAGCACGAGCGTGACGAGGAGCGCCGCCTGCTCGAAAAGCGTCAGCCTCGACCGGTAGCGGCCCGCGAGCCAGGCGGCGAGGAGCGCGAGGAGATAGAACGGCGCGGTGGCGATGCCGAGCTTCGTCGGCGCCCACTCGGTGACGTACTTGCTGAACGCCGGGTTGAGCAGGAGCTTGTGGTAGTAGCCGACGAGCGAGAAGCCGTAGGGCGATGCGAGCAGCAGGGCGGGCGCTGCGGTCAGGACGGCGGCGACCGGGAGCCGGTCGCGGAGCGGGCGGTCGCGCTCGAGGAGCATCGAGAGTCCCCGCAGCGCGACGAGCGCCGAGGCGAGGAACGCCGTGCCGTGGAGGTTCGCCCACAGGACGACGATCGGCAGCGCGAGCAGCACTCGGCGCGAGGGCCGGCGGCTGTCCTCGGCCAGAAGCCAGAGCAGCGCGACGAAGAGCGGGAAGACGAGGCTCTGCACCCGCAGCGTCCACGACCCCCAGGCGACGACGAGGAACGAACCGAGGGTGATCCAGGTGACGCTGCGGGTGGAGCCTCCGTGCCTTCGGGCGGCGACGATCGCGAGGGCCATCGCCGCGGTCAGGCACACGGTTTGCACGGCGATCGCGCCGCGAATGCCGGCGAGCGCGTACGCGCCGTAGAAGACGAGCTGGCCGAGCCACTGCTGGTCGATCCAGGTCCGCCCGTGCGCCCAGACGGTGAGAACGTCGTGGTGCGGCAGGCCGTGGTGGACGACCTCGCTCCCGTACGCGAAGGTCATCCACGTGTCGGACGCGATGTGGCTCGGCAGGTTCCACGTCAGGCCGACGACGTAGATGGCGAAGAGGACGACGAGGAACGCCTCCCGGCCGAGCAGGTCGGCGACGGCGACGGCGCGCGCACGGACCGACGCGCCTCCTCGAGGGAAGCCGATCGCCGTTCCCGGAGCGACCGGAACCGGCGCGGACACCACTGCGTCGAGCTGCTCCGCCATCGCCTGTCGAAATGGAACTCCGCAGGCTCCGCAGGCCCAACCCACGAAAGGTTAGGAGCGGCTAGCCGGACGACGGACGCGCCTCGCGGCCGGAAGACCAAAGCTACTGGCGTGTCGGCTGTTTCTCGCCGGACAGGCCGGATGGGCTCATACGTCCGGGGGGTGGCGGAGCTTGCGCTCTGCACCTTCCCGGCGCTCGTCGCGCCGATCATGGTCGCCCAGTACGTCGTCGGCGACTACCGCGCGCACCCGTTCACGATGGACGGCAAGTACTTCCCCGACGGCGGGTTCCTGTTCGACCTGCACATCCTCTGGAAGGCCGGGCACGACGTCGTCGTCGGGCACTCGCCCTACCCGTTCGTCTACCCCGCGCCGGCGGCGATCCTGATGGCGCCCTTCGGCGCGCTTCCGTGGCACGTCGCGGTCGCGGCCTTCGCGGTCACTGCGATCGCGGCCGTCATTGGCGGGCTCCGGGTCCTCGGCGTCCGCGACTGGCGCTGCTACGGCCTCGCGCTCGGCTGGCTGCCGATCGCCAGCACGACGACGCTCGGCGCGCTGTCGACCTTGCTCGCGCTCGGCGCGGCCGTCGCATGGCGCTACCGCGATCGTCGCCTGGTCGTCGCCGCCGCGGTCGCGGCCGTCGTCGCGACCAAGGTCTTCCTGTGGCCGCTGCTGATCTGGCTCGTGGCGACGCGACGCTTCCGCGCCGCGGCGACGAGCGTGGTGATGGGCGTCGTGCTCGCGGTCGGCTGCTGGGCCGTGATCGGCTTCGACGGCATGCTCACGTACCCGCGCCACATCGGCGAGATCGCCTCGGCGCAGCAAGGGCGCAGCTACTCGCCGTTCGCGCTGCTGCGCTTGCTCGGAGTCTCGAGCGGGCCTGCCCACGTCGCGCTGGTCGTGCTCACGCTCGCGGCCGTCGCCGCGATCGTCCTGGTCGCGCGCCGCGCGGACGGAGACCGGCGCTCGTTCGCGGTCGCGGTGGGAGCGGCGCTCGTCGTCTCGCCGATCGTCTGGCTGCACTACTTCGCGCTGCTCTTCGTCGTCGTCGCGCTCTACCGCCGGCGAGCGAGCGCCGCCTGGTTCGTGCCGCTCGCGTTCTGGCTGGTGGCCCGGCAGGACAGCGGCGGCTCGGTTGGCCGGATCCTCGCTGCGTACGCGATCGCAGCCGCGACGGTCGCTCTCGCGATCTCGCCGAGGTTGCTGTCGAGCCGCGCCGCCCGAGCGATTCCGGCACCGCACTCCGCGCGCACCTAGGCATCTCTTGTCCGTCGACGCTTCCCTGTGGACCTCCCGCGAGTGGTCTCTTCGCGCCGCTCGTTCTCGCGCACATGCGACCACCGCCGCCGCCTTCGTCGCGGTATCGGGGCTCGCGATGCTGATCGTGTCGCCTCGCTTCACGATCGGCGACCTCTCGCTCGTGGACGACTGGTCGGCCTATGCGAGGTCGCCCCGCGCGCTGGGGCAACTCGTGCGGCTGTCCTACGATCCTGCCGCGGTCGGCGATCCCCACCGGTACCGCCCGGGGTCGGTCGCAGTCTGGAACGGTCTCGTCTGGCACACGCTCGGCGCCCCGGGAAGCCTGGTCGGGCCGAACGTCTGGAACACCCTGAGGATCCTCCTGTACGTGGGGTGCGCGATGGCTCTCCTGCTCGCGAGCGTTCCACGCTCCGTTCGACTGCGCACCCGGGTCGCGTTCGCGGCCGGACTCCCGGCGCTCGTCCTGGCGACGCCGGCGTTCGGCCAGGACTTCGCCCGCTTCGGGCCCGTAGAGCCGCTCCTGGTCGGCGGGATGACCGGCGGTGTGCTGCTGCTAGTGCTCGCAGCCGAGAGGTGGTTCGCAGGGGCGCCGTGGCGGCGCATCACGCCGCCACTCGCCGCCGGCTACGTGCTCTGGGTCTTCGGCGTCTATCAGAAGGAGACGTCGGTGTGCTTCCTGGTCGCCGCGCCCTTCCTCTACCTCTTCCTCGATCGTCGCTGGCGCGCGACCGGACTCATACGGCGACCGCTGCTGGCCTACCGGCGCTTCCAGGCGGTTGCCGTGGCCGTCCTCCTGCCGGTCGTGCACATGGCGACGGAGGTGGGGCGAGTGGCGGCCGCCGGGACGACCGCCTACCACCAGCACGTGCCGCGAGGCGCGGGCGGCATCGTCGGGCGCCTCGTCTTGGGGACAGCGACGCAGTGGGCCGCCATGACCGTCGCGCTCGGAAGCCCGCTTTGGGCGCTGCTGAGCCTCGTCGGTGTCGTCTTGGCCGTGCGAGCGCTCCGGCGTCGCGAAGCGCTCGACTGGCTGCTCGTCGGCTTCGTGCTCACCGGCTGGTCGGCGCTCGCCTTCCAGGCGCTCAGCGGAGCGGAGGCGGTCTCGCGCTACTACCTGCCCTCCGCCACGCTCTTCGGCGCCGCGACGGGTCTCGCGCTGGCCCGGAGCGGGCCGCGCCTCCGGCGTGTCGATCTCGTGGCCGTGAGCATGCTCGTCCTGCTGGGAGGCTTCGGCTCGTACTGGAATGTGACGGCGTGGGCGGCAAACGAGCGCGAGGGGAATGCGCTCGTCGACCGGGTCGCCGTCTTGAACCCGCAGAGGTGCCCGGTCTACATGGGCCGCCTGCAGATGGAGGTCGCGCGGGCGACTCCGGTTCTAGTCGCGTTGGAGGGGCGGAGCGGGAGGCAGTGCGCCGCCGGCGGAGACGCAGTGCTCGTCGCTGGGCGCGGGCCTGTGGCGGACAGCTCGTACATGGACGACCGGATCTTCTCCGCATGCCGGCGTCCGGGTTGGACGGCGATCGGGCTCACTCGCCACTACCGGCTGCTCGCCTGTCGGCGCCTCATCCCAGGCACGATCCGAGGCGAGCCCGTTCAGGCTGTCCTGGCACGCGACCGGCTCGTGCCGTCGCGGCCCGGCTACTAGGCGCGCCTGCCGACGAGCTCGGGCACGCTGCTCTCGGCTTCGCCGCTTGCGACCCGCCCGCCGTCGTCGACGATGTAGAGCGGCCGGCGCTTGACCTCTTCGAAGATCCGCGCCGTGTACTGCCCCATGAAGCCGAGCACGACGAGCTGGATGCCGCCGAGGAAGGCGAGCGCGACGACGATCGTGACGTAGCCGGGCACGTTGTACGCACCGGCGAGCTTCGACGCGAGAGTCGCGAGGCCGAAGAGGAAGGACAGCGCCGAGACCGCGAGCCCGACCTTGAGGACGAGCATGAGCGGCTCCTGCGAGAACGAGAAGAGCGCGTCGGCGGCCAGTCGCGTCATCGCCGACAGCGTGTACTTGCTCCTGCCGCCGAAGCGCGCGGGACTCCTGTACGTGACGCCGGTCTGCCTGAAGCCGATCCAGGCGAACATGCCGCGGACGTAGCGGTGCCGCTCCCGCATCGACGTGAAGGCGTCGCGAACCCGCCGGTCGATCAGCCTGAAGTCTCCGGCCCCGAGCGGCATGTCGACCTTCGCCACGCGGCTGATCAGCCGGTAGAAGAGCTCAGCCGAGCGGCGCTTGAACCACGTCGCCTGCTCGTGCTCCTCGGCGACCGCGTACACCACGTCGTAGCCGTCCTCCCAGCGCTCGACCAGGCGGTGGATGACCTCCGGCGGATGCTGGAGGTCGCCGTCCATGACGACGATCGCAGCGCCTCTCGCGGCGTCGAGGCCGGCGGTGATCGCGACTTGATGGCCGAAGTTCCGCGAGAGGCGCACAGTTCTGAAGCGGTCGTCCCGACGCTCGAGCTCCGCGAGGAGGACCGGCGTGGCGTCGGTGCTCCCGTCGTCGACGAGAAGGACCTCCCAGGCGCCGTCGAGCTCGTCGAGCGCAGCCGAGAGCCTCCGGCCGAGCTCGAGGAGCGACTCCTCCTCGTTGAAGACCGGAACGACGATCGAATACCGAGGGTCGGCTTCGCCGCGCGTGCTCATGCGCGCACCAATCGTCGCGTACAAGGGCGCCCACTTCCCTACCCGACGCGGGTGCGGCGCCTAGCCAAAAGGACGGTTGCCGACAGCGCGAGCGCGATGAGGGTCCCGATCGAGATCCCGAAGCCGGCCTCGAGGCCGGGCGTGCGGTACTCGAAGCGGATGCGGTGTGCGCCGGCCGGAATCTCGACGCCGCTCAAGATCCCGTCGATGCGGATCACGGGCGCGCGCCGCGAATCGACCCGCGCCGACCAGCCGGGGGCCCAGGCCTGGCTCAGGACGAGGATGCTCCGGCCCGCCGCTACGACGCGAGCATCGACATGTTTCGCGCTCCACCGGACGTGCCCGACTCGGCCGCGGGACTCGGCGGGAGCCGGCCGCTCGACGAGCGCGACCGCCGTCGGGTCGAAGGCGCGGCGGCCGTCGAGAGCCGCACCGATCTCCCGGTCCGAGGCGACGACCGCGCGATCGACGAGGAACGCGTCGTGCACGCGCGGGCGGTACTCGTAGCGAACCAGCCCGTCGGCAACGCCGGTCCGCTCCAGCCACGGCGGCGTGCGCGCAGGCGCTTGATGCGTCGGAACGAGGACGAGCGAGATGCGCAGCAGGTCGAGCAAGGGCGAACGGCGGCGCAGGAACTGCCCCGGGCGGGCGATCGCCCCGGTCGGCTGCATCCCGCCGACAGCCTCGAGATAGCGCGTGGACGCGAGCGGGTCGTAGCCGCTCGCCGACCGCATCCCCTTCAGGTCGGTGAGCTGCGGGAGGAAGGGGAAGACCCCGCGGACCGATCCGCCTACGAACAGGTACCGGTCGATCCCCCCGGGCCGGTCCGGGACGCTCCCCCAGGGCGCCGGCGTCGACGGAGAGTAGGCGGCGCGGGCGGCCGTGAACGACGGCGAGTGGCGCCAGCCGAAGAAGCCGTCGAAGGACACGAACCCGTCGAGCGGGACGAGCACGATGCAGATCGCCGTCGCGATCCGCATGTTCCTGCCGAAGAGGAAGCACGTCGCGACCGCTGCGAGCGCCGCGACGAGCGGGATCGCGACGGCGAGCACCGCTGCAAAGCCGTTCGGGACGTGACGCGCGACGGGCGGAAGGAGCGGAACGACGATGCCGGTGCCGACGAGGACTGCCGCGGTGACGGCAGCGCGTCGGCAGGCCGCGCGTCGCACGCCGCCGCCCGCAGCCCGGAGCTCGGCGACGCCGTATGCGGCGAGGATTGCGACGGCGAGGTCGACGACCACGACGTAGCGCGCCCAGGCGCGGAAGTGGCCGAACGGCGGCACGAGCCAAATGAGGAAGCCGAGCCCCGTGCTCCGCCCAAGCGAGACGAGCAGCATCAGGCCGGCCGCGGCGGCGAGGGCCAGCGCCCGCCTGTCCCGGCGGATGCGCGCGCCGCCGGCGGCGACGAGTACGACGCACGCGAGCCCCGGATAGCCCGCGAGCTCCTCGAGGTTCCAGTGGCCGTGGTACGGCGCCGTGAACGGCGCGGTGGGGAACTGGTTGCCGAACAGGTAGGGAAAGAGCAGGAGCGGCAGGTGCGTGGCCGACAACGAGAACGACGTCGCGGCCGCGTAGCTGAAGCTCCCTCGCAGAGACTGCCCGAGGCCGAACGCGGTCGGGACGAGCTGAACGGCGGCGAGACCGCACCCCACGATCGACGCGAGGCCGAGGAGCCGGAGCGACCGCGGCGTTGCGCGAATCGAGGGGAAGCTCCGGTCGAGCACCCTTTGGACCACGAGGCTGACGAGTGCGACGACGAGGAGCAGGTCGAGCAGGAGGACGGCCGCGATCACGAGCGTCGGCGTGGGGAGCAGCATCTCGGCCCCCGCGACGGCCGAGACGACGAGCACGACCTTCCGGAAGCGCCGGGCGCGCGCAGGCGCGACCAGCAGCTCGTTCACGACCGCGTACGTCACGAGGGCGAGCACCGTCATGGCGAACATCTGGAGCTGCCCGGCGAGCGCCGCCAGGGCGAGCGCGCCGCTCGTGAGGAGCACGTTGCCGATGCCTCCCCGCTCCCGCAGGCGCTCGTAGGCGAGGAAGGCCCAGGGCAGCCAGGCCGCGCTCGCCTCGATCGTCTGGTGGCCCAGGTGGCCGTAGAAGAACCCGCAGGAGCCGAATGCGAGCCCGGCGACCACGGCACCCGCGTCGTCGCCCGTCAGCCGCCGGGCGAGCAGCCCCGCGCCGGTCGCGGCGATCGCGATGTTCAGCAGCACGAGGACGTTGTTGGCGTAGAACGACGGCAGGACGAGGAAGAGCGCGTTCAGCGGGTAGAAGACGCCCGCCTGAGCGGTCGCGAGCAGCGGCTCGCCGGCGAAGGCGAACGGGTTCCAGCCCGGGATCTCGCCGGCGCGCCACGACGCCTTCGCGAGCTCGTGCACCGGGAGGTAGTAGTTGAAGGCGTCGCCGGGGGCGATCAGCCGTCCCGTGACGAGCGCCTGCGAGAGCGCGACGACCGGGAGGATGGCGGGCAGCGCCGCCACGAGCACCAGCCGCCGCGCGCCCGTGGTTCGCGACCAGGCAACCCGGCCGGGGACGGCGGGCGCGGCACTCGCGCTCATGCGCGGACGAAGACGATCGCCCGAGCGCTTCTCAGCGCGACGCGGAACCGCCCGTCGGGAGCGAGCCTCCGCGCCGCGGGAGACCCCGGCGTCACGACGACGGTGCGGATGCCTGCGAGGAGCCGGTCGCCCGAGGGCCTGCCGTCGAGCCAGTCGAGGTACGCGCGCTGCGCGGCCGGCGCGAACGCGTCGAGCGGGTTGGAGATCCAGACCCGGCCGCCGGCCGCGGCGATCCCCTCCGCGGTGGCGGGCTCGGCCAGGATCGGCCGTCCGTGTGCATCGTGGATCGCCCGGACGACGGCGACGCTCTCCGCGCCCGCGGTCTGCGGGCCGCGCGCGATGCCCAGCGCGCCGGCGACGAGGCACAGGAGCGCGAGCACATGAACGACGGCTGGATGGGGCCGGGCCCGGACCCGGAGCTGAGTCGCGGCCGGCGCGGCGAGGAACAGGAGCAGCCACACGCCGTTCCGCGCCGTATGGATCGTCGACAAGACGAGCAGCGCGACGACCACGACCTCCCACGGCCGCGGCCGGCTGCGGAGGAACGCGGCGAGGAGGAGCGCGCCTACGCCGACGAGCAGCAGGTCGAAGCCCGAGTGGAGCGAGAGCGACGCCCAGAGGCCGTAGCCCCGTCGTGCGGCCACGCTCGTCAGCACGTCGTGGTAGTAGCGCGGCGTCCCCACCGGTGCCGGTGTCGCGCAAAGCGCGACCAGCGACGAGGCCGCGACGCAGAGGCTCTCCAGCGGACGGAGCCGGGCCCGCTCGAGGACGAGGTAGACGCCCGCCGCCGCGAGGCCGAGCAGGACGACGCCGTGCAGGTTCGACCAGAGCGCGACGAGCGGCGGCAGGAGCCAGATCCGGCGCGACGGCGCCGCCGCCTCGCGCCGCAGAAGCGCGACGAGGAGCGGGAAGAGCGCGAGCGAGAAGAGCTGGGCCCTGATCCCCGCAAACGCGAGCAGCGCGCCTGGTACGACGAGGGCGAGGACCAGCGCCGCGCCCGCGTCCGTCGCGCCGAGCCGCCGCATCTCGCGTCTCGTCCCCGCGAGAGCAACGCTCACGGCGACGAGCTGGGCGAGCAGGAGGCCCCGATCACCCAGGGCTCCCGTGAGCCCGCGGAAGACGAGCTCGGCGAGGACGGGGACGTTCGGCCACCCGGACGACGGCGCGGCCGCGAACGGCACCCCGTGCGGAATGCTTCCGCGCTCGACGATGACGCGGCCGAGAGCGCCGAGCCAGCGCGCGTCGGGCCCGATCGTCGCCGTGACGGCAGCGGTCGCCGTCCCGAAGCAGAGCGCCACGGTCGACCACGACCCCCGGAGCAGCAGCGACCGCGCGCCGACCTCGCGGCGAGCCGGGACCGCTGCGGGAAAGCTGCTCATGCTTTAGGTACCCCGCCGACCCGCCGATAGGTCTGCAATGACCGGCGGCACGGCTTCCTCGTGAGTCCCCAGCTCTTCCTCATCGCGTTCCTCCTCGGAACCGCGGCCATCGCGCTGTGGATCGACGCTCGCTTCCCCGGGCTCGCGCCCGCCGACCTGGTGCATGCGATGGCGCGGGCCGGAATCGCCATGGCGCTCGGCTGGCTGCTCTTCCCGAGGCTCTGGGACGCCGTTTCGAGCGCGTCCGTCCTCGGCGCGCTCTTCCTGACCGCGCTGCCGTGCTTGACCTACCTGCTGCTCAGTGCGATCTGGGCGATTCGCAAGCTCCAGACGGCGCTGCAGGGCTTCCGCTGAGCGCCGCTATGCGGACCTGCGGCGGACGCGCATAAGCGCCCAGAGCAGCACGACGAACAGAATCACCAGGACGATGTAGACGCCGATCATGGCACCTCCCTTTCAGTTCCGAGGGTCGATTTCCTGCATCGTCAGCGGAAGGCCGCAGCCGCCGAACCGTCTTCCGGCTAGGACTGCGCCGCCCTTCGGCTAGTCGTCGTCGAGCGCGCCGGTCAGCGGCGGGCGCCGCGCATCATCTGCTGGAGCACGCGCATCGCCCAGAGCGACGCCAGGAACAGGTAGATGAGGGCGGGCAGCGCGAACAGGAGCACGGCGATCAACGGGCCGGACGTCTCGTTCCACCGGACCACCGAGGAGATGCCGGCCGGGACGAGGAACCACCCTGCCGCCAGCGCGAGCGCGACCTGGATGAGCGCTCCCGCCAGCGTGTTCGGCCCCATACGCGGGAAGCGAACGCCCGCCCAGAGCGCGAGGAGGGCGGCGCCGATGGTCATCGCGACGATGAACGCGCCGAAGCTCATGTAAGGGCAACGTGGACTGCCGCGTGGAGGTTACGGCAGAGCGGAGTGCGGGCGCGTCCCCGCCGGAAGGTTGGGCCGGTCCGGACCTTCATCCGTGTGGAGCCGGCGGCCACCGCGCGATAGTGCTGACCGAGGGCATGAGAGCAACGGTGGGCGCTTCATAGCCATGACTCCGCGCGTGGCTCGCATCGAGTCCGACGGCGGCGTGGTCTGCGAGCGGTGCGTGGTCGCCGACTCGTTCCGGCTGCGCCTCCGCGGCCTGCTCGGGCGGCGCGAGATCGGGTCGGACGAGGGGCTCCTCCTCGTCGGCAGCCCCTCCATCCACACGACCTTCATGCGGTTTCCGATCGACGTCGTCTTCCTCGACCGCGAGCTCGGCGTCGTCGGCCTGAAGGAGGACATGAAGCCGTGGAGGATCGCCGGCCGCTGGAAGGCGAAGCACATCCTCGAGCTGCGGTCAGGCGAGGCCGCGCGCCGGAATGTCGGGGCCGGCGCGCGCCTCCGCTTGATCGAGCCCGCGAGCGCGCCCGTCGGGACGCTCGCGCCGGCGAACGGCAACGGCGCCATTCGCGTCCTCGTCGGCGCGTCGGACCGTCGCTTCCTGCGCGTCGCGAGCTTCCTCCTCGGCCGCAACGGGTTCGCCGTCTCCGGCGCCACGCGCTTCGCGGACGTGATGGACGCGGTCGAGCGTGAGCGCGCCGACGTGGTCGTGCTCGACACGAGCGGGCCCGAGCGGTGGCCGGTCCGGGCGGCCGCCGCCCTCGGCCACAACGGCGCGGGGGTCGCCGTGCTCGTCGTCGCCGACGACCTCGACGGCACGCCGGGAGCGCTGCCGAAGTGGGGCTCGTTCGACCGGCTCGTCGACGCGATCCACCGCGCGCACGCCCGCCTTGCTCCGGAGGCGATCGCGACGTGACGACGCCCGCCACCGTCGCGCCCGCGGCGCCCGCACCGCCGGCGCGCCGCTTCGCCGACGCGCTGCCGAGCCGTCGCCGCGTCGCCCTCGCCGCGGCGCTGCTGTTCGCGCCCGTGCCGCTCTGGCGCTTCGGCGTCGGGGCCGAAGGGCTCGTCGGCGTCCTCTTCTTCGCGGTGCTCGCCATCCTCGCCGTGAAGGACATGGAGGAGCAGCGGATCCCGAACGTGATCGTCCTGCCGGCGACGGCGGCCATGCTGCTCGCCGTCGGCGTCCTGCGGCCGCACCACGCGCTCGAGGCACTTCTCGCCGCGGCGGCCGCCGCCGCGTTCCTCTTCCTGCCGAGCCTGCTCGCGAAGGGCGGTGTCGGCATGGGAGACGTCAAGCTCGCGCTCCTGCTCGGCGCCGCGCTCGGCCGAGGCGTCGCGGCGGCGCTCCTCCTCGGCTGCCTCGCCGCGAGCGTCGTCGGCGTGGCGCTCCTCGTGCGGCACGGCTCCGGGGCGCGCAAGACGGCGGTGCCGTT
>Ga0209577_10001776_pt1 | contig 21232 bp, 14 predicted proteins | sample GraSoiAngelo_109_FD_185874 | JGI IMG/M metagenome (GOLD analysis project Ga0209577, IMG submission 185874) | Grasslands soil microbial communities from the Angelo Coastal Reserve, California, USA - 14_0903_12_20cm (SPAdes) (version 2) | ecosystem: Environmental > Terrestrial > Soil > Grasslands...
CGCACCGCCCTGACTGCTTCGATCGAAGCGCGCGCCACAACGTTCCGAGAGCAGAAAGAATCGGGCGCGCTGGCCAGGATCGACATCTCGTTGCCGGGAACGCCGCACAAAATCGGCACGCTGCACCCGCTCACACAGATGTGGGAACGATCGATCGAAATTTTTCGGCGAATGGGTTTCGCGCTCGCGGACGGACCGGACATTGAAGACGAATGGCATTGCTTCGACGCACTCAACACGCCGCCCGAACATCCGGCCCGAAATGAGCAGGACACATTTTATTTACCGGATGGGCATCTGCTGCGAACGCACACTTCGACCGTGCAAATTCGAACCATGCAAGACGCGCCTCCGCCGATTCGCGTGATCGCTCCCGGTGCTGCCTATCGTCGCGATGAACTCGATGCCACGCATAGCCCACAGTTTCACCAGATCGAAGGGCTTTATGTCGATAAAAACGTAAGCATCGCCGATTTGAAAGGCGCCCTCGAGTTCTTCATGCGCGAACTTTTTGGTTCGGAAACCAAAGTTCAATTTCGTCCGCACTTCTTCCCGTTCACCGAGCCGAGTCTAGAGGTATATGTGAAATCGAAGGCGCTCAAGGGTGGCGAGCGCTGGATCGAAGTCGCCGGCTCGGGCGTGGTGCATCCCGCTGTTTTCGAGCAGGTCAATAAAGCGCGTGGTGATAACGCTTACGATCCCGAAAAGTGGAGCGGCTACGCGTTCGGTCTCGGGATGGACCGGCTCGCGATGATTCTGTTCGACATCCCAGACATCCGTCTCTTCTCGCAAAACGATTTGCGGTTTTTGAGGCAATTCGCATGAGTCCTTCCTGTCGTTCCGAGCGAAGACGAGGAATCTCTGGATTTGTTCTTGAGATGTCTCGACTTCGCTCGAGATGACAATTGAGAGAGGAAAATGAAATTCTCCGTTAATTGGCTGCGCGAATTTGTTGATCTTCCAGAAAATTCGGAAGAGATCGCGGATTTGCTCACTCGCGCCGGCGTTGAAACGGAAAACATCGAAACCCGCGGCGCAAAGATCGAGCACGTGATTGTTTCGCAAATCACCGCGGCGTCGCGCCATCCAAATGCTGATCGACTCACAGTTTGTGAAGTGGACGACGGCAGCGGCACGAAGCGCCAAATCGTTTGCGGCGCGACCAATTACAAAGTTGGCGACAAAGTTCCGCTCGCGATGCCAGGGGCAAAGCTGCCGAATGGGCTGGAGATTCGTAAAAGCAAACTGCGCGGTGTCGAATCGGAAGGCATGCTTTGCAGTCCAATCGAGCTCGGACTCGGCGAAGACGCATCCGGTCTTTTGATTTTGTCGCCTAATACAAAAATTGGCGCCCCAATTGCCGATCTTTTTCCGACTGACACGATTCTGGACGTCGAGATCACGCCAAACCGCGGTGATCTGCTGAGCCATTTTGGTCTGGCCCGCGAGATTGCGGCGCTCACCGGAAAAAAACTCAAGCCAATGGCACGCGAATCGAAAATTCCCGTGAAGAAGACCGGCGTGACCATCTCTTCAGCGCGGGAATGTCCGTTTTTCTCAGCGCGCAAGATTGACAACGTCACGGTCGGGCCGAGTCCGCAATGGTTGCGCGCGAAGATCGAGACCGTGGGTATTCGCTCGATCAACAACATCGTCGATGTCTCGAACTTCGTGATGCTTGAGCTGGGACAACCGACGCACGCGTTCGACGCGGACAAATTGAAGGGCGGCATCAACGTGCGCCTCGCCCATGACGGCGAGAAATTTCTCGCGCTCGATGGAAAGACGTATTCGCTCAAGCCTGACAACTGTGTCGTCGCCGATCAAGAGCGCGCGGTTGGAATCGGCGGCGTAATGGGCGGCGAGGAAACTGGCGTGACTGAGTCAACCAAGAATATCCTGCTGGAAGCCGCTTACTTTTTGCCGGCGAGTATTCGTCGTACCGCGCGCGAATTAAATCTACCGAGCGATGCCAGTTACCGATTCGAACGAGGCGTCGATCCGGAAATGGTTCTCCGCGCTTCGCAGCGGGCCGCCGAATTGATTCAGGAGATCACAGGCGGAATGCCGACAAAGGAAATCAACGTTGCTGGCAGTCTGCCGGCGAACCCTGCCGATGTTTCGTTGAGTTACGAGAACTGCGATCGCGTTATTGGGATCGCCATTAAACCGAAAACGGTCGATGAAATTTTGACCAAGTTCGGTTTGAAGAAAATCAGCGCGGCCAAAATAACGAAATGGAAAATTCCAAGCTTCCGACCCGATTTGCAGCGCGATGTCGATCTGATCGAAGAAGTGGTGCGAGCTTATGGCGCCGAGAGAATTCCTGGAACGGATCGCAGCCGGTTCACGCCTTCCAGTGCGGCCGATCGCGCGCACGATTTGGAATCACAAATGCGCGAACGACTGGTCGCGGCTGGCCTTAATGAAGTGAGGACGTCAAAGTTGCTTCCCAGGGAAAGAATCGCGTTTGGGGAAAGTGCGATCGAGTTAAGTAATCCGCTGAGCGAAGATCACGTGGCACTACGGCCGAGTTTGTTGCCGGGATTACTGGGAGTACTTGACCACAACATTCGTGCGGGAGCGGAACGCGTTGCGATCTTTGAAACAGGCAGGGTTTTCGAACCACCAAGCGGCGCGGAAACAAAACGAGTAGCTATTCTCCTTTGGGGTAACGTTGGCAGCGAAGTTCATTGGCGGAACGAAAAACGCCGCGTTGATTTCTTCGATCTAAAAGGTGCGATTGAACTGGCAAGAACCGGTTTGTCTTTTCGTCGCGGTCAGCATGCCAATTTTGCGCTAGCCGTAGAAATCACGGCGGACAATCAACTGGTTGGCCTCGCCGGCCAGCTAACAAATTCGCTCGCATCAACAATTGACGCATCTGGCGGCGTCTTCATTGCCGAAATAGCACTTGATTTCCCGATTAGCGGTTTGGGATCGCGCGCAACTTTCCGCGAACTTGGGAAATTTCCTGCTATTTCGCGCGACATTGCGATGATTGTTCCTGAAGATTTGTCCCACGAAAGAATATGTGAAGTGATTTGGCACCCAACGGAACCGTTGTTGGAACGAGTTGAATTTTTTGACCTCTTTGCCGGCCGTGAAATCGGTGAAGCCAAAAAGTCGCTCGCATATCGATTGACATATCGTGATCGGAGTCGCACACTGACAAGCGAGGAAGTGAATGCAGCGCATGCGAAAATTCGCGAGCGATTGCGAAGCGACCTCGGCGCAGAATTACGGGAATAGTTCTTTGAAAGGTTGAGAGTCGTTTGTTGAGGGTTGGGAAGAAAACCAGTGCTTTTCTCTCAACTCTCAACCAGCGGCTCTCATGAGTCGCGGGTAGTTTTACGCTTTACCCTGCGATGTTCGAGATTACAGGTGGGATTCCCGAACCGATAATTGGCTAACCTGAGGAGGCTGAGTCGCTCGGAGAAGATGGCAGGCCTTAATTGGAAGTCAGACGCTACGGCGACGGTCATCCGCCCGTTACACAAAGGGAACGGGAGATCCGCCTAAACGGCATCAGCGGGGTAACATTTCAAAAACCCGGATCGAGATTTCGATCCGGGTTTTTTCATTTAGGGCACTCGCTGTTTTAAGTGATTTGAAAATAACGCGCGAAGCTCGACAGTGCGCAGCGACATGCGCGCCCTGTTAGCTCTTGAGGACGGTCGATTTTTCGAGGGCGAATCCTTTGGCGCAACCGGCACCGTTGTAGGCGAGGTTTGTTTCAACACCGCCATGACAGGTTATCAGGAAGTGTTGACCGATCCTTCCTATCGCGGCCAAATCGTGGCGATGACTTATCCGTTAATCGGCAATTACGGCACGAACTCACTCGATCAGGAAAGCCGTTCGCCGCATGTGCGCGGCTTTGTCATCGAAGAGCTAAGCGAAATTCCAAGCAACTGGCGCTCGGAAATGTCGCTCGACGAATATTTGAAGAAATGGAACATCCCCGGCGCACAGGGAATTGATACTCGCGCGTTGACCCGGCATCTGCGCACGCGCGGCGCGATGAAAGCGTGTTTGACGACGGAAGAAATGTCGCCCGATGAAGCAACGCAGGAGGCCATCAAAGGCGAAGGCGTTATCGGCAGGGATTACGTTCGCGAAGTTTCGGCGCCCGAGATTTACCAATGGGACCCCGAGGACAAGCTCAGTGAACCATGGTCAATCAGAACCGATAACGGTGGAATCAAACCCAACCTTCCACCGGTCCGCTTTCGGATTGTGGCTTACGATTACGGTATCAAAGAAAATATTCTGCGGCTTCTGCGACAGAAAGGCTTTCGTGTCACGGTTGTACCAGCAACTACGACCGCGGAAGAAGTGCTCCGGCTAAATCCGGATGGCGTTTTCCTTTCGAACGGGCCGGGAGATCCTGCAGCCCTCCCGTATGCCCATAAGGCAACGCGCGATTTGATAGGCAAGAAACCAATTTTTGGAATTTGCCTCGGCCATCAGATTCTTGGATTCGCGTTCGGTGGATCGACTTACAAATTAAAATTTGGGCATCATGGCGCAAACCAACCGGTAAAAGATTTGAGTAGCGGCAAGGTGGCAATCACAGCGCAAAATCACGGGTTCGCCGTCGATCCCAAATCGCTGCCGTCAAACGTGGAAGTAACGCACATCAATTTGAATGACGGCACCGTCGAGGGAATGCGGCACAAGGAGCTGCCGATCTTCAGCGTGCAATATCATCCCGAAGCCGCGCCCGGTCCCCATGACGCGTCGTACTTCTTCGACCAGTTCGCGGAATTGATCGAAAAGTAAGGTATTGCGCGCGATGGCGAAGCGCGCCGAAACGAACATCGTATCGCTCCTCAACAGCGTTGACCAACGCGCCAAGCGGCCGACATTTGTTTCATGTTCAATTCAACAAACAATAAACCTACCATCCTGAAAGTTGCGGTGACCGCGACTTTCATTGCAGCTCTGACGTGCGCACCGCTGGCTATCGCGCAGGAACACGAGCATGGTAGTGACGCGGCTGCTTCAAAAGAAGTCACCGGCGAAGTCGTGGATATGATGTGTTACGTCGATCATAACGCGGTCGGCGAGAAACATGGCCAATCCTGCGGGGCGAAGTGCATAAAGAACGGTGGGCCGGTCGGTATTGTGAGCGAAGGCAAGGCCTATCTGGTGGTTGGCGAACACAAGCCAATCAATGATCAACTCGCCGAATACTGCGGTAAAAATATCACCTTGAAAGGCAAGGTCGCCGAGCGCGGCGGCATGGCCATGATCGAAAACGCCGAGATCGTTAAGAAGTAATTGTAGCCGAGTCTCTGTAAGACGCGTGGGGCGAACGTATCATAAATCAGCTCCGCGCTTCGCACAGCGAAGCGGCTAGAGCAGGCCCTCGCCCGGATCTATTTGTAATATGGCCGCAGCGAGGCCCGCAGTTTTCCGACCTTAAGGGCCATCTCAATTTGCAAATCAGACACCGGCGCATCGGCGAGTTTTCGGACGTCGCCTGCCTCCAGCGCCGCGACTGGTAATCCATTCGAGAATAAAACCCGATTCGCAGTCAGCGCGGCAATTCGCGGCCCCGGAGTGAGAATACCTTGCAAATTCAACGGATCGGCAGCGCTCACTGCAATGGGTTCGCCATTTGGCGATGCCTTGCGAATCGAACGCAACAGGCCGATTGCCTCAGGCAGGGCAAATTGTTCGCCGCTGATTCCTCCCACAAAATACCCGCCGCGAATCTCGCCCCGCGCTTCCAAGCGGCGATAAATTCGCCCCAACTCATACCATGTAACGGGGAAACTCTCGCGTTCGAGCAAACGGCGGAAGACAACGCCGTAGCGGCGCAGCAACACGCGTGCAAACTTTTCGATGGCCGCCTCGCGCGCGAAACCTTCTGCTCCATTTCCTGATGGTTGCAAGTCGACGTCGTTTCTCAATAAGGACCAACGTCCCGCAAACTCGATACTGGCGAGACTTGTTTTGCGCCCCCGCTTGCCAACATTCCGGCCAAACGTGGGACGTTTGTTTGACGGTACCAAAAGAGCTCGCAATCCATCGAAGCTATCCGAAGTCACAAGACCGAGTGCGGCAAGTTGTGATAAAGCTTCTTCAACTTGCGAAGGGAGCAGTCCGCTGCGGCGCACCAGTTCGGTGAAGAAAAGTGCCCCGCCGTGTGCGAGAGTATCGAACAGCGTTCGGCCCGCGACGGAAAGCTCCATCCCTAAATTCGCCTTCGTCAGAGCCAGCCAATGCTGGAGGTTTTCGCGGTGATAAAGCGCGATCGGGCTGGTTCGCAACGGAGCACTCGCACGTCCGTTTGGATTTTGCGGTGCACTCAAACGTCCCCAACCGATGCGGCCGGAAAAACAAAGGCGATCGAGCCATTCCGGATCGTAGTCGGCAACCCTTGCGGCGAGGACCGCGGATTCCCACGCGGCCAATGGCAGCTCGCATCCGTCGAGCTGTTCAAGAACAGATTGCAAGCCTTCAAGGCCCTCGACACGATGTTCCTGATCGGCGCGTTGCCACGTGAAGAGAAAACGATAAAAATCCTGCTCTGAGACCGGCTGGATTTCCGCGCGCAGCCGATCGATCGTTAGTCGATGAATTCGCGCGAGTAAACGCCGATCACACCATTCCTGGTCGCTTGCGCGGGGACGAAACTTGCCACGCAACACAAATCCTTCCGCTTCAAGCGCCAGTAACGCCGCCTCGATATCCGACCGTGGCAATATCAATATGTCTGACAGCTCGCCAACGGTGATCGGTCCGCAAACTTCCATTCGTCCACGAACTACTTCCTTAATTGCGTTTGCGCGTTCCCAGACTTTTCCGCGCACTGAGTCGGGAACAACCAATTCAGGCTCAACACGCCCGTTGGGGTAGATCGCCTGAATCATTGGAAGTCGTTCGGCAGTCGTCCAAAAAGTTTTTTCTCCAAATCGGACCTTAGTTGCTCGATTGGAGGCGAATAGTTCTTTTAGCAAATGTTCCGCAGACGCGCCGTTTCCGTCATGATGCGTGGAAACTGCGACTTCTTCTTCGGTCATTACGCCGAGCAGCATCAATGCATCATGCAATTCATCCGCGCTTGTTACTTCGGGCCATGCTTCCTTTTGTACTTTTTCAATCGCGGCCGCATCGAGAACCCCTAGACCGTCGTTGCTCCGGCTGCTGCTGGACTCGGAGGCGCGCCGCGTGTAAACGGCCTGGGTGCGGCGTTCCTCTAAAGGCGCGTTATCCAGAAATGCATAGGGGCGCGCGTTTAGAATCTCAGATGCAAGCGGTGACGGTTCCGGTAAATCGCGCGCGATGCAGCGGATCTCGCCATGCTCAATCTTTCGCAGCACTTCTTCCAACCCGTCGATGTCCATGGCTTCAGTCAAACAATCGTCTATCGTCTGCCTCACCAGCGGATGATCCGGGATTTCGCGGTCGCCCACGATGTGTTCCAGACAAGCGAGCTGGTCCGGGAAAACTGCTGCTAAAAGATTTTCCGACTCCATCCGCTGCAACGGCGCGGCGATTTTTGCGCCGCCACGAAACCGGGGCACCGCAAGCGAACGGGTCGCGTTCCAGCGCCAGCGAATCGTGAACATCGGCGCATCGAGTAAGGCTTGGATAAGCAGGTCGCGAACCGTTTTGGAATTCAGATAACGAAAAACTTCTTCGAGCGGAAAGGAATGCTGCGTTCCGAGAGAGATCACAATGGCATCGTCCGTTGCCGCCGCCTGTAGTTCGAAATTGAACGACCGACAGAAACGTTTTCGTAGCGCGAGTCCCCAGGCGCGATTGATCCGATTGCCGAATGGTGAATGAAGGACGAGCTGCATCCCGCCTGATTCATCGAAGAAGCGCTCCATCACCAAAGTTTGCTTTGAAGGAATTGCGCCAAGCGACCGATAGGCGTCGGAGAAATAATCGCCCAACTGTTCGGCAGCCGCAGCCGGCAACCGCATTTCCTCGGCTAACCAACCGATAGGATTTCGTCCATCGTCGAGTCGATTTTCGATTTCCATCCGGAAATCGGAGACAGCCTGCGACAATTCCGGTGTGCGCGCTGGAGCTTCCCCCAGCCAGAATGGAATTCCTGGTGGCTGACCTTTTGCATCTTCGACACGAACGACGCCGGAGTTGATGCGCAGAATTCGCCAGGAAGCGTTGCCAAGCTGAAAGATGTCGCCGGCCAAACTTTCCACCGCGAAATCCTCGTTGACTGTGCCGAGGAAAGTCTCGGACGGATCAAGCACCACGCGATAATCGGCATTGTCCGGAATTGCGCCACCGGATGTTAGAGCAACTAGCCGCGCGCCGCGTCGCCCACGCAAACGATGATTAACTGCATCGTGATGAATCAGCGCCGAGTGCCGGCCGCGCTTGGTGCTGAAACCGTCGGCGAGCATTTCCACGACGCTGTCGAATTCTTCGCGAGTAAGATGTCGGTAAGGCCAGGCTGAACAGACAAGGTCGAAAAACTCATTTTCATCCCAATCTTCAGCGGAAGTCCCTGCCACAATTTGTTGGGCCAAGACATCCAGTGGTTTTTCGGGAATGACAAGGCAATCGAGCTCCCCACGACGTACGCAATGAAGCAATGCTGCGCACTCCACCAGTTCATCGCGGCTCAACGGGAAGATGCGGCCCTTCGGCAAACCACCGTGTTTGTGCTCAGCGCGTCCGACGCGCTGCAAAAGGCTGGCGATAGATCGCGTGGCACCGAGCTGGCAAACCAGATCGACGGAACCGATATCGATGCCTAACTCAAGGGAGGCCGTCGCAACAAGGGCTTTCAGTTCGCCTCGCTTCAATCGATCTTCCGCATCCAGCCGCAGCTTCGCGGAAAGACTTCCGTGATGCGATGTCACAGCCTCTGCACCAAGCAGTTCGCTCAGATGGTGCGTCACGCGTTCGGCCATCCGGCGCGTGTTCACAAAAACCAAAGTGGTCTGGTGCGCTTGAATCAACTCTGCCAGACGATGATAAATCTCCTCCCAAACTTCGTTCGACATCACTGCTTCAAGCGGCGACTTCGGAAGTTCGATCGCCAGATCCAACTCTCGGCGATGACCGACGTCGATGATTTCACAATCCGGATTGCCGGCATCGACGGCATGCGTTCCGACTAAGAAACGAGCGACTTCCTCGATTGGTTTTTGCGTCGCGGACAGACCGATCCGTTGAAGCGGTCCGCCTGATGTGGATTTCACAAGCGCGACTAAACGCTCGACGCTCAGGGCGAGATGCGCGCCACGCCGATCGTCCACCACAGCGTGAATCTCATCCATGATGAGCGTCCGCGCCGTACTCAGCATGCGCCGGCCAGATTCTGACGTAAGCAGCAAATAGAGAGATTCAGGTGTGGTGACCAGAATGTGTGGCGGTTTTTTGATTAGCGCTTGCCGTTGCGCGGCAGTTGTGTCGCCAGTGCGAACTTCGGCGCGCACATCGATGTCGCGCCCTTCGGTTTCACGCAGCAAGGCGCGGATTCCGGCGAGAGGTTCCTGCAAATTTTTCCGAATATCGTTGCTCAACGCTTTGAGTGGCGAGACGTACACGACTTGCGTTTGATCTGGCAAATCACTCTGTGCGCCTTCGCGGAACAGGATGTCTAGCGAAGCAAAAAACGCCGCCAGCGTCTTGCCCGACCCGGTCGGCGCAGAAATCAGCACATGCCGGCCGGATTGAATCGCCGGCCAGCCGCGAATCTGCGGTTCTGTCGGTGACCCGAATGTCTGCTCGAACCACTGTGTGGCCGCAGGATGAAATTGGAAGGACTGCATGAAGGCAAGAGTGAAACAACTAACTTAGGCGTCGGCGCGAGAAAGAAAAGTTCACGCACGACTGTAGCCGCGTCTCGGTGAGATGCGCTGCGCACGCCTCCGAAACAGCTCAGCGTTGCGCTTCTCATGGCGAAGAAGCTACTTTCTTGCCCTTAAGACGATTACTTCGCGTAACATCCGCAGGCTGTCCTTGAAAAACTGAACCTTGCTTCCCTCCGCGTGATTCCAGCGCACGGGAATTTCACGAATTCGCAGCCCGGCGTGCTGCGCCAGATAAAGCAGTTCGACATCGAAGGCGAACCCGTCGAGCCGAGCGGCCTCCAGTATTGGCCGGCACACATCAAGGCGAAATGCCTTGAACCCGCATTGAGTATCCCAAAAAGGCAGCCCAGTCGCGACCCGCACCAGTAAATTGAAAGCGCGGCCAGCCTGTTCGCGTCGCCATGGCTGGTGGATACCAATCAGTCCGCGATCCAGCGCACGCGACCCAAACGCGATGTCGATCTCGCCATTTGCGATCGGCTCGACCAATTTCGGCGTTTCCCCCAGCGGCGTGGAAAGATCGGCATCGAAAAACAGGCCAATCGGCTCTCGTGCGGCAAGCAGCCCGGAACGAACCGCGGCGCCTTTGCCGCGATTCGGAAAATTTTCGAGCAAACGTGTTCCGATCCTAGCATCTTTTAATCTTTCACGCGCAATTGCTGCAGTCGTATCAGTTGATCCGTCATTCACGACGATCAATTCACTCTCAAGTGCGTTGACCGTGAGATAATCGAGCGTGAGGCGAAGTGTTTCTCCGATACGCGCCGCTTCATTGAAACAAGGGATAACGACGGAGAAGGGCGGAAGCATGGATTAGGTGAAGCGTTATAACGCTATCCTCTGATTGTCATGTCGAGCGCAGCGAAACATCTCTGATTATCATTTTCCCTGCTGTCGGGAGGAACAATCAGAGATTCTTCGCTTCGCTCAGAATGACAATCCCATTTTCCGATTCAACGCTTTAACAAGTCACGAAATCATTTGTAAATCTCCACGACAAGCTTCCCGTTTGGATCGACATAGCCGCGATACATTCCTGAAGTGTTGAATGGCAAGGTAATGTTGCCCTGACGATCGATTGCGATCAGTCCACCGCTGCCGCCAAGTTTCGCGGCGTTGTCCAGAGCGGCCTGGGCAGCATCCTTGAGCGACATCCCGCGGTATTCCATCAACGCGGAAACATCACGCCCAACCGTTGCGCGGATAAAATATTCACCGTCGCCCGTCGCGGAAACTGCGCACGTCGCATCGTTTGCATAAGTACCTGCGCCGATGACTGGCGAATCACCAACGCGTCCCGGTCGCTTGTTCGTTGTGCCGCCGGTTGAAGTCGCTGCAGCGAGATTTCCATTTTGATCCAGCGCCACTGAACCCACCGTGCCGTGACGATCTTGATCGGTAATCAGAAACTTTTTCCCGCCACCGCTCGTGCGGCTTTTTTCCGCAGCCTTAATTTTTTCCAAAGCATCCCAACGCTCCTGCGTGAAAAAATATTTCTGATCCACCAGTTCAATCCCGTTCTCCTTCGCGAACGCTTCTGCGCCCTCGCAATCCATCATGACGTGTCCGGATTTTTCCATCACAAGGCGGGCAAGGCCGATCGGATTCTTGATATGCTTCAAAGAAGCGACCGCGCCGGCAGAAAGCGTTTTCCCGTCCATGATCGCTGCGTCCATTTCGTTCGTCCCTGCGCTTGTGAACACTGAACCCTTACCGGCGTTAAAACGCGGGTCGTCTTCAAGCACGCGCACCGCAGCCTCCGTGGCGTCGACACTCGAACCGCCGCGCTTGAGAATTTCGTAACCCGCCGAGAGCGCGCGTTCCAGTCCGGCGCGAAATTCGCGCTCTCGCTCCGGTGTTATCTTGCTTCGCTCGATGGTGCCAGCGCCGCCGTGAATCGCGAGTCCGATTCTCTGTGGTTCCATGTTTGGCTGATGATCTGGGCTTCTTTCTGCTGTAACGCTGGGAGATCGGACCGGTTTTTCGTCGGAGATCCCGAAAGCTTTCGGGACTGCACTAAAGAGCATGAAAGCAAAGAAGCAATTAGCGACGAAGGCCGCCCGGAGTTTCATCGCGTGAATGTAATGGCCTGCCCTGAACAATGTCGAAGGGTTTCACACGCCCGTTGAAGCGTTTCATCTAATGGGAAGGGCGAGCTCCGCGACGCCTAACTAGTTTCCGCAACGACGAGCGGACTCGCGGAGATCGCGCCTCCATTCGCCTTTTCAGGAACTTTACGCTTTTCCCGATGGCGAAGTGAGGCAACTTCTCGTCCATGGCCAACGCTGAACCGCCGCCCATTGTGATTGCCGAGGGAATCGGTCATATCACGCGCTTGTTTCTTCGCGAGGTAGGCGGCGTGTTCTGGTTCATCGTGAACACGTTCGAAGAAACATTCGAGCGGATTCAGCACGGGCGCGTGCCGTTCCGCGCCGACAGCTTCTTTCGCCACACGGAACGCGCTGGTGTCGATTCGGTACCGCTGGTGGGGCTGGTTTCGTTTTTCCTTGGCCTCACCATGGCGCTGCTGACTGGCTACCAGTTGCAACGTTTCGGAACGGAGCGGCTGATTCCCGGTCTGGTGGCAATTGCTTTTACGCGCGAGCTTGGGCCTTTGCTCACTGGCATCATGCTCGCAGCGCGCATCGGCGCAGCCTTCACCGCAGAGCTCGGCACCATGCAGGTTTCCGAAGAAGTCGAGGCGATTGAGGCAATGGGTATTGGGCCGTTGCGTTTCCTGGTCGCGCCGCGAATGCTGGCTTTGTTTCTGTTGATGCCGTGTTTGTCCACGGTTTCGAATATCGCGGCCATATTCGCCAGCAGCCTGGTCTGCAAAGCCTATTTCAGTATCGCTTTTCCCTATTTTCTCGATCTCGTGAAAGATTCATTGCTCATCCGCGATATTATCACCGGCGTTTTGAAGAGCTTTCTGTTCGGTCTCCTCATCGCCGCGATCGCATGTTATCGAGGACTGACGGTGAAGGGCGGTGCCGCAGGCGTTGGTACTTCGACGACTTCTAGCGTGGTGACTGCGATCACAACGGTGATCGGCTGCGATACGCTCTACAACGTCATTTACACTACGTTTTATCCAACGTGAGTACCCCGCTGCACATGGTCGAACTGCGCGATGTGCACATGCAGTTCGAGGAAAAAAAAGTGCTCGAGGGTGTTTCGCTCAAAGTCGAGCCGCAGGAACGTCTGGTAATCATGGGCCAGAGCGGGGGCGGCAAGAGCACCATTTTGCGATTGATTCTCGGCACGCTCCGTCCCGATTCCGGATCGATTTTTTTCAAGCAGTTTGAAATCAGCAGATTGTCCCGCCGGAAGCTTCAACGGGTGCGACAACACATCGGCATGGTCTACCAGTATTCCGCGCTGCTGAGCTCGCGCGATGTGCGCGATAACGTCGCGCTGCCCCTGGAAGAGCTCACTGATAAATCTCGCAGTGAAATTGATAAGGTCGTCGATGAAAAACTCGAGCTCGTTGGGATGGAGGATTCCAAAGAACTGTTGCCGGAAGAGCTGAGCGGCGGCATGCGGAAACGCGTCGCCCTGGCGCGCGCGCTCGTACTCGAGCCCGAATTGATCCTATTGGACGAGCCCTCGGCCGGACTCGACCCGGTCATTGCCTCGGTGATCGACGAATTGATTATCAGCCTCAGTGAGAAATCGAAGGTCACATCCATCACCGCAACGCACGAGATGGACAGCGCCTTTCGCATCGCCACGCGAATGGCTATGTTGTATCAGGGGAAAATCATTGAAGAAGCCGAACCCAAAGAATTCAAACATTCCAAAGACCCGGTGGTCGCGCAGTTCGTGAGCGGGAGCACTGAAGGTCCGATCCTGGAAGGCAGCCTCGATGCAATTACAAAGAAATGAAATCATGACTGGTCTGCTCGTGATCGGCACGATCGCAGTAGTCGCTTTCCTTCTGGTCTTGCTCGGCGCGCCGGGGCTATTCCGGCCGCTGGTGACTTACAAGATTTACTTCGATAACGCAGCAGGACTCAAGCCAGGTGCGCCGGTAATGCTGGCCGGTCGCAAGATCGGACAGGTCCAGAAACTATTTTCGCCGGTGTCGCCGGAAGAAGAAAAACAAGCGGAAGAAGCAGAGGCGGCGATTCATCCGCCTGAAACAAATCCAAGTCCCAACCCGTCTGCCACACCCGGCAAACCGCGATTCGAAGTGCGCGTCGATGTGCAGGTGGACAAAAGCGCCAAGGTATATCGCGACGCCAAGGCGCGAATGATGCAGCTCGGTTTGCTGGGAGACTTGGCGATTGATTTCACGCAAGGCACCGGAGCCTCAGGCCGCGCGAAAGATGGCGAAATGTTCGCCGGCGAACGGACACCTGATCTGGGCGAAGCCGCGGCAAAGATGGTGGAAGTCATCAAACCGGTCGCAACCGAAGCGACTAATACGATGAAAGATCTTCAGCAGACTGCGCAAAACATTAACCGTCTCACCGACGAGAACTCCGAGCTGACCCTCGCGCTAGGTCAATTCAAGACCTTCGGCCAACATCTTTCCGATCTGACTGCGTCTGACAGCGCCCTGTCGCATTCGCTGGCCAATATCGAAAAGATCAGCACCAGTCTTACGGAGAACGACAATATCGAAGTGACACTCCGAAACCTACGGAACTCGTCAGAGAAATTAAGAGTCGCGACTACCGATCTCGAGCCGGCTGGCGAGAACATCAAACAATTCAGCGAAACAATTAAGACTCAACCGTGGCGTTTGATCTGGCCCGCGACCAAGAAATACCCCGAAGCATCGCCGACGCCTGTGGTCGCCGGTCAGAGAACGATCACCGGTCGCAAAACTGCGCGAGCAAAATCACGCCCGCGCTCTACGCCGGCTGAGCGCACGAGCCAGCGCTAGGGTAGCGCGTGCGCCTCTCGTGCTGGTGATCGCGTTCTCGCGATCACGAACTTTTCTCATCGTCGGCCACCCGCTGGCCGTTATGGCCCGTAGCTCTTGGTGAATTTCTTTCGCGATTCTGTCTCGGGTTCGGTCGGCGCAACCGGCCCCGATGGCTCGGGCTTCGGCGTCGGTCCTTGCTCGGCTGTAACCGGTGGCGGTTCTCCTTCGGGCGCCTCGTCTTGCGCTGCGGTTTCCGATACGCCCTCACCGCGGCGAGCAGGCTCTGTTCGCGCATTGCCAAGTTCCCGCGAAACTTCCACATACGCTATCTGCAAATTGGAAAGCGCGTTGCTCAACACTTTTGCTTCCTCGCTGGTCAGATTTCCGCGCGTTTTTTCCTGAATCATGGCAAGTTGATCGATGAACATTCTGGCAAGATCCAGATTCACTTCGCCCTGGCCGGTTTTTGGATTTGGAATTTGGCCGAGAAACAATGCAGCGTTTTGCGCTTGCATCACTACAAATTCGATGAACCGCTGGGAAAGCTCGCCACTCAACGTGGTTTTTTGGACTTCAGCCATGGCTCAATTCTCTTGCGGTGTCTTGGGCGGCGGACTGGAGACCGCCGTTCCTTGATATTTTTGTTTCGCAACTGCGGAACCTTCCGGGGGTCGCACCGTTGCTAAAACATACGGTTGATCGCGGAAATATTTCGCAGCCACTCGTTTAATGTCCTCAAGTGTTATTGCGTTCACGTCGTGCTCAAGTTGCTTGTAATAATCAAAGCCCAGACCATATAGCTCGTCGAGCGCGCAATGATAACCAAAAGCATCGTTGCTTTGATTGGCGATCTCCTGTTGGCCAATCAATTTTTGTTTCGCTCGGGCTAATTCTTCACGCGTTAGGCCCTCGTTAGCAAGCTTGTGAATTTCATCGAGCAAAGCCGCTTTCACTCCCTCGATTTTCTGCGGATCGGTGCCGAGATAAAACGCGAACAAACCCGGTACCAGGCCCTGCATTTGGCTTGCCCCTACGTAGTAAGCCCAACCTGGGTCACGAATGCGAACAAAGAAACGCGACCCGAGATCGCTGCTTGCTTCATCGATCAGTTCCAAGGCGTAACGATCCGGGCTCGCCAAACTCGCGCCGCGGAACCCGACCATGATCACGCCTTGGGCCTTGTCTTTGCGGCTCTCAACGGTCTCCGGTTTACCCAGCGGCGTCGAAGGCTTCGCGTCCGTCAGGGCCAGCGTGCCGGGTTTCATCTTGTCCAGCGCCTGCTCAACAAGCTGCTTTACCTCCGCCGCTTTCACGTCGCCAAAGACGTAGATCACGCCGTTTGTCGCGACCACGTAACGATCGCGAAATTCGACCAAATCTTTTTGGGTTAGACCCTTAACGGATTCGACCGAACCATAGCCTCGCAGCGCGTAAGGATGCTGCGGGAAAAGCGCTTGTCGCATGATGTTGCGTGCGACTGCCGTCAACTGTTCATCCTCCTGCTGGATCGCGGCGATCTGGATTTCTTTTTCACGGGCGATCGCCTTTTCCGGCATTGTGGCGTTGAGCAAGACGTCCGAGAGCAAGTCCACGCCGAGCTTCAGGTCGGGCTTCATCACATCGAGCGACACGCCAAAGCTGTTATTGCCTGACTCGCTGGAAATCGAACCGCCTACAGCCTCGATCTCATTGGCAATTTGCTCAGCAGTGCGCGTCTTGGTTCCTTTCAGCAGCACTTTTGCCATCAAATGCGTGATGCCATTGTCCTGCGGATTCTCCGCGAGAAGGCCGCCGCGAAAAGCCGCGCCCATCGCCACGAGGGGCAGCCGCGGATCCTCCCGAACCAAAAGCCGCAATCCGTTCGATAATTCAAATTTCTGAATCTCACCGGCGGCGACTGCCTTGGGACCCTCGGTCTTAGTCGCGAGCGAACCCTTTGGATTCATTGAAATGACCGTCAGATTGTTTTCAGTCAGATATTGTGCCGCGACGCGTTTGATATCGTCGACCGATATTTTCTGAACAGCGTCAAGATAATCGCGACTGAAATTCAGGTTTCGTGTCAGCAGCCAGTTGGAGCCGATGTCAGAGGCTTGGCCCCGCATGGTCGTTAGCGCGCCGAAATGATGACTGAGCGTGATTTTTTTTGCCTTGGCGAGTTCATCCGCGGTGACACCGGCGTGTTTCACCTCCTCAACAATGCGCAGAGCCAGTTGCTCAGCGGCTTCGCGTTTCTTCGGATCGACCGTGGCATCAATTCCGAACAGACCGGGATCACCTGGCGTGTAGGAGAACGCAGATATCCGAAACGCAAGACCAGCATCTTCGCGAACGCGCCGGTATAGACGCGAGCTGCGCCCTTCACCGAGAATCGTTGAGAGCAGATCAAGGGCGGGTACATCCGGGTTCGTAACCGCCGGGATGTGCCACGCCAATGAGAGATGCGTCAGCTCCGTGGCGAATTCCTGGTGCGCTTCGCGCCGCCCAAGTTGCGGCGGTTCCGCCGGAACGAATACCGGCTGAAGTGATTTCTCAGGATACGGCTTGAACAAGTTAGTGAGTTGTTGGCGCACCTTTTCCGCATCGACATCGCCGACTACGATGAAGGTGAGATTGTTCGGGACGTAGCGGGTTTTGTAATACTGCATCACCTGCTCCTGGGTGAGCTGGTTATAGATTTCGATTTCGCCGATGACCGGGAAACGATAGGGATGCACCTGATATGCGGTTGAAAAAAGGAGCAGCCCGGCCATGCGATCAGGATCATCCATTCCCATGGCGAACTCGCGCCGGATCACTTCCTGTTCTTTCTGGTATTCCTCCGGCGGCAAAGTCGAATTCATTGTTGCATCGGCCAAGATGTCGAGCGCTGTCGCAACGCCGTTCTTCGGCACGTCGATCCAAAAAACCGTGCGATCGAAGGATGTATAAGCATTGATGTAACCACCGACGTCTTGGATTTTTTGCGCGATCTCATTTTTACCGCGTGTTTTCGTTCCCTTGAAGAGCATGTGCTCAAGAATGTGGGACAAACCCGCTCCAAGATGCTGGTCCTCATCAATACTTCCCGTGCCGCACCATGCCTGCACGCTGGCCACGGGAGCGCTGTCATCTTCCTGGACAATGATCGTCAGCCCGTTAGGCAAAATCCATTTGTGCGCCGAGCTCGGCGGAAACGTGATAACAGCCGAAGGCTCAGCCGGCGCCGCTTTCAGATTAACCATCACAAATAATAGAACTGATGAGCAAAACTTTGCTAGTGGTATGCGAGCCATTGAAGTGACGGCGGCTGCGTCGGTGATCAGTGACTGCCGATCACTTTCTCGACGCAGTAGGCTTGGGCACCGGCAATTCTGCCCGCGACCTCGTCGCCGTTGGTTTCTCCGGCGCGAACGGCTTCACGAAAACCTCTTCGAAGTCATACACGTTCCTGAAATCTTCGATCGAATCTTCCTCGGTTTTTCCGAATATCCCGGCGCCGATCAGGTTAAAAACCATGTTTCCAATGTCCTCGGATGTGTGAATGCCCCAGCTATCGAAAACCGTCATGACCATCGGTCCGAACTCCTTTAGCGCATAGTGCCGCACTCCCTCCAGTAGCTCGGGCCCGCTCACATGCCGGATGGTGGTACCTTTCACTTTCTTTTGCCGTTTGGTCGTGAAATCGAGCGCGTCACGCAGAAAAACGTACGCGTCACGCTGGTACCGCGGATCACTCCTTACAATGGAATCAAGCGCTTCGGCAAATCCAATTTTTTGCATGGGATGAAAAAGGCGCGTCTGAAACGCGCTTCCAAGCATAACCGCCAAACTCGGAAGGGCAACTGCGACGCAGTCAATGGAATATTGAAGCGTCGAGAATTGCATTTCTCCTCACTGCACTGGTTCATCACTCCGTCACTCCACTGGGGAAGTCTCGACCTGATCTTCCAGCGCATCGAGATACACTGAGAGCGGATCGCGCCGCCTCGGCGCGGAGACCTGCGATTGATTTGCCGCCTTGAGATAACCGTTGAAAGCGCCGCTCTGACTCTCCATCTGTGTAGCTTCGAACCAGTTCATGTAATCATCGATCTCGCCTATTCGAGTGGCAAGATCCCTGCGAGTAACATTCAGGCGCGCCAGCCGCTTTGCGATCCCTCGTCGCTTCCCGCGCGCGAGCAGCGCCGCAATTTGCTGATACTCACGCGCGACCGGACGCAAGACTGGATGCGCGCTCGCGATGAGCAACAATAAATCCTGGCTCACTTGGTTGACGGCGCTCTTTTCGTCCGTGGACAGTTTGCGACGGGCAAGCTCGTTAAGGTCTGCCGGCTTTGACCGCCCCCGATTGCGTGAACCATCTGAAACCTTAAGCTGCAACAATTCGTCAAGACGTCGTTCGCTTTCGGCAAACGTCAGCAACTGGTAAGTTTGATGCTCGCTCAGTCGAGCCACCATCGATTGCCATTTCCTTTCCATTTCCTCGCGTAACGGCGGAAACGAGGCCTTCAAATCGGCGATGGGATCGTTCGACGCATGCGAAAGATTGGATACGAACTGCGCCAGGCGCGCGTGGCCACCACCCTCATGCAGGAGCAATTGCACAAGCGCGACGGAATAGGCTCGGTAAAGCATGCGTCCGGCGGAATCGAGGAGATCGAATCGCTGGCCGAGAAATTCCTCCAGCGACTTTCCTTTGTCGGTTATTGAAAGCGCCCGGATTAAAGTCTCCCGGTTTCGTCCTGGCGTCAGCGCCAGCACACCTTGCACCAGCCAATCCGGCGGTCCAACGAGGGTCGTTCCGGGTGCGAGATCGCTCTCGTGTCGATAAATCATCTCAAGCAGAATAGCGCGAAGCAACTGGCGCTCGATTAATGAACCGTCGAGATTTTGGCCAACGGTCAAATCGAGTTGCAGCTTCACGCCAAAGCCTGTCTGGCTCACTCTCAAATCGGCTGGCGGAATTTCGGGCAGATTTGCCTGTTGCGGTTGCAAGTTGATTATGATGGCCGTCTTCCATTCGTCGCGCTGGCGCAAAAGCACGAGAAGATTAGCTTTGGTCTGCTCCGCCAGTTCTGAAATCGTCCCGCGCAGCGCCGCATCGGCGCCGTAAATGACGAATTGCTGCGACGGACTGACACTGTGTGCCGGCAAAGCGGCGCGAAGCGTTTGCCAGGCGCATATCGGCAACAGAAGGAGCGCAACATATCGCATTATCTTCATTAGCCGGGGCAATGATAATCAGCGTGGCCGAGTGCTGGCGAGCCAGAATCAGTGCAAAACTCTGCTCTAGTCCCGTTCAAGAGCGCTCAGGTCAATGCGATTTATTCTTGTGCTCCCGTAAAAAAACGAGACTTTTCGGCACCTGCGGTGTCTAATGATTAGAAACCCCACCTAATATGAATCATTCGAAACTTCTTCTTTCGTTGAGTTGCTTTCTTGCCGTAACACTCGCTTCGCCATTAGCGATAGCTGCCCCGCGTGGAGGCGGCTTTAGTAGCAGCCGCGGCGGTGGTTCGATCATGGCCGGACGCCCCGGAATGGCTGGACGTCTTGGAATGGGCATGACTGGACGCCCCGGGATGAGCACTTGGAACGGTCGCACTTGGAACGGTCGCACTTGGAACGGTCGCACTTGGAACGGCCAAAACTGGAATGGACACAATTGGAGCGGACATAACTGGAACGGGCACAATTGGAACGGCAATTGGCACCATAATCATAATACTTTTGTCTTCATCGGCGACTTCGGCTTTCCAGGATGGTGGGGCTGGGGCTGGGGAAATCCATATTGGGGCTATCCATATGGATATTATGGATATGGGTATCCGTATGGCTATGGAGGCTATGGATACGGTGATTACGGATACGGAAACGGCTACGGTTATGGCTATGGCGGTGGCGGTGGCCAATATGGCGGCGGCCAATACAGCTCCCCTACTCGGTCGAAAGTAGTTGAGCTGCAGCGCCGACTCGCCCGCGCCGGATATTATCGCGGATCAATCGATGGAGTCCTGGGGCCCCAAACGCGGCGGGCAATTCGAGCTTACGAGCAGGACCACGGCTACGCAGACGCAGGCTGATCCAAACTTCCTCCCGCTGATTCACAGCAGGGGTTGTTATAGTCTTTCGGTTGGCTGACCGGCGGAATTCGCGAGGGCGCAAAGGGCGATCCGCCGGTCGCCATTTTTTTTACCTTCACATCCGGGCCTGTCGACTTTTAGTCTTACTAAATTCGGGCTCCGTTAATTTTTTTCTTTTCATCCACGGAGTTTTTGGCATACGACACGATTCCGGAGGAACTTTATCTATCCGGTAAGTTATCGAATCCTGCTCGGCATCGCTGTTTTCGCCTGGATCGTTTCATCAGCAATAGCCGATCTTTTTCCAACCTCCGGCTCTGTTGTGTCCGGCAAGACGGCGCGTCTTCGTTTTGGCAAAGCTGCTGCGCCAAAGAATGCTCCACTCGCAGTGAAACGCGCGATCTGGGCCGCCAATCAACTTCGGCACAAGCCATACCGGTACGGCGGCGGTCACAAATCGTTTGATGACCGCGGCTACGATTGTTCCG
>Ga0209577_10001778_pt1 | contig 21225 bp, 17 predicted proteins | sample GraSoiAngelo_109_FD_185874 | JGI IMG/M metagenome (GOLD analysis project Ga0209577, IMG submission 185874) | Grasslands soil microbial communities from the Angelo Coastal Reserve, California, USA - 14_0903_12_20cm (SPAdes) (version 2) | ecosystem: Environmental > Terrestrial > Soil > Grasslands...
TCTCCTCCACGCGTCGATCGGCTTTCGATCGTTCTACGCGGTCTGCGCAATCCCGACGGTCAGCTCCCGGCCGTCCAGGCGCAGCGCCTTCCGATGGACGGCGGCGCCCGCCGGCGGCAGCCCTGCCCGCGCCTCCTCGCCGAGCACCTCGCGGAGGACGTAGTCGCCGTGCGTGCGCAGCACCTCGGCGAGGGCGGAGTCTCCCTCGTAGTAGAGGGTGATCCGGTCCGCGATCTGGAACCCCGCTTCCTTGCGCAGCTGTTGGATTTGGTGCACGAGCTCCCGGGCCATCCCTTCGCGGACCAGGTCATCGGTGAGGGTCACGTCCAGGACCACCCAGGCGCCGGACTCGCCGGCGCCGACCAGCCCGGGATGCCAGTGGACGCGCACGTCGACCTCCGCACGCTCCAGCACGACCTCGTCGCCGCGCGCGAGGGCGAGCCGAAACGGTTCCCGCTCCTGGGTCCCCTCCACGAGGGCCTCGCCGCGATCCCGCAGCGCCTCCACGATCTCGGTGATCCGCCCCCCGAACTTGGGCCCCAGCAGATCGAACCGGGGGCGCACCTCCAGCCGCCCCAGCGTCCGGTAGGAGTCCGCGAACCGCAGCGCCTTCACGTTCAGCTCGTCCCTGAGGTGCTCCCCGAGCTCGGGGTAGCGCTGCAGCACGCCCGACCGGTCCACGATGACCGCCGACGCCAGGGGCTGGCGGACGCGCACCTTCGCGGCGTTGCGGGCCGACCGCCCGATCGACACGAGCTGGCGCGTCCGCTGGGTCGCCTCAACCAACGGGGGGTCATCCGCGGCGGGATCCGCCGCCGGCACCGCGCAGAGGTGGACGCTCTCGGGAGAGCGCGTGTCGATCGAGCGGACCAGGTTCTGGTACATCGCTTCGGCCAGGAACGGAACGAACGGGGCCAGGAGGCGGCCGAGCGTCACCAGTACCTCGTACAGGGTCTGGTACGCGGCCTGCTTGTCCGCGTCCAGCTCGGATTTCCAGTAGCGCCGCCGGCCCCGGCGGACGTACCACAGGGACAGATCTTCCACGAAGCCTTCGATCGCGCGCGCCGCGGCGGGGACGTCGTACCGCTCGAGGCCCTCCCGCGCCGTCCGGATCAGCCGGTGCAGCAGGGCGCGGATCCACCGGTCCAGCACCGAGGGCTGCCCCCTCAGCGCCGCCAGCGCGACCTGGTGATCGCGCAGCGGCTCGGGGGTGAAGCCGTCGAGGGCCGCGTAGGTGACGAAGAAGGCGTACACGTTCCACAGCGGCAGGATGAACCGCCGGCGAACGTCATCGGCGGGACCGTAGCCGAAGTTGAGGTTCACGGCCGGGTTCTGGACGGCGTAGAGCCACCGGAGGACATCGCTGCCCATCCGCTCCGCCGCTTCATTGAACTCGATCATGTTGCCCCAGGACTTGTGCATCTCCCGCCCCTGCTCGTCCCGGACCATCGCGTGGCCGAGGCAGGTCTGGAACGGCTCGCGGTTTTCCAGCACCGTGCTCATCACCAGCATCGAGTAGAACCAGTTGCGGTACTGGCCGGGGAACGCTTCGGTGATGAAGTCGGCGGGGAACCACTCCCGCCACGCCGCGCGATCCCCGCGGTAGCCCATCGTCGAGTAGGGAACGATGCCCGCGTCCAGCCAGGGGTTCCCGACGTCGAGGATCCGGGACACCGCGGCCCCGCACCGGGGGCACCGGATCTTCACCGCGTCGATCCAGGGACGGTGCGGGGTATGGCCCGCGAACCGGTCCCACCCGTCTACCGCGCGCTCGCGGAGCTCGTCCTCGCTGCCGATCACCTCGAACGTCCGGCAGGCCCGGCACTCCCAGATGGGCAGGGCCAGCCCCCAGTAGCGCTTCTTGCTGATCATCCAGTCGTGCATGTTCTTGAGCCAGTCCAGTTCCCGTTCCAGGCCGAACTCGGGGATCCAGCGGATCTTCTCCGTGACCGCCATCATGGGGGCGCGGAGCGGATCCATCGCGATGAACCACTCGTCCACGAGGCGGAACACCAGCTCGCTTCCGCACCGCCAGCAGACCGGGTAGCGGTGCGTGTACTCCTCCGCCCGATAGAGCAGGCCGCGCTTCTCCAGATCGTCCCTGATGGGCGCGCCGACCTCATAGACGTGCCGGCCCGCCAGCCAGCCGTACGGCTCCGCGAAGATGCCGAATTCATCGATCGGCGCCAGCACCGGGAGTCCCAGGTCCTTGCCGAGCGCAAAGTCCTCCGCGCCGCAGCCGGGGGCGATGTGCACGAGCCCGGTCCCCTCCGCCGCGCTGACGTCACGCCAGGGGACGACGCGATGCTCGACGCCCTGCTGCGCCGGCAGATCGTCGAACGGGCCGGTATAGACCCAGCCGACCAGGGCGGAGCCGGGCAGTTCCTCCCGCACGCGGTGGCCGCCCCGCAGCATCTCCAGGCGATCGCGGACCAGGTAATAAGTGTCCCGCCCCTGCTCGACCCGGACATAGGTCAGCTCCGGATGCACGGCCACGGCCACGTTGCTGGTCAGGGTCCAGGGCGTCGTCGTCCACACCAAGAGATACGCGCCCGGCCGATCCCGCAGCGGCAACCGCACGGTGAGGCCGGGGTGGGTGACCTCCTGGTACCCTTCGGTGACGATCTCGTGCTCGGAGAGCCCGGTGCTGCAGCGGGGGCACCAGGGCATGACGTCGTGCCCCTTGTAGAGCAGCCCCCGCTCCCAACACCGCTTGAGGAAGAGCCAGATGCTGTAGTTGTTCTCTTCGGACATCGTGTAGTAAGAGTTGTCCCAGTCCATCCAGTAGCCCAGGCGCAGGGACTGCTGCGTCTGCACCCCGGCGTAATGCAATACGCGGGCCTTGCACCGCTCGACGAACTCGGCGATGCCGTAGCGCTCGATGTCCCGCTTGCTCTTGAAGCCGAGCTCTTTCTCCACCTCGACCTCGACCCACAGGCCCTGGCAGTCAAACCCGTTCTGGTACCGCTGCCGGTGGCCGAGCATGGTGTGGTACCGGCAGAAGAGGTCCTTGTAGGTGCGCCCCCAGGCGTGGTGCACGCCCATCGGGTTGTTGGCGGTGATCGGCCCGTCGAGGAAGGACCAGCGGGTGGCGGAGGACGCGTTGCGGGCGAGGTAGCGGGCGAGGATCCCGCGCCGCTGCCACCAGTCGAGCAGCGCCCGCTCCTGCGCGGGGAAATCCACGCGGGTGTCCACTGCCTGGAACGGCATCACGATCCTCCGCAACAAAAAAGCCCGCCCGGCCGAGCGGCGGCGGCCTCTGCCTTGACCTCAGTTCCCGGCGATTTTAACACACCCGCCCAGGAGCGTCAACGACGTTCCGGCCGCATGTGAACGGCCGCAGTGTGATGCGGCTATCGCGCGCGGGGCGCGCTCCGCGACCGGCGCGGGACGGGCGGGGCGCCCGCCGGCGCCGCACGCCGCAGGCCGTCTTTGTAGGGCGGGCGGATGACCCCGGCTTCGGTGATGATCGCCGTGACGAGCCTGTGCGGGGTGATGTCGAACGCGGGATTGCGGACCGCGATCTGGACGGGGGCCACGCGGACGCCCCCGATGGCGGTGATCTCTTCGGGCCGGCGTTCCTCGATCGGGATGGCGTCCCCGGACGCGGTGGCGAGATCCACGGTGCTGAGCGGCGCGGCGACGTAGAAGGGAATCTTGTGCGCGCGGGCGAGCACGGCCAGCGTGTAGGTGCCGACCTTGTTGGCCACGTCCCCGTTCGCGGCGATCCGGTCCGCGCCGACGATCACGGCGTCGACGCCGTCGCCGCGCATCAAGGTACCGGCCGCGTTGTCGGTGATCAGCGTGGCCGGGATCCCCGCCCGCAGCAGCTCCCACGCGGTGAGCCTGGCGCCCTGAAGGACCGGACGGGTCTCACAGGCGATCACGTGAATCCCGCGTCCCTGCTCGTGCGCGCACCGGAGCACGCCGAACGCCGTCCCATACCCCGCCGTCGCCAGCATGCCGGTGTTGCAGTAGGTGAGCACCCGGGCGCCGGCCCCGAGGAGCGCCGCCCCGTGCTCGCCGATCCGGCGGTTGGTCTCGAGATCCGCGCGGGCCATCGCGTTCGCGGCGTCGAGCAGGCGCTGCGGGAGCGAGGGCGCGTCGCGGCACGCGCCGGCAACCTCGAGCATCCGGTCGATGGCCCAGCCCAGGTTGACCGCGGTGGGCCGGGTGGTCCGCAGGGCCGCCGCCGCGCGGCGCAGCGCCTCGAGACACTCCGGCAGCGGGCGGGCGGCGCCGGCGCGGGCCGCCAGGACCAGGCCGTAGGCCGCGGCGAGGCCGATCGCCGGGGCGCCCCGCACCCGCAGCGCGCGGATCGCGTCGGCGACCTCCTCCCACGAGGCGCACCGGAGCGTCCGGACCTCCTGGGGAAGCCCGGTCTGATCGAGCAGGCAGAGCGCTCCGTCCTCCCACCACAGCGGCGCGTCGCCGATCATCCGCGCGTCGTCGGTGGCGCTGCGGGGAGGCGCGATTGGACGCTGCTCCACCGGACGGCGCGCCGCCGGCCCCTAGGGTCCTTCAGTCGATCGGGAACAGGGAGCCCGCCGCCGCCTCTTCGCGGACCTGTTCCGCGGTGATGACCACCTGACGAGGCGTGAAGAGGAAGATCTCGTCGCCGACGCGTTGCATGTGCCCATCGAGCGCATAGGTCACCCCGCTGAGAAAGTCGACGACGCGCCTGCTGAGATCGTGCTCGGCGGCCCGAAGATTGACCACGATCGGGCGGTGCGTCTTCAGGTAATCGGCCGCCGTCTGCGCCTGGTCATAGGCCGCCGGCTCGATGACGACGATCTCCATCGTCCGCTGGGTGTGCAGGCTGAAGACCGGGGCTCGGGGCGGCGCGGGCTCGTGGGAGAGGCCGGCCCGTTCATCTTCTTCGAAGCCGAGAAAATTCCACATCCGCTGCATCATCCGGCTCATCGTCTGCCCTCCGTTCGTTGCGGCATCTGGTGCGGTGTCCGCTGCTGTGATCGCTGCTGCGATCGTGTGCTCTTTCGGTGCTAGGCAAACAGCGCTCGGCCGACGCGGATCATCGTGGACCCTTCCTCGATCGCCACCTCGAAATCGTCCGTCATCCCCATCGACAGATCATCGAGCCGGGCGTGGGGCAGCGCCTCCCGGAGCCGGTCGCGAAGCTCCCGCAGACGCCGGAAGAACGGTCTGGCCTCCTCGGCCGCCGGCACCAAGGGCGCCATCCCCATCAGGCCCCGGACCCGCAGCCGGGGGAGCCGCGAGGCCTCCGCCACGAGACCCTCCGCCTGCTCCGGCAGGACGCCGTGCTTCCGCGGCTCCTCGGAGATGTTCACCTGGACGAGGATGTCGGCGGTCACATCGGCCGCGCCGGCCCGCTGGCTGATCTCCTGAGCCAGGCTGAGCGTGTCCACCGAGTGGATCACCTCGAACAACCGAAGCGCCTCCTTGACCTTGTTGCGCTGGAGGCTGCCGATGAGGTGCCAGACGGCCCCCGGCACTTCCGGAATCTTGGCCCGCGCCTCCTGCACCCGGTTCTCGCCGAGGACCCGCAGCCCGCAGGCCACGGCTTCGCGGATCCGGTCGACCTCGACGGTCTTGGTGACCGCCACCAGCAGCACGCTCTCGGGCCGGCGCCCGCCCCGCCCCGCGGCCTCGGCGATCCTGGCGCGGACCCGCGCGACGTTGGCCCCGATCTCCGCCATGAACGAGGCCGATCCTATTCGACAGGGGGGAGGCCATGTCCTTGCCGGCGCCGCGCGCGTCAGGACGGATCTAGCGGCGGAGGCCGATGCAGGCTCCCATGCGTCCGGTGACGCGGTCTCTCCGGTAGGAAAAAAAGAGATCGGCCCGGCAGGCCGTGCAGTGGGGCACGATCGTGACGTGGTCCGCGGGCACGCCCAGGTCGAGCAGCTGCCGCCGGATGGCGGTCCGCAGGTCGAGGTGCCACCGGCCCGGCCCGGTCGGCCGCGCCGCCTCCGGCCACCACGCGGCGCCTTCCATCGCGCGCGCCACCGGGGCGTCCACTTCGTAGCAGCATTCCCCGATCGCCGGCCCCAACACCACCCGGCACTGCGCCGCGGCAGTCCCGAAGGCCGTCCGCATGCGGTCGAGCGCGGCGGGGACCACTCCCGCCGCCGTCCCCCGCCATCCCGCATGCACCGCGGCGATCGCCGGCGTCGCCGCGTCCAGGACCAGCACCGGCACGCAGTCCGCCGCGTAGATCGCGAGCCACAGTCCCGGGTCGGCGGTCACGAGGGCATCGACGCCGGGGATTGGAGCGCCGGCCGGCGGGAGGTGGGTGCCGCCTCCCCGGCCGGAGGCCGATCGAAGCGAGGAGCGGGACAAAGGTAGGCGGCCGGCCAGCGCCACACCGCTCCCGTGGACCTGCTCGGCTTCCACCAGAACCCCGGGGGGAATCCCCACGGCGTCCGCGAGCCGGCGCCGGTTGACCGTCACCGCCTCCGGGTCGTCGCCGACGCCGAACGAGAGATTGAGGCTGCGGTAGGCGCCGCGGCTGACTCCGCCGCGCCGCGTGGTGAAGACGGCGCGAACGAGCCCGGTCGCCTCCAGCGCGGAGGCGGGGATGAGATCCGCGGTCAGATGATCCGTTCGCGCACCACCGCGCTGGTGTAATCGAGGGCGGCGACCACGAGGGCGATCATCCACAGCGCGGTCGCGGCCTGGCGCCACTGCAGGAGGTTGATGTACTGCTGGAGGACAAACCCGATGCCGCCCCCGCCGACGAAGCCGATGACGGTGCTGAACCGGACATTGATATCCCACCGGTAGATCGTGAAGGCGATGAACTGGGGGACGATCTGCGGCACCACCGCGTACCGCACCACCTGGAGCGCGCTCGCCCCGGTCGCCGTGACGGCCTCGATCGGCCCGGCGTCGATGCTCTCGATCGCCTCGGAGTAGAGTTTGCCCAGGGACGCAATGCTGTGGACGCCGAGCGCGAGCACGCCGGCGAACGGGCCGAGCCCGACCCAGACGGTGAAGATGATCGCCAGGACCAGCGCTTCGATCGACCGCATGAGGTTGAAGAAGGTGCGCGTCACCCCGTAGACGACCCCGCCGGCCGGCAGGCTCGCCGTCAGGTTCTTCGCCCCCAGGAACGACAGCGGAACGGCGAACACGACGCCCATGGTGGTCCCCATCAACGCCAGGAAGACGGTCTCGACCATGCGATCGAGCACCACGAGCAGCGTCTGGCTCGGCCGCAGCGGCCCCTCGCCGATCAGGACTTCGGCGATCACCATGTTGTGCGTCCCCTGCACCTCGGGGGCGGTGAACGCCAGCGAGAACCGGCCCTGGGCGTCGGTCGTGAACGACCCGAGCTGCTGGCGCTGGCCGACCTGATTCTCCCACCACAGCACGCCCCGGCGGTTCGGCGCGAACCCCTCCCCCGCCGCGGTCACCCGGTCGCCGATGGCCCCCGTGACCCTGGAGAGGGTGAGGCGCGGCCCGCCGCCCGGGGCGGCCGCCGGCCGTTCTCCGCCGTAATAGAAGTATGCCGTCCCGCGCTGCAGTTGCTGCTCTCGGGCGACGACGTCCGGGGAGGCCAGCGCCGCGATGAACGGCCTGATCAGATACGCGCCGCGCCACAGCTCCCCCAGGTGAATCTGGGTGACCCGCCACCCGTACGCATAGGCCAGAAGCGCGACGAACACGGCTAGGTACACCCTCCACGACTGATACCAGAGGGCGGGCCGCGCGCGCCCGGCGCGCCGCGGGCGGCTGATCTCCTCGACGGCCATCAGCGGATCTCCACTTCGATGGCGTCCTCGCCGTAGATCTCCGCAAACCGCGCGTCGTTGATGTCATTCGGATGGCCGTCGAAGACGATCTGCCCGGCCTTGAGGGCGAGGATGCGCGTGCCGTACCGGCGGGCCAGACTGAGGAAGTGCAGGCAGCAGAGCACCGTGATCCCGTCCCGCTTGTTGAGCTCCTCGACGTAGCGCAGGACCGAATGCGACGTCGCCGGGTCGAGGCTCGCCACCGGTTCGTCGGCCAGGATGAGCTCAGGCTCCTGCATCAGCGCCCTGGCGATCCCGACGCGCTGCTGCTGTCCCCCCGAGAGGGCGTCGCCCCGGACGAACGCCTTCTCCGGGATGCCGACCCGCTCGAGGTTGGCCATCGCCCGGTCGACGAGCGCCGCCGGAAAGTAATTGGCGAGCGCCCACGCCGGCGGAAGGTACCCGAGACGCCCGGTCAGCACGTTGGTCAGGACGGACGCGCGGCGGACAAGGTTGAACTGTTGAAAGATCATCCCGATCTTGCGGCGGATCTCCCGGAGTTGCCGGGGGGATGCCGCCGTGACGTCGTGGCCGGCAACGACCACCCTCCCCGACGTGGGCTCGATCAACCGGTTGATGCAGCGCAGGAGGGTGGATTTCCCCGAGCCGGAGAGGCCGATGATGATCAGGAACTCTCCGCGCGCCACCTCGAAGGAGACATCGGACAGGGCGCGCGTGCCGCCCCCGTACACCTTGGTGAGGTGCTCGATCGCAAGGATGGGACCCCTCGCGGCGCTCAGCGCGGCTTGATCAACTCCTCCAGGTTGATCCCGGCGTAGCGGGCCACGTCGCGGACGGGATCGTAGAACGCGTTCAGGCTGGGGACGCGCACCTTGTACTTGCTCACGAGGAGCTCATAGTCTGCCAGCGCCTCGATCTCGTACAAGGCCTTCAGCGCCTCCAGCCCGGCCGGTTGCTCGGAGAACCGCAGCAGCGCCTTGGTCACCCGGTCTTTCACCTCCGCCGGCAGGCTCCCGCGGAAGCTGACGGTGTCGTTGGGAATGGGATCGGAGCGCCAGACGACCTTGACTTTCTGCATCACGTCCGGAAGCGTCTTCTGGACGCTGCCCCGCGCGTCCTCGTACACCGCGCCCGCGTCCACGCGGCCCTGATACACCGCGAGGACCACGTTGTTGTGGGAGCCGGCGAAGATCGTCTGGCCGAAGAACTTCTGGGGGTCGTACCCCGCCTTCTTCAATCCGGCGAGCGGGAACAGATATCCCGATGTGCTGGCGGGGTCGACGAAGGCGAACCGCTTGCCCTGGAGATCAGCCAGGGAGTTGATGCCGGAGTTCGGCTGGGCAATGATCTCGGCCCTGTAATACGGGAGCCCGAACCGCACGGTCACCAGCCGCACCTCGACCCCATACTTCTGGTGGGCGATCACATAGGAAAACGTGTTCAGCCAGCCGATATCCGCCCGGTCGGCGCCCATCGCTTCGATCACGCCGGCGTAGCTGGTCGCGACAAACGACTCGAAACTGTAGCCGGTCGCGATCTCCAGGAGATGGGCGACGCGACTGCCGGTTTCGAGGATGGTGCGCGCTTCCCCGGAGGGCACAAACGCCATGACCAGCTTGACCTGTGCCGGGGCAGGCTGGGCGGCGGCCGAGGCCAGCACCGCGAGGGCCAGGGCCGCGGCACACGCCATGGCCGTGAGTCGTTGGGTCCTCACGGAAGGCCTCCCTTGGAGCCCCCGAAGGGGGGCGTTTCGCCCGTAGTTCTTTCGTCTCGCGAGGTTCTCCTGCGCGCCTCTCCTAGGCGACCTGGTCCCTGGCCGGCCTCGCCGCGGCGGCGGCGCGCGGAGCCTTCGGGGCCGCGGACGGGATCACCGACTGGAGCTGGAGCGGCGGCCCCGCCAGTTCGTGGCGGCGCACGTCCCACAGCCGGTCGAGCTCGTGGACGATCTCGACCAGCCGGGCCCGGATTTCGCGGGGAAGCGGATGGCCCGAGCCCTGACGATAGAGCATCAAGCGCTCGTGCGCGAGGCTGTTGATGAGTTCCCCCGTGGTCATCGAAGCCGAAGCGGGAATCGGGGACGCGGACGGAGCGGGGCGTTCTGACGGCACGCCGGCATCTGCGGAGAGGAGGCTACCGCCTGCCGGCCTTGCCGGGTTGGCGACGACCGGGCTTGCCGGGCCGCCGCCGGCCGGCCTTGCGGCATTCCCGTTCCGGGCGCGGCCGTTGCGCGCCTCCCGCGGAGGGGCGCCCCGAGCCACTCGGGTCTTTCGTATCCTCGACTTGCCGGTCGGCCTTCCCTGGACGCTCAGGTGTCTCACGAGGCGCCTCAGCATCGGGAGTACCCGCAGGAGCGGCAGGAGCTGCAGCCATTCTCGTAGATCAGGGAACTGCCGCAGTCCGGACAGACCCCCGCGAAGGTCAGCAGGGGCTGCTGGATCTCCCCGGCCGGTCCACCCTGGACCTCCGCGGTTCCGGGGGGGCCGCTTCCTGGGGCAACTACGGCGTCTGCCGCCGGCGCGGATGCCCCGTGCCCATTGCCGTATCCGTTCGCCGGCCTGGGCGCGGGCAGCCGGTCGGCCATCGGGAAGACCAGGTCCGGGCGGAATCCGGGGCCGTAGAGCGCGCGGCCCACGGCCAGGGCGACCCCCTGCGCGACCGTGGTCACCCGCACAATCGTCCCATCGGCCGACCGGTCGATCGCTACTTCCCGGGACTGCACCCGCCAGAGCTGCTCGATCACGTCCCGCGGGTCGGCGCCGGTGCGGAGCGCCAGCGACGCCATCCGGCCGATCGCATCGGCTTCGACGTCCAGCGACTGCACGAAGACCTCACACACCCCCTGCTCATCCTCATTGATCGTCACGTAGATCCGCCCGCGCGGGGTCTCAATCCGCTCGGTGCGGCCGGCCGTCACCTTGGGCCGAGGACGTTTGGGGCGCGTCTCGCGCGCGATCGCCGGAGCCGGTCCCGGCACCCCGGATGCGGACGCCGGCGGCGCCTGGAGGGCCGTGGACGCGGCCGCCGCCTGGGTCGAGCGGCGCGTCCCGGCTGTCAGGATGTTCTCCCGGGAATCGGCGCGATAGACGGTGATCCCCTTGCACCCCATCTTCCAGGCCAGGAAGTAGATCTTGGCCACATCCTCCTCGGTGGTGTCGGCCGGGCAGTTGACGGTGGACGAGATCGAGTGGTCGACGTGCTTCTGGATCGTCGCCTGCATCCGCACCCGCATCTCGGGTTGGATCTGGTGGGCTGTAACGAAGAATTCCGGGAGATCCTCTTCGCGCTCGACGGCGAACCGCTGCATGTACGTCCGGACCAGCGGATGGTAGACGGTGAACGTCTGCTGCGAGAGCGATTCGCTCCGGCGGGTGTATCCCAGGTCGAAGATCGGCTCGATCCCGCTCGTCGTCCCGGCCAGCGAGGCCCCGCTGCCGACCGGCGGCACCGTCAGGAGCGCCACGTTCCGCAGTCCGTGCTTGCGGATCCGCGCCTGCACGGCCGGGTCGAGCGCTTTGACGAACCGGCCGCGGAGATGCTGGTCCCGGTCGTACCCGGGAAAGACGCCCTTCTCCTGCGCAAGGTTGACGCTCTCGTCGTACACGATGTTCTTGATCCGCTCGAAGAGCCGGTCCACGAACGCGACCGCCTCCTCCGAGTCGTACTTGAGCCGCAGCTTGCACAACATATCCCCCAGGCCGGTGAACCCGACCCCGATGCGCCGCGAGTAGAGGCTGGCCTCTCGCTGTTCGGGGAGTGGATGTTTGTCGGCGTTGTAGTCGAGGATATCGTCGAGGAAGCGAGTGGCCAGACGAAGTGCCTGCTCCAGGTGAAGCCAGTCCACCTCAGCCTGGGGGGTAAACTCGTCCTTCACAAATTCAGCGAGCCCAAGATTGCCGAGACAGCATGCTCCGTACGGTTCAAGAGGGATCTCTGAGCAAGGGTTGGTGGTGATCACGTTCATCCCGTTGTATTCAGTCGTGCTCCACCGCTTGATCGTGTCCCAGAAGATGACCCCGGGCTCGGCATAATCCCGGGCGCCGCGCACCAGTTCGTTCCAGACCTCGCGCGCGCGCACGGTCCGTTGAACGCTCGCCCGGTCGTTCTCGAAGGAGAGCTCCCAGTCCCCGTCGGCTTCGACCGCGCGCATGAAGGCGTCGCTGATCCGCACGCTGATGTTCGCGTACCGCACGCGGCTGAGGTTCCGCTTGATCTTCGTGAACTCCAGCACATCCGGGTGGTTGTCCGCAATCGTGATCATCAAGGCGCCGCGGCGCCCGCTCTGCCCGATCGTCCCTGTGGTCAGGGACATCAACTCCATAAACGAGATCGACCCGGTGCTGGTCCGCGCCGCGTTGTTCACCGGCGCGCCCGCCGGCCGCAGGACGCTGATGTCGCCGCCGACCCCGCCGCCGAGCGAGTAGGTGCGGGCGGCCTCCTTCATCCACTGGAAGATCGACTCGATGGAATCGTCCTTGAATGGAATCACGTAGCAGTTATGGGCGACGGCGAATTCCGCGACGAAGGAATGATCGTCTTCCACGCTGAGGTCGTAGACCGTCTCAGCTGCTGACGCATGCGCGTCTTGCGGAACCGCCGTCTGGGTCCATCCGCATTCCTTCACTTTCACGAAGAGTTCGCCTTCTACGACCTTGTAGAAGTAGTTGCTTGCGGCCTCTTCAAGCGCTGATTCGTATTCCCACTTTCCCTCCACCCAGGCCTGAATAGCTTCGACGTAGCGCTGGGTCCCGATGTGGATCCACATGCCGCGATGCCGCGTGTAGCGCAGGATGCCCTCCCAACGAATGGACGCCACAACACCGAGCCGCAGAAGGATAGCATAGACCTGTCGGATCAACTCGGGGTTGGCCAGGAAGAGTTTTGCGAAGTCGTCGCGCAAGACGCCGTCGCCCAGGAACAGCGCAGAAATGAAGGCCTTCTGTACTGTCTTTTGCGCCGTGAGGAACCACGCCGGAAGGCGCTTGTCGTGGGCGTGTGTCGCTCCACCAAAGAAGGCTCTCACGAACTCTACCATCAGCTTGCTATGCACGTAGACGCGGAGCCAGTGACCTTCCTGGCCCTCGCGGCGCTGAATCGCAGCCTCCACACCGAACAATTGCTGAGTCAGATTGCAGATGGCTTCAGCGTACGCCTCCTCGTTCTTATTGAACGTGAAGTACACGCTGTTGTCGGTGACGCCGCCCTCGGCCATGAAATACCCAAGCCACAGACCGAACCGCTCGTCGACCGGGACCGTGCGGGCGATCCGCTTGCTCTCCGCGGATCGCCTGGCGCCCTGCCCGCCTATGAAGGCTGTTACCGTGTAGAGTTTTCCGACTTCATCTTCAACGGCGGCTGCGCTGACGTACTCGGACAGATCAAGCTCACTTACCGGCAGGGTCTCGTCGATTCGCCCGACCTTGACATAGTGAGACGGAGTGAGATGCTGCGCTTCCACCCAGTCCGCACGCGAGCCGTCGAAAGCCATGAAGCGATGTTCTTTCGTCGTCGTGATCTGTCGATCGCCAAGGTACCAAAGCCTCATCGTTCGAAGCGGCTCTACGGTCTCGCGATGCATGGTGTGGGTGACATTACGGAAGCGGTTCCGGTGGGTCAACACCTCATCGCCCACGCGGACTTCTTCGATGGTCTTGAACCCCGCGCGGGTCAGCACTCGAGTCCCAGGGGGGAAGCAGTTCAGATTCGTGACCCGCTTGGGGTTGCCGACCGCGTGCATGATGCGGCCGCCGGGGATGAAGCGGAAGCCCTCGAGCAGCCAGTAGAACTCCCGGGCGTAGCGCTCGCGCGCTTCCGGCGTCGGCTCGACGCCGGCGACGCCCCGTGCGATCCGCTCCCACATCTCGACCGGGGTCCGCTCCAGCAACCCCCCATCGCGGTCCCGAAGCGCGTACTTGTCGACGAAGACGCGGGCGCGGAGTTCGTCTCCCCCGAAGAACTCCAGGGTTTCCTGGGGCAAAGGAGCGGGCCCTGCGGCGGCGTCCTTGGCTGCGGAGGTTGGCTCGGATGTCATGGCCATTTGCATCCTCCAGGCGAAACTGATGTATGCAAACGTGGGCGGTGGACCTGCAGAATGCGATCGATCCGGGACGTCTCCCGGCGCCGCCTCAAGGCGCCGGGATCAGCGTGATCTGCGATGCCAGTTCGGCCTCGAGCTGCTTGCGGGCTTTGAGCCGCTCGATCTCCTCCATCAGCCGATCCACATCTTCGACCCGGCGATACACAGAGGCAAACCTGACGTAGGCGACATCGTCCATCCGGCGAAGCCGTTCGATGACCTGATCGCCGATCTCGCGGCTGGCCACACTCGGTACGCCGCGCTTTCCGAGGTCCATCTCGATCTCTTCGGCCGCCGCCTCGAGGACCGCCCGGGACACCGGCCGGCCCTCGCAGGCCCGCACCAGGCCGATCAAGATCTTCGTCCGGTCGAACGCCTCGCGGCGGCCGTCCCGCTTGATCACCAGGAGGGCGGCCCGCTCCGCGCGCTCAAAGGTCGTAAAGCGCCGGCGGCATCCGGGGCACTCCCTGCGCCGCCGGATACCGTCCCCGTCCTCGATGGCTCGAGAATCCAGGACCTTACTATCTTTTTTCTGGCAGTACGGACACCGCACGAATGTTCGCCTCTTCTCCCACATATGGGGTAACTCGTATGCTAGCACACAAGGGCTAGTGGCTCAATTGGGGAAAGCACCCGCCATGGCCGATGGCACCTTGCCTGCGGCAAGTTCCTGGGTCTTGATCCGTCAACCGGCGATTCTATCGACCGCAGAGGGCCATGTGCCGGCGGGGAGGGAGTCCCGCGGGGGGATTAGGTTCTGAAGATCACGGCCTCCCGGCTGAAGAGGGCGATGGCGATCTTGAGGACCACCGCGGCGTATAGAGCGCAGGACACGGACGTGAGCAGCAGGTGCCCCCAATTGACGGTCCCCAGCAGCAACTCGCGAAAGGCGAAGAAGGTGTTCAGCACCGGCAGGAGATACACCCACCCCCTCCCCGCGAGCTCGCTGATGAACTGCACCGCCATGGCCGGCAGCACGATCATGAAGTACAGCGGCGTGACGTACTGCTGCGCTTCGCGCGGCGATCGGGCATAGATGCTCACGGCCAATTGCACCCCGCTCACCAGCGCCGCAAACAGGAGCGCCACCCCGAGCAGCACCGCGGCGGTGCCCAGGGGGAGGCTGATGTCCAATGTCCCGGCCGAGGTCAGGAGGTAGGGATAGCCCCATCGGAGGCTCAGCATCAGCGAGAGGACGACGATGATCACCGCGCCCATCGATGCGGTCAGCACCGCGAGAAACTTCCCCAGGACGATCGCCTCCCGGCGGGGCGGCGCGACCAGCAGGGATTCCAGGGTGCCCCGCTCCTTCTCGCCGGCGGCCAGATCGACCGCCACCGCCATCCCGCCCACCACCGCCAGCATCGCGATGAAGAACGGGAGGATGCCGGCGAGGAGCAGCCCGGAGAGCTGGCGCTGGGTCGCCACGCTGCGCTCGTCCACCAGGACCGGCAGCAGATCGGCGGGGTTCAGGTGGCGGACCTGCAGCCGGCGGGCCACGATCTCGCGGCTGTACTTCGCGATCAGCTCGACGACCTTGCCCCGGGCGGCCGTGCTTTCGGAGTCGCTGGCGTCGTACTGAATGCCCACGCGGACCTGTCCGTCCCGCGCGATGACCGCCTCCATCCCGGAGGGGAGCCGGACGACGGCCAGGACCCGCCGCTCGCGCAGCGCCCTCAGGGGATCGGCGGCGCGGACCGGGAGAATCAGGCGGGTCGCGCGGGCGAGCCTGAGCAGCCCGTCGTCCTGCCCGACGATCGCGACCGCGGGGGTCGCGGTCTGGAAACCGCGCTGCTGCCGCTGCTCCAGGTAGGGGATCCCCAGCGTGGCCAGCGGCACGACCACCGCCGGAAGCAGGATCATCACCAGCAGCGTCCGCCGATCCCGAAGCGCCTCCAGCATCTCTTTCGCGTACACCGCGCGCACGAACGGAGCCGTCGCCTCGAGGAGCCCCGGCGCGGGCCCGCGGCGAGGGATGCCCCCAACGGGCCGGCGGCGGATGCGCGCCCGGCGTTCCTCGCGCCACCAGATCACCGCACGGCCGATCACCGCACCGTGTCCTCCACGACCTGCACGAAGGTCTCCTCGAGCCCGAGGCCCGTGTGGGCCTTGAGCTCCGCGAGCCGCCCCTGCGCCAGCACCCGGCCGCCGGCGATGATGGCGACGCGGTCGCAGAGGCGCTCCGCCTCCTCCATGAGGTGCGTCGACAGGATCACGCACCGCCCATCCCGCTTGAACCGCTGCACGAACTCGCGGACCGACCGCGCGGAGATGACGTCCAGGCCGGAGGTCGGCTCATCGAGGAAGACGACGGGCGGATCGTGGATGAGGGCGCGGGCGATGTTCACCTTCTGCTTCATGCCGCGGCTCAGCGTGTCGGCGATCCGGTCGATGTGGGGGGCCATCTCCAGGGTCTCGAGAATGGCTTCCACCCGCCCCTCCAGCACCTCCGCCTGCACCCCGCACAGGCGTCCCGCGTACCGCACGGCCTCGCGGGCGGTGAGGCGCCCGTAGATCCCGGCATGCTCGGGGAGCACGCCGATCACGCGCCGGACCGCCTCGGGCTCGCGGGTGACATCGTACCCCGCGATGCGCGCGCCCCCCGAGGTGGGGCGAAGAATCGTGGTGAGCATGCGGAGCGTCGTGGTCTTGCCGGCCCCGTTCGGCCCGAGCAGGCCGAACACCTCGCCGGCGTAACACCGGAACGACACGCCGCGAACGGCGTGGAAGGTGCGAAAGCGCTTGTGGAGATCGACGGCCTCGACGAGGACGGCCGGGCCGCCGGCCGCCTCCCGAGCGGTCACTGACACGTGACGTCCAGCGGGACGGCGCTCAGCGCGAAGATGACGACGAGCGCGGCCGCCATCGCGATGTGCCCCGCCGTCGGCGGCGAGATGTCGTCGAGCGGGCCCGGATGCCCCCGCCGCAGCAGGAGCAGGATCAGCACCGCCATCGGCCAGTAGCGAAAGTACCACGCGACCCCGGCCGCCGCGATGGAGAGGACCAGGTGGACCCGGGATCCGAACAACGCCCGCATCACATGCCCCCCGTCCAGCATGCTCGCCGGGAGCAGGTTGATCGCGGTCACGAGGAGCCCGAACCACCCCGCGAACAGGACCGGATGAAAGATCACCCCGCTGGACGGGTCGGGATGCAGGAGCCAGTTGACGAGGAAATCGACGAGGCGCGGGCTCGAGAACGAGCAGACGGGGCTGACGAGCGCGGACCGCGCGACGACGGAGGAGTGCGCGGCGCCGTAGATGAGGAACGGAATCGCCGCGATGAACCCGGCGATCGGCCCGGAGGCGCCGAGCTCGATCAGGGCGTCCCGGTTCGGCGCCGGCGACCGCGTGAGGATGACCGCGCCCAGCGTCCCGGAGCCGAGCCCCGGGATCGGCACCATCGGGATGAAAAACGGCAGGCTCGCGTCGATGCCCCGCCGGATCGAGACGACCTTGTGTCCCATCTCGTGGCAGACCAGAATGGCCATCAGCGAGAGGGAAAACGCCAGGCCCGACCCGATGAGATGCGCGACGCTCCCGCCCCCCGATGTGTTGATGGCCCCGGCGATGAGCGTCGTCACCAGGGTCGCGAGAAACAACCCCAGGGGGAGCGCCCACTCCGTTCGGCCGGCGGGGGGCCTGGCCACGAGCAGGATCACCGTCTTGCCCTCCCGCTCGCGGAGCAACGGGAGGACCTCCAGCGGCTCGAGGTCCCGGCGGAGGCGCAGGAACCGCTCCTTCACGTCCGGGCCGGGCTGGATGGTAAAGGCCGGGCGGCCGTCCAGGAATCCGACCTCCTGGATCGGAAACGCCGCCGCGACGGCCGCCTGGATCGCGTCGAAGCGCGTTTCCGGATCGCCCACCATGGTTCCTAGCCTACCATCCGCGCCCGGGAATGGAAAAGGGGCGCACGGGTCCTGCGGTCTCTCCCGCGCGCCCCGAGCGGATCCCTCGGGACCCGGCCTCTGGCAGCCCTGCCGGGCGGCCGAGCGAAAGGGGGTCCGGGGCGGACTACCGCTTTCGCAGGAAGGCCGGGATGTCCAGGTCGTCCCGTTCCGGCCGGTGCCCGGCGGCGGCGTCTCCTCCCCCGACCCGCGCGACGTCGTCGGAGGCGGTTTCGTCCTCCGTCCGCTGCCCTTCGAAGCCGGTGGCGATCACCGTGATATGCACTTCCCCATCGAGCGCGTCGTCGATCACCGCGCCGAAGATGATGTTGGCGTCGGGGTCGGCCGCCTTCTGCACCACCGCGGCGGCTTCGCTCACCTCCATCAACGCGAGATCGGTCCCGCCGGTGATGTTGATCAGCACGCCGCGGGCGCCCTCCATAGAGGTCTCCAGCAGCGGGCTCGCGATCGCCGCCTGCGCGGCCTGGATCGCGCGTCCCTCGCCGCTGCCGACGCCGATGCCGATGAGCGCCGATCCCGCTTCCGCCATCACGGCGCGGACGTCCGCGAAATCGAGGTTGATGAGCCCGGGCACGGTGATCAGGTCGGCGATCCCCTGCACGCCCTGGCGGAGAACGTCGTCCGCGACGCGGAACGCCTCGACGACCGTGGCGGTCTTGTCCACAACTTGAAGAAGCCGGTCGTTGGGGATCGTGATGACCGTGTTCACGCGCTGGCGGAGGTTCCGGATCCCCTCCGCCGCGGAGTTCTGCCGCCGGCGGCCTTCGAAGCTGAACGGTTTCGTGACCACCCCGATCGTCAGCGCGCCCAGTTCCCGCGCCACGTGCGCGACGATCGGCGCGCCGCCGGTGCCGGTGCCCCCGCCCATCCCCGAGGTCACGAAGATCATGTCCGCGCCTTCCAGCGCCTCGGTCAGATCCTCCCGGCTCTCTTCCGCGGCCTGCCGGCCGATCTCCGGGTCGCCGCCCGCCCCCAATCCGCGGGTCAGCTTCCCGCCGATGTGGATCTTTTTGTCGGCATTGCTGAGCGCCAGCGCCTGCGCATCCGTGTTGACGGCGATGAACTCGACGCCCCGGAGGCCCGCGCTGATCATCCGGTTGACCGCGTTACTGCCGCCCCCGCCCACCCCCACCACTTTGATCGCTGCGTACCGCCGGAGATCTCGCTCCGCGCTCGACATCCTCACCCCTCCCGCCGGATCTGGAGGAGCCCCCCGCCTCTCCCCCGCCTGTGCCCGCGCATTCGGAGATTCCGAACCCCAGGACAACAATCGCTGGATTGGATGCGGTGATCGCGCCGACGTGGCCATGCTCCCTTCGCTCCTCCCGGATCTGCGACGTCCGTTGAGCCGCCGCGGCCCCCCGTTATGCGCCCAGGGTGAACTCCCGCAGCCACTGCCGCACCCGGCCGTAGACGGTGCCGTTCCCATTGAGGCCGCGCCCCACCCTCCGCTGCCGGACGGCATGGAGCACCAACCCGACGCCGGTCGCGAAGGCCGGACTGCTCACCGTGTCCGCCATGCTGCCCGGGACCTCGGGCACGCCGACCCGAACCGCCGTCCCCAGCCGCTCGGAGACGAGGTCGGGGAGGCCGCGCAGCAGGGCGGTGCCCCCGGTGACCACGAGCCCGGCGGGGATCCGGTACCCCCAGCCCGACCGGCCGCACTGCGCCTTGACCAGGCCGGCGATCTCCGAGATCCGCGGCTCGATGATCTCGCTGAGGGCGCGCTTGGGCGCGACCCGCAACTCGTGGCTCCCCACGTGCACGACCTCGATCAGTTCGTCCTCGCCGACCTGCCGGGGGAGCGCGCACCCGTGGCGAATCTTCAGCCGCTCCGCATCGCCGAACGAGGTCCGAAGCCCCATGGCGATGTCGTTGGTCACGTGATTGCCTCCGTAGGGCAGCACCGCGGTGTAGCAGAGTCCGCCGCCCGCGAAGATGCCCAGGCTGATGGTCCCGCCGCCGATGTCGACGAGCGCCACCCCGAGCTCGCGCTCCGCCGGCGACAGGACGGCCTCGCCCGAGGCCAGCGCCTCCAGGACCAGGGCCTCGCATTCGAGCCCGGCGCGCAGCACGCACTTCAACAGGTTCGCCAGCAGCGTGCTCGCGCCCGTGACGATGTGCGCCTCGACTTCCAGGCGCGTCCCGTACATCCCGGCCGGACTCTTTACGCCGTCCTGGCCGTCGACGATGAAGTCCCGAGGGAGCAGGTGGACGATCTCGCGGTCGCTCGCCGGGACGGCCGCCATGCGGGCGGCCTCGACCGCCCGGGCGACGTCCTGCTCGCCGATCTCGTGATCGGCCCGGGACACCGCGACGACGCCGCGGCTGTTCTGCGACGCCAGGTGCCCCCCGGACACGCCCACGACCGCCGCGGAGAGCCGGAGGCCCGCCATCCGCTCGGCCTTGTCCACGGCCTCCTCGATCGCGCGGGTGGTGGCGTCGAGGTCGACGACCACGCCTTTCCGCACACCAACAGACGGAGAGGTCCCCATCCCTGTGATGTGGACCTCTCCGTCTTCGCTCTGTTCCGCGACGATGACACAGACCTTGGTGGTGCCGATATCCAAGCCCACCAAGGCGCCTCGCTTGGCCAACCAGGTGCACCTCCGGGTTCGACTATTGGCGTCATGGACGGTGCATCCCGAAATTCATTCCACGCGAACGGGAGTTCTCCTGCCTGCCGCCCGCGCCGGCGGCCCGGCCGGACGATCGCGCCGGCCGGATGATGATGCTTCCGGAGAACCGCAGGTCAACGGATTCGATGCGCAGGCTTCGCTCGTCGAGCACGTCGAGCACCTGCGGGAGGAGGCTCAGGCGATCCGCGATGCCCGCGGCGCCCCCGAGCCGCACCGCCGTCCCGTCGCGCAGCTCGAGGCTCGCCTCCCCGGCGCCGTCGACGTGCACGCCGGCCGCACGCCGGCGGAGGACGTCGGGCAGCGCCCCCGCGATCCACGCGCCCAGGCGCACATCCGGAGCGGCCACCCGGAGCCCGACCACGACGGTCGCGGGGTCGAGACGGTCGGCGACGAGCGCGGGGAGCGCCCCGGGATCGGGCGCCTGCGCGATCGCCACCGCATCCTCGCCGACGAGCACGTAGGCGCCCCCGGCGCGCAGCGCGGCCACCGCGGGGCGTTCCCGGATCGCGACCGTGAGGCGCGTGGGAAACTCCAGCGCCACCGCGACGCCCTCGATGCGCGGATCCTCGAGGAGGCGCCGGCGGATCGACCGGGTGTTCACGCGGAAGACGTTCATGCCGGGAGCGATCCCGGCGCGGCGCAGGATCTGGGCCTCCGGCACCGCGGCGTTGCCGGTCACACTCACGGACCGCAGGCTCAACACGGCGGAGCCCGGGAATGCGGCCGCCGCGCAGCAGGCGGCAATGGCGGCGCAGAACCGGAGCAGCCGCCTGGTGGAGAGGCCCCGGGGAGCTTCCGGAGGCCCGGCGGCGGGGACCGGCACGACCACGGACATCAGCCGGCCGTCATGACGTGCTCACGGGCTCCCGC
>Ga0209577_10001780_pt1 | contig 21191 bp, 14 predicted proteins | sample GraSoiAngelo_109_FD_185874 | JGI IMG/M metagenome (GOLD analysis project Ga0209577, IMG submission 185874) | Grasslands soil microbial communities from the Angelo Coastal Reserve, California, USA - 14_0903_12_20cm (SPAdes) (version 2) | ecosystem: Environmental > Terrestrial > Soil > Grasslands...
GGCTCTGGTTCCCCCATGGGCGGACCTCAGCCGGAGCGTCACACCATCTGGTTGAGCGTATGACGTCCAAGATGTCTCCGAGTAGCACGACGTCAATGCGGTCGACAGGAACGTACTTTTTGTCGCTACGCCACGAAGCGTCGTAGGCAAGCTCGCATAGACTCTCTCGAAAAGCCCTGAACGCCCCAGCTCGTATAGTTTCGCCAGAAGTGCCATCGGTTAAATGTAGATCGCTGATGATGATTAACATCCCTCACTCCAAGTGCCTGGCCCTGAGATTCTATAAGAACAGATTTGGCGAGATCGGATGGCAGTGAACCTTTGGTCTGTGATTTACCTCCGCACGGTTGCATCGCGATGTTCACACAGAGAGCAGATCGGTCCATATGCACCGACGGCCCCGATGATTGAAATTAGGCCTGTCGCGAACTGCGTAGAGCGGTGTATTATGCAGCCCAACGGATCGACCACGTTTTCCCTGGTTTCGAGGTCTGAACACTGTAGCGGCACTACGAGACGTGCATTACGTCGATAACGAAACTTGCGGAAATTCGTCACCACAAATCCGTTACCTGCCTCCTCTGATGCCTGGTTAAGCTGCCAATATGTCCCCTGAGGAGGGGCAATCAAGCAAGGTGCTTCACGGTCAGCGCCACCAGGATGTCGGGTTTAGGGAGCCTATTCTGGCATTCGTCTAACTGAGTGCGGACCAATTCCCCCTCTTCACAGGTTTTTCGGGTTTCGTAACGAAATCCAGGTTCGTAAGCGCCGTTCCTCTGACGTGCTAGCCTAGCTGTCTGAAAGCACTGCCATGCCGGTTCAGCACTTTGTGGATGCGGGCAATCGCTTGGTCATTACCAAGTGCTCGGGAGCGGTGTCGCGCGCAGAAGTTGTAACAAGCATGGAAGAGCTAAGCTCACAGCCGGACTTTAGGTGTGATTTTCGCCAGTTGGTCGACCTGTCAAGAGTATCGAAATTAAACGTGGGATTCAATGACATCGAAGCAATCCATCGCTTGTGTGATCCGTTTTCGAATGAGGGTAAGCGCGCGGTTATTGCGCCTGGCCACGGCGCAATATTTGGGTTGGCCCGCATGTATCAATTGCTTGTCGACCACGAGAATTTCCAAGTATTCCAGACCATCCACGAGGCGATTGTGTGGTTGGGGCTGGAGTTTGCAATCGTGAATGTTTCAATACGGAAGGCGGACTTTACACCCAACCAGCAGTTGCCCCGCAAGAGGGCGAGAGGCGCATCGGAAAAGTGAAATCCACCTAATTCGACAAACAAGCCACAGTGGGAGGTCGCAATTCGGTCGGTGGTGTTCCGCTTGTTGTAATACCTGAGTCCTTTGGCGATTGCAGGAAGAATTTAAACGTCAACCGAGCGCTCCCTCCCACGTTCGAATGCCGGCTCAGCAGCAGTTTATGCCGCATATGCCGGGGTCCGCACTCGCCCAAGAATTAACAGACATATGCAGAGGCCTTTTGTTGAGACTGGGAACCTGTTCCCGACTTACTGAAGCGACGCATTTCAGAGATAACCGTACTGATTTCATTTTCGAGCGCGACTAGAGGTATACCGGCTTTCTCGAGTGTACGATTTCTGCCAATCTCCTCGAGATCGCGGGCCCACTGCGAAGCCGAATCGAGTTCAAAACATCCCAGCTCGCCTTTCATATTATGGGCAATCCTCTCGACGATCTCACAATTCCCCTCTCTGATCGCTTGTTTGAGGCTTGCCAGCTGCTTCGGACTTTCCTCTATGAAAAGCTCGATGATCTCATTCAGCAGGTCATTGTCCCCCCCTAATCTGATTCGGGCTTTCTCGGGATCGAACGCAATGAAGGACGAGAGCGCGTTGTCTCTCCTCCTCGATTTGGCGCCGATCGTAGCAATCGCAGCCTCCAGTTGTTGACCGTTCGTCGGTTTCGAGAGGTAGGCGTCCATACCCGCCGCAAGGCACTGCTGTTCATACTCCTTCGTGGCATGCGCAGTCATCGCAATGATCGGAATGCGCGATCCCGAACTCAACTCCCCTTCGCGGATCTTGCGAGTCGTAGTCAGTCCGTCCATAACCGGCATTTGAACGTCCATCAATACCAGATCGAAAGCTTCTTCAGACCATAGAGACAGTGCTTCTTGGCCATTCACAGCGATTTTTGTGGAATGTCCCATCCTCCTCAACATTCCAACCACCATCTTCTGATTTACGGGATTGTCTTCGGCCAGCAGAACTCTGAGCGATTTAGCGGATTTCTGCGGACGAGGAGGTTTATCTGAAGCATGGATGGCCTCCAGAGAAGTTTGGCCGAGCGCAGTGAGCAGAGATCGGAGCAAATCCGATTTCTTCACCGGCTTCCGTAAATATGCAGCCATGCCAGGTGCTTCAGATGCCATCATCTCAGAACTCAGCAGCATGACCACTGCCGCCTGGCAAGAATCTGTGCGGATTCTTCGTGATAGTTCGAAAGCGTCGCAGTCCGGCATCCGCCCATCAACAACCACGATCCGGAATTCCTGGCCGGCATCGCGAGCCTTCTCAAGGGAGATCATGGCGGCGCGCCCGCTACCTACAGCTGACAGCCGCATGCCCCACCTTTTGCACAATGCTGCAATGACACGGTGGCTTGGGCCTCTGTGGTCGACAATCAGTATTGGAACATCCATTAACGCGGGAACACGATCAAGTGCCGATGAGAGCGGCACCTGTTGTGCTGTCATCCTTACTGTGAAATGGAAGGTGCTGCCTCTGCCGACTGCACTCTCCAGCCAGATTCGTCCTCCCATTAAGGCAACCAGCTGTGACGAGATCGCGAGGCCCAGCCCAGTGCCACCATACGTCCGCGTGGTGCTACCATCCGCCTGGGCAAATGCTTCGAAGATAGTGTACTGCTTTTCAGAGGGTATCCCGATTCCGCTGTCCTCAACGGTGAAGCGCAACTCGACCTCACGGTTCGTGAGCGCTTCGGACTGCACAGAAACAAAGACTTCCCCTCGTTGCGTGAATTTGACAGCATTGCCAATAAGATTAACGAGGATCTGGCGTAACCGGTCGGCGTCTCCAACGAGGTATTCGACCTCTCCTTCAACCTCGTATTCGAGTTCCAGTCCCTTTTGGTACGCTTGTAATGCAAGCAGTCGTGTTGCTTCGTCAACGACGTCACGTAGATTGAACTCAACGGTGTTCAATTCCAGCTTGCCCGACTCGATCTTCGAGAAATCTAGAATTGCATTGATTACACCTAGCAGGGATTCTCCGGAGGATTTCAGGAGTTCGAGATACTCTCGCTGTTCAGGTGCGAGGTCGGTATCCAATACAAGTTCAGTCATTCCGAGAATACCGTTGATCGGCGTGCGAATCTCGTGGCTCATGTTAGCCAAAAACTCGCTTTTTGCCTCACTAGCGGCCTCGGCGGAGAGTTTTGATAACAACAACTGACCGTTCACGGCTTGCAATTCCGCCCGTCGTTCAAACAACTCGTCGGCAATGCGGTGTCGCTCAGTGATTGCCGATCCCAGGATTAGCCCTGATGCGGAAACAACAAACATCAAAAGCCCTAGCTTTAGAACCAGAGCATGTGACGGGTTCGAAAAGCGCATGGCTAAAGCGATGCCAAAGTTCAGACCGACCAAGATCGTGACAACTCGACGAAGGCCCTGCCGGACGGCTACCCAGATCACAGGGATGAAGCTCAAATAGAACAGCTCTAACCCGCGAAAGACTCGTCCAAAGATTACCCAAAGCACCAGGCCCATCGAGAGTGCCTGGAGAACTCCCTCAGCGACAAGTCCAATCGACGTCGGGGTGCCTCTTCTCTCCGCTGTTACGGCCAGAGGAGAGAGTTGCCTCTGGAGCCAGGGCGCCACGTAAATTAGAAGAAACGGCGCTACTCCGAGCAGACCTGTTTCGTCCCCCAGAAACCATACGAATGCGGCTGGCCAATATTGCTTGACTGTAATGGAGCCATCAGCCGCGAGACACGCCACCCCAACCAAGGCCCCGACAAGCGCTGCGGCGGAGGTGACTAACAAGTACCAGCTGATATCTCTTCGATAGTGCAGACCTGTGTCGATTCGAAGTCGATCCCGCAGAAGATAGGCCGCAATTGCGTACACTCCGGCATAGGCCAAGGTGCCGACCGTCTCTCCCCATGAAGCGAGCGGCTGGTGATAGATCAAAAACCCAGCGAGAGCGCCTGCGAAACCCGCGACCGGCGCATACCAAGGGCTCACCGCGAGTAGCAGAGCCATCGCTAGACCAGTTGCGGGATACCACGCCACAGAGCCCAGCCCGGAAATCAGAATCACTTCAGGCCTGTTGAGCAGAACAAAAAGCGATATAACAACAAGTGACATAACGCCATGGCTTATAAGTTTTTGTGCGTTGACCTTCATGGCTCCCTTTCCTTGCCGTATGAGCACCGCCCTGCTGCCCTGTTAGCGGCCGGCCGCTCGATTAGCGTTTATCAAGTTCTTCCGGCACTTGTCACTGAGATGCCCCGGTTGGCGGGCACCAACTCATCTCGTGAAGTGAGGGAGTTCTGAGAGTTTTTGCAGGCGAAGGGCCAAATCGTAGAGGGCACGTAGCGGGGAGGTATGAGCTTTCACATCGTCTGGGATTAAGACTCGTTTCCAGAGCTTGGACGCGGCTTGCCGCAAGCTGGGACTATCCCAGTTGGCTACGGTTTGCTTCTAGGAACCTATAAAGACGCTCGGTGTCTTCCCATGAGAGGTCGAGGAATTCGATACCCATTCCAACGCCGGGGCAACTAGCACGTACGACTCCATTGGCCAACAACTTAGCCGGCCCGAGCCACAGCAGCACCTTCATTCGGGCTCCGACGGGCTGTGGGAAGAGTGTTTCAACGTAGCAGCCACCAATGCCGACATCAACCGTGCTGGTTTGCATGGCTAGTCCGTCCGCCTCGTCACTCAATTGCACGCCAACAGACAGTTTGTAGCGCTCGGTCTTGCGACGATCAGGGAGCCGAAGCATGTCATCTGGGTCCGCAAACGCGTTCTTCCAAGGGCACTTTCTCGGATCCACCAGGCGTATGCCTGCTTGGCACACCCCATCGCCACCAGAAACCACTACCCAAACAATCTGAGCTGCGGCAATTGCACCCTTGTATTGCAGGGTGACTCGGCTGCCCGGGGCAAGCGTCTGATAGATCCCATCGAGTCTCGCTCCCTGTTGACTTAAGTCGTGAGCGGTGACCGACTGCTCGCATTTCGTGCCGTACACATCCGTGCCCGAAAGCATTACGGAAATCGAAAGCCCTTTCGTATATTCACCGAGGTTCATTGCGAGAATCCCAAGCCGATCGTGTTAACAAATAGCGACGAGTTTCTGGCTCCGTGCACATCGCACTTCCCAGTGCAAAGCTAGTTCCAAAGCTCAAAATGATGCTGTTTGCCTGACCAATCAATGTCTTGGACAGCCCCAGAGCGACGTGGTACTGGGTCGGAAGCCACAAACCTTACAAACTCTGGAAGGTTTCCAGACTCAAGACCGAGGCACCATATCCGGAAAATAGCCAGACCCAGACAAGTTTAGGTGCCTGCTCTGTGTGCCTGATAGGAAGACTTGATTCGCTGTGCTGCGGGTGCGCAGAGAAGTTTTGTGAAGGATTTCCCGATTCAAACGGCCACATTCAGCAACCTGGATTTACAGCATCCTATTAGTGTGTTTCCTGATCGAAGGTGGATTGTGAATGCGACGTTGCTCCCGGACGAAGAATTCCATATTCTTTGATTTTTTGATACAGGGAACTTCGTGGAATTCCGAGCCTCTTCGCAGCTGCCTCTACACGCCAGCTTTCGCGTAACAACACTTCCTCTATGTACTCTCGTTCCACTTGGTCCAGCGTTCGCCCAAAGCCCGTCTGTCGCTGCTCGATCTCGGGAGTGGTATCGAAATTCAGATCCCTCTCGGTCAATGCTCGGTTGCCACTCAGCAGAATAGCACGCTCGAGAACATTGCGTAGCTCCCGGATGTTTCCCGGCCACGGATATGACTGAAGGGAGGTGATCGCTCGCGGGGACAGCTCAGTCTCGCTTGCGCCCAAATCGACGGCAAGGCGTTCGAGAAAGTAATTCGCGAGGAAAGGAATATCATCCACGCGCTCCCGCAACGGCGGCATGGTTAGCGGAATTGTGCTGATACGGAAATAAAGGTCGCTCCTGAATGATTTTCCCCGCATCAGCCCTGCCATATCATGATGTGTAGCTGCTATCAGCCGAATGTCCACCCGGCGATCGCGCACGTCACCCAACCGACGGAACTGCTTGTCTTCGAGAACCTTCAGCAACTTCGGCTGAACCTGTACGTCTACGTCCCCGATCTCGTCTAGAAAGACCGTACCTTTATGAGCAATCTCCAAAAGACCGACTTTGGCCTGCACTGCACCTGTGAAGGCCCCTTTTTCATGACCAAACAATTCCGTCTCCAACAGATCGCGTGTGAAACCACCACAATTCAGATCTACAAACGCCTCGGCAGAACGAGCGCTATGCTCGTGCAGCCAATGGGCTAATACTCCCTTTCCAGTCCCGGTCTCTCCAAGAATGAGCACCGAACTGTCCGTCGAAGCTACCCGGTGAGCAAGCCCCGACATGCGTTGTATCGCCGGACTCTTCCCAAGGAAAGGGTTCATCTGATCGCGCCCGCGACGTGCCTTTTCTGCAATCTGCCTTTGCCGATTACGCTGATTCTCTACAATGCGTTGGATCAAGACGGCCAGAGTCGGGAGGTCTGCTGGTTTCGTGAGAAACTGCTCTGCTCCCTGCTTGACCGCCTGGACAGCCAAATCGATCGAGCCAAACCCGGTCAGGACGATGAAAGGAAGGGAAGCATCTGCCGATCTCAACCGAGACATCAAATCGAGGGCATTCCCGTCAGGGAGGTTGTAATCGAGCACTGCGACGTCTGGACGAAGGCTTCGCACACATCTCTCCGCTTCCTGACAGTCGGCCGCCGTAACCGTTTCGAACCCTTTCTTTTCGAGAAAGCTCGCAATCGCTTGACGAATCGTCTCCTCATCTTCGACTATTAGCACTCGTTCCTTAGCCATTTTTGACCTCTTCCAGTGTCCCTGCATATGAAGGCAAGCTCGCAAACGTCAGGAAGACTGAATCTCAAACTTTACTATGTACGCTGAGGACTTGCGACTGACGAGAACTACTCAATGATCCGACTTCGACATCTCGCGAGATCCTGAGATTGAGTCGCCTGGACCACAATGATCTACCGCCGTTCAATGGTCTAGGATGCATACGTTTTGCTCTCGACACGATTGCGGCCAGCTTCTTTGGCGCGATACATTGCGAGGTCGGCAATATGCAGTAGTCGAGTCAACTGAAGATCCTGGCTGCCTGGCGCCTCGGTAGCACCAACGCTGATGGTTACCTTTACCTCGTGCGATTGGAACTTCACCGGAGCTTCTTCTACAACAGCGCAAAGGCGCCGCCCACGCCCCTTGACCTCGTCGAGAGATGTATTCGACAAAATCACCAGAAATTCCTCCCCACCATAGCGGCCAACTAAGTCATAGGTGCGCACAGAATGCACAAGGCGATGAGCCACTTCCTTGAGCACGGCATCACCGGCAGCGTGCCCATAGGTATCGTTGACCGCCTTAAAATGATCCAGATCTATCATTATCAGACCTAGCGACTCCCCGGTGCGATGTGCGCGTGCCAATTCGTTAGCCAACAGCTCCATGATTCCTTTCCGATTCCAGACACCCGTCAACACATCATGAGTCGCATGGAACCGTAATTCCTCCCTTGCTCGTATCAGCTCCTTTTGTAACCCCAAGATCCTGCCACCGGCTCGTAGTCGAGCGTGAAGCTCGTCGGCATGGAAGGGCTTTGTCAAGTAGTCGTCGGCGCCTGCCTCCAAGCCTGCTATAAGGTCCTGCTTCGCATCGCGGGCAGTCAGCAAGAGGATGTAAGGATAAACTGGCTTGCTCATGAGGCGGACGCGGCGACACAGTTCGACTCCGTCGATTCCAGGCATCATCCAGTCCAGAAGCAGCAACTCGGGCGAGTCGTCTGCCTGCACCACTTCAAGTGCCTGAAAGCCGTTATCGACCGCAATGACTTCATATCCCCATTGTCGAAGACGGAGTTCGAGGACCCGCCTAGAGACAGGGTCGTCTTCCGCTACCAGGACACGTTTCCGCTCGGGAACGGAACTACTTAGTCCAGCGCTACGAATCTCTCCGATAGTTTCAACAGAACCCATAGTAACCGCTCGTAATCGCCCTACTCAACGATCTCCCTCAAACCAGAACCGCCGGCTGCTTGACCATAATCTTTTGTTTCAACCAATCGTGAAGAATATTCAAGTCGACCGGTGGTACACGAACAAACTCACAACCCGTCCTCCCGAAATCCCTCGTCCAAAGAACACGAGCTTCGATATGGATCGTTCTACTGGCTCCGGGGAGTAGCAGACGAAAAGTCAGGACCTGTCCGATTTGCAGCTCTTGCCGAACTCGCACCCCGACGCCACCGTAGCCCACATCCATGACGGTCATCGGAACGACACGGTTGTAGTCGTCCTTGGCCGTCACCGGCGCCATCAGCGCACATCTGGCATGATGGCGATAATCCAATAGCATCCGGGAATAGGCTTCCTTCAACGACTTTAACGCGGAGTCCGGTGTGAGCGGTTTTTCAAGTTTGATGTGAATACCAGGAACGCCGCGGTTTGAGCTTGAGATTCCAACAATGGTCGGTTTCTGCTTCGGCCCCGATTTCCAGATTTCACGCAGGAGCTCTAGGGAGGATTCATCGACGAGGTCAATCACAAGGAGATCCATACCCCCGTCAGCGATTGCCCGTTTCGCCTGAGAGGCTTGAAAGCAGATTCGAGTAGAAATCGAAAAATCAATAAGCGTGCGATTAATGATACGCAGCACCTCAGCATCGGTGGACATCAGCACGCACTCGAACGCCATCTCCGGCGTCATTATCTGTTCCCTCCTTTAGACGAACCTCTCTTGAAAAGCCTTGTATCTTCGAGATCTATGGATCGACATATTTAACCGACTTCCGCTCTAAAAACCTTGCGCCTGGCTCCAGATGACTTCTCTGAATGCCTTTGTGGACAAAACCTAAATATGTGCGAGGCGATCAGCATCCTTCTTGGGGTCCTTTGACAGCATTCTTTGGACAGTTTGGATGATCGACTTCCCATCATCTTTATCGAAATTCAAGCTTGATTTTTCAAAGTAAGCGTCCGCTCCATCTGCCTTGAGCTTTCTTTCATTGGCTTGACTAAGACCACTCAATACGATGATCGGAGTTTTCTGTGTGCATGGGTTCTTACGAAGTGCGCGAAGTACTTCTGGGCCACTCAGCTTCGGCAGCAGCATATCCAAAAGGATAAGATCGGGGCTGGTCGCAAATGCGATCCGCAGGGCCTCTTCCCCATCCGCCGCTGTTACAACCCGATAGCCTGCCTTGAGAAGAACCCTTTCCGTGGCTTTTCTCAAGAACCTGCTATCCTCAATCAGAAGGATCGACTCCACGTTTTTCAATCTCCCGGGACGTCTGTGCACGTCAGGTTCCAATCTGACGTCTAACAACTCATTGCCTAGCAAGGGGTTGAGGCTGTTGTCGGTTGCGAACGGATTCTGGATTTTGGACAGAATCCCTTAGGTGGATGGAGCCGGAGGGAGCGGCTAAAGCGGGCAGACAAGAGGTGAATCGAAGTGCATCGTTTATGGATCCATTGACACGATTTCTGTAGAAAGCTCTCAGTTGCCGGAATGGGTAATCGGGAGAACCGCCCGAAGGAGAGTGCCCCTGGTACTGGAGTGCACTTCCAATTCACCGCCAAAGTGTTGAAGGCGCTCCCGAATCCCTGGTATTCCAATTCCGACGACCTTAGCATCCTTCAACTTTCTCCGGTTTGCTGCGGCTTTCATTCCCCGACCAAAATCTCTGATCTCGAACGCAAGTCGGTTGTTGTTGAACCGCATTCGCACTATTGCGCGTTTACTGCCCGAATGTCGATACACGTTCGTCAAGGCCTCTTGGACCACTCGAAACAGAGTAGTCTCTACATCCTTGTCGAAACGCCTGTGGCGCGCTGGCAGCTGAATGTCTACCTTGATACCGCTCCGCTCGCTAAACCCGTGAACATAGGTGCGGATGGCGTCGGGAAGTCCGAACTCGCGCAACAGCGGCGGATGCAGAAGTCGAGACAGCGTGCGTACATCCCGTGCGGCTTCCCGGGCTGAGGCCAGCCCTTCTTTGAGAGCTTTTCGGGATTTCTGATCAAGCCGAGCAGATGCTCTCTTGAGAGCGCCCAAGGAAAGAACTAATCCGGTAAGATTTTGACCAACGGAATCGTGCAACTCACGAGCGATGCGCCGACGCTCATGGTCCTGCACCCTGATCATGTGAGCATAGAACTCGCGCGTGAAACGCTCCGCCAACTTGCGCTCCGTGATGTCAACGAAGACCCCTACTGCGCCCCGGACAGTTCCGTCGCTGTTTAGTAACGGTGCAGCGTTCCCAAAAAAATCTCTTGAGTCACCATTCCTGAAAACAATGGTCAGCTCTGAATCCCTCACCTCTCGGCCAAGCGCTGCGGCCCTCTGAACCGGCAACTCATTTTCTGAAAGCTCTCGTCCATTGCTGTACACGCGAAAATTAGACGGGCGTTCACCCCGAGGTGCGGACTTCGAGAGATTGCTCCCATACGGAAGCCGGAGAAGGTCGTAAGCGACTCTTCCACCGGTCATCGATCTGCAATTAGGATCCCTTGCAATGAGTGTCATCCCCGGCGCAGCATCAAGGATAGCGCTGAGTTCTTCCGCCCGAGCCTGGGCTTCCAACTTGGCTCGCTGAAGATCATCCTCCACACCCTTTCCGTCGGTTAAAGCACAGCCGGCCCTAATGAGCGTCGCACGCGTGCTTTTCATTTTTGGAGACGTTTTCATTACGAGTTCAATACCAGACCTACTCTCTTCCTAAGAAAGTCCGTAATTGTGCCCCTCATTGAGGGGTGCGAAAAGAGCCGCGCAATTAGTCTTTTGTATCGATAAGTATAGCGAAAAGCACCCGGCTCTCTGATTCCAAATCCAATCGGCCACGGTGTGCCGATATATCGTCAGGCGAAGCGAATCTTGGCCCTGAAGATGAAAACAGTTGCATTCGGTTGCGTCTTGAGCTATATCACACGTCAAGAGATATAGGCCCGCGTGACTAATGCAGTTTCCATTCTTCTCGTCGACGATCACGTCGCAATCCGCAAAGGTCTTCATGTTCTGCTGAGTGTCAAACCAGGATGGAAAATTGTGGGTGAGGCGTGCAATGGCCGGGAGGCCATTGAATCAGCCCGCGCTCATCAGCCGGATTTGATCATCGCTGATATCAGCATGCCGCAACTGAATGGATTAGATGCAATTCCTCGGCTTCTCAGAGCAGCTCCCAACGCCAGAGTCGTGATTTTGAGCATGCATGATGAGGAGGGCCTCATTCAAAGGGCTTTGCAAGCCGGTGCAAGTGCCTTTGTCCTGAAGTCGGACGCAGAACCAAGCCTGCTTACGGCTCTAGACAGGGTATTGAAGGGTAACAAATTTGTAAGCCCGTCGGTAACGCGTATCGTCTTAAATGGACTGCCCGGAGAGAAGAATAACCATCGGGGCGCCGGCAATTGTGGTTTGTTGACAGAGCGGGAGCAAGAAGTCGTCCAATTACTTGCCGAGGGTTATAGCAACAAGCAGGTAGCAAACCAACTGATGATCAGTGTTCGCACGGCAGAAAATCACCGCGCTCGTCTCTCCAAGAAACTTGGGGTAGGTTCGCTCAGTGGTTTGATCAGGTACGCCATTCGCAATCACATTATCTCCCCGTGACAGCTGGGTGTAAGTGAGATTGAACACGAGTCGAGCCGACTCTTGTACCATGACAAGTCTTTGGGCCTTGGCTAGAGTTCGCTAGAAGCGAACATTTCCACCACTAGGTGTGGCGTCGTTGTCGAGCACTCGTTGAATCGTTTGGGCCAGAACTCCAAGATCGACCGGCTTATGAACGACAACAGAGGGTTCAGTGCCTTCCAAATTCAAATTGGAATATCCCGACATGTAGATCGTTCGCACTTCGGTTCGAAGTTTGGTCATTTGGGTTGCCAGTTCCGGGCCTCGAATCCCGGGCATGATCACGTCTGTTAATAAGACGTGAATCGGACCAACGTGTGCCGCAGCTACCCGTAAGGCCGTATCACCGTCCTGTGCTTTCAATGTCTTGTATCCCATCGAGGCTAGATATTCGCTAATCACATCCAGAAGAGCCAGCTGATCCTCAACGATAAGAATGGTTTCATTGCCCGTTGAGAGACTTCGCGTCGGAGTGGCTTCCGGTACTACTTCACTCGGGTTTGCTCCCCGCCATTTTGGAAGGTAGATCTTAAAGGAGGTGCCTAGTCCTACTTCGCTATACACCCAAATGAAACCTCTGTGCTGTTTCACGATACCGTACGCGGTTGCCAAGCCGAGGCCCGTTCCTTTGCCTACTCCCTTCGTGGTGAAGAAGGGCTCAAAAACCCTAGCCATTGTTTCCTCAGTCATTCCGTGCCCTGTGTCGGTAACGGTAAGCACAACATAGGATCCGGGAGAAATGCGGGCGCCGTGGTGTTCTGAGATATTCTCTCCGAGTTCAAGGTCAACAGTTTCGATGGTCAGCTTTCCACCTGCTGGCATTGCATCTCGTGAGTTTACTACCAGGTTCATGATTACCTGTTCAAGCTGTCCTTGATCTGCAAAAATGATGGCGCCATCAGCCCTGGTTGAGATTTGGAGCTGGATGTCTTCACCGATCAAACCAGGAAGCATGGTGTCAAAATCACGCACCACCCGATTCAGGTCCAGTGTCTTCAATTCTTGAGGTTGCCTCCGGCTGAACGCCAATAATTGTCTGGTCACACCAGCAGCTTTATCCGCAGCCTCTACGATTCGATTGGTATAATTTAGGATTCTCGAATTGGCGTTTTCGGATTCGATCATCTGCGCATAGCTTCTCATGACCATGAGCAGATTATTGAAATCGTGAGCAATTCCACCTGCTAGCTGCCCGACTGCTTCCATTTTTTGTGCGTGGCGAAATTGGGCCTCCAGTCTGCGCGTCTCCGTGACGTCTTGCGTGATCGCGAGTACACAAGGCGTACTCCCTAGGTCAATTGGCTCTGCCGCGATCTCCGTTTCCCGGAGCTCGCCGGTCTTCGTCTTGAATGTTGCCCGCAAAGCAGTTACACGCTGGTATTTATCGAGATGGTGCAATAGAGCTTCGCGTTCTTCGGGCTTGGCCCAGACGCCGAGCTCAAGGGCTGAATGCCCAATGATCTCATGCCGCCGGTACCCCAACATTCGGAGGAATGCTTCATTCACGTCCAGATAGCGACCTTCACCCTTGGTGCTGATCGTAAAAGCGAGCGGACTCGAGCGGAACGACTTGCTGAACTTTTCTTCTGATTTTCTCAGGGCATCTTCGGACAGACACGCTTCGGTGATATCACGAAAATTGACGACGATTCCCGCAATGACAGGCTCTTCGGTCAGGTTCGAATAAACACATTCAGTCACACGCCATTGCCAATTTGCGTGCCGAATTCTCAACTTGCAAGTGATTGCTTCTCCAGGCGCGCAATCCCGAAACGCCAGCATCGCTTCGTGTCGATCCTCTGGGTGCGTCAAATCGAGGAAGTTATGGCCAGCGAAGCCTTCCGTTTGGTAGCCGAGAATTCGCTGCACAGCCGAACTGCTGAAGAGGACATCGGCTTGTCGGTTCAATACCAGAATGCCGTCGCTGCTGTTCTCGATGAGCGCTCGAAATCTTGCTTCACTGGTGCGCAGGCTCTTTTCGCTGCGTACACGCTCTTGTTCCCGTTCCTCGTGCTCTTTGGTTTCTCGCAGGGCACGCTCGACGGCGGGGATCAATCGCGTCAGGTTGTCTTTCAGCAGATAGTCGCTTGCACCCTGCTTAAGCGCTTCCACCGCCGCTTGTTCGCCTAATGTTCCAGAAATGAAGATGAAGGGAGCTGTGCATTTTTTTGATTTCCAGATAGTAAGCGCATTGTATCCGGAGAAATGAGGGAGGGTATGGTCACATAAAATCAGATCCCAGTCTCTGTCCAGGGCCGCCTTCGCAGCCGGTTCGCTCTCCACCCGCTCGAAGTCTACCTCGTAGCCCCCCTTCTCCAGTCGTCGAATGATAAGCTCGGTATCCTCAAGAGAGTCCTCGATGAGAAGTACGCGGATTGGAGATCTTCCAATTTTAGCTATGCCGACACCTGCATTTTCCATCCAAGGATTTCGTCCCTACGCAAGTTACCCTTTTTATCCTACTTATGCCACATTCGGTAGTTAACTTCACCGCCAATGAGTGAAAATACTCAGTGCGAATTAGATATTTCTTACCTTCCTATATCCTATGGGACATCCGCAGGCAATTTGCTTCGAAGCGGTCGCACACCGTGGACCAGCCCAGAGCGCCTCCCCGCTTTCCAGAGTGGTGCTGTGGGACACCATCCAAAAGGGGTCGCCGCAGCCATGAAAGTACTTGTCGGCTGGAGTGGGGAGCTAAATTCAACAAAGGAAAGAGCGCATGTCAGCGAACATGACTTCATCGGCGGAGGTCGCGCGTGCGTCAAATCGCCAATTCCTCTGTGGCTGGGCGATTCTCTTCGCGACTGGGATTGTTTTCTTCCTTGCCTGGCATCTTCTTGCGGGAAGTATTCTCAGGCAAGACTTCTTGCCTCATGTCTACTGCTATCTAGGGCAGCGAAGTCTTGTGTGGACTCACGTGGCGGCCGACTCTCTCATCGCCTTGGCGTACCTGTCAATCTCTGCAACGTTGGTTGTGCTGGTGAACAAAACACGACGCGATATGCCATTTCACTGGATGTTTCTGGCATTCGGTTTGTTCATTGTAGCCTGCGGCGGCACTCACTTGATGGAAGTGATCACGGTGTGGAAACCCGTATATGTATTTTCGGGAGTCGTCAAAGTGTTTACCGCGCTAGTGTCCGTCACTACTGCACTGTGTCTTCCGTTTACGGTTTTTCGCGTCCTTACACTGATTGAGAAGGTCAAGGTTTCAGAGCGGCAGAAACTGCTACTGGAGCAAAGCGAAAAGCGGTTCCGTGCCGTCACTGAAGCTGCGCCTGATGCGATCGTAGTCGTGAACGGGCAGGGTGAGATCGTTTTGGTAAACGCACAAACGGAAAATGTATTTGGCTATCAACGCGATGACCTACTTGGTAAACAGATTGACACATTAGTACCGGAACGTCTTCGGGGCCGACACCCCGAGCATCGGGCAAACTTCTTTGCGGAGCCTCGGGTCCGTCCGATGGGTCTGGGGCTTGAATTGTACGGCCTTCATAAGGACGGACACGAGTTTCCGGTCGAGATAAGACTTAGTCCTCTGGAAACGGAAGAAGGCATTCTCATCTCTAGTGCGATCCGGGACATCACCCAGAGAAGGCGCGCTGAAGCAAAGTTTTGTGAGCTGCTAGAAGCCGCCCCGGATGCGATGGTTGTGGTAGACGCCGAAGGCAATATCGTTCTGGTGAATGCGCAGACAGAAAATGTATTTGGCTATCAGCGTGGAGAATTACTGGGCCGCCAAATTGAAATGCTCGTGCCGACGTCCTTTCGAGATCGGCATCCGGGACACAGAGCAGGTTTTTTTAACGAGCCTCGAGTGCGCCCCATGGGCTTGGGACTCGAATTGTACGGACTGCATAAAGATGGACATGAATTTCCTGTAGAGATCAGCCTCAGCCCATTAGAAACAGAAGATGGCTTACTGGTTTCGGGAACGATCCGCGACATTACCCAACGGAAGCAGGCTGAAACTGAAATTCGTGATCTGAACAAGCAGCTAGAGCGCCGAAATTCCGAGCTCACTGCTGTGAACAAAGAATTGGAAAGCTTCAGCTACTCCGTCTCGCATGACCTTCGGGCACCGCTCCGCGCAATGAATGGTTTTGCACAGGCAGTCATCGAGGACTATGGGCAACTGTTACCGCAGGATGGCCAGAGGTTTTTGCGAACCATTCGAGACGGCGCCCAACGGATGGGAACGCTCATCGATGATCTTCTCGCCTTCTCGCGCTTAAGTCGTACGGCTCTCGAGAAGCACCCCATCGACATGAAGGGTGTGGTGGGTACTGTTTTGGGAGAACTCCGCGTCGCAGCTCAGGACAGAAATCTCGATATTCGAATTGAGGAATTGATGCCGGTGTTTGGCGATCGAGCTCTGCTCAAGCAAGTATGGACAAATCTCTTGTCCAATGCGATCAAGTACACCCGCGACCGCGGCATGGCTGTCGTCGAGATTGGGTGCTTTACAAGAAACGGGGAAAATGTCTATTTCGTGCGCGACAACGGTGTCGGATTTGATATGCGATACGCAGACAAGTTATTCGGAGTTTTCCAGCGTTTGCACAGAGCGGATGAATTCGAAGGCACAGGAGTCGGACTGGCGATCGTGCAAAGAATTGTCAATCGCCACGGCGGACGCGCTTGGGCGGAAGCTACGATTGGGCAGGGCGCTACCTTCTATTTTGCACTTCCAGGAGAGACAACCCATGGCTGATCTTTACGAACTTGAGCTTCTGATTGTGGAAGATAATGATCAAGATCTTGAATTGACATTGCGAGCTCTCAAGAATGCGAGAATTTCAAATCGTATTGAGGTCGCTCGCGATGGTGTTGAGGCGCTGGACTTTATTTTTAGTGAAAATTCCCATCAGAGCCGCACGATTAACAACCAACCTAAGCTGGTCTTGCTAGATCTTAAGCTGCCGAAGGTCTCTGGAATCGAGGTGCTGGAACGAATCAAGTCTAATCCGCGCACTAAGAAGATCCCAGTAGTAGTTCTGACGTCCTCCAACCAAGATACGGATATCGAACGATGCTACCAACTTGGTGTCAACAGCTATATCGTCAAGCCGGTGGATTTTAAGCGGTTTGCTACGGCTGTGCAGGAATTGGGAATGTATTGGCTTTTATTGAATCAGACTCCCGGTCACTGCCACCCAACCGAAGCATAACAACGTGAGATCCTGGCCCAAGTCACCTTCTTGGCTTAGCCGACCGCCAGCCAAGATCTTCTTAGTTTGGTTGGAGCACCCAATGCGCGGTCTTACTCAGGAATTCGAATCCGTACTTTTGCCACGGAGTATCGGCATCCACGCGACGAACCACGCGAGCACTGCCGGCGTAGTTATCTTTGCCATCCCCGGAGCATACGAACACCTCCAGGATTGAGTTCTGGGCCAGACGGACGGAACACTGACACAAGAAACCGTCCACGCTCACGTTCTCTGTGTTGGTAAGCTCCTCAAACCGGTGGCCACTGCCATCGAGTCCCCTTAAGCGTAGCGACACCTTCATGGCTACTCGCGTCGAGCGGCGGCGTTCAGGGCGCTGGTTCTGCAGCTCTTCCATCAAACGCGCCTGCAATCTATTGAAATCCACCGGCTTCTGGAAGTAGTCGAGCGCCCCGAGGCGCTCACAATGTTCCTTGCATCGACCTTCTGATTCGCCGCTCACAATGAAGATCGGAATCCGCGATGTATAGCTGAGCTCACGTAACCCGCGGCAAAGCTCAAACCCGGAGAGATCTGTCATTATTAAATCCATGAGGATCGCAACCGGCTTGTGTGCCAGCGCCAGCTCGACAGCCTGCGCCGGCTGACCGGTCTCAATTACCTCGTAATTCGCAGAGAGACGAGTCTTCAGCATACGGCGCATTGCATCATCATCATCGACAATCAGCAACTTGTGCATTTTTTCCTCCAAGTGAGCCTCCGAAACTGAACTCCTAGCACGGGGCCGCCGGAGTGCGGGTGTCGAGCGCCAACCGCACTTTGTGCGCAAGACCCTCCCGCGTAAACGGTTTTGGCAAAAAAAGTCCGGTCGACGAAAGGTCTTCCTTGTTCCCGACACCTTGGCCGGTATAGCCGGACATATAAACGACCTTGAGATTTTGGTACTGTTTTGTAAGCTCGTGCGCCAATGTCTTACCGTTGAGGCCCGGCATTACAACATCCGTCAGAAGCAAATCGAGAACAGGCGTAGTGGCGGCGATCTTCAGCGCTTCACCACCATTTGTTGCTTCAAGTACGGTGTAACCCAGCGACCGAAGCAGGTTGCGGGTCAAGGTTCGAAGTGCGGTTTCGTCTTCGACCACCAAGACCGTCTCATGGCCTTGTAAGGAGTCGAAAGACTCCACCGTCGGCGAGGATCGCTGGGCCGCTTCCTGGATCTGAGGTAGATAGATTTTGAAAATGCTTCCGCTGCCGCGTTCGCTGAGTACCTCGATGTACCCGCCACTCTGCTTAATGATCCCGTAGACGGTTGCGAGCCCCAGTCCTGTGCCCTTGTCTTTGCCTTTGGTCGTGAAAAACGGTTCGAAAATGTGCGTTTGCGTTTCAGCATCCATCCCCACTCCGGTATCACTCACCGTCAATAACACATACGATCCGGGTTTGAAGGGAAACGAATATTTGCTGACAAAGACGTGATCCAGCTCGACATTGGCAGTCTCGATAACGAGATGTCCGCCTTCCGGCATAGCATCGCGTGCGTTTACGACCAGGTTCATTAGGACCTGTTCGACTTGGCCGGGATCTGCTTTCACCGTACCAAGTGGGTTCTGGAGGTGAGTTGTGAAATAAATGTCTTCGCCTACAAGCCGACGAAGCATTCTCTCCGTGTCCGAGACGACTTCGTTCAAGTCAAGCGCTTTGGGTTCGAGTACCTGCTGCCGGCTGAAAGCGAGAAGCTGGCGTGTGAGGGATGCCGCGCGTCGACCGGCCTTGAGAATTTCATCGACGTTTTCACGCATAGGATCAGCAAGTGATAGGCCTTCGGTAAGAATCTCACTGTATCCGATGATGACTCCGAGGAGATTATTGAAATCGTGAGCAATCCCGCCTGACAGGCGTCCGACCGCTTCCATCTTTTGTGCCTGTCGAAATTGGTTCTCAAGACGGTGCCGAGCGGTAATATCCCTATTCACGATAACAAGCTTCTCGATAGTCCCATTGTCGTCGCGGATCGCACTGGCGGTCGATTCAAGATATCGCCAGGTGCCGTCTTTGTGGCGCATCCGGTACTCGATCCTCCTGCCAAATCCCGCTTGTTGGGCCTCTTTCGCCGCGTCGTGAACGAGCGCCAGATCCTCGGGATGAATCTGCTCATGCGCTGAAGTCTCTTGAAGCTCTTCGGGACTGTAGCCAAGTATTTTTTGATACGAAGGACTGTTGTAGAGGCGATGACCGTTGATGTCGACCACGGCGATCATATCCCCTGCATTCTCGGTAATGAGTCGAAAGAGCTTTTCTTGTGCTAACACCTGGTGGCGGATGCGGACAATCTGTGACTGCTGGTAGAGCGTGTAAATATCAAACAACAGAACCAAACCCACAACGCCCCGAATCGCGGGATGAACCAGCACGGAGTCATATCCGTCATTGTGGAGTTCGGACGATAGCAAGAGAAATGATGCCAGGGCTGATGCTAAAAAGATTGTTACGAGGATCGCACATGCCCAGAGCCACCACTCTCGCCGCTCGATTTGCCGGAAGCGACGATAGACGGAGTGGGGGGACAGCATGTTCTGAACAGCCGCGGTTTGGGGTTGGGCCATGCTCTGTATATCTCCTCAGCAGGCAGTGACTGGCGGGCATCCCCGGAGATGAATGCCCGCCAGTTTTGTCAGCGCTGAATGTTCAAGGTGAGGTTCAGTTGCTGAGCCGCTCCACGGCTCGCAGCCACCACTTTAATGGGAGTAACCTGAGGGACTGGCGTCGGCACTAGCTTGTTCCCCGAACCGCTGCATCCTGTTGCAGCTAGTATCAGAGCGAGCGCAACGACTACAAGAGCGGAAGACCATGTTCTTCGACTTCGCCGAGAGGCGCCAAGCGCGATGAATCCGAGCAAGCCGAACGTCATGCTCGTCATCGGAACAGCATGGTATGACTGCTGAGTGGGAGCGCTTGATGCAACCAGGTTTGGTGTCACCGTAACCGTTAAGGTTGTGGTGGCTGGACTGATGCCGGACAGGTTTATCGACGGCGGATTGAACAAACATGTTATTCCTGCTGGCAGCGTCCCACAGGAGAAATTGACGGTTCCGACATACTCGGGATTCGGGGTCGCCGTGACTACAAAGTTCGCTGACTGTCCCGGATGCAGTGTTGCACTCGTTGGGCTCGCAGATAAAGCGTACGCAGGCAGAAGTGCGTTCACATTCTGCATCAGAGTAGAAACCGTCTGGCCTATCAGGTTGTTGTCACCAGAGTAAATAGCGGTCACAACGTGCGCACCCACGGCCAATGAAGACGTGGAGAATGTCGCCACTCCACCACTGAGAGCCACTGTCCCAAGTGGCCCACCAAGATTGTCATTGAAGGTCACCGACCCAGTCGGACTCACGCCCGCCTCTCCTGCCAATGGTGTAGCTGTGACTGCCGCTGTAAATGTGACCGATGTTCCGGAGGCAGATGGATTTGAACTGGAACTTAAGGTCACCTTGTTCGATCCGGTATTCAAGAACGTGGTTAGGCCTGAGTAACTGGCGCTGTCCATAACGGCATCCAGTGAGCCATCGCCATTGACGTCCACAAGCAGAAACTCCAGAGGAGAATCGTTCACGGCAAAGTCCACGGGCGCATAGAACGGATTCTGGCCGCTTCCCCACTGGCCAGTTCCGTAAAGCACCCCCACGGTTCCATCTCCAAAGTTTGTAAACACCAGGTCAAGATTGCCATCTCCGTTCAGATCCGCAACCCTCACCTCCGCAGGGTATGACGTAATGCTGCTTGCAGTGTTGCTGCTAGTTGGATAAAGGACGGGAGCATCGAAGGTCCCATCGCCATTTCCCGACGCTACTGCGATCCCCATACCGCCATTGGAGTCGTCGATAGCGACGATCAGGTCAGGATGAGCAGTCGGGCTTGGGTTCAACTTGGCAATCGTAAGTCCAGCAGGGTAAAAGCCATTTATGTCAAAATCGGGCTGAGCAGCAAACACTCCTTTGCCGTCACCCAGCAGAATGGAAATTGCCCCGGTGGACTGTGGCTGGTTAATCGCGAGATCAGTGTGACCATTGCCAAGATCCGCAGCTGCTATCTCGCCGCCAGGTGATGTCAACGAGTAA
>Ga0209577_10001781_pt1 | contig 21191 bp, 21 predicted proteins | sample GraSoiAngelo_109_FD_185874 | JGI IMG/M metagenome (GOLD analysis project Ga0209577, IMG submission 185874) | Grasslands soil microbial communities from the Angelo Coastal Reserve, California, USA - 14_0903_12_20cm (SPAdes) (version 2) | ecosystem: Environmental > Terrestrial > Soil > Grasslands...
GCGAGACCGCAATCGAGAACCTGCCGTTCGAGGCGCGGCCGTAGGGGGAGTCCTGGGAGAGCAGCTCGAGCTTGGGAACGTGCCCCGCCGCGAAATGCCACGCGCCTGGGTGGAGCTGGAAGACCTGGACCCCCGAGGCGGTGGGGCGGTACAGGCCGCGCGCGACGAGCGTCTCGGTGTTCGTGGCCACGTCGACATCCCACAGCCGCCCCGCGAGCTCCGGGAAGCTGCCGCTGAGCGAAAGCCGCGCGATCACCGTCGGCGATCCGAGCAGCGTGTAGCCACCGAGAGTCGCGGCCGGGAGCCGATAGGTGGCGACGCCGGGGCCCTGATCGGTTGCGGAGACCGTCGAGCACGCGCCCGCGGGGCCGACGATCGGGTCGATCTGCTCCGCGATCGCCGGATTGCCCGCTCCGGAGGTGACCGTCCGCGCTCGCGCCGAGCCGAAGTCGACCTCGCCCGGGTGCAGACCGGCCCACGTCAGCGCCGAGAACGTCCGGCCGGAGGGAGCGGACTTGGGGCAGGTCTCGAGCGTCGCGGTGACGCCGGATTGTGGTGAGGGGGCGGTGTGCTTGAGGTAGTGGTCGAAGAAGTGCACCATCCGCGCGGACAGCAGCGCGATGTCGCCCGGTTTGTTGTCGGCGCGCATGTGCCCGAAGTCGCCGTCGACTAGCTCGAGCGGATCGGACGGATACAGGCTCCGCTCGAGGTCGTAGTAGCGAAGCGCCTCGTCTACTCCGAACAGGTCGTCGGTGAAGCCGTTGGCGATCAGCAGCGGAGCGGGAGGCTCGAGTCCCGTCCCGTACTTCCCGTCCAGCAGGTAGTACGCGGAGTGGTACCGGGCGATCTGGTCAGAGATGAACCTGGCCTCGCTGCCGTAGGGCTCGCCCGCGTTGACGGCCTCATACCACGTCGTCAGGTCCGCCTGCGGGTCGGCGCCCGGGGTCGAGTAGTAGCCGGCCGCCCGGCCGAGCGCGTAGAGGCCGCCCTCGAAAGATTGCTTCTCGACCCCCACCGGGTTCAGATCCTCGGCGGCGCCGGTGAGCCGGTAGTCGAGCGTGCGGCCGTTCGGCTGGAGCGAGTAGGCGAGGTCGCTCCAGGGGATCACCGGGGCGGCCGCGGCGATCCGCAGCGGCCGGCGGGCGGGGCTCCTCCACCGGCCAAGCGTCCCATCGGCGTTCATGACCCGGTCCTTGAGCGTGGCCAACTCGAGCGAAACGCCGCCGCCGTAGGAGGGCCCGGTCACGCCGATCGCGGCCGGGTTCACGAGTCCCTCGTCGACGAGCAGCCCGATCGCCCATTGGACGTCGCGGGCCTCGTAGCGCTCGTCGTCGAGCCGGACGTAGCCCTTGGAGCAGGTCGCCGCGTAGTGGGCGGGGCTCTCGGCCCTTCGCGCCGCGGCTCCGCAAGAATCGCCAAATCCTCGGGCCGTCAGCTGCAGCACGGCGTAGCCGCGAGCGGCCCACTCGTGGGCGCCGGGACCGAGGTACGTTCCGCCGCTGTCCAGGCCGGCGGCATTTCCGGCCCATCCATGGCTCTGGACGATCAGGGGGTAGCTCCCATCGGTGCCGCCACGTGGCGCGGGCGGGAGGATCACGTACGCCTCGAGTGGCACCGAGTCGAAGCTCCTCAGCCGCAGATCGGGACCGCTCAGACCGCCGTCGTCGCCGTGGCACACGCGCGTCCCGTCGGGCTGCACCGCGCACGGGATCGGCTGCCCACTGACTGTCTTGTCCGCGAGCACGCTGCCCACGGCGGCGAGCGACGCGGCCGGAGCGGCCAAGCTCAATGCCCCGACAGCCAACCCGGTCACCAACACCCTCCCTGGCATGGAGGAGGACCCTAACCGATCAGCAGCCTGCGCCCGAACACCTTCTCGAACGCCTCGCCGTCGCCGTAACGCTCGACGCTCCACCTGGGCAGGATCAGGTTCTCGCCCGCCGCCTCGAGGTGGAGGTCCACGCCGTGGCCGTTGGCGCGCAGGCGGGCCTCGCGCACGGACTGGTCGCGCCCGCGCTCGAGGTGCTCGGCGAGTCTCAGGATGACCGAGCAGCGGGCCACCACGTCCTCGTCCCCCTCACGCGCGAGCGTGGCCATCTCGCCCAGCTTCGGCGCGCCCTTGCGGTGGTAGCGGCTGATCTGCGCGATCAGCGCGCGTTCGCGTGGGTCGAACCCCGGAAGCTCGGCCGACACGATCAGGTAGCGCGAGTGCTTGTGGTGGTCGTCGTAGGAAATCGTCATCCCGACGTCGTGGAGCATCGACGCCGCCCACAGGAGCTCCCGCTCGCCCGTCACGGGCTGGATCAGGCCGCCGTCGACGAGCGAGTCGAACATCTGGAGCGACAGCATCGCGACGTGCTCGACGTGCTCGACGTCGGACTCGTACTGGATGGCCAGGTTGCGCACGGCGGCCGCCCGGACGTCGTCGAACAGCGGCTCCGCTCCCGGCAATAGCTCCCGCGCGAAGAACACTCCCTCGCGCAGCCCCGCCTCCGTCGCCTCGACGCCGTCGAACCCCCCGGCCTGGAGGACCGCCTCGATCGTCAGCGCGGCCGCGAGCACGATGTCGCCGCGGCCCGGCTTGATCCCGGGGACGGTGCCGCGCTCGGCAGGCGGCATCGCAGCCAGCTGGTCGATCAGCTCAGCCAGGGCGTCGGGCGTGAGCACGAAGCCCTGGACCCCGATGTCGAGTTGCCCGGCGGCGTGCTGGGTGGCGGAGGCCAGGTTCCGCACCGCCCCGCCGATTCCTACCAGCCGGTGCCCGGACTCGCCGAGCCATGAGAGGTCCTGGAGCGCCTCGCGGACGTGCGAGCGAAGCGCTTCCACCTCCTTCTTGCGCGCGGGGCCGTCACCCGGCAGGAACTCCTCGGTGAGCCGCACCGCGCCGAGCGGGAGCGAGGCCAGCGCCTCGGCCCGGCGGTTGCGGACGCCGACCAGCTGAAGGCTCCCTCCGCCGATCTCGAGCACCCCGCCGTCGAGGAGCGTCGAGGTGTTGATCGCCGCCACGTATCCGAGCCGCGCCTCCTCCTCGGCCGAGAGCACCTCGATCCGCAGCTGCGTCGCCGCGCCGGCGGCCGCGAGAAACTCCTCGCGGTTGGTCGCGTCGCGGATCGCGCTGGTAGCGACCGCCTGGGCGTCGGCCGGCGGGAGGCCGCTGGAGACGCAGAAGCGCTCGAACACCTGGAGCGTCTCGAGCCCCCGCGCGATCGCCTCATCCGACAGCCGGCCGGTGGCCGCCAGGCCGGCGCCGATCCGCACGGTTTCGTACAGCTCGTCCGTCCGCTTCCACCAGCTCCCCAGCGCGAACGTGAACACCACCAGCCGCCAGGAGTTGGATCCGAGGTCGATCACCGCGACCTGGCCGCTCGGCTGCTCGGCGCGCGCAGCAGCCCTGGTGGTTCGCCAGCTCACAGTTGGATGATCCGCCGTACGGCGGACGGCTAATCAGGCGCGGGGGGAGACGAGTTTCTCGCGCGCCGGCGGGCCGGCCGGGGGGCCGTCCTCGGGGACGGCCTCCTGATCGTCAGCAGGCGACGGAGACAGCGGCGAGCCGATCAGGTACCGGGCGATCGCGCACACGAACAGGATCGTCATGATCACCGCGCTCGACAGGCACCACTCGCAGTAGGCATGGATCGAGGCGGCCTCGCGGTAGGTCAGATACGCGCTGAACCCGAAGCCGATCGTCGTCAGGCCGAGGGTGGCGAGCCGGGTGTCGTCGCGATCGCGCACGAACAGGCTGCCCAGGATCGCGATGTAGCCGAGCAGGCCGATCAGCGCGACCGGGACCCCGGCGAGCTTCGACCACTGCGAGGACTGGACGGTCTGGCAGCTCGAATGCCCGCCGTGGCCGCCGGTGCAGGCAAGCGCGCTGAACCCGACGTAGTGGACGACCGTCAGGTAAGTCGCGACCCCGAGCCCGATCACGGTCAGGGCGATCATCGCGCGACGGATGCGGACGCTCGCCATCAGCCCCTCAGGAAACCGACTTGATCGCCGATTGCAGCGTGCCGTAGTCGGTGTTGCCGACGATCGGCTGTGCGGCACCCTTGGGGCCCTGCACGACGATCGTCGGGGTGCTGCTGAACCCGCGTGTGGTGGCCTGCTGCTGGTCGCTCTGCACCTGGGCGGTGTACGTGGAGCTCGAGCTGTTGGACTTCCACTTGGAGAAGTTCAGCCCGGGGATCGACTGCGCGATGTCATTGAGGAAGGTCTGGTTGACGTAGGCCGTCCCCTCCTGGCCCTGCTGGTGGTAGAAGACGAGGATGTAGTTCCAGGCCTTCCCCTGGGCCCCGGCGGCGTAGGCGGCCGCCTGCTGGGTGGGGAAGATGCCCGGGTTCGGGCTGCTGCCGCTGGCGGTCTCCAGCGACTTGTAGACGAGCTTCACCCTGCCCGCCTTGACGTCGTTTGAGATCAGCTGGTTCTCCGCGCCGAGCGCGAAGTCGCGGCAGATCGGGCACTGGAGATCGCCGTACTCGGTCACGGTCACCTTCGCGTTCGGGGAGCCGATCGTGACCCCGCTCTGAGGGATGCCCGACAGCGACGCGTCGACGGTCGAGGCCGCGCCCTTGAACGCCGACGGCGTGGCCTTCGGGGTGCTGCTGCCCGAGGAGCTGATCGCGATCGCGACGGCGACCACGGCGATCGCGGCCAGCAGAACACCGCCGAGCAGCTGCATGCGACGCTGCCGGCGAGCCCGCTCGGCGTGGGCCTGCTCCTCGGCCAGGCGTCTGGCGCGAGCTTGTTCCTTTTGCTTTGTCCGTGAGGCCATCGGTCAGTGCAGGCGCCGCGGGACGCCCCTCACCGAGAGGATAGAGGACCGGATCGGGGCCGGTGGCGGGGCCGGCGGGCACGGAAACGGGGCGGCGGGGCGCTTCTGCAGGGGCAGATGAGCCCCGTCGCGTGTGACATCGCGTTCACAACATGTTTACAGCGGCGGGGATGGGGACTGCTGTGCTTAACCGGAAATATGAGCTCGACCAGCGCCGACATCCTGCTCGTCGTCGTTGTCCTCACGGCACTGGCGTTCGACTTCACCAACGGCTTTCACGACACGGCGAACGTGGTGGCGACGACGATCTCCACCCGCGCGATGCCCCCCCGCGTGGCGGTCATCTACGCCGCCGTGTTCAACTTCCTGGGCGCGTTCATCTCGATCAAGGTCGCGACCACGATCGCCAAGGGGATCGTGTCGACCGGGCAGATCACGATGTCGGTCGTGTTCGCCGGGTTGGTTGGGGCGATCAGCTGGAACCTGATCACCTGGTACCGAGGCCTCCCCTCGAGCTCCTCCCATGCCCTGATCGGCGGGCTGATCGGTGCCGTGCTCGTGGCCAGTGGCACGTCGGCCGTCCAATGGGCCGGGGTGGTCGGGAAGGTGATCCTCCCGGCGCTGATCTCGCCGACCCTGGCCGTGATCGTGGCCGCGATGTCGATGTTCATCATCTACCGGACGCTTGCCCACCGGCCACCGGACTTCGTCAGCCGAGGCTTCCGCCTCGGGCAGGTGCTCTCGAGCGCGCTGCTGTCGCTCTCCCACGGAACGAACGACGGTCAGAAGACGATGGGCGTGATCACGCTCGCGCTGGTGGCGCATGGATCGCTGAGCGCGGCGCACCTGCAGGTGCCGACGTGGGTGATCGTCTCGGCCGCGACGGCAATGGGCCTGGGCACCTACGCGGGCGGCTGGAGGATCATCAAGACGACCGGAACCAGGATCATCAAGATGGACGCGGCGCAGGGATTCGCGGCCCAGGGCGGCGGGGCCGCGGTCATCCTCGCGGTGTCGCACTTCGGCTTCCCGATCTCGACCACGCACGTCATCAACGGCGGCGTGATGGGCGCCGGCGCGGCTCGCCGTCTCTCCGCGGTGCGGTGGGGCGTGGCGGGCAACATCGTCACCGCGTGGCTGCTCACGCTGCCGGCCTCCGGCGCAAGCGGCGCCGCCGTGTACGGCGTCACCCAGATCTTCGGCCGAGGGGTGACCGGCCCGCTCGTCGTGATGATCGGTAGCTGCGTTGCGTTGATGGGGTTGGCGCTGTGGCTCTCACGGCGCCGGATGCCCGCGGCGGTGACGCGATGAGCGCGCTCAGCGGCACGATCATCGCGGGCTCCACGCTGCTGCGGGTCGTGGTGGGGGCGCTGCTCGCCGGGTTGGGGGTGACGCTTGCGTTCTCGCTGCTGATCTACTGCGCCGAACGCGCGATCGCCTCGCGCCGGCAGGAGCAGCGAACGGCGGCGTTGCTGTTCCGGGCGGCGTCGGCGCTCGCGTTGCTTGCCATCGTCGGCTTGGTCGCGTACGCCCTGATCCTGACGGTCAGCAAGCCGAAGTAAGCGCCGTATTTCCACGTAAATATCGTGTGAACAGCGGCGCGAGCGATCGCGTTCCGTTGTTCGGGCCAGGTAGAGTGCGTGTCAAATGTTGGCCGAGCGCAGCGACCAACCCGCGAGCAGGCAGCCTCAGCGGCAGCAGGCTCGTCTTCGCCTCGCGATCATCGATCGGGACCCGGGGTTCATGCAGGTGCTGGCCAAGCGCCTGGAGGCACGGGCATGGGACCACCGGACGCTCTCGAGCCCGGTGACGACCGAGGCGCTGATCTCGATGCGGCTCAACGCCCTGGTGCTCGACACCGCGGTGGTCGGACCCGACAGCTGGGACTACATCGAGCGGACCTGCAGCCGGCTTCCCGGGCTGGCGGTGATCGTCTGCACCGGGCCTTCGTCGGTAGCTCAGCGTGTCCGCGGCTTGCGCCTGGGGGTGGACGCGTGGATCACCAAGCCGTGCCACCCGGAGGAGCTGATCTGCGTGATCGAGGCCGCGCTCCGCCGCCACCGCCGCTCGGAGCTTCCCGAGCTCGATGCGCCGACGACCGTCGGCGAGCTGACGATCCGGCCGGACCTTCACCAGGTCTACGTCGGCGAGCTGAATGTCGAGCTGACTGCGCGCGAGTTCGAGATCCTGCACCTCCTGTCGCAATCCGACCGGGTGGTACGCCGTGAGGAGATCTACGAGCGGATCTGGGGCTACGCGATGGCGCGCGGCGATCGCTCGGTCGACGTGTTCGTCCGCAAGGTGCGGCAGAAGCTGCGTGCAGCGTCGCCGGGCTGGAGCTACATCCACACCCATTTCGGCGTTGGCTACCGGTTCGCTCCGCAGCCCGACGACCCGGACGACGCCGGGACGCGGGCCGAGATCGCGGTCGCGCTCGAGCTGGACGAAGCGCTCGCCGGCTGATCACAAGCTGTTAACAAGCGCGTTACCGGCGGGTAACTCGCGTACGCACGCCGGCGTGCAGGATCCGCCGTGGTGACAGCTACGGCTCGGTCCTTCGCCAGCGCTACCCAGCCAGACCCCGACGGTGGGCCTGCCACCCCCGAGGTGCTCAAGGTGGGGCCGCTTCAGATCGTTCCCGGCGAGCACATCGCACGGGTGCGGAACCGGACGCTGACGCTCTCGATCCGGGAGCTGTGCCTGCTGACCGAGCTCGCCCGGAGGGCCGACCGGATCATGTCGCGGGAAGAGCTGTTCCGGCTTGCGCCCGAGCGTTCACAACCTTCCGACACGGCGTTCACGTCTCGGTAACACCGGCGCGCCGCAACCGTCGGACACTCGCCTCACAATCGAACGAAGGAGATCACATTGACCAGTAGGCGCATCGCTGCGACCGCTGTCGGCGTCGTCGCGGCGGTCGGGATCGCCGCGTGCGGCTCGAGCAGCTCCAGCTCGTCCGGCGGCGGCAGCTCGGGCGGCGGGAGCTCGAGCGGGGGCTCGGCGACCCTCAACGGCGCCGGCTCGACGTTCGCGGCCCCGATCTACCAGCAGTGGGGCTCGACGCTCAAGGGCCAGGGGCTGACCGTGAACTACAACGCAGTCGGGTCGGGCGCGGGCGTCACGCAGCTTCAGGCTGCCACGGTCGGGTTCGCCGGTGACGACGCACCGCTCAAGTCGAGCGAGGTGCAGGGGATGAAGGGACCGGTGCTGCAGTTTCCGGTCGCGTTCGGGAGCATCACCGTCTCCTACAACCTGTCTGGGGTCAAGAGCGGGATCAAGCTGGACGGCCCGACCCTGGGGAACATCTACCTGGGCAAGATCAAGTCGTGGAACGATCCGGCGATCAAGGCACTGAATCCCGGACTCAGCCTCCCGAGCACGGCGATCACCGTGGTGCACCGCTCGGACTCCTCGGGCACGACGGACGGCTTCACCAAGTTCCTCACCGCGGTCAGCCCGACCTGGGCGTCCCAGGTCGGCCACGGCAAGGACGTGAAGTGGCCGACCGGGACCGGCGCGGCGAAGAACGCGGGCGTCGCCGCGGCGGTCAAGCAGACCCCTGGTGCGATCGGCTACGTGGAGCAGGCGTATGCACTCGAGAATGGGTTCACCTACGCGGCGGTCAAGAACAAGGCCGGTAGCTACGTCCTACCGACGCTTTCGAACACCTCGGCCGCCGCCGTCGGCGTGAAGGTGCCGGCGGACCTCGGCATCTCGACGATTAATTCATCGAATCCCCAGGCCTACCCGATCGCCTCGCAGACGTTCATCGACGTCTACACCGATCCGTGCAAGAGCGGCGGGCTGGGCTCCTCGACCGCGAGCGGTCTGAAGAAGTTCCTGACCTACGCGTTCGGTCCCGGTCAGCAGACGCTGGGATCGGGAAGCGGCCAGATCCCGTACGCGCCGCTGCCCTCGTCGCTCGAGTCGAAGGACACCGCGCAGCTGGCGAAGCTGGTCTGCAACGGCTCCCCGGTGTCATAAGGAGGGTCGGTGGAGGCGAGTGCCACCACCGCGGTCTCCGGCCGCCGTTCGATCCTCGAGCGGTCGGCCGGAGGCCGGATCCCGGACACGGTCCTGCGCTGGGGTCTGCGCGCGCTCGCGGCGGCGATCCTGGCGCTGCTGGCGTACTTCTTCATCCGCCTGATCGGGCAGTCGCAGGACGTCCTCAGCCGGTTCGGGCTGAGCTTCGTATTCGGCAACGACTGGGACGTCTCGCGCAACATCTACCACGGCGCCGCACTGATCGTAGGCACGCTGATCACCTCGGGGATCGCGCTCGTGATCGGGGTGCCGGTCGCCGTCGCGACGGCTCTCTACATCCAGGAGCTATGCCCGCGCCGCCTGCGCGGTCCGCTATCCGTGCTGGTGGACCTGCTGGCGGCGGTCCCCTCGGTGGTCTACGGCCTGTGGGGCGTGTTCGTGCTGATCCCCAAGCTGATGCCCGCCGAGAAGTGGTTCGCGAGCACGTTCTCCTTCATCCCGTGGATCGGGGGCGGCACGGTCACCGGGCCGAACTACTTCATCGCCGGCCTGATCCTGGCGATCATGATCCTGCCGATCGTCTCCGCGATCTCCCGCGAAGTGATCGCCACGGTCCCGGCCGAGCACAAGGAGGCGGCGCTGGCGCTCGGCGCGACCCGCTGGGAGATGATCCGGATGGCCGTGCTGCCCTACGCCCGGCCCGGGATCACCGGCGGCGCGATGCTCGGCCTCGGCCGTGCGATCGGCGAAACGATCGCGGTGGTGCTGGTGATCGGGGCTGCGCCGGTGATCGGCCACCACCTCTTCAACCAGGGCTACACGCTCGCGTCGGTGATCGCGAACGAGTTCGGCGAGGCCGCCTCGAATCCGCTCCACTCATCGGCGCTGTTCGCGGCCGGGCTGGTGCTGTTCATCCTCACGCTGATCGTGAACATCGTCGCCCGCTGGTTCGTGGTCAGAGGTCAACGCGGTCGCCGGAGCGCTGGCGCCACCGGGATGACGATCGCACCGGTGGGTGATGCCGAGTGAGCGCGCTCGGAATCAAGGTGTCGCGGCGGCGGCGGACCACCGACAAGGCGATGCGCGGCATCCTGCTCGTGGGGACGCTGATCGCCCTTGTCCCGCTGGTGCTGATCCTCTACTACCTGCTGAAGAAGGGGCTCGGCGCCTGGAGCGGGAGCTTCTTCACCACCGACCCGAACGGAAACTTCTTCGGCAATCCCGGGGGGATCCGCTCAGCGCTCCTCGGATCGCTCGAGATCGTGGGCCTGGCGACCGCGATCGCCGTCCCGATCGGGATCGGTGTGGCCCTGTACCTGACCGAGTACGGCAGGCAGGGGTGGTTCGCGAATATCGTGAGGTACTTCATCGACGTGATGACGGGCGTCCCGTCGATCATGTTCGGGCTGTTCATCTACATCGTGCTGGTGACCGGGCATGTCGCCGGAAGCGGATTCGCCGGCTGGAAGGCTGCGGTGGCGCTGGCGCTGCTGATGCTCCCAATCGTCACGCGCTCGGGAGAGGTCGTGCTGCTGCTCGTCCCGACCGACCTGCGGGAGGCGGCACTCGCGCTCGGAGCTCCTCGGTGGCGGGTGGTCGGGCGGGTGGTGCTGCCGACGGCGCTGCCCGGGCTCATGACGGGCTCGCTGCTGGCCGTCGCGCGGGGGATGGGTGAGACGGCGCCGCTGCTGTTCACGGCGTTCGGGACGTTCGTCCTGACCGGGAACCTCAACTCGCAGATGAACGCGCTGCCGCTTCAGATCTTCAACGACATCACCAGTCCCCGCGATATCGTGGTCCAGCGCGCGTGGGGCGCCGCGCTCACGCTCGTGGCGCTCGTCCTGATCCTCAATCTGATCGCCCGAGCGGTCGCTCGAAGGAGCCGCATGGCATGATCCCAACCGAAATCTCGACGAAGGATTCGACGCAGGTGTCCACTGCAGGGGGTCCCCCAGAGCAGACGCAGCAAGCAGCGGAACTGGCGGCCGCGGCGGGGCGCAACGGCCAGGGCCACTCGATCCAGATCAAGGGGCTGAACGCCTACTACGGCCCCCATCACACGATCAAGAACCTGGACATCGAGTTCCCTGCCAACCAGGTGACCGCGATCATCGGTCCCTCCGGGTCCGGCAAGTCGACGGTCGTCCGCTGCATCAACCGCATGCACGAGGAGATCCCGGGGGCGCGGGCCGAGGGCAGCGTGATGCTCGACGAGGTCGACCTCTACGGATCCGACGTCGACGTCACGTCGGTGCGCCGGATGATCGGGATGGTGTTCCAGAAGCCCAACCCGTTCCCGACGATGTCGATCTTCGACAACGTGGCCGCGGGGCTTCGGCTGACCGGGACCAAGACGGGCGATCTCAAGGGTCGGGTTCACTCGACGCTTCGGTCGGTCGGCCTCTGGGACGAGGTCAAGGACCGGCTGAACGCGCCGGGAATCGGCCTGTCGGGCGGCCAGCAGCAGCGGCTGTGCATCGCGCGGACGATCGCGATCGAGCCCGAGGTGGTGCTGATGGATGAGCCGTGCTCGGCGCTCGACCCGGTGGCCACGCTCAGGATCGAGGAGCTGATCGACGAGCTCAAGTCGCGCTACACGATCGTGATCGTGACCCACAACATGCAGCAGGCCGCGCGCGTCTCTGACACGACGGCGTTCATGCTCGACGGCGAGCTGATCGAGCACGGACCGACGACCGAGGTCTTCACCAACCCGGGCGACGAGCGCACCGAGCGCTACGTCACCGGGAAGTTCGGGTAGCCGCGGCCATGGAAGAGGTACGCCACCAGTTCAGAGAGACGCTCAGGGGCCTCGAGGAGCAGACGCTCGGCGGGCTCGACATGGTGATCCAGCAGCTCGATCGGGCGCTCGAGTCCGTCAGCTATCAGGACGTCGAGCTGGCCGGGATGGTCGTCCACGACGACGACCGGATCGACGGCCGCTACCTGGAGGTCCACCAGGGGATCCTCTCGCTGCTCGCGCGGCAGGCGCCGGTGGCGACGGACCTGCGGATAGTGGCCGCGCTGCTCCACATCCTGCGCTGCATCGAGCGGATGGGGGACCAGTGCGTGAACATCGCCAAGCTGGTCCCGCTGTCGGGCTACGAGGCGCCCAAGGACAAGGACATCCTGGACGCGATCGAGCGGATGGGTCAGCTCGCGCGCCAGCAGGTGGCCGAGGCGCGGGACGCGTTCGCCACTCGCAACGTCGACATCGCACGCGATCTGCTGCGGCAGGACGCGGAGATCAACCGGCTCAACCGGGCCATCTTCCGGCGCGCGGTCGAGGTCGGCGACAACCTCGAGCTGCGCGAGTGGGCGATGTACATGATCCTCGTCGCCCGGTGCCTGGAGCGGATCGGCGACAACACGGTCGACATCGCCGAGCAGGTGGTGTTCGTCGTCACCGGCCTGTTCAGGGAGTTCGCGGACGCGTCCTCGCCCGAGACCGCGCCGGCCGGCTGATCCGCCCGCCGTCGCGGCCGCGTGACGCCGCGCCCGGAGGGCCGATTATCCTCCGGGCACGGTGGCAACCTCGAAGTCCAAGCGCCGTTCGCGCAAGGCGCGCAAGCCGGGCGCGGCGCCCCGAGCGGTTCCCTCTCAGCGGCGGGAGCTCACGGCCGAGCGCAAGGTGCTCGCCGAGCGCCAGCAGCAGCGCAGCAGGAGCATGATGGGCAAGTACGGGGACCCGCCGCCAAGCCCGTTCGGCGGCTTCCCGGTCTCGGAGATCGCGATCTTCGCAGGGCTCGTGGGAACGGCCGTCGGCGCGCTCTCCGCCGCGCCCGTGGCGTTGGGAGTCGGCGTCGTCGTCACCACCCTCGGGGTCCTCGAGGTGACGGCGCGCGAGCACTTCTCCGGGTACCGCTCGCACTCGACCCTGCTGGCGGCGATCCCGGCGATTGCGATCGGCATCGCGATCGTCGCGGTGATCGGGGACGGGTCGATACGTCGGGGCCTGTCGGGACCCGACCGGGCGATTCTGCTCGTGATCGTGCCGCTGTTCGCGCTGCTCTTCTGGCTGCTAGGCAAGCGCTTCCGGACCGCGCGCCAGGCTCGGATCGTCAGGCCGCCCAGTTCCTGAGTCGCCGTTGGGCGGCGCGTCCTCGGGCACGACCGGAAGCCGCAACGTGAACACCGCGCCGCCGTCGGGTGCGTTGTCGGCGGAGACGGAGCCCCGGTGCTGCTCGGCGACCTGGCGAACGATCGCGAGTCCCAGCCCGCTGCCCTGGCGTCCCCGCGAGCCGGCGCCGCGATAGAAGCGGTCGAACACGTACGGGAGGTCGTCCGGATGGACTCCCGAGCCGTGATCGCGCACGCGGACGCCCGCGCGGTCCACGGTGATCTCGACCACGCCGGCGGACGGGGAGTGACGCGCGGCGTTGTCGAGCAGGTTGTTGACCGCGCGGCCGAGGCGATCGGGCACGCCCATCACCACCACCGGCTCCAGCGAGGAGTCGAACCGCACCATCGGGAAGTTGCGCCGGGCCCGCTCGACCGAGGACTCGACCACCTCGTCGAGCCGGACGTCGTCTGCCTCCCCGGCCGGGAGGTCGCCGCGGGCGAGCTCGATCAGGTCGCCGATCAGCGCGGTCAGCTCCTCGGTCTGTTCGACCACGTCCGCGAGCATCCGCCGCCGCTCGTCCTCGCTGATGCTGTCGTCGGCGAGGAGCAGCTCGACGTTCGTCCGCAGGCTCGTGATCGGCGTGCGGAGCTCGTGCGAGGCGTCGGCTACGAGCTGGCGCTGGGCGCGGACGGACTCATCCAGCTCGTCGCGGGAGGTCTCGAGTCGCTCGAGCATCCAGTTGAAGCGGGTGGCGAGCTGGCCCACCTCGTCGTCGGTGTGCACGTGGATCCGGCTGGCCAGGTCCTCGGTCTCGCCGATGTGCTGGGCGGTGTCGGCGACCTCCGCCAGCGGCGAGAGCACCCGGCGGGCGGCCAGGCGGCCGAGGACCAGCGCGAGCGCCATCCCGCCGACGCTCAGGAGCGCCAGCATCAGGCGCAGCCTGGACAGGACGTGGTCGACGGAGTTGAGCGGACGGGCGAGCTGCACGGCGACCGGCTCCCCCCGGTACATCAGCGGGGCCTGGATGACGATCTCGCGCAGATGACTGCCGCCGCGGCGGACGTCGGTCAGGTAGCGGCGGGCCTGGCCGGAGGCCACCGCGAGCACCTGCGGGTCGACCGGGAGCGCCACTCCGCCCTGCCGCGGCAGCACGGTGCCGTCGGCGACCACCGCCTGGACATACGGCGCCGGCCCGCCGGCGCTCGGCGGGATCCCGGGGAGCGGTCGGGCGAGCGAGTCGAAGTCCCCGTGCTGGATCACCGAGGCCTGCGCCAGGAGCGCCGAATCGACCTGGCCCCGAAGCTGCCCGCGTACCACCACATAGGCGACGACGCAGGCCACGATCACCGCGATGCCGACGGCGGCTGCCGCGGCCAGTCCGACTCTCCGGCGCAGCGGCACGGTGCGGCGCCGTCCTCAATCCTCGCGCAGGATGTACCCGACGCCCCTGACCGTGTGCAGAAGCCGCCGCTCGTCCTCGGCCTCTGTCTTACGGCGCAGGTAGCCGATGTACACACCCAGCGCGTTGGATGTCGGTCCGAAGTCGTAGCCCCACACGTGCTCGAAGATCTGCGAGCGCGTCAGCACCTGACGGGGATGGCGCATGAACAGCTCGAGCAGCAGGAACTCGGTCTTGGTCAAATCGATCAGCCGGTCGCCGCGCCGGACCTCGTGGGCCACCGGGTCGAGGACCAGGTCGTCGAACCGGAGCGTCTCCCCGGTGGTGCCCTCGCCCGCCCGCCGCAGCAGGGCCCGCAGCCGGGCCTGGAGCTCCTTGAGCGCGAAGGGCTTGACGAGGTAGTCGTCGGCCCCGACGTCGAGGCCCTCCACGCGGTCGTCGATCGCGTCCCGGGCGGTGAGCATCAGGATCGGGGTGCGGTCGCCCGCCTTGCGCATCCGGCGCGCCACCTCGAGCCCATCGACGCGAGGCATCGCGATGTCGAGCACCACGGCGTCGGCGGGAGATGAGGCGAGCTCATCGAGCGCCTCCTGGCCGTCCGCCGCGAGCACGACGTCGTACTCGTCGAGCTTCAGCGCACGCTCGAGCGCCCGCCGAACGGCAGGCTCGTCATCGACCACGAGAACGCGCGCCATCTCAGGCGCAGATGATGGCGGGTGCGCGTAAAAACCGGTGAAGAAGATCTGTCAGCCGGCCCGGAGCATCACCTCCGCGTTCGATCGGCCTAGCCTAATTACCGACATGCCCCGCGCGAGAAAACCCCCGGCCGACAAGGACTCGCTGGAGCGCTACCGCGCCAAGCGCGACCTGGCGGGAACCCCGGAGCCGGCGGGGGGCGAGGGGCCGGCCGCGGACGGCGGCGCGCCGCGGTTCGTCGTCCAGGAGCACCATGCCACCCGCCTGCACTGGGACCTTCGGCTCGAGCACGACGGGACGCTTGCGTCCTGGGCGGTGCCCAACGGCATCCCCCCGGACCCCAAGGAGAACCGGCTGGCGGTCCGGACCGAGGATCACCCGCTCGAGTACCTCGAGTTCCATGGAGAAATACCCCAGGGCCAATACGGGGCGGGGACGATGACGATCTGGGACCGGGGAACGTACGAGCTGCACAAATGGGAGGAGCGGAAGGTGGAGGTCACCTTCCGCGGTGAGCGGCTGCGCGGCCGCTACGGCCTGTTCCCGATCGGCCGTGACGAATCGAAGGACGACTGGATGATCCACCGCATGGACCCGCCGGAGGATCCCGAGCGGGTGCAGATGCCCGAGCACGTCGTGCCGATGATGGCCCGGACCTCGGCCGTCTTGCCGAAGGACCAGGCCAACTGGTCGTTCGAGGTCAAATGGGACGGGGTGCGCGCGATCGCGTACGTCCAGCCGGGACGGCTGCGCCTGGAGAGCCGCAATCTCAACGAGGTGACCGACGCCTATCCGGAGGTCCGGGGGCTGATCGAGGACATCGGGATGCGCGAGGCGGTGCTCGACGGGGAGATCGTCACCTTCGATGAGCAGGGGCGGCCGAGCTTCGAGCGGCTTCAGCAGCGGATGCACGTGCGGTCGTCGAGCGCCGTGCGGCGGCTGGCGTCGAGCATCCCCGTCGTGTACGCGATCTTCGACCTGCTGTACCTCGACGGCCGCTCGCTGATGGAGCTGCCTTACTCCGAGCGCCGTCGGCGCCTCGAGGAGCTCGGGCTGGGGGGCCGCGCGTGGCGGGTCCCCGCCGCCCATGCCGGGGAGGGAAAGCGGCTGCTCGAGGCCACCAAGGAGCAGGGACTCGAGGGAGTGGTCGCCAAGCGGCTGGACTCGCGGTATGAGCCGGGCCGTCGCTCCGGGGTGTGGCTGAAGGTCAAGAACACCATGCGGCAGGAGCTCGTGATCGGCGGCTGGATCCCCGGCGAGGGCCGCCGCTCGGACCGGATCGGGGCGCTGTTGATGGGCTATTACCGCGACGGTTCGTTCGCCTACGCGGGGCGCGTGGGGACGGGGTTCACCGAGCGAACGCTCGACGAGCTGGCGCGCAAGCTCGAACCATTCCGCCGGCGGGGGTCCCCGTTCGCCGGCGGGCCGAAGTTCCCCCGGGGGACGGTGTTCGTGGAGCCGTGCCTGGTGGCGGAGGTCGAGCTCCGGGAGTGGACGAGCGAGGGCGTGATGCGGGCGCCGTCGTTCAAGGGCCTGCGCGAGGACAAGTCGCCGCGTGAGGTGGTGCTCGAGCGGCTCGAGGACGAGGCCGGCGCCGCTCCTGAGGAAGGCTCGCCGGAGGCGCTGTTCGACGAGGTCGAACGGACGGGAGAGGGCGCGCTGATGGTGCTGGTGGAGGGACGGCGTCTTCGGATCTCGAACTGGGACAAGGTGCTGTTCCCGCGGGCAGGCTTCACCAAGGGCGAGCTGATCGCGTACTACGCGCGAATCGCGCCGGCCGTCCTTCCGCACCTACGCGACCGGCCTCTGACGCTCAAGCGCTATCCGAACGGGGTCGAGGATCAGTACTTCTACGAGAAGCAGTCGCCCTCACATCGTCCCGAGTGGGTGGAGACCGTGCGGATCGGCGACGTCAACTACACGCTCGCCCAGGACCGGGCGACGCTGGTGTGGCTGGCGAACCTGGCCGACATCGAGCTCCACACGTCGCTGGCGCTGGCGGCAGCCCCCGAGCGGCCCACGATGCTCGTGTTCGACCTCGATCCCGGCGCACCGGCGGGGATCGTCGAGTGCTGCGAGGTGGCCCGGGTGCTGCACGGCCTGTTCGAGCAGCTCGGCCTTGAGAGCTTCGCCAAGACCTCGGGCTCGAAGGGACTCCAGGTGTACGTGCCGCTCAACGTCGAGACCAGCTACCGGCAGACCAAGCCGCTGGCGAAGCGGATCGCGGAGCTGCTCGAGCAGCGGATGCCGGAGCTCGTGGTCTCGCGGATGACCAAGCGCCTGCGTCCGGGCAGGGTGCTGGTGGACTGGAGCCAGAACGACGAGCACAAGACGACGGTCACGGTCTACTCGGTGCGTGCGCGGGAGCGGCCGACGGTTTCCACCCCCGTCACCTGGGAGGAGGTCGCCGGCTGCCTGGAGCAGCGAGACGAGGCGGTGCTGACGTTCGAGGTAGCCGACGTGATCTCGAGAGCGGTCGACCAGGGAGATCTGTTCGCGCCGGTGGTGAGCCTGCGGCAGGAGCTACCTGCGACGAGCGGTTAGGCTATGACCGCTTCCGAGGCGCACGCTGGCATTGGACCCGATCACGCTCCGCAACCGACTGCTGGTCGCCACTGCCATGTGGAAGGAGACGGTTGCCGAGCCGCTGCCGCGAATGCCCCCGGGGGAGCCCGCCCAGCAGCTTCAGAGCTTCGAGCTGGAGCTGGTGGACCGGCTGTGGGAGAGCGCCACGGCGGACAACGCGCGAGACGTCGCCGACCGGACCTGGGACCTGGTGCACGACCGGCCGGATGACGATCCGGTCAAGCAGCGCGTCGTGGCGTGCCACGAGGCGCTGGCGCGGATGACGCGGCTCGGGGACTGAGCCCGGGCTAGGACACCGCCGGGCCGACGGGCTCCTCCCGGGCCATCGGGTTGCGGGCCAAGCCGGCCGCCTCGTACGCCTCGTCTTCGGACAGCGTCTCGTGCTCGAGCAGCGCGGCGACGAGCGAGTCCAGGTGGGGGCGCCGGCTGCGCAGGAGCTTGCCGACCTCGGAGTGGGCCGAGTCGACGATCCGCCTGACCTCCTCGTCCACCAGGCGCTGGGTCGCGTCGGAGGTGTCGTGCGCCCCGGGCAGGAACGGGCTGGAGCCGTCCATCGGAATCACCGCGACCGGGCCGATGGCGGGGCTCATGCCCCAGCGCCCGACCATCTGCCGCGCGATCTGGGTCAGCTGCTGGATGTCGGACTCGGCGCCAGTCGTCATGTCCCCGAACACGATCTCCTCGGCCACCCGGCCGCCGAGCGCGACCCTGATCTGCGCCAGCAGGTAGCGCTCCTCGAAGTTGAAGCGGTCGGCGTCGGGAGCCGAGAAGGTGACCCCCAGGGACTGCCCGCGGGGGATGATCGACACCTTCCGGACGGGATCGGCGCCCGGAGTGAGCATCCCCACGATCGCGTGGCCCGCCTCGTGGTAGGCGGTCCGGCGACGGTCCTCCTCGGAGAGCATTACCTTTCGCTCCGCGCCGAGCACGATCCGCTCGAGCGCGTCGGAGAGGTCCTGGGAGGTGACCCGCTCGTGGCCCAGCCGCGCGGCGAGCAGGGCTCCCTCGTTGACGAGGTTCGCGAGGTCGGCGCCGACCATGCCGGGCGTGGACGCCGCGATCTGCTCGGTGTTGACCGCGGGATCGAGCGGAACCCCGCGGGTGTGGACTCGGAGGATCGCCTCGCGGCCGGCGCGGTCCGGGGGCTGGACCGCGACCCGGCGGTCGAACCGGCCGGGTCTGAGCAGCGCGGGGTCGAGGATCTCCGGCCGGTTGGTCGCCCCGAGCACGATCACGCCCTGGCGCGGGTCGAAGCCGTCCATCTCGGTGAGGATCTGGTTGAGGGTCTGCTCGCGCTCGTCGTGGCCGCCCGAGATGTTGGCGCCCCCGGCGGCGCGCGAGCGGCCGACCGCGTCCAGCTCGTCGATGAAGATGATCGCCGGCGCGGCGTCCTTGGCTTGCTGGAACAGGTCGCGGACGCGGGAGGCGCCGACCCCGACGATCATCTCGACGAACTCCGAAGCTGACATCTGGAAGAAGGGGACACTCGCCTCCCCGGCGACTGCGCGGGCGAGCAGCGTCTTGCCGGTTCCCGGCGCCCCGCTGAGGAGCACCCCGCGGGGGATCTTCCCGCCGAGCCGGGCGTACTTGTCGGGATTCTTCAGGAAGTCGACGATCTCGGTCAGCTCCTCCTTGGCCTCGTCGATCCCCGCGACGTCGGCGAACGTCACCGGTTGCTCGGTGCCCTCGACGCGTCGCGCCCGCGAGCGGCCAAAGCTCATTAGCCCGCCGGCCCCGCCGGCCCCGGCCGCCCGCCGCATCAGCACCACGAACAGCAGGACCAGCAGCAGCGTCGGCCCGAACCCGAACAGCAGCTCGGCGAAGAACGAGGGCCCGGACTGGGCCGGATGGGCGTTGATCGTGACGTGGTGGTCCTGGAGCAGCTGGGACAGCTGGGTGTTGTTGGCGAACGACGGGACCTGGGTCGAGAACAGCGTCGTGGCCTTGGCCGAGGAGTTGTCGGGCGGGTACTTCACCTCGCTGCGGAACGTCCCCTGGATGGAGTCGCCGGTCGAGGAGATCTGGCTGACGTTGTTCGACTCGACCTGCTGGAGGAACGTGGGGCTGTACGGGACCTGGACTCGAGCGGCGGGCTTGAGCGCCTGGGAGGAGATCCAGAAGTTGAGCGCGAGCACGCCGAGGACGATCAGGACGATGAGCCACCGCGCGTTGGGGCGGCCGGGCGGGCCGGGGCCGGCGCCCTTGCGGCCGCGCCCGTTCGGGGCCGGGGTCACCCGCCAGCCCGGCAGGCCCCGGCGGCCGCCGGTTTGCTGACCACGGTCCGAGCCATTGGGCCTGGGAGCATCGCGTCTGCTGGCGTCGGGTGGCGCGTCGGCCATGGTCTGATTGTCACACCCCGTCGAGCCTTTTCCTGAAGGATTCCGAGCCCTCCACCGATGCCCCGGTCGCCCACGCCTGATCGGCGAGCCAGCGGTCGGAGGTCACGACCCGGATCGAGGCCGGGTCCGGATCGGAGCGGAGCATGCGGACGATCTCATCGTCGGCGGCGTTCGCCTTCGGCTTGGGTGCGTGGAGGACGTCGATCACGGTCGAGCGGATCGGCGGAGAGGGCTTTCGCTCGAACACCACCGCCACCTGCTCGCCGTCGGCCGCGGCCCACCGCTCGAGCAGGTCCACCAGCGCGAGCATGGCGGCGTCGCGATCCCGCCACCATCCGTCGGGGCGGGTGCCGATCACGTTCATGCCGTCGACCAGCCAGCGCATGATGTGGAGGCTAGTCGTCGCCCGCGGGGGGCCTCCGGGCACGTTTTCGCTCCGACTGCCGGCGCTTGCGGTCCAGGCGGCGTCGCACGGACGCCTGCGTGGGCCTGGTGGCGTGCCGAGGCCGGCGCGTGGCCAGAGCGCCCGTGAGGCGTCGCTGCAACCGCTCGAGCGCGAGCTCGCGATTGCGCGCCTGGCTGCGCGCGTCCTGGGCCACTGCGGTCACCCTGGGGCCGTAGCGCGCGATCACCCGCTGCTTCTGCTCCTCGGTCAGCGCGCGCGAGGAGGCGACGTCGAATACGGCCTCGACGCGGGAGGCCGTGACGTTGGCGTGCTGGCCGCCCGGTCCGGAGGAACGCGAAGCGCGCAGCGTGACCTCGCCAAGCGGAAGCCGGCCGTGTCGGCCAAGGGGCATCGGGTCGTCCATCGCGACCGTGAAGAGTGCCGCAAACTTCCCGCGCAGCGCGGAGCGCGCAGGGGCGGGACGTCGGACCTCCGTGCTACCTTGCGACGAGCAAAGGCGCGGAGCAGATCTCCGTCAACAACACTCAGTGCAGGCCCGGGGCGGCGAGTCCTCCTCCGCGGCAGCAGCACATCACGCCAAGGAGGAAGCGGCTTAATGCCTACGGGAATCGTCAAGTGGTTCAACGACGAGAAGGGTTTCGGGTTCATCGCAGCCGATGAGGGTGGCCGGGACCTGTTCGTGCACCATTCGAGCATCAATGCGGACGGCTACCGCTCGCTCGCCGAAGGCAGCAGGGTGTCCTTCGACGAGGAGGAGGGCCCGAAGGGCCCGAAGGCCGTCAACGTCGTCAAGCTGTAGAAGGAGGCGGCCAAGGGGGGCGCTGACGCCGCGGCAGTCTCGGCTCTGACCGGGTGCCGCGGACCCGGTGGGCACCCGCGTACACTTGGTAAGCGGGTGAGGCGCACAACGGCCTGGAAGGCATGACCAAGACGATCCAAGAGCGTGA
>Ga0209577_10001782_pt1 | contig 21171 bp, 25 predicted proteins | sample GraSoiAngelo_109_FD_185874 | JGI IMG/M metagenome (GOLD analysis project Ga0209577, IMG submission 185874) | Grasslands soil microbial communities from the Angelo Coastal Reserve, California, USA - 14_0903_12_20cm (SPAdes) (version 2) | ecosystem: Environmental > Terrestrial > Soil > Grasslands...
GGCCCAGCTGCAGCACGGCATTCATGGCCCCTCGGATCTTGAAGGAGCCGGTCCGCTGTAGATTTTCGGCTTTCAGCCACCCGCCCTCCCCCACCAGGGCGTCGCTCGACAGGGTCGGGGTGGGCAAGATGTACGGTCCGATCCGTTCGGCCGCGGCCTGGATCTGAGCCAGGGACAGGATGTCGGCGTCGACCGCCATCTCTAGACGGTAGCGGTTACCGCGTCCTAATTCCAGAACCCGTGCAGCAGCACGTAGTCGAGCAGTTGGGCCAAAAAGCGCCGGACTCGAGTCGCCATCACTTGTACAACGTCAGGTCAGGGTCCATGGTTGCGTTCCGCCCACCATGACGGTGGTGCGGCCGACGGCGCTCTCATCGTTGATGAGCGTCACGGCCATCGCCGCGACTTCGGCCGGGGTCAGGATCGGTGGGAGACCGGCGAGCTCCGCCTTGGTCATGCCTTCGCGGTTCCGGCGGCTGGACGGCGTGTCCACCCAGTCGGGACAGATGGCATTGACGCGCACCCGATTCCGCTCCGCCAGAAATGCCAGACTCGACGTGAAGCGCACCACGCCAGCCTTTGCCGCCGCGTAGGCAGGGGCAGAATGCGGAGCCTGGCCGATGCCGGCGATCGATGCAATATTGATCACCGCGCCGCCCCGCAGCGATAAGAGCGGAAGGGCCAGCTGCACGGCCCGGATCACCGATCGCAGGTTGAGATCGAGTACCCGCGACCAGTGCTCGACCGGAGCTTCAGGATACTGCGGGTCCGGTGCCCCACCGGCGTTGTTGATCAGGATGTCCAGCCGCCCGAAATGGCTCCGAGCCAGATTGACCGCCGCTTGCAGATGCGAGTCATCGGTCACGTCGCAGCCGGCAAAAACTGCGCTCGGCAGGCGTGCCGCGAGCCGCTTGCCCAGCGATTCATCGATGTCGGCGACGACAATCGCGGCGCCCTCAGCGGCAAGGCGTTGAGCGATTCCCTCGCCAATACCAGAAGCTGCCCCGGTGACCAGTGCGACCGACCCGGCAACCTCCACCCATCCAAGGCTAGTGCCTTTCCAAATGGTCCTCAGTCGTTGGCCGGGGTGGTGGGCGCAACAGGAGTCGAACCTGTGACCTCTTCCTTGTCATGGAAGCGCTCGTACCAACTGAGCTATGCGCCCGACGTTCGCCCGCGATTATACCCGCGCTTTCCCGTTCGTTGAAAGGTTGGGCGGCACCAGCGGGCTGCGACGGCCGGCCAGCGCCGAGATGACGCCGCTGGCCACCAGCAGGCTGCCCATACCAAAGATGACCCGGGTCACGCCAAACAGATCGGCCAGCCCGCCGGCCAGCAGGATGGGGATGGCGATCGCGGCGTTGACGACGGTGAACATGGCGCCAAAGATGCGGCCGCGCAGCTCGGCCTCGGTTTTCTCCTGGAGCACGGTAAAGGCCGGAATGAAGAGCATGCCGAATTCGACGCCACCGATGAAGCCGAACACGACGGGAAACCAGACGAGCAGCCAGGTGGCCGACAGCTGCTCCAGCAGGTAGGGGACGACCGCGATCAGCATCAGGGTTACCCCTGCCGACAGCAGCCCGCCAATCAACAGCCGGCTGCGGCGGAAGTGGCGTCCATATTGGCCGAGGTAGAAGGCGGCGCCCAGCATCCCGATGACGGCGGGCGCCAGGAAGAGGTAGACATCGGTGACCTGCAGCCGAAGCACCGTGCTCATATAGCCGGGGGCCAGCACGAATACGGAAAAGATGACGGTGATGGTCAGGCTCAGCTGGATGACCGCGAATCGCACCAGCGGCCGGCCGGCGATGTAGCTGATCCCCTCGCGCAGCTCATAGAGGATGTCGTTGTCCCTGGTATTGAACTGGTGGGTGCGCGCGTGCAGGTCGGTCTTGACGAGGTAGATCAGCCAGGCCGCCAGGATAAAGAGCCCGGCGGCGATCCAGTAGGGTGAGTTCTCCCCCAGGAATCGGACGGCCAGGGTTGAGACCGGCACCGCGACCAGCAGCGTCACGATCACCGTGCTGGTGAACATCGAGGTCGCCGTCATCAGCTCCTCCGCGCCGACGATGAAGGGGATCGAGGCGGCTTCGGCTGGGGCGAAGATCTGCCCAACCGCGGCAAACAGGAAGGTGATCACCAGCAGGTGCCAGGTGACGTGCGCAAAGTACGGCACTACCTGGCTGAGCGGGATCAGCAAGATCAACCCGCCGCGAATCGCATTGGTGAAGAACATCAGTCGCTTCTTGTCGTGCCGGTCGGCGTAGACGCCGGCCAGCGGGCTCAAAAAGATCGAGGGGAATGTGTAAGCGAGGAAGAGGGCGGCCCCATGGGTGCTGGCGCGGCTGATGCTGTAGGTCAGGATCAGCAGCGCAAACATCAGGAATTTATCTGCCAGTTGGGAGGAGATCTGCGCAAACCAGATCAACCGAAAATCCCGGTTCCCCAGCACGGTGCGAAAGCCCGGCGGTCGGGGAAGGATGATGTCGCGGGGGTCACGCCCCGCACTGATTTCTTCCCCTGGCTCCTTCAAGGCGCCTAAATCGTAGCTAGTTGTCACGTCCCGTGCTCACTTTCGAAGAGTTGCCTCCATTCCTCCAGCGTCAGGGTCTCGGCCCGCCGCGCGGGGTCGATGCCTATAACGCTGAGCCGGGCGCGAGCCTCCGCCCCGGTCAGCCGGCGGCTACGCCCGAGCGCGAACGGCAGCTGCTTGCGACGGGCTTGGAAGAAGGGTGTGACGAAATCGAAGAAGGATGGCAAGGCGGCGCGGGGCAAGGCCGGCTGCGCATCGGGAACGACGCGGACCAGGGCGGAGTCCACCTGCGGTTGCGGGAGAAAGGCCGCTCGGGGCACGCGAAGCACGAGCTCGGGGCGGCCGAACACCCGAACACTCAGGGTGGCGAGGCTCCAGGCACCCGGCGGCGCCACGATGCGCTCGGCCACCTCCTGTTGCACCAGCAAATCGATTCGCGCCGGCGGGCGAGGATGCTCCAGCAGTTGGGCGAGGAGTGCGCCGGTCAGGTTATAGGGAATGTTTCCGGCGACCCGGTACGGCGCCGGCAGGAGGTCAGCCACCGAAGTGCGCAAGATGTTGGCTTCGACGATGCGGACGTTGGAGCAATCCCGCAGCGTAAGCTGCAGGGCCTTTACACAGGCCGGATCGATCTCGACCCCGACCACGGCGCGCACTCGAGTGGCCAGCTCGACCGTCAGCGCACCCAGGCCGGGCCCTACCTCGACCACGTGATCCGTGGGCATCGGCTCCAGCGCCTCGACGATGCGTTCCAGCTGCCGTCGATCGGCGATGAAATTCTGTCCCCAGCGGCGCTGAAACCGAACCTGAAAGCGACGAGCGACCCCCCGAATAATGGTGGGGTCGGCGAGATCCAGGGGTCGTTTGCTAGCCGGCGTAGCTCAACCGGAAAAGGGCGATGGTGTTCGCTTTCGTTCGGTCGGCAATCTCCGCGGCGGGACAGTTCCGCAGGGCCGCGATCCGTTCCACCGTCTCGACGAGGTAGCGCGGCGCATTCGGCTTGCCGCGCCGGCTCTGCGGCGGAAGGAAGGGCGAATCGGTTTCGACCAGCATGCGGTCCAGCGGGATGATACTGGCCGCGCCGATAACCCCGTGAGCGGTGGGATAGGTGACGGTACCGGCAAACGAGATATAGAAACCTCGCGCGAGCGCTTCGGCGGCGAACGCCGAATTGCCGCTGAAACAGTGAAAGACGCCTTCGACGCCAGGGAACTCGTCGAGGATCGCGAGCAGGTCGGGAAAGGCATCCCGGGTATGGAGGACGACCGGCTTGCCGACCTCCTGGGCGAGCCCCAGCATCTGCCGAAAGACGCGAGCCTGCGCCGTTGCCGGCGTCCGGTGGGACTCCGTGTAGTGATAATCGAGACCGATCTCCCCCACCGCGACCACCGCTGGATGACTCGCCAGCTCGCGCAGCTCATGCCGCTCCGCGGCGCTGATGGCGGCACCGGCGGAGTGCGGGTGGCGGCCGATCGTGGTTCGCAGGCCGGGGATCTGTTCGGCAAGCCCGATGCCCTGACGGTTGTCGCTCCCGTCGTCGCCGATGTTGATCACCACCTCAACGCCGGCGTCCTTCGCGTCGGCCAGCGCATGGGTCGGGGTCAGCGGTTCGCGCAGATGAAGGAGGTGCGCATGCGAATCGATCAGGCGACCGGCTCCGGCTTTTCGATCCGCGGGAACAGGACCCCGGCCAGCGCGGTCTGCGTTCGCGGTGCCAGCCTTCCCCAGTCCCGGACCGTAGCCCAGGGCGCCTTCGGATCGGCCTTTACCTGTGCCGCGATCTTCGAGGCGGTCTCCGGCAGGAACGGGGAGATCAAATAGGCGCTCAGACGGATCGCTTCCACCAGGTTGTACATCACGGTCTGCAGGCGCTTGCGCTGGTCCGACTGTTTGGCGAGCACCCAGGGAGCGGTTTCTTCGATGTACTTGTTCCCGCGGTTGATCGCGAGCCAGGTGAGGTCCAGTGCGCCAGTGAAATCGAGCGCCTTCATGTGCTTGTCCTGACCCCGCACCGCATGCTCGAAAGCCGCCCGAAGCTGCTTGTCCAGCGCCGTCTCGTCGGCATCGGGCGCCGGGACCTTGCCATCGAAATAGCGTTGCAGCATGGAGAGGGTCCGGTAGACGAAGTTCCCCAGGTCGTTGGCCAGGTCGGCGTTGAACCGGTCGGTCATCGTTTCCCAGCTGATATCGCCATCACGGTCAAACGGCAGCTCGCGCAGGAGCAGATAGCGTACCGCCTCCGCCCCGAAGCGCTCGACCGCCTCGAACGGGTCGATATAGTTGCCGGTACTCTTGCTCATCTTGTCGCCGCGGACGGTAAGAAACCCGTGCGCATACACCCGCTTGGGTACGGCGACGCCGGCGGACATCAACATCGCCGGCCAGTAGAGGCAATGGAAACGCGTGATGTCCTTGCCGATCACGTGCAGATCGGCCGGCCACCACTGCTTGAACGTGGCTTCGTTGCTGCCGTAGCCGACGCCGGTGGCGTAGTTCACCAGCGCGTCGCCCCAAACGTACACCACGTGCTTCTCGTCGCCGGGGAACGGAATGCCCCATTTGATAGTCGAGCGGGAGATGCTGAAGTCCTGCAAGCCGCTCTTGAGCCAGCCGAGCACCTCGTTCCGGCGTGCCTCGGGCTGGACAAAGTCGGGATGCTTGTCGATGTGCTGTTGCAGCCGATCCTGATAGCTCGACAGCTTGAAGAAGTAATTCTCTTCGGCGAGCCATTGCGCTTTGAGCTTGGGGTGGATCAGGCAGTATCCATTGTTGAGGTCCGAGTCTTGCTTGAAGGCTTCGCAGGAGACGCAGTACCAACCCTCATAGACACCCTTGTAGATATCGCCTCGGGTCTGCAGTTTGGAGATGAAGGCCTGCACCCCGCGGACATGGTCGGGATCCTCGGTCCGGATGAAGCGGTCATAACTGATGCTGAAACGGGCTTCGACGTCGCGGTAGAGCTGGGCCATCCGGGCGGTGAACTCAGCAGTCGATACGCCCTCTTCCTCCGCCCGCCGACGGACGTTTTGCGAGTGCTCATCCGTCCCGGTCAGAAAGAAGGTCTCGTCGCCGACCAGGCGGTGGTAGCGTGCCAGCGCATCCGTCCCGACCAGCTCGTAGATGAAGCCCAGGTGCGGCGCGGCGTTCGGATAGACGATGGCGGTGGTGACGTAGAACTTACTCATGAGGCCTTCCAGTCACTCCCGGCTACCACGACCGTCAGCTCGCCTCGGGGTGGAGTTTTCGCAAAGTGCTCCAGGAGCGTCGCCGGTGTTCCACGCAGGAACTCTTCGTGGACCTTGGTGATCTCCCGCGCCACCACCAGCGAGCGGGGGCCGAGGGCGGACGCCATTATATCCAATGTTCGCAGCAATCGATGGGGCGATTCGAAGAACACAAAGGTCCGTTTGGCCTCCCCCGCCTCGCGGAGGACGCGCTCCAGCTCGCCGCGCTTTCGCGGCAAGAACCCGAGGAAGGTGAACTGGTTGGTGGGCAGCCCGGAGCTGATCAGCGCTGCCAGTACCGCCGAAGGACCGGGCACCGGCACCACAGGATGACCGGCGGCCACTGCGGCACTGACAAGCCGCACCCCCGGGTCCGAGAGCGCCGGGGTGCCGGCGTCGGACACCAGGGCGATATCGTGCTGCTCGAGGCGAGCGAGAATCGTCTGCAGCTGGCGCTCTTCGTTGCGGGCATGGAGGCTCGTCAGAGGTCGGCGCAACCCAAAGTGGGTCAGGAGCTTCAAGGTGTGGCGGGTATCCTCGGCGGCGATCAGGGGCACCGACTCGAGGACATGCAGGGCGCGCAGCGTCATGTCGTCCAGGTTGCCGATCGGGGTTGCCACCAGGTAGAGGGTCGCCACGCTAGCCGGGATCCATCGAGCCGTCTGTCCCGGCCTGGCCGGGTGCCATCAGTGTCCCCAGTCGCGCGGGTAGCGGAAGTCACGATCGATGGTCCGGGAGGACAGCTTGGCGATCACGGGGAGGCGACGCTTGTACTGGTTGTCGCGGACCCGGCGGATGATGTCCTCGACGAACGCCTCCGCGAAGCCCAGCCGCTTGAGCTCATCGATCGAGTAGCGATGGTCCACCAGGTAATAGAGCAGCTGATCGATCATCCGGTACTGGAAGCCGAGCTCGGTCTCATCGGATTGGCCGGCCCAGAGATCCGCGGACGGGGCTTTCTGGACGATCGCAGTGGGCACGCCGGCAGCGTCCGCGAGCTGCCAGACCTGGGTCTTGTACAGGTCGCCGATCGGGTTGATAGCGCTCGCCATGTCGCCATAGATCGTCCCGTAGCCGAGCAGCAGTTCGGTCTTGTTGCTGGTCCCGATCACGAGTCCTCGCGAGGCAAACGACTGGTCATACAGGATGGTCATCCGCTCGCGGGCCATCTTGTTTCCCCGGCGCTTCTGGTCGGCCGCGGGAAAGCGCTCGAAGTAGGCGTCGATCTGCGGACTGATATCGATCTCCAACTGCTCGATGCCGAGCTGTTGGACGACCTGGAGGGCGTCGTTGCGGCTTTTGGGATCGCTGGTCCTGTAGGGCATGACCACGGCGAGCACGTTGCGCGGGCCCAGCGCCTCGGTGGCCAGCGTGGCCACCAGGCTCGAGTCGACGCCGCCGCTGAGGCCCAGCACCACCCGCTCGAAGCCGACCTTGCGCACCTCGTTGCGGATGAACCCGACCAGGATCCGCTTGACCAGCTCCGGGTGGATCGCGAGTGGCGGGAAGACCGGCTCAGAAAGGCTTGCGGGTGCGCTCATGCAGGACTCGACGCAGTTCATTGATGGTCAGTTCCAGTCGTTCGTCCCGGAGCAGGGGGTTGGCCAGGCGTTCCCGCCGCACCTGGGCAAGATCGAGGCTGGCGAGCACGAGCGCCTCATCGGCATCTTCCTGTTGGGCGATGATGTCGCCGTTCGGACCGATCACCATCGAGCCGCCCCAGAAGTTGGCCCCGTCTTCGAAGCCGACCCGGTTGCAGTAGAGAAAGAAGGTGGTCAGGAACTGGGCGTAGGTGCGGCAGACGAGGTTGTAGGATTCCGCCGTTCCGAGGCGCTCATCGGTCGTGATTCCCCGCCCCGGGCTCGACGATGGGCAGATGATCATGTCCACCCCCTCGAGGCTCAGGATATAGGCGCTCGACAGATGCCAGATGTCCTCGCAGACCAGTATCCCGGTCCGGCCGAATCCCGTCTTGAAGCTTCGGAAGCGGTCCCCAGGCGCGAAGTAGCGCTGCTCGTCGAACATCCCGTAGGTGGGCAGGTAGACCTTGCGGTGCAGGTGCACCAGCTCGCCGTGGCTGAAGTACAAGCTGGCGTTGAAGTAGCGGTGGTCCGGGTCTTCGACGACCGCGCCGAGCACGACATCGAGCTTCGTCGAGAGTCCGGCAAGCTCACCCATGATCGGGTCATCCAGCCGGATGGCGCTGTCCGGGACCAGGTCCTTCAGGAAATACCCGGTCAGGCTCAGCTCGGGAAATACGAGCAGATTCGCACCAGCCGCGGTCGCCTGCCCAACCCATTCACGATGTCGCTCGAGGTTCCGGTCGCGATCCCCAAGCGCCGGGTCGATCTGTGCCAGGCCAACCGTGAGCCGTCCGTCGGCGTTCATGCCTCGACATGCGGAAAATCCCGCAACCCTGACTCTCTGCTTGGCAGCCGCACGTTTTGGCCCCGGGTGAGCCACTGGGCGATGGCCGGGGCGAGCTCATCAGCGTGGCCCACATGCACCTCGGCACGCGGTAGAGCCTCGAGAAACGCCGCGCCGTAGGTCCGATTCGCGATCCGGTGATCCATCAGGACGACGGCGCCCCGGTCGCTCTGCCGACGGATGAGCCGGCCGAAGCCTTGCTTGAGCCGCAGGACGGCCTCCGGAAGCGCCAGCTGCCCGAACGGGTCGCCCAGGCTCGCGCTCCGCGCCCGCTGCAGCGGATCACTGGGAACCCGGAAGGGCAGTCGGACGATCACGACACAGGAGAGTGCGTCACCGGGGACGTCGATCCCTTCCCAGAAGCTGCTGCTGCCGAGCAGGATGCTATGCGGGTTCTCCTGGAACTGCGACAACAGTTGCCGTCGTGTCCCATCCAGGTTCTGGGCCAGGACCGTGAGATGGGACCGTGCCATGCGGACCCGCAGCCGCTCGGCGACGTCTTGCAACTGTAGATGTGAGGTGAACAGGACCAGAGTTCGGCCGTCGATCGCGTCGGCGATGTCGCCCACCACGGTCGTCACCTGCTCGAGGAACCCCGGATCCGTGAGTTCTCGAAGATCCGTCGGCAGGCAGAGCAGCGCCTGCGATAGGTAATCAAATGGCGAAGCCAGCACCATCTCGTGGGTACTCAGCGCCGCCAGCCCGACCCCCCGTTTGAAGTAGGCGAACGAGTCGGCGACCGCCAGCGTCGCCGACGTGAACACGACGGTCTCTTTGCCGGCAAAGGCGCGCTCCTGCAGCTCGCGGCCGGCGGCCGTGGGGGCCGCCTGGACGAGCGGCCTGCCGGAACGGCGCTCCATTCCGAGCCAGTACAGCCGCTCGGGGCGCGGCTGGAGGAGAGCGTGCACCACCAGGTCCACCCGGCTCTGCATTTGCGTGATGAAGAGATCGAGTTCTCGCTCTGCGTGGGGATTGCTCTCCATCGGTAGCTGCCCGCCGGCATCATCCAGCGCCCGGCGCAACGCGGTGGCTCGCTCGTCAAGGATGGCGGCGAGTTTTGAGAGGCCGATGATGTCAGGGGCGACGCGATTGGCGGCATCGATGACGACCGGCTCCTCGCGTGATGGGCGGACGGGAATCTCGGGCTGCCGCTCGCCGAGGACGGTTCGAATTTCGCGAAACAGTTCGACGACCGCCTGGCGGCAGTCCGCCGCCGCCCGGCGAACCGCCTCGCTCGGGGTTCCGACGGCAGCCCGGAACCAGGTCAGAGCGCCGTCGACACTTTCGAGCAGCTCCCCCTCCCCCACCCGCATGGTCAGCGCCTCGACCGCGGCCTCTTCCAGCTGGTGCGCCTCGTCGACGACCAGATGTTCGTGCGGCGGCAGCACCGACCCGCCTTTGAGCGCGTCGGCCAGCAGCAGCGCGTGGTTGGTGACGATCACGTCCGCGTCCTGTGCCGCGCGGCGGCTATTCCAGTAGAAGCAACGTTGCGTCTTGAAGTTCTCACAGTGGGCGGCGAGGCAATCGTCCGGGGTCGAGGCCGCCCGCAGCCAGAACAGGTCGTCGAAACCATTGAGCTTGATCTCGGAACGATCACCATGCTGGGTCTGGGCCAAAAAGACCAGCATGCGAAGTTTGAACTTCACCTCGTCGTCGAACCAGCTGCCGTCCGCACGCCGGCTGGGCGCATTGAGATAGCGGTTCCAGCGGCGGAGGCTGACGTAGTTGGCCCGGCCCTTGAGCAGTGAGGCCTTGAAATCGAATGGCAACCAGCTCCGCATGAACGGAATATCCTTCGAGAACAACTGCTCCTGCAACGTGATCGTGTTCGTCGCCACCACCACCCGTTCCCCGGTGGCGACCGCGTGATGGACGGCCGGCACCAGGTAGGCGAGCGACTTGCCGGTCCCCGGTCCGGCCTCAACCAGCAGCCGACCGCCGCGGCCGTAGAGCTGGGCGATCGCCAGTGTCATCTGAAGCTGGGACTCGCGGAGCTCGTAATCGTCGAGCCGATCTGCCATCGGACCATCCGGGCCGAGGAGCGCCCGGATCGCGAGCGGATCGGTCGAGGGCGACGCATCGCGCGGCAGCTGGGGCGGGGCGGCCGCCGCGGTCGCCAGGCTATCGATGCCACTGGAGCCGGCGGCGTATGCCTCGAGTAGGAAGTGCCGCAAGGGGTGCGGCCAGTCAGCGACCACTTCGAGCATCCGATCGAAGAGCTCGCGAGGAATGCCGCGCGCGAAGCGCCAGAAGTAGCGAAACAGTTGCCGAGCCGCGTCAGCATCAGACAGCGCTCGGTGCGGATCCGGGTGGCTCAAACCGAGCGCCCGGGACAGGTGCGGCAGGCTATGGCTGGGGGCCATCGGCAGCATGATCCGCGCCAGGTCCAGGGTGTCGAACAATTCATAGCCCGGTCCGCTCTGGCCCTCGATCAGGAAGGATAGGTCGAAGGTGCCACTGTGGGCGACGACTGCGCTATCGCCGACAAAGTCGATGACCTGGGCTAGCACCTGCTCAGGCGGCGGTGCCGCTGCCACATCGGCATCGCGAATGCCGGTCAACTCCTGGACCGGCCTCGGAATCGCGACTTCGGGACGGACGAGTGATTGAAAGGTCGCGAGGACCTCATCGCCGCGGAACCGGACGGCGCCGACCTCGATCATGCGGTCGAGTCGCGGCGACAACCCGGTGGTTTCCAGATCGAGCGCCACGAACGTGCGATCCACGAGCTAAATGCTAGAGCAGTTTCGCCGCGAGCTCCGCGAGTTCGGATCGCTGTCCCTTGGTCAGCGTGACGTGCCCGGCCAGCGGATTGTTCTTGAATTTCTCGATGGCATAGCAGAGGCCGTTGCTGCGGAAGTCGAGATAGGGATGATCGATCTGGTTCGGATCGCCGGTGAGGACGATCTTCGTGCCCTCGCCGGCTCGCGAGACGATCGTTTTGACCTCGTGCGGCGTCAGATTCTGTGCTTCGTCGACGATGATGAACTGCTGCGGGATGCTGCGGCCTCTGATGTAGGTGAGCGCCTCTGCCTCGAACAGGCCCTTGTCCTGGATATGCCGGATCATGTCGGCAGCCATCTGTTCCTTGTAGATGCAGCCCATCAGGTACTCCAGGTTGTCATAGATCGGTTGCATCCAGGGCCGCAGCTTCTCCTCCTTGTCGCCGGGCAGATAGCCAACGTCTTTGCCCATGGGAATCACCGGGCGGGTTACGAGCAGACGCCGAAAGCGGTGCTGGTCCAGTACCTTGCTCAAGCCGGCGGCCAGCGCTAGCAACGTCTTCCCGGTGCCGGCCTGGCCCGTCATCGTCACCAATGGCACCCGGTCGTCCAGCAGGATGTCGAATGCGAACCGCTGGCCCAGGTTCTTGGGCTGGATGCCCCAGATCTCTTTCTTGATCGGCGCCAACGCCACCACCTGGCCGGCGGTGGCATCGTAGCGACCCAGCGCACTGGATTTCGTGCCATTCAATGACTTGAAGTGGACGAACTGGTTATTGAAGAGCTGCCCGTTGCTGGGCAGGTAGACATTTGTCTTTGAGAAGGTCTCGATATCCTCCGGGGAGACCGTCATGGTCGACATGCCGTCGTACAGGTCCTCTTCGTTGAGCACCATCTTGTCAGTCTCGTAATCCTGCGCCTGGAGGTTGAGGGCATCGGCCTTCACCCGGACATTGATGTCCTTGCTGACCAGAATGACCGGTGTGCCGTTGCTCTCGGCCTTGAGCTGCAGCGTCAAGGCGATGACCTGGTTGTCCGCCTTTTTTGGATCGAGGTCATCCGGCAGGTGGGCGGTGTTTTCGTGGGTCAGCTCGACCCGCAGTGAGCCACCATACTTGAGAGCGACGCCTTCCGAAAGCTTGCCCGTCGCCCGAAGGTCGTCGAAATGATGCGCGATCAGGCGAGCGTGCCGCCCAACCTCGTCCTGCCGTCGCTTCTGGCCGTCGATCTCCTCGATGACCGTCAGGGGGATCACGATCTCGTTGTCTTCGAAGGAGAAGATGGCGTTCGGATCGTGCAGCAGAACGTTCGTGTCGAGCACATAAATCTTCTTCACGATGGGCGACCTCCGACACGAACATAACGCCTCAAACGCTCGTATGGCACCTTCGGCGCCACTCGCGTCGGCCGGCGGGCCGGCGTGTCGAGAACGTAGATCTTCTTCATGCTTCGGCGCGCTTGGACATCGGAGGGCTGGCGTATTCTCCCTGGTTTTCCAACGGAAGCAGCTGGGCGATCTTTGCCATCAGGTAATCCGCGCTCTGCTGATGGTCCATTTGGCTGCCGTCGCGGTTCCGATCCGGCAGCTGGAAGGGCTCGCCAAATGTCATCTCGACCTCCGCGCGGCGGGGAACGATCGCGTGGCGGCCCAGCACGTGCTGCGTGCCGGTGATGGCAATCGGTACCAGCGGGGCACCCGAACGGCGGGCGACAAAGCCGGCGCCCGGTTCCGCCCGCAACAGGCGGGCCGTCTCCGACCGATGGCCCTCCGGGAAAAGGACGACCGCCGATCCCTGCTTCAGTAGCTCGAAGGCGCGCCGAAGCGCGGTTCGATCCGGCGAGTGGCGCATGACCGGGAACGCGTGGTAACCGCGCATCAGCCAGGCCCAGCTTCCCTTGAATAGCTCAGCCTTCGCCATGAACCAGACCGGGCGCGGTACCCAGGCGCCGATGAGGGCCGGGTCGACGGCGCCGACGTGATTGGAAACGATGAGCACGGGTCCGCTGGCGGGCACATTTGAGGTACCGCGCAGCTGGAATTTTGAGCCGAGGACGATGCGGGTTAGGAGCCGTGCAAGACGCGTGAGGAAGGAATAGCTCAAAGCGATCAGTGCTTCGGCAGCCGGGCCATCACCTCGTCAAAAACTTGACGGACCGACTTGCCCTCAGTCGCGACGATTATAGCATCGCTTGCCGCTCGTAACGGCGCGATGTCTCGTTCCTGGTCCGCACGGTCCCGCGCGCCGATTTCCTGCTCCAGCACGGCATCCGAGGTGGCGGTGCCCCGTGCCTGGTCGAGCTCGCGCCGCCGCCGCGCCACCCGTTCGGCGGCGGGGGCGGTGAAGAAATACTTCACGTCGGCATCCGGAAAGATCACGGTCCCGATGTCGCGACCAAGCACCACGGCGTCGCCTCGAGCGGATCGACGCTGCGGCTCGACGAGTAGTTGCCGGACTGCGGGCAGCTGCGCGATGCGTGAGAGGTCGGCGGCAATCGCCGGATCATGCGCTTGGCGGCTCACGTCCCGGCCATCCACCGACAGCAGGGCCCCTGACGGAACCACTGCCGATGTGTTGACCTCGATGCGGATCGCGCCGATCATGAGGGTGAGCGCACTCACGTCGTCCGCTGCGATCCCACGGCGGCGGGCCTCGACGGTGACGGCGCGATAGAACAAGCCGGTGTCAACCAGAGCGAAGCCGAGCGCCTCGGCGACCATCCGCCCGATGGTGGTCTTGCCGGAGCCGGCCGGTCCATCGATCGCGATGATCACGAGGACAACCCCGCCGCGTGTTTCAGTCGCGCGACTTCGTCCCGATTGAGGGGCCGGACGCTGCCTTCGGCCAGCCCACCGAGTTCGACGCCGTCGATCCGAATCCGTTGCAGGTCCAGCACGCGGTGGCCCAGCGCCCGCCAGAGCCGACGGACCTCGCGCTTGCGACCTTCGCGCATCACCATCGACAGCGTGGTCTGGGCGGGGGCGACCTCGAGCAGGCGGACTTCCGCCGGCTGAAACCTTTCGCTTCCCACGACCATCCCCTCAGCAAGCCGGCGCAGGGCATCGGTGCCCGGTCGGCCGCTAATGACCACGCGGTATTCCTTGTCGACATGGTAGCGCGGGTGCATCAGCCGATCCGCCAGCTCGCCGTCGTCGGTGAGCAACAGGAGTCCCCGGCTCTCGACGTCGAGCCGGCCGACCGGGAAGAGGCGTGGGTGCCCAGCCGGCAAGCGGTCCGTGACGGTGGGCCGGCCGCGCTCATCCCCCACGCTGGTCAACACGCCGACCGGCTTGTTCATCATCAGGTACGTCCAGGCGGCCACCGGCGAAACGGGCCGGCCGTCGACCGTGACCCGGTCGACCCCGGGCGTCACCTGCTGGCCGGCGGTCGCGGGCGCCCCGTTGACGGAAACCTGTCCTGACGCGATCAACTGGTCGGCCTTGCGCCGAGCCGCTAGCCCGGCTCGCGCTAGGTACTGGTTGAGCCGGATTGCGGTAGCGGTGGCAGCTCGTCGAGGCTGCTGAGCCCAAGAATCTGCAGGAACTTCATCGTCGTACCAAACAGCCGCGGCGTGCCGGGCGCGTCGAGCCGACCGGTTTCTTCGATCAGGCCCTTCTCCTCGAGGCTCTCCAGGACCGCCTCGCAGTTGACCCCCCGAATCTCTTCGATCCGGGCTCGGGTCAGCGGCTGGCGATAGGCGATGATCGCCAGCGTCTCATAGGCGGCCGGTGAAAGCCTCGACGGGTACTCGGGACGCAGCACCCGCCGGACCACGTCGGCCTGCGCCGGGTCAGTGACCAGCTGTAATTGGTCCTGGTGTCGTTGCAGGAAAAGACCCCTGCCGGCAAGGCCGGCGCCCAATGCGATCGCCGCCGCCTCGACGTCAGGCAGCGGCGACTGCAGGATCTCCTGGAGCTCGAGAACCGTGACTGGACGATTGAGGGTGAACAGCACCGCTTCGAGTGCCGCCGCCAGTCCCGCCGTATCGCGTACGCCGATCATGTTTCCTGCTCCTGTCCGAACACGGTGATTTCGGCGAACGTGGAAGACTGGGCTACTCGGGCCTGCCCGATTCTAATCAGCTCCAGCAGGGCCAGAAACGTGACCACCGCCTCGAGCCGCGTCCGGGCGTGACGAAAGATAGCCGTGAAGTTCATCTGCGGCTGCCTGGAAAGCATGGTACGGAGCTCTTCGAGCTTATCCGCCAGGGAGACGTGCTCCATCTCCACCGTCACCTGCTGCGCCGGCGGCAAACGATCGAGCACCTGCTGAAAGGCCGTGGCCAGCGCCTCGAGGCTCACCTGGACGCGCGCCTGCGGGACCACCTCGGGTTCCAGCAGGCCGGCAAACGTAAATCGCCCGCTGGCGTGCCGGCGCATCAACGACTCGGCGAGCTGCTTGAAACGCTTGTACTCCTCGAGGCGTCCTTTGATCGCGTCCTCCCAGGCCTGCAGCTCTTCCTCCTCGCCAACCGTCACCTCCGGCATCAAGCCGGCGGCCTTGAGCTGGACCAGACGGGCGCCGATCACCAGAAACGCGGCCAGCCGTTCCAGGGGCGGCCGGTCCTGAGCGATGGCTTTGAGATAGTCGTCGGTGAGGGTGGCGAGCGGAATCGCCTTCAGGTCGACTTCCGCCCGCTGGGCCAGCGTCAACAGCAGCTCGATCGGCCCGTCGAAGGCCGGCGTCCGGACGATGTAGACGGGATCGCGCTCGAGTTCCGTGGAGATCTCCCGACTCAATTTCGCGTGTCCGCCCGCTGCAGCCGCCGGGTCACCTCCGACACTGGGTGCGCCGCATGATGCTCCGCCACAATACCGGCAAGCTCCGCCGCCCCGGCGGCGAGCAGTCGATCGGCGCCGATTCGCGCGTGGTCCGCGTAGATCGCATGGCGGCGCGCGAAGCCCGGTTGCGCCCGGAGCAGGCGATCGAGCAGACGGGGCGACAGCGCGGCGAGCCCGACCGTGAGGCTGCGGTCGATCACCGAGAGCTCGGCGCCGCTCTTGCCGATGTCGTGGAGGAGCGCCGCCTGCTGGAGCAGCCGGCTGGGCTCGGCTTCCAGCTGGGCCAGGGTGTGGAGCACGTCGAGCCCGTGCCGCTGGTCGTTGACCGGCAGCTGGAAGAACAGGGTGACGAGATCCGGTCCGAGAATCCGTTCGGCGTCGGCGGACTCGACGGGGCTCACCTGCGCCGAGGCGTGACGCCAGAACTGGCCGACTCGATGCAGCGCCGAGCTCATCCCGGATCGCCATCGGTCAGCGGCAGCCCCCAGCGCAGCTTCCGTCGAAGCAGCTCGAAGAAGTTTCGGCCCTTGTCGAACTGCACCAGCTGGACCTCCAGGCCGGGCGCGGCGATCTCGATCCGGGCGCCCGGTTCCAGGGCAGCATTTTGTTGCCCATCGCAGGTCAGGATCGCCGAGGCATTGGGGAGGTGAATGACCAGCCGGGCGTTCTCCGGTAAGCCGACCGGGCGGTTGAAGAGGCTATGCGGGTTCAGGGGCATGAAGACGAGGGCTCGAACATCCGGATGCACGATGGGCCCGCCGAGCGACAGCGCATAACCGGTCGATCCCGTTGGGGTCGAAACGATTACCCCGTCGGCGTCGAACTGGCCGGCCGGCTGGCCGTCAACCGTGACCTCCATCCGGATCAGGTTGATGTCGATGCCTTTGTGGACGACCGCGTCGTTCAGGGCATGAAAGACGCGATCCCCGACTCGGGCCTCGAGCAGGGCCCGCCGCTGGAGGCTGAAGTCACCCGCCGCCCAGCGATCGAGCGCGCTCCCCTCCTCACCGAGCTGCACCTGGGTGAGGAAGCCGAGGCGTCCGGCATTGATCCCGAGCACCGGAACATTGGCGACGGCCGCCTGCTGGGCGGTCCAGAGCATCGTCCCATCGCCGCCGATACTGACGATCAGTCGGGTGCCGTCGAGGTTGCCGACCAGCGCTCCGGGGCGCTCCTCGGCCGTCGCGCAGTAGGTCCAGACACGAAAACCGCGCTGCTCGAGCCGGCGGCGCGCGGCCATCACGGGCTCTCCCCCCATGTCGATGCGCGGGTGGCAGACGATCCCGACCGCGTCAGGCATTTGGCTTCAAGTACAACAGGAATTCACGGTTGCCCTTCGCCCCAAGCACGGGCGAGGCTATTTGGCCGGCGACTTGGTAACCGATCTCGCCAGCGAAACCACGGAGCTCCTTGAGAACTTGCTCGTGCAACGCTGGATCGCGAACCACGCCCCCCTTCCCTACCGCTCCCTTGCCGACCTCGAACTGCGGCTTGACGAGGGCCACGACCTCACCGGGCGGACTGAGCAGCTGGCCAACGCGGGGCAGCACCAGCCGGAGCGAGATGAAGGACACGTCGATGACGGCAAAGTCGGCCGGAAAGGGAAGCTGGTCGAGGTGGCGGATGTTCACCCGCTCCATCACGGTCACCCGTGGGTTCTGACGAAGGCTCCACGCGAGTTGGCCGTAGCCAACGTCGATCGCCATCACCCCTTCGGCGCCGCGCTGGAGCAGGACATCGGTGAATCCGCCGGTCGAGGCGCCGACGTCGAGGCCGCGGCGACCCCGCGGATCGAAGCCGAAGGCGTCCAGCGCGGCCGCCAGCTTCTCGCCGCCCCGGCTAACATAAGCCGTCGATCCGGCAACCTCGATCACCTGGTCAACCGCGACCATTTGATCCGGCCGATCCGCCGGCGCGCCGGCGACCCGGACCAGCCCGGCCCGAACCATCGCCTGCGCCCGCTCGCGCGACGTGACCAATCCGCGCTCCACCAGCGCCTGATCGAGGCGGCGCCGTTGAGCCACCATCATCGCCACAGGCCAAGGCCGATGACGACCCCGAGGACCGCGCCGGCGATCACCTCGATCGGAGTATGCCCCAGCAGCTCCCGCAGCCGTTCCTGGTGGATGCCGCGGTGGGCAATGAACAGGTCGTCAAGCAATCGGTTGAGGATCATGGCTTGCTGCCCGGCGGCTCGTCGAACGCCGGTGGCGTCGTACATGACGACGGAGCTGAAGATCAAGGCGAGCGCAAACAAAGGCGATTGGATTCCCTGCATCCGCCCGATCACGGTTGTCAGCGAGACGACCAGTGCGCTGTGCGAGCTGGGCATGCCACCCGCCGTCGCCAGCCGCCGCACACTCAGCCGATGGAGCAGCACCGAATCGATGATCACCTTACTGGTCTGCGCGATCGCCCACGCCACCAGCGGAACGACGAAGTAGGGATTCTGTAGCAGGCTCACGGGCTGGGCGCGCGCTGGGCGGCTGGGGCCAGCTCGCTCAGCCGCCGTTCCGCGTCATCGAGCAGGCGGGCGCATCGGTGAGCCAGCGCCAGCCCTCGTTCGAACATCCGCACGGATTCAGCAAGGTCCTCCTGCTCTTTGCCGAGTTGCTGGACCGTTTGTTCGAGCTCGGCGACGGCCGCCTCATAATCCATCCGCGCGATGTCCTCGCTCATCGCGACGATGCGTCCGGCATGGCGGCCGCCTGATCGCCTGGCCGGCGCCGCGATTCCGCATCCGTCGCGATCCGGCCAAGAATGCCGTTCACGAATTTGCCGGAATCGGGCCCACCAAACGTCTTGGCCAGCTCGATCGACTCGTTGATCGCCGCCTTGAGGGGCACGCTCGGCAGGAACAGAATTTCGAACGCCGCGATCCGGAGCAGGGTCCGCTCAACTTTGGCCATCTGGTCGAGCCCCCAGTTGCGCGAGGCCTCCGCCAGCCGGGCGTCGATTTCCTGACGATGCTCGAGAACGCCCAGGATCAGCGCTCGGGCGAAATCGGCCGTCTCCGCGTCGGCGTGGGATTCCCCGATGTGATACTGGAGCGCGCGCTCGGCATCTCCTCCGTCGGCCTCCAGCTCGAAGAGGACTTTCAGGGCGAGCTCGCGGGCCAGGTGGCGCCGTCCCATTAGCGCAGGGCCTCGCCGAGGCGGCGTGGCACTATCCGTCCTCGGGGAACCTCACGTCGCCGACGAAGACATTCACCTGACGGACCTCGAGGCCGAGCATCTTGTCGATCGCGTCGGCCACCTGCCGCTGCACTTCGGCGGCCACCGTGGGAACGTGGGCCGAGTGATCAACGACGAGAAATAGCTCGAGGTTGAGCGCGTCGTTGCCCAGGTCGACCCGAACGCCCTTGTACGAGCTGCCCAGGGGCAGCACCCGATGGCCGTCACGCGCCCGGGCCTGGTACATCCCGGCCACGCCCTGCACCTGGCTGGCGGTCAACGACGCGATATGGGCAATCACCTCGTTGGCGACCTTGACGGAGCCGAGTGGACGGTCGGTGGGCGACACTAGACGCGCTCCACGTAGGCGCCGGTCCGGGTATCGACCCGGATGACGTCACCTTCGTTGACGAAGAAGGGCACGTTCAGCGTCAGCCCGGTTTCAACCGTGGCCGGCTTGCCGCCCCCGGCCGCGGTGTCACCCCGGAAGCCGGGTGCCGTCTGTGTCACCTTTAGATCAACGGTGGTGGGAAGCTCGACCCCCAGCGGTTGGCCGTCGTACATGAGGACCGAAATCGCCGAGCTTTCCTTCAAATATTTCAAGCTGTCGCCCAGCTGGTCATCATTGATCGGCAGCTGGTCGTAGCTCGCCATATCCATGAAGAAGTGCCGGTCACCGTCGCTGTAAAGGTACTGCATGGAGACCTTTTCGATCCGCGCCCGGGTGAACCGATCCTTGTCTCGGAACTTCTGATCGATGATCACCCCGGACCGAACGTTGCGCAGCTTGGTGCGGAAGAAGGTATCGCCACGGGCGTTCTGGCCCTGCTGGAACTCGATCACGACCCATAGCTGACCCTCCCATTCGATGGTCATGCCGTTTCGAAAATCGCTTGGGTTCACCATATCCGGCAAGCGATTGTACCCGGTCGTGCCGAGACCCGAGCTAGCTGGGTCGGCGGCGGGCCTCGATTTGGGCGAAGATCGCGTTGCGCAGCTGCTGGGGGCGCGGCACCGTGCTCAGCACCTCGGCGCTGTCCCGGCCCGCCGACTCCAGCTCGATGTCCCCAAACCCCCAGGTCCGGCCCCACAACCCCTGAAAGGTGGTCAGGTCCTGGATTCGATCGATGGCGATCGACCGGGAAAACTTGGAGACGATGCCCTCGTTCAGAATCACGCGCTGGTCGGTGAGCACGTACTCGTGCGCCCGCCAGCCCCAGTAATAAAGGTTGAGCACGGCCAGGCCGGCCACGATCACCCCGAGCATCAGGAAGAGGCGCAGCTCGCCCGCGATCGGCAGCAGAACCGCGACGACGAGCGCGACGGCCATCGCGACGATGCTGGTCGCGATCGGGCGCACCAGCACCACCCAGTGTCGCGAGCAGCTGGCCAGGACCCGCTCACCGGGGAGCAGCTCGTGCGCCTTCACGGTGCCTGGGCGAAGAGCGTGATCAGAGTTCCGATGACCAGGAAGGGGCCGTACGGAACGGCCTCCTTCAGGCTGCGAATCCGGGTGATGAGCAGAATTATCGCCACAAAGCCGCCGAGAAACACGCCGTAGAGCAGGGCGTGGACCATCCGCAGGTTCGATAGCCCGGTCGCCATGCCGATGAACGCCGCCAGCTTGACGTCCCCGAAGCCGAATGCCTCGGCCCCGAACACGGCCTGCCCGCCGAAATAGAGCAGGAAGAAGATGCCGCCTGCGATCAGGGCGGCGACCGGGGCAGTCCGCCAATCTGGCCACGGCCAGGTGAGAAAGGCCGTCCACGGGGTGACGAAGGCGAGCCCAAAGGCGATAACCAATCCGGGGAACATGACCAGGTCCAGGATGTAGCGCGTCTTGAGGTCGAAGGCCAGCACCTGCACCAGCACCGCGACATACACCGAGTCGATAAAGAGCAACGGCTGGATGCCGAGCTGGAGCGCGAACAGAAAGAAGAGTGCGGCGCCCAGCACCGGCATCAACAACATCTCGATGAGCGACGGTTGGTACTCGATCTCCTCGATCCGAGCCAGCCAGCGCGACAGGTAATTGAGGCCGGCCCCGACCAGCGCCCCGACCACGGCCCAGGCGAGCGCGATCAGCAGATGATTCACGCGCTCAACCGCCCGACCACCGCTCGCTCGAGCGCTGCCCGCATCGCCGCCTCCGGGGCCGGCTGCCCGGTCCAGATCTCGAAGGCGGCCAGCGCCTGAAAGAGCAACATGGTCAAGCCGTTGATGGCCCGGGCGCCCCGATCGCGAGCGCCCAGAACGAGCGGCGTCACCGCCGGCTGGTAAATCAGATCGAAGACGAATTGGGCCGGGG
>Ga0209577_10001784_pt1 | contig 21167 bp, 26 predicted proteins | sample GraSoiAngelo_109_FD_185874 | JGI IMG/M metagenome (GOLD analysis project Ga0209577, IMG submission 185874) | Grasslands soil microbial communities from the Angelo Coastal Reserve, California, USA - 14_0903_12_20cm (SPAdes) (version 2) | ecosystem: Environmental > Terrestrial > Soil > Grasslands...
CGCCCACTGCTCCCGCCATTCGAGCAGCGCTGCCTTCGCGTTCCAGTCGCGGCGCTTGGCGCCGAATCCCTCCGCCGTGATATCGCGGGTCGTCAGAAGCAGATGGGCGTGGGGGTTCTCCGGGTTGTCGCGGTGCAGGGCGAGATCGACCACCATGCCTTTTGAAACGAATGACCGTTGAGTGAACTCGCGGAGCAGCTCGATCTGCTCGTCCTTGCCGAGCTCGACAGGAAGCGCGAGCTCGATCTCGCGGGCGAGCTGGGCGTCTTTGCGTTTCTCCGCTCTCTCCACCGCATTCCAGAGCGCCTCGCGGTGATGCACCCAGGACGGAGCATTCGGTGGCGCCAGGATCTCGGTGTGCTCGACGCCGCCCTTCCTCGTGTAGTCGAAGGTCTCATTGAGGCGCTCATCGTGGAGGTGTCCGGCGGAGCGATAGGCGGCGGAGGCGATGACGGACTGGCCCTTCGCGCGGGTGATGATTTTGGCGCTGAGGTGATAGATCGCCACCTCGGGGTCCTTATGCGTGGATGGGCCAAGACGTGGCTCCTCGAACGCACACGTCGCGCAGCGACGTATAAGTGCCCCCTCGCCTCGTCCTTCGTCCTCGGCTTCGGGGTCAGGATGCGCGGCGCTCGCCGCTACCGCAAGCAGTGAACGCGCGCAAATCTGCTGCGTTCATGCAGAAATAGCGCGCTGCTGCTGCGGTGCGATGAGGTTTATGCTCGCGACTCTTTCGCGAAGAGAGCGCGGAGAGCTAAGGTGGCGGCCAAGATCACCGAACGGTTCGAGACGCTCGAAGAGCGCCTGAAGCAGCTCAAGGCCAAGCAGCAGCGGATCGAGGCGCGGCGGCGGGCGTTTGCCTCCCGCCGGTCACGTCGCGAAGACACGCGCCGCAAGATCCTGGTGGGCGCGATCGTGCTGGCGAAGGTGCAGCAGGGCGTGATTCAGGAATCAGTGCTGCGCGGCTGGCTCAAGGGCGCGCTCACTCGCCCGGATGATCGCGCGCTCTTTGGATTGTGAGGGAGGGGGTCGATCGGTCGCTCCGACCCTCGGTCACTGTTTGTCAAACACCAAGACGTCGTCGAACTCCTCACCGTTCGCTGAGGTCCCCTTGGATTTCACGGTCAGCGTCTTGCCGTCCTTGGACACCGTGCGGCTGCCGGATTGGACCACCTTGCCCGCCTTCTTCAGTGTGAAATTGGCCGTGTTGCTGTCCACCCGCTTGACCGAGTCGCTGTCGACATCAGGACTACCCTTCACTGGGTAATCCTTTCCGTCCAGCTGATAGGTTATCTGGGTCGTCGTTTCTTTTCCGTCTGCGTGCACCGTCTTTATAACGGCCGTGATGCTCTGCCCGGACTGTGAGTACGTTCTTGTCTGACTCTTAAACGCCGGCCCAGGCTTGAACGTGGACTTTGAGACGTTGAGCTGCCAAGTGCCGATCACTGGGTCAGGACCGGCCGCCACGGTGATTGCTGCACCACCGTCGCTGATCCGATTGCAAGGATTGCAGGTACAAGTAGCCTTCTCATGTTGCCCCCTACTCGTCGATGTTATTTGACAGTTCACCCGCGATACTCGGGTGGCACGACCTCCGTAAGCATGCGCGCACATGTTTCTCCGGGCAAGGCGCCTCCGATGTTGAAACGGCGTGCTGCACTGCAATCTGACCGGCTCGTGTTCAACGCCGACATGACCGCCGGCCACGGCGGCAAGTCCGGTTTGCCTGCGGCCCCATAATGACACCGCAGTCGAGCGCGTTGCTGAGGCCGGTGCCCCCGGTGTCAGAATTACGCGTTTCGATCCGCTACCCCGAGGAAGACTCCAATGATCGTCAATCGCCTCGCCCTACCCGCGACCGCGGTCCTCTGGCTGCTCGTAACCTCAACAGCGCACCCGTCCGGCTTTACCATCGAGCAGGTCCTCGGCGCCCCGTTTGCCTCCGACATCGTGGCCGCCCCCGCTGGTCGCCAGTTCGCCTGGGTCAGTAACGCGCGCGGTCGCAGCAACGTGTGGCTCGCAGCCGCATCGGGAGACAAGGGCTTCACGGCGCGCGCACTCACGCACTATCAAGTCGACGACGGCCTCCTGATTGAGGACATCGCCTTCGTTCCGCATCAGGATGCCCTGATCTTCGTTCGGGGCGGCGACCCCGATTACCCGGACAAGCCGGCGCCGAACCCCGCGCACAGCACCGCCGGGATCGTGCAGACGGTCTACCTGGTCGACTTCCGCGGCCGCGAGCCCATCAAGCTCGGCGAGGGGCATGCACCGGTCACCTCCCCGGACGGCAAGCGGATCCTCCACCTGCATGAAGGCAAGGTGTTCAGCGTAGCACCCAGAAAGGGCGCCAAGTCCGAGGAACTTTTTAAGACGCGGGGCAACGTCGAGTCGCTCCGCTTCTCACCCGACGGGACCCGGCTCGCGTTCGTCTGCACCCGGGGTGATCACAGCTTCATCGGCGTGTACACCTTTAAGGATCAGGCGCTCCGCTGGATGGACGCGAGCTTCTCCTTCGACCGCGAGCCCCGCTGGTCACCCGACGGAACGCGACTCGCATTTCTGCGCCTCCCCTGGAGGCACGATGAGGTCGGCATCATCCCGCACCGCACCGGAGAGCCCTGGTCGATCCGGGTCGCCAATCTCACCGACCAGAGTGTCTCCGAGGCTTATCGCGCGCCGCGCGGCGCCGGCAGTGTATTTCACGAGCTGAGCTCGGATGCTCAGCTCGTGTGGAGCGGCGAGCAGCTCGTGTTCCCGGCGGAGATCGACGGCTGGCTGCACTTTTACTCAGTGCCGGCGAGCGGCGGCGAGGCGCGGTTGCTGACGCCGGGGCGGTTCGAGATCGAATTCGCCTCCGCGAGCCCCGACGGCAGCAGCATCGTGTATGCGGCCAACGCCGGCGACATTGACCGACGGCATCTCTGGCGGCTGCGCTTATCCGATGGCAGCCTGGAGCCGCTGACCCGCGGCAGCGGCATCGAGACACAGCCGGCCATGCTCGGTGACGGCGTGTCGGTCGCCTTCCTGCGCTCGGATGCGCACATTCCTGCGCACGCCGCGCTGGTCGAGGCCGGCAAGGCACCCGTCGATTTCATGGCGGAAGGCTTGCCGGCGGATTTCCCGGCGGCTGCACTGGTCGTTCCCGAATCGGTCGAGCTGCCGAAGCGCGCCGGCATCGCATCTCACGCCGAGCTGTTCGTGCCGCCCTCCGCAAGCCCCGGCGAGCGTCACGCGGCCGTGGTGTTCATGCATGGCGGGCCGATCCGGCAGATGCTCGCCGGCTGGCACTACATGGATTACTACAGCAATGCTTACGCGTTCAACCAGTATCTCGCAAGCCGCGGCTACCTCGTGCTGGCGCTCAACTATCGCGCCGGGATCGGTTACGGACTCGACTTTCGCGAGGCCGACGGCGTCGGCGCTGCCGGAGCGAGCGAGTACAACGACCTGCTGGCGGCCGCTGAATACCTTCGGGAGCGGGCCGACGTCGACCCGGCACGCATTGGACTCTGGGGCGGGAGTTACGGGGGTTATATGACGGCGCTCGGGTTGGCACGGAACTCGGACCTCTTCAAGGCCGGTGTCGATCTGCACGGCGTCCACGACTGGCACCACTGGTCGCTCGCCACCGAGCGGGACAATGTCCCGTTCTACGAGCTCGATGCCCCTCAGGCGGTGCGCGCGACTGCGCTTGCGGCATCGCCGATCAGCTCGATCGCGACCTGGCGCTCACCTGTCCTGCTTATTCAGGGGGACGACGACCATAGCGTCGCCTTCTCCGAATCGGTCCGGCTCGTCGAAGCGCTGCGTCACCACGGCGTCGAGTACTCGGAGCTCGTGCTGCCGGACGAGATCCATGGCTTCCTGCGCTTCGAGTCGTGGCTGCGCGCGTACACGGCGACCGCGGCATTCCTCGACGCCAAGCTCACGCGCCGCTCATCACTGTGACGGACCGTCCACCCTAGGCCGCACCCCCAGCGCCCTCCCGCCTCTCAGCGGCTTCCGGCTCGACCGACCCCTGGAACGGACTCGCGGTTCGCGGAAGGATCGCTTGGGGTCACAGGGCGGTGACGAGCTGGAATGGGATGCGAGTGGCGAGTTTTGGGCTATACACGGACGGCCTCGAGCGTCAGCACCCACGCGCGCGGTGAGACCGACGGCCTGATTGTTACAGGTAAGAAACGGGGCTTGGTGGGCCGATGCAGCCAACGAAGACGCAATAGCGAGAGATCCCTGTGACTGCGTTCGCGAATTGGCCGTGGTTTCGCTCTTTGAGGCAAACGGACAAAGAGGTGACAGTCCGCAATCCGGGCTCCCGCTTGCTGAGTGCGCCGAAGCCGGTTCAACCCTATGCAGCGCAGGATTGGGAGTTCGCGTGGCTTGCGGCGGCGGCGTATCGGAACACGCCGGCGGCAGCCAAGAGACGGGCGCTGACGGCGGACGCGGAAGAGCGTGTGGACCCTGAAGGACGTCTGCGCGCGGCAGGCTGGGCACGATGGGAAGGTTTTCCGGGCAACGACCTGCAGCACAAGATTGAGCAGACACATTTGCGGGTCGAGGTGTGGGAGAGGAGATGTCAAGACGGATCGTCGATTGTGGCCGTGACGTTTGGGGGAACCGTCTTCAATAATGAGATGGACTGGCGGGCGAACCTGCGGTGGTTTCTCCCCGGTGGATGGCGAGACGAGTACACGGACGTGGTGCGCTCCTTCGCCCCGGCGTTCATTCCTGAGTTCCTCAGGAGACTGAATGGCCGGGCACCCACTTCGGTCGAGCTAGTGTCGACCGGACATTCCTTAGGTGGAGGGCTTGCGCAGCAGTTTGCATATGCCCACTGCCTGGATGACCGGGTGCCGCGGGTGGCAAATGTGTATGCGTTCGATCCTTCTCCGGTCACGGGGTTCTTCAGCGTGAGGCGGTCGGTGCGGAACGTGAATCGTCAGGGGTTGAAGATCGATCGAATTTATGAGCGCGGGGAGATCCTGGCGATCGTGAGATCCATAATAAGTGTGCTGTGCTGTGGAGACCTTCGAAGAGGGCGCCTGAGATTCGGGGTCGCCGGTATTTCCTGTTCTTTGCCTGGAATCCAATCGTGGGACATTCGATGGTGCGCATGGCGGTCAGGATGGACGCCGCGCGCTTCTGAGCCGACTGTGAAACCGAGGGCAGGTTACGAACGAACAGGTTGATCGCGGTGCCACCCTTGAGTCCGAAGGCCTGCTCCGCGCGTCGCGGGTGTTTCCGGACGGACCTCTCAGGCGGGTGCCAGCGGGTTGACGATCTTGATCCCTGCAATTGTCTGGCCGGCGTTCAAATCCTCGCTGTAGATCTGCGTCGCCTGCGCCTCTTCGGCTGAGGCCACGATGAGGGCGTCCCAGAACATGATCTGGGCCATCTCGGCAATGTCGATCGCGCGGATTACGGTATCCGGCGTCGTGGGTTCCTTTACCCACGCTGCGTAGCTGCTCACGACTTCCCTGGCCGTTGATCGGGAAACGGGCGTGATCAACTTCCGGGTCACGTTGACATAGAATTCCTGCAGAACCTGCACCGACAGCCGGCCGGTCCCGGATTCCCACAACTGGCGCAGTCTCTCGACCGCCCGGTCGCGTTTGGGTCCCGCGTCCGCATCGTGTGCATAAATCAGGATGTTCGAATCAACGAATACGGCGTCGCTCATGCAGTTGCTCGCGACTCAAGGGAGCTCCCCCCAGCTGCAGCGGAGTGGAGAACAGCGCGAAAGCGCGTCGGCGGGCCGCGGCGTAGCGCACATCGTCGGCGATGAGCTCACGCAGCTCATCGGCGAGGAGCGAACTCACACTGCGTCCTCGGCGTGCGGCAACCGCCCGCGCCTTCTTCAGGAGCTGGCGATCGATCGCGACCGTAATGTTGTGCTTGGTGGCCACAGGTACCCGCATCAGGCCAATATCTATCTTCACGTAAAATACGTGAAGGCCTGCGGCATGTCAAACGGGCGCAGCAGAGCCGAATGAGACCGCCGTCAGTGAATGCCCGAGCCGGGACGCACTTCATGCGGGCGAAGCCTTGGGGTTGCGCCCACGTAGGCATAGAGCCCCTCCCCGTCCAGCTGCCGGAAGAGCAGCGCCTCGCTCACGTGGTGCACGGTGATGGCATCGGCGCTCCCAAGATCAGCGATGGTGCGCGCCACGCGCAGGATCCGGCCGCAGGCGCGCGCGGAGAGGTTGAAGTGCTCGGCGGCGAATTGAAGCAGGTCGCGGGTTTCGCGATCGGGGGAGGCGTGGCGGTCGAGATCGCTCACTGGGAGCGCGCTGTTCAAGACGCCCTGGCGGTCAAGCTGGAGCGTACGGGCGCGGCTCACCCGCGGGCGGACCAGGGCGCTGGAGTCCGCCACTGGGCGGGCCTCGAGTAGCGTTGCGACTTCGGTGGGTTTGATGCGCACGTGCAGGTCGAGCCGATCGAGCAGCGGGCCTCAAAGTCTTCCGCGGTAGCGCGCAATCGCCGCTTCTCCACAGCGGCAGCGGCGCGTGCCATCGCCGGCGTAGCCGCAGGGGCACGGATTCATGGCGGTGACGAGCTGGAAACGCGCCGGGAATTCGCTCTGCCACGCGGCACGCGAGATGGTGATGCGGCCGGTCTCGAGCGGCTCGCGGAGCGCCTCGAGCGCGGCGCGCTCGAACTCGGGGAGCTCGTCGAGGAACAAGACACCGTGATGGGCGAGCGAGATCTCGCCGGGGGCAGGTTGTGAGCCGCCCCCGACGAGTGCAGCGGTGGAGCTCGTGTGATGCGGCGCGCGAAACGGGCGCTGGCTCCAGCTCTACGCGTGAAAGCCCTGGGCGCTGGCGGAGGCGATCATGGCGGTCTCGAGCGCCTCCGCCGGTGTGAGGGGTGGCAAGATTCCCGGCAGGCGGTGGGCGAGCATGCTCTTGCCGGCGCCGGGCGGTCCTATAAAGAGGAGGCTGTGAGCGCCGGCGGTGGCGATCTCGAGCGCGCGGCGGGCGTCCTTCTGGCCGCGCACGTCGGCGAGGTCTGGATACGTGACGTCGGTGAAGTCGCCCGCCGTCCCCTGGTCTTCGGGCAGAGGGCGGTCCCCGGTGAGATGCCCGATGACCTCCGAGAGGTTCGCGGCCGCGATGATCCTCGCCTGCCCAACGCGCTGAGCTTCAGGGACGTTGCCTCGCGGCAGGATGACGGGGTGTTGCTCGAGCGCCGCCTGGCAGAGGGCGGACAGGATCCCCCGTACGGCGCGTAGTTCCCCGCCGAGCGAGAGCTCGCCATAGAACTCGTAGGGCGCGAGCACGGATGCGGGCAGCTGGCAGGTGGCGGCCAGCAGCGCGAGTGCGATGGGGAGATCAAAGCGTCCGCCGTCCTTCGGCAGATCTGCCGGTGAAAGATTGATCGTCACGCGTCCGGGTGGCCAGCGAAGGCCGCAGGTCATGATCGCCGATCGCACGCGGTCCTTGCTTTCCTTGACCGCGGCCTCAGGGAGGCCCACGACACAGAGGCTGGGGAGTCCCGAGGTCACGTGGACATCGATCGTGACGGGAGGGGCCTGCATGCCGAACTGGGCGCGACTGAAGACGGTGGCGAGCATGGGGTTGTCATCGTAAGGTGAGCCCCGCGCGCGCTGAACGCCCTATTATCAGCGTGAGTGCAGAATTATCGCTCTTTCTCGAGTGTCGGCTGGGCTTAACCGATGAACGGCTTGGAATTCTCCGAGGAGGACTTCGAGACGCTGTCCGAGTGGCTGATGCGCCGCCGGACAGGGATCTTCGACATCGTCGAGCTCGAGGGTTTTCTGACCGCGATCGTGATCGGCCCGAACACGCTCTCGCCGCTCGAATGGCTGCCAAAGGTGTGGGGCGGGAAGGCGCCGAAATTCAAAGACCTCGAAGAGATGAACCGGTTCATGGCGCTCGTCATGCGTTACTACAACAGCTTGGTCGGCGCGTTCGAGAGCGCTCCCGACCGATTCGAGCCGACCTTTTATGAGCGTAAGGTCGATCGCAAGACCGTGGTCATCGTCGACGAATGGTGTGTCGGGTTCATGCGGGGCGTGCGCATGGATTTGTCCAGCTGGAGGCCGCTGATGCGCGAGCGCCCCGAGCTACTTAAGCCCATCGAGCTCTTCGGAACCCGTGCCGGCTGGCGCGAGATGAAGGCGGGCGGAGAAGGGACGATGCATGCGACCTGGTCGCAGCGGATCGCGCCGGCGGTCCGGGAGATCTACGCGTTCTGGCTACCTCATCGGCGGCGCGTGGTGGCAGCCGCCGGCGTACGGACACACTGAGGGGAAGGCGGGCGGCTCAGAGCCGCCCCGCCTCGCGGAAGGAGTAGTCGGTGTCGGCGGCGATGAGGAGGTACTCCAGGACGCGGACGTCGATGAGGCGCAGCGCCTGCGCGAGGCCCCTCGCCAGGGAGCCGCTCGCCGTCGCGGATGACGAGTGTGTGGGTCATGGTCGTCGTCTCCCAAGGTGAAGTTGACGACGGCTCTTCAGCACGGCGCATGAGGCCGTCGGGTCAAGCGACCATGGAATAAATGGAGGGGACCCGCGGCCTGCGCCGCGGGCCGGAGGCCGTTTATGCCGCGAAAGCGCTTGAACCGGAGGCCGCGCCGTGCGAGGTTTTCCCGTCGGCAACCTCGGCGGGAGAGACGAAGCGCATCAGCGCACCCGGACTGCGTAGATTGGAGCGGCGCGCCGTCGGCCGTTTGAGGCAGTGCTGGAGGCTCAGATACTTCGATCGACGTCAGTGCGCGCGCCTCTGACCGTCGCGGGGGCTGCCCGTGAGACGCGTGAGGGAGGTTGCGTGAGGCGCCCGAAGACCCATGATCGACTGCCGCACTCGCGAGATTCTCTCCGGCCGCTTGGCCTCACAGGTTATGCCCGCAAGAGATAGTTCTTCCTAGGAGATTTGCAGTGAGTCTACAAGAAGAGATTGAAAAGGCTCGATCGGAAATTCGCACGGATGGTTATCCGGTATCCATTGGCGAATGGATCAGCATTTACGAGAAGAAAGAACTGGACATCCATCCCGAATTTCAGCGCTTTTTCCGCTGGTCACCGGTTCAGAAATCTCGACTCATAGAGTCGATACTACTGGGGATCCCCGTACCTCAGGTCTTCGTCGCTCAGCGCAAGGACGGAATCTGGGATGTTGTGGATGGGCTGCAGAGGCTTTCCACAATCTTTCAGTTTGTCGGGATATTGCGCGACGAGGCAGGCAAACTTTCGCCTCCCTTGGAATTGGAGAAGACCACTTATCTCCCAGGCTTGGCCGGAATGCGGTGGCAGGACGATACCCACCCCGATCGATCGCTAACGAACGCTCAGCGACTACTTATAAAGCGAGCGAAGATTGACGTGAGCATCATTCTTCGTGAAAGCGATGAGCAAACTAAATACGAACTGTTCCAGCGTCTTAATACGGGCGGTTCCCCCCTCTCCGATCAGGAGATGCGGAATAGTCTGCTGGTAATGCTCAATCGACAGTTCTTCCAATGGCTCAAGTCGCTTTCAGACGATCTCAACTTCTTGGAGGCCACTGCTCTTTCAGATCGGGCCATCGAGGAACAGTACGATGTGGAACTCGTGCTTAGATACCTTTCACTGCGCACCTTGCCTCTTGGCGATCTGGCGATCTGGCGAATCTGGGCGACCTTGGCGACTTCTTGACCGAGCGAGCGAAGGCATTTGCTCGCGACAAGACGTTTGATTTTAAGGGAGAGGAGGATGCATTTAGGACAACGTTTGAGTTACTGGCAAAGAGCTTGAGCGGCGATAGTTTTCGCCGCTACGAGAAGAAGAAGGACAGATTCATCGGGGGCTTCTCAATCTCCGCATTTGAGGCCATCGCATTGGGGGTTGGCTATAACTACAAGAGGCTCGCCGCCAAACCAGACATCATTGTCGAGAGTGCCAAGAGAGTATGGCAGGAGAAAGTCTTCACTGAGAATTCAGGCGCCGGTGTACGTGCGGCCAGCAGAATCCCACACGTTGTCCCCCTAGGACGAAGGCTTTTTGCCCCATGAAACTCCGAACCGAAGCGTTGCTACTTGACGCGGTTGACTCGGAATTGATTTGGCGCAAGAAGGAGCTAACTCAGCACAAATTTCTGCTAGCCGGGCTTGCTGGGCGAGAAGACAGACGGACAGCGGTGCTGAGAGGAGCCGTACCGCTTCTATACGCTCATTGGGAAGGCTTTATTAAGGCAAGCGGATCTGCTTACGTGGAGTACGTCGCATCGCAGCAGTTACGATACGACCAACTCGCCACGCCATTCTTGGCTATGGCAGCACGCCGCATGATTAATTCCGCTACGGGATCCAAGAAGATCCGAGCTCATCTCGAAGTGGCGGATTTCTTTCGAAGAGGTTTGGCGACAGAAAGTAAGTTGCCCTATAAGTCCGCTATAGACACAGATTCAAACCTCTCATCGTCGGTTCTGCGCGACATCGTAGAGTCGCTCGGTTTGGATTTTTCGCCTTACCAACTAAAGGCTCAACTCATCGATGAGGGCCTGCTAAAGGCGCGGAATGACATAGCTCATGGCGAATACTTGCTGGTAACGGAATCACGATATGAGGACCTAGGCGCGGAAGTCCTTGGGATGATGGAAACGTTCCGCACCCAAGTTCAGAACGCTGTGATCCTAAAACAATTTATGATCACGAGCTAAGCGCCGGCGGGTCACAGGCACTGGGCGGTGTGGGTCAGTGCCGAGCGAGATCCCGAACTGGGGTGGCCCGCGAAGTCCTGCGCCCGGTCTATGCGACACCCGGCGAAGGTGTGAATCGCACGTGAACACGCATGGATCCAGTAGAACCCGTGCTCTGTGAAGGTGTAGGGGCGATATTTGGGTTTTGGCCGCGGCTGCGGGCGGCGCGTGCTGGATTTCGAGGGTCTCACGGACTGGCTCGCTCTCACTGATGCCAGCGAGCGGCCGGAGGCCCGACGGCGTGCCGGGCGGCAACTGCAGGAGCTGGAAGTTCTCATTGGCTCCAGGCAAAGAAGCGGCAAGCAGGGTCGACGACGATCACAGCGCGTAGAACCACTGCTTGATCTTAAGCGCAATCAGCTGTCGGCGCTCCGCGAGAAAATCGTCGTGGGCGGGGCTTACCCGCGGACGAGGTTCCATCCTTCAGCTTAACCGTCGGATTACGCCAAGCGATCAGATAGCCGACGGGATAACCCTGATAAAGTGAATCGAGTAGGTTTCGGACCTTCGTTGCATCCCAAACGAAGGGCCGTTGAATCTCCGGAATGGCGATTCACCGGACTTGACCCACGTAAGTAGTGTTTCAATTGGGTGCGGAGTGACGGAGTAGCGTTGCGTGGACACGAGTTACCTACTCCCCTAACAGCAGACATTGCCACTCGAACCTTGATGGTCAGTCAGTCGCAGGCAAGCGCAAATTCGCCGGACTCGATGATCCCTAGCGAGTTCCCCCACTGATGCTCAGCCTTGGCCATTGCTCAGTGTGTCCTTGCGCACACTGCAGCACTGTAGGTTGCCCACCTGCTGTGTGTTAGGGTGCCGACGGCAGGCTGTGCAAAGGGTCAGCCTATGCGCACGCGCGTGGCCTGCCGCTAATGCTCCTCCAGCGGCTATGACGTTCTTCGCTCAGTTCGGGATCAGGAGAACCGCATGGGCTTTCGCGAACAGGCATTGCGGCATCTGGCGAACTACAAGGAGAAGATTCTCATGCTGCGAGAGGACGGCGTCTTCGTCCATAGCGGCCGCGAGTATTGCAAACCTCACATCTTGCCGATTGACAAGCTGAGGGAAAATCTCCTGGAGGCATACCGTGATCATTTTTTTTCGTCCGAGCACGGTTCAGTAAAGCTTCACAAGTATTTCCACCATCTAAATTCGTCCCAGGCGCTTTGCATCAACCTCTTCTACCCTTTGGTTGAGGAGAAAAAACTCGGAGTGCTCTTCAAGTACCTGGACATCCCGGTTGACGACTCCTTGGTACCCCATTTTGAGTCGGAATCATCGCTCGAGGTCGCCCAGAGGCGGACATCCTTCGATTTCCACGTACGCAGTGGACTTCGCACAGATGTCTACGTCGAGGTCAAGTACTCGGAGGATGGCTTCGGCGGGGCCAGTAAAGACGCGGAGCACAAAGGGAAATTTCAGGAAACGTACGCTCCACTCCTAAGAAACTCCGAGTTTTTGATGCCAGCGTGTGCCGACGAAGCGTTTTTTATCGAGAACTACCAGGTCCTGCGTAACCTCGTACACATAACAGAGAAATCCACCGTAGTATTTCTGTACCCCGGTGCCAACAAGGCCATCGCCCGTCAGGCGGTACATGCGCGAGAAGCCTTTCTGACCGAGCGAGGCCGCGACAGGTTGCGGTTAGTCTTGCTCGAGGACTTGGTTAAGTACCTTGAGTCCAACGCTCTTCCACCGCCGCTGGCGGCGTATTACTCCGCATTCAAGGCGAAGTACCTTGGCTTCGCGAGCTAAGGCCCAAGCGGCGCTCCAGCGGACGATCTACGGGTTCTGGTTGGCGGTCCGCCGGAGCGACGCCTTAGGCGGCGGTCGGCGCGCACATTAAAACGCTGGGGCGGGCTGAAGGCCCGTCACAGCGAGAGACCCGGGCTAAAGCCGCCCGGCCTCTCGGTACGAGTACTCGGTGTCGGCGGCGATGATGAGGTAGTCGAGGACGCGGACGTCGATGAGCCGGAGCGCCTGCGCGAGGCCCCTCGCGAGAGGGTGGTCGGCGTCCCGGACCTCGCCGACGCCCGAGGGGTCATTGCGGAAGAGGACCACGGCGGCAGCGTCGGACTCGACGACGACGCGGGCGACCTCACGCGGGTGCACTGAGCAGCCGTCGATCGTGCCGCGGAAGAGGATCTCGGAGCGAATCAGCCGTCGGCGGGCATCGAGCAGGAGGACGCCGAAGACCTGATATCGGAGCGCCGCGATCTCGAGGCGGAGGTACTCCCGGGTGAGCTCGGGGCTCGCGAGTACCGCGGCGCCGCGGCGGAACTGCTGTGCGATGAGCGTGCGGGCGTGGTCGAGGACCTCGGCGGAGGTAGCGTCGCGGAGCTGGTCGGCGTCGCGGACAAGGAGTGTGTGTGAGCCATGGTCCGTCTCCAGAGAGTGAAGTTGACGACGGCTCTTCAGCACGGCGCAGGAGGCCGGCGGGTCAAGCGACCGTGGAATAAATGGAGGGGACCCGCGGCGCCTCGCCGCGGGGCGGCGGCCGTTTATGCCGCGAAAGCGCTTGGACCCGGCGGCCGCGCCGTGCAAGGGTTTCCCGTCGGCAACTTCAGGGCTGGAGACGAGACGGCCCAGCGATCAGCGACGGAGAGTCGCGAGGCACTAAGGCGACTTAGCCTGGCCCCGGCGCTGATGGGCTATGCCGATCCGAGATAGCGCTGCACGAGGCGGCACTGCGCGGCGACGGCGTCGACGAGTTTGGCCAGCACCGCTCGTGACATGCCCCTCTCGGCAGTGTCTTTGAGGAGCGCGGTGGCTTCGTCCGGCAGTCGGCTGGCAAACTCTCCGAGCGTCGCGAGCAGTGCGTCCGCGGAATAGCTGCCTACGAGCGCGAGCTTGCGAAAGTGGCGCGGTAGTATTTCCCGCAGGCGGTAATGCCCGCCGATGCGCAGCGCGAGCCGGATCTTCTGTACCGGCATCCGTCGTGTGTAGGGCCACGCGCTCGCGATGTCGTAGAAGGGCGCCAGGCGCAGACTCGGTCGGGGCGTACCGCGTGCATGCAAGAGCGAGAAGTTCTTGGCATGCACGTCGGTCGCCGCCAGCAGGTAGCTGAGGCAGGCGGCAGCCATCAAGCGCTCCCGGTCGGCTTGAGGATCATCCGTCGCATTGAGCAGGCTCAGGAGCTCAGGGTATCCGGGACCACCCTCGTTCTCGTACTTGGCGTCCGGGTGCACGCCGAGCGCCTGACAGCAGTCCTCCTGATGCACTCGAAGCCAGTGCGCGTCGCGCTGGATGCGATCGTAGCGCTCGACGATGAGAGTGGGAATGCCTCCGATCGACTGCCACTCGCTGTGTGCAGAGGCTAGGCCCATGCGCCGGGCGAGACTCAAGCAAAAATGCTCGTTTTCCGCGAAGCCATCGAAATCATTGGCCACAGGCTTCAGGATGTGAGTCGTGGGTGTGCGGCCGCTCGGAACGCCCCAGCGATTGCGGCGCGCATCGCGATACAGGGCAATCTTCGCTTGGGCGCCGGCGAGTGAGAATTGCCCTTCGGTCGCGGTACGTGCGGCCGCGCCGTCGCCGACGACGTCGCGGATACGCTGTTCGAACTCGTGATCCTCGAGCCAATCAACACGCGAAGGGGCCGCGGCGGATTCGAGCACTTGGGCGACCCGAGGCTCGGTCACGAACTGCACGGCGCCTGCGCAATCTTCGCCGACATGGGAAAGAAGCGCGATGGGATTGCGCGGCGAGACCTGGAAGCGACGCCCCCAGGCATCCAGGATGCGGGCGTTGTCAGGCAGAAGTCCCCATAGAAAAGTGAGCACCCGGCGGCCTGTGTAAAGGGTTGGGGTCATGGGCATCGACTGCGAGAGCGGATAGGCACCAGGGCTTTCAAGCCACTCGGGTGCGTAAGTGAAGCTCGCGCGAGTGCCGTCGCCCTGCACGATGCCGGCGACCTCCCCTTCCAGACACACGATGAGCTTCATCGGGAAGGTTTCTTGCGGCGGGCGCTGGTGCTGTGTGCCGTGAGGATGTCGCCGAGTGAGGTCCTGGTGAGTTTATTCGGCGTACGCTTGGCCGTGCCTGCCCAGGGCGCCTCCCCCACCTCGAGTCGCACGCCGAGAAAGCTTAAGGCCCGGAGGATCTTGCCGATCTGCGCGGTATCCTTGCCGCGCTCGATTTCCGAGATCCAGTTCTGCGTGACGCCCAGTGCACGAGCCAGCTGGATTTGAGTCAAACGGCGATGCCGCCGGGCGGTCGCTACGATCCGGCCTATTTCCGCTGCAGACTGTGCCCACATGTCATGACACTTATGGTCGATCGGAGATAATGCAGTTTATAGCCGGTCGGAGATAATTGCAATTACAGCCGATCGGATATGACGGCGACTGCGCTTCAAGATCACAGCTCGTGATCCTGAAAGTTCGGCTTCCCTGGGCCGCGGTACCGACTAGCGTGGCGCGGCGTCCTGGATGGCGCCGTGCTCGGTAAAGGCGGCCGTGTGCGACGGCCGCCCTAACTTGATGTTGCAAAATGCATCTTCAAGTTGGCGAACTCCCGGGGGGGTGAGCTCGAAGAAAAAGTCGGCCGGGAAGCGCTTGCGGTTGCGCCGCACCTGCTGGTTGAGGCGCGCGGTCGTGACACCGTCGAGCGCGGCGAGCTCGGCATCGAGCAGTACCTTCTGGCCGCGCAAGACGAGAATCGCGCGAGTGATGTCCACGGCGCGCGTCACAGCGTTCGAGCGGGCCATCGGCCTTACCGCTTATTACTGTCCGACCCGGAAATCCTCATCTAGAAATTGCTGCGCGGCGTGGAAAAGTTGCATCCGGTTCTTCTCCATCATGACGAAGTGTGTACCCTCCCCGATTTGCACGTAGCGTTTGTAGGGCGCGCTGACCAGCTTTTCGAAGTAAGCATAAAGCATGCTACTGGGGAGGTCGGCATCCCACTCCGCGTGCGCCAAGAATGTGGGAACGCGAATCTCACCGGGGTCGTATAGGGGTTTGCCGGCGTTCCAGGAGTCGCGGGCATCTGCCAGTACACCGTTTGGCGCGCGCAATACCGGTGGCACGAGCGCAGCACCCACAGGATCGCTCGCGAAGTTCGCATCCGCGCACGCCTCAAACCATCCCTCTGGAATGAGATCAGCCTTTTTGCTCTCGGGAACCCCCGTTGTCCACCGAGCTCTCACTGCCTCGCGCTTAACGGTACGGTACGCGCCGAGCTTGGGGCCCGTGTCTGCGACCGCCGGTGGATCTCGGATCCACAGTGGCGCATAGAGCACGAGCTTCACTACTTTCTCGTTGTGCTGAGCGGCATACCAGCCCGCGAGGACCGTGCCCCACGACCATCCCATCAGGGTCAGCTTCCGCACGCCGCGTCGCTTGAGGATGAAGTCCACGGCTGTGCCGAAGTCGCGAAGCGCGGTTTCCGTTCGAACTATTGGCTCGTTCTGCTCCGGCGGCAATGCCATCTCCGGCGGCCGCGTCGATCTGCCGTACCCGCGTACGTCGACAAGATATACGTCGTAGCCGCGCTGTGCGATGTAGTCCATCCACGAGAGCCCATTCAGCGGCAGGTCGAATGTCGATTCGGCGGGATAGGTCGCACCGTGCATGTACAGCACAATCTTCTCCGCCGGGACAGTCTTCATAGTCACGGGATGTTTGTTGCGTACATAAAGCGTGATGCCCGGATCGACTGCAGGCAACATGAATTCTTCCATCGCGATGCGTGGAGGGGCGCCCGTGGAGGTGCCAAGGAGAAACACGGACAGTGTGCCGATGGTGTAGAGCAGTGCTTTCATCGATTGCCCCTTGTCGGTTACGTCATCCGCCTCAGAAGCTTGCCCGCGTCGGATCTGATCTCCGCGGACACCGCCTGCCCTGCCTACTTAGCTTCGAGCCGCGTTTCGGCGCCGCGGTCGAGTCGGAGAGATCGGCTCGAGCTGCAGGGGCATTTGCACGGCGCGATGGCGGCCCGACGCTCTGCGCTCTGAAGGCGCCACCGTCGTGCTGGAGGTCGCGACGAATGCCGCGATGGCCGCCGCGGGAACGAAGCGGCGGCGGCCGATCACGACGCTCGGGAGCTCGCCGTTGTTGAGGAGCTCATAGATGGTCGCGCGCGAGATGCCGCCTAACATGAACCGGGCCTCTTCGATGCTGTAGAGTTCGCGGGTGTCCATTTGTGCCGCTCTGCAACGAGGAAACGGCCCTGCATTGGTGAGAGGCCGTGCTTGTTCTTACTCGTAGCTTAGGACCACGGCGGCCGCTTTGCACTGGACCCCAGGTGCGAATTTCCGGTGCGTTTGTTCAGAAATGGCGATCCTGAGGAAGCCACGCGCCAGACATTGCTGGTCAAGCGCGGATGCGGCTCACCTTGCGCGGCTTCTTTGCTGCACTGCCAGAAAGCTGGGGCAGGTTGTCGCGGATCAGCTGCGCGACGTGCGACGGAGCGAGATGCGCGTAGTGCTTCTCGGTCATGCGGGCGTCCGCGTGGCCGAGGGCTGAGGCCACGACCTGAAGCGGTACCCCGGCTTTGGTGAGGAGGCTCGCGTAGCTGTGGCGCAGGATGTGAAATGAGACGGGCGGTTCGATCTCGGCGTGCAGGCAGGCGTCCCGCATCGGGCGGTGCTGATGCGAGGGCTTCCAGGCCGATCCGTCGGCGTGGGTGAATATCAACGCCTCCCGCGGACGGCCGACGGTGAGCCCCTCGAAGAACTCCGCGCCCTCCCCCGTGAGATACACATGACGCGGCTGGCCGCTCTTGCTGTGGCGGATCACGAGCGTCTCATTCTCGCGATCGAAGTCGCCGACTTTGAGCGCGCAGAGCTCACCATACCGGCAACCGGTGAGAAGTGCCGCGCGAACCAGCGGCCGGAACTCCGGGTCGCTCGCGTTCACAAGTCTCACGGCCTCATCCGCGGTGATGAAGCGGATGACCGGAGCCTCCACGTTGCGGAAAGCGGGCACGCGCCGCCAGGCTTGGTCGGTGTCGATCTTGCCCTCCCGCCAGGCGTGGTTGAGGCAGGCGCGGAGCGCATTGAAGACACGATTCGCGCTCGCCTGCCGGCGGCGCTGGACGTCTGCCTCATCCGCCGCCGTGTCGCCGTTGCACGGATGACCCCGGTCGCCGATGCTGCGCGCGAGCCCATCGCGCCAGCGACGGATGATCTCGGGGGTGAGCTCGGAGAGCTGCAACGTCCCGAGCTTCGGCAGGACATGCGCGCGGAGCTTGACCTCGGTGTCGCGCCACGATTTCGCGCGGACCTTCAGGTGCTCTATGTAGTCGGCGACCGCCTGCTCGACGGTGTACCGACGCTCACCGCGCGGCTTCAGAGTCTCGGAGCTGCCAAGCGCTTTGCGCTGCGCCTCAGCGAAAGAGAGGATCGCCGTCCCGTTCGAATCCGAGGCGTCGTCGGCGAGCGCGAGGCGGGCCTTGATGTACCGGTTTCCTTTGCGGCTTCGGATGTACCAGGTGCCGCCCTGCGGGCCCTTGTAGTACCCGATGGCGAGCTTCGGCTCGATCGTGCGCCAGTAAGCCGCGTTGTCCGCGGATAGTGGCAGGCGCGATCTCGCCTCCCGAGTCTCGAGTCGCGCGTCGCGTCTCAATCGTGCCATATGCCCTTTCGCGCCTGGCCGCAGGAAATTACCTAGAATTACCTAAGGTGCCCGTTTCATCGCCGTTTACAGCCTTGTGTTGGAATCCTTAGGTAACTTTAGGTAATTTCCATGGTTGAACCGAGCAGGTACGATTTTAGACGAGAATGAACTAAATGCCTATTTTTATAGTGAATTACTGCATACTACCCTGAACGCCGGAGACCGCAAAAATAGCCCTCTCAAGGCTGTAACACGGGTTCGAATCCCGTAGGGAGCGCCATGAAATCAAAAGCTTAGGTCCATCACTCGCTCCTGCGGGTAAGAACTGGCGCAGAGTCTCTCGGGCCCCGTCCATCTGCATCCTCCTCAGGCTCTGGCCCTTAGCGGTGGACGCGGTCCACCTCCGCGCGCTAAGGAAACGGTCCGGTAACTTTGTCGAGCCATCTCTTCGCGACTGTTCGGAGCTCAGACTTTACGGAATATCGCGGGTCACGACAGTCGAAAGAACGCGATCTCGGCGCTGCGCGCGCACTAAGGCAAAGGCCTTCTTGAGCGACCTGCTGTTGTCAAACATCAGCGTCATGTCGGCGAGCGGTGCGGCGTAACCTACCGCGCGCTGTGTCCTTGGAAACCGTGACCGCAGCTTGTTGACGGGAACCCCGTGTCCTCCCAATTGCTTGCGAGTCTCGACACGCAAAATGGACAGTTCGGCGGTCGCCAGTCCAACGAATAACAAGACTACGAAGTACCCGGCAGATTGGAGGGCCGCGATATCGTCGGCGCGCGACTCGATGCGGCCACTCGGCAAGACCTTCCAATGTGAGAAGACGGTCTCAAACGCGAAGGGAATTCGCCTCTCCATGATCAGCGATACGAAGGCGCGCACCCCCCTGGGAAAGCGTCTGCCACCTTTCATCGCTGTCCCGCAGTTCTTGGGCCCAGGCTGGAAGTTGATGTGTCTTCGGGTCGGGGGGCGGCAGGATCGATGCCGTCAAACGATCAGCGTTGACCAGAGGAATCCGTAACTGTAGAGCGAGTCGCTGGTACCAAAGTGTCGACTTGCCGCTGCCGTTGTGACCGGCTAGTACGAGCGCGACGGGCTTCTTTACGCCTCTGACAGCGTGATTGAGCAGTTCTTCTAGTGTCGGCGGGCGACGAGGTCGGGTCACACCGACTTAAACCTGCCTGCGATCACTCGCCCGATTCGACGCGTTCCATCAGACGCTTCGCGCACGACTCGCGTTGCGTCAGACGGATCAACTGAGTACGCAAAGATCCCCTTGGTTGCTTTCTTGAAGACTACCTTCCGCTTGATTCCGGGCTTCTTGAGTGCCTTGCCGGCCTTTCGAACCATGACACTCGCCTCGTCGAAGCGACGTAAAGGTGCCTTCCCGATTCGTCCAAATCGAATAATTGTGAAGTCCTTATCGAACATCGGTACCCGCGTGCCGCGGACACTGATCTTCTTGCGACCGTTGGATGCCGCCTTCTTTGTTGCCATATGAATCAATAATCTCTCAGTCGGCGCGCCATTGCCAGTGGCTGGCATCCCGCAACGGATTGATGACCCTGCGTCCCGCTGGCTTAGCGCGGGCTCACGTGGCAGCGTATTGACATCAGGCGCGACATGAGGTCTGCGATCGGGAGATGGAGCCGCGTCTGCCGGCACACAGACTTGCGGCCTAATCTACCCGCACCAGCAGGTCATCAATGGAGCCGATCACGCGCTCTGCTTCGGCCTTGAGCGAGGCGATGGGCTCACCCAAGACGCTGACGGACACCGACACGATCTCAAGCGGATGCAAGACGACGGAGATGTTCTTAATCTTGAACGTCGGATTCAACCTTGGGCTTGCGAGCGTTCCGAGTGCGGAAGTTCTCACCAGGGGAACCACCACGCGGCGATCGTAATCGTCGTAGAGCGAGGACTGAACGGCCACCACGAAGGGGATGACGTCCCGGTGCTTACCGCTGTTGCGGTAGACATCGAACTGGGCCATTCAGAGCGTCGAGTGATCGTCGGCGAAGGACCCATGGTCCTCCGCGAAGCGCTTCCACGTGGCGAGCGTTTGTTTCACCGCCTGTGCATCACTTGCGCGCCGCTTCGCTTGCTCAACAATGAAACCGGCCAGAAGCGACTCAACGACAGCCGAGAGATTGTCTGTCAAGCGGCGAACCCGGCTGACGAGATCCTCATTTAGGGTGACATTAACCGGGCGTTTGCGCGCGGCGGGGTCGTAGGCGGGCTTCATATCGACAGTCTCCACTTATGCGCATCGTATGCGCATATGGCAGTCCTGTCAATTTCACGCGCGCCTGTCCCGATGTCACTACTCAGGACCCTGAGGCGCAGCACAAGCGGCGCCTGCACTTCACAGGCCCTATTTAAGGAGCACGGCACGCTCGACTGCGCCAGCCGGTTGGGTGCGACTCAAGGTCTGGTTTGCACGGCAAATACACACGAGTTTCTCGTGCGTTCATCGAGAAAGGTCGACGGCTCGCTTTGCCGCAGCGCGAGCGAGTCGAAAGTAGGCTGTCGCGTACAATGCGTTTCCTTGCAGCCGGCACCTGCCCTTTCCAAACAGGAGACCGCACAGATGCGCACCGCTTACGCGCTGCTCGCCGCGATCGCTCTTTTTCCCTTGTCGGTTTTCGCTGCAGCTCCCGGGCAGCTGCGCACGCTGGCTCACAGTGCCTATGAGTGGTACGACGAGGCCTATCCCGTCGCGGCCAGCAGTCTGGGAGATCACCGCTTCCACGCGCGCCTCACCGACTACCGCATGAGCGAGGTGGTACGGCGCCGCCAGCACGTCAGCGACCTGCTCGCGCAAGTCCGCGAACTCGCAACCGACGGGTGGAGCAAGGACGACCGCATCGATCGCGTGCTCTTTGAATCGCAACTCGCCT
>Ga0209577_10001785_pt1 | contig 21162 bp, 18 predicted proteins | sample GraSoiAngelo_109_FD_185874 | JGI IMG/M metagenome (GOLD analysis project Ga0209577, IMG submission 185874) | Grasslands soil microbial communities from the Angelo Coastal Reserve, California, USA - 14_0903_12_20cm (SPAdes) (version 2) | ecosystem: Environmental > Terrestrial > Soil > Grasslands...
AGTCTCCTTCGCGTAGCTTTAGAAGTTGGTTATCTCACTCCGCCTAAGTATGATCAACTCCGTAACGAAGTCTTGACACTGAGCCGATACCTCTCTAATCAAGTTAGAGCATTGAAGGCAAAAGAATAAACCCTTTTACCCTCTTCCCCATTTACCCTTTTCCCCATCTTCACCCCGCCCGGCGAGCAGAAGGTACGAGTAGAGCGCGACGCCGGTGACGGCGGCGATTGAGAACTTGATGGCGGGCGGGATGGCGGCGGGAGAGATGAAGCCCTCGATTGTGCCCGCGACGGCGAGCAGCGGGACGCAGCCGACGATGAGCTGCGCGGCCTCGCGGCCCCGGAGCCGGAGGTTGTCGAAGCGCGGAATGTCGCCGGGGAACAGGAGCGCCGTGCCGAAGAGGAGGCCGGCCCCGCCCGCGATGAAGATGCAGGTCAGTTCGATGACACCATGCCCCGCCATGAACGTGAGCAGCTCGTTGGCGTAGCCGGCGCGGAACGTAAGCGCCAGTACGGTGCCGATGCTCGCGCCGTTGAAGGCCATGTAGAAGAGCGTGCCGACGCCGAAGAGCGCGCCGAAGGCGAAGGCGTTGAAGGTGACTTGTATGTTGTGCGTGGCGATGCCGGTGGCCGCGATCTGGTTCGCCGCGTTGATCTCCTTCCACCAGCGCGGCTTCTGCTCCAGAATCCGCTCGCGCGCGTAGGCCGGAACCCCCGCCAGGTCGGAGAACTCCGGGTCGCGCCACGTCGCCAGAAAGCTCAGCGCGGCGAAGAGCGCGCAGACGGCGAAGGCCAGCGCCGTGTAGCGCCACGTGCGCCGGAACGTGCGGGGGAAGTCGCGCGCGAAAAAGTTGCGGACGCGCCGCCGCCCTTCAGCCGGGTCGGCGCGGTAGATGCGACCGTGCGCGCGTATGACGAGGCTGTTGAGGTAGTTCACCAGCCGCGGGTCTCGACTCTCGGCGCGCGCAATCGCGAGGTCTGAGGCCGTGCGCCGGTAGATGCGCCCCAGCTCGCGCACCTCCTCGCGGTGCAGGCGGCGAAGGCTTGAGCGGTCGAGCAGCGTCAGCAAATCTTCCAGGCGCTGCCACGCGCCCTTGCGCTCTTTGATGAAACGGTCGGAAGGCATAGCTCAGAAGGGGCAAGAGGTGAAAAGGGGAAACGGACAAAGAGTAGGGCCGCGCCGCGTAAGAGCGCGCCCTCCTCTTTCCCTTTTAACCATTTCCCCTTTTACCCTTATCATGGCCGCGTGGATCGCATCGTCGAGTGTGAACCTCTCGCGCCTCTAACACTCTATCCCACTTCATAACATTAACCAACATTTGACGCGCGATGCAGCCACACTACACGTGCGAGCCGGCGCAGTTCATACAAGCCCATTCAAGATATTTCGGGCACGTTTTGGTCACACTGAGAAAAACAGCTTGATTGACGTGGTCATGCCCGAACGGATCGCAGGCTCTTCGAGAAGATCATGCGACTCAATGAGAGAAGAAAGTTTAGGGGAAAACTCAGAGCGCGTGGGGTTATGACGACCAGAGAAAGCCCAGCACCAGCTTTACCATTCACATAAACCGCATAAACAAACGGGTCGCTTACGTGTTAGCCAGCGTGTGGCTGTATCAGATTTGCTTTCTCGCTGAGTACCGCGCGGGCAAACCGCTAGCGCATATCAAAGAGCATCTCAATTGCGCCCGTTGGCTCATCCCAAGTGATTGATTACATGCAACTTTAATTTGCACAGGCTTCGCTTAATTGCGTTAATATTTACGACGAGGTCGCGCACGCACCCGCCAGCGAATGCGCGGCCTCGCGGCACAGCCCGCTCTCTTGCGGGCGTGCGGCAGTAGCACGGCTGCCCTTCTGTACTACCGCTCAACTAGCTCCTTGACCGTCCCGACCAACCGCCCCAAGTCTTGCGGCTTCCTGAGAAAGGCATCCGCGCCCGCCCTGCGTGCTTCTGCTTCAACTTCGCCCGCGGAGAAGAGGACGACGGGTGTTCCCTGGCGATGAGGAAGCGAACGCGCCCGCCGCGTTAACTCGATTCCGTCAACGCCCGGCAAATCGTTGTCGAAGATCACGAGGGCATAGCTCGCCTCGCCTTCCAGCCGTGAGAGCGCTATCAGTCCATTGGTACAGGCTTCAACATGCCAGCCCTCACGCTCAAGCGTCTCCTGTACGGCCAGCCGCACTGTCGCGTGGTCTTCTGCATAAAGGATGGTGAGGGGCATCTGTGATATATTCCGCCCGTTCGAGTCTTTGAAAATCCGGCAACGGCTAATGCGAGCCTCAACCTCAAGGGAGTGATGAGCGTCGCCGTTGAGCATGAAAGGTTCATACTCACGGCGAACGGGTTGAGGAAAGGCATAATATCGCCACTTGGCGATAAAGGCAAGAATCGAGCGCCAGCCGTTTCATCAGGGGGCCGCGCCTGATGGGAACGAAGCCACGCTCAAGGCCGGGGCGACTTGCCGGGAAGCTGTTACAGATACGGAACGCGCTCGGCCTCTCTCAGACCGAGATGCTCAAGCGGCTCGGAGTCGAAGACCTGATCTCTTACAAGCAAATCTCGAAGTATGAGACGGGAGTCCGCGAGCCGACGCTAATAATCCTCTTACGCTACGCCCGCGTGGCGGGCGTGCAGATGGAGGTGCTTGCCGATGATGAACTAGACCTCCCCGGCAAGTTGCCCGCTAGGCCGAAGCACAGGCCCTAATAAAAGTTGTAAGCTTACTCGGTTCTCCGGCTTTCTGGCTTACTGGATCTCCAGAACTCACACAATAAAAATCTTGTTGTAAATAGTATCAGAGTGTGATGCTGCTACCTCGTGAGCAAGAAGCATCGAAAGACGCTGGAGGCGATTTTCGAGAATCCCGTCAGGTCAAACGTCGCCTGGATCGATGTTGAGAAGATGCTTCAGGCTCTGGGTGCTGAACTGAGCGAGGGCAGTGGCTCACGAGTCAGGATCGCGCTCAGAGGCGTGCGCGCCGTCTTCCACAGACCGCACCCGCAGTAAGGAGACGGACAAGGGAGCGCTGATGTCCATGAGGCGCTTTCTAACGGAGGCCGGGGTGACGCCGGAGGGGGAAGATTTATTATGAAGTACAAAGGCTATGAGGCGGTTGTCCAGTTTGACGAGGACGCTAACATCTTTCATGGCGAGGTCATTAATACCCGCGACGTGATCACCTTCCAGGGAACCTCGGTGAAGGAATTGAAGAAGGCTTTCGAGGAATCGGTCGAGGACTACCTTGCCTTCTGCGAGGAGCGGGGGGAGGAGCCGGACAAGCCCTTCTCGGGGAACTTCGTCGTGAGGATTCGGCCCGACCTGCATCGGCGGCTTTACGCCCAAGCCAAGAAAGCCGGCAAGAGCCTAAACGCCTTCATCGAAGAGCGCCTTTCCCAATAGCCGGAAACATCCTTGAGAGGAAGGGAAGCAGCGTGAAGGACGATCTGGTAGAGCGCGGCCAAGCGTTCTACGACGAATAGCTGAAAGAGAAGCTTAAGCCGGAGCACGCGGGGCGCTACGTCGCCATCGAGCTGGATTCGGGCAGGTACTCTTGGCCTAATCCAGCACGGATGCACGCAAGGCGGCGCTCGCGGAGATGCCCGGCGGCCTCTTCTACCTGGCGGGCGTCAGCTACCGGACGGCGGACACTCTCGGCGGCTATGCCTCACGAATCGGGTAACGACAACGCCTCGCTGAAGGCCCGAATCCTCGTCAAGCTGGCGAGCGGTGCCGGCATCAGGTGTCTGGTGGACACCGGGTTTACGGGTGCGCGCGGCGGCACACCTTCGGGCGGATGATCGCCGACGAGACCGGCTCGCTCGGCGAAGTGCAGGAGGCGGCTGGGCCACCGCAACCGCTAAACGACGCGCGTGTACCTGCAGCGCATCCCCCGCAAACGTGATAAGCATAGCGGACGAATATCAGAACGGATCCGGAAGACCGCGTGAAAAGATCGGGCTTGGCTGTCACTCTATGATACTCAGGGTGATTATCTAAGATAGCTAGGTTGGTGCCCAACCACCTGCGTCAAGTAGATAATCACCCAGGTTATTACGTCGCTCATCACCCGAACAGATAACCGGCGGCGACGGCGAACACCGTAATCGCGCCGAAGCCGAGTTCGCGGAGGCCGACCCGCTTGGCCGTGATGGGCCGGCGCTCCGTAAAACCGAACGCGGCACGCAGGAGGAGGACGAGCGAAGCGGCGACTGCGGGCATCGGGACGAGGCGCATCCGGACGAGGGCAAGCACGACGGCTGTGGCCGCCGAGTGGGCGAGGATGACCGAAGCCATGCACGCCGCGTGTCCGCGTAATAATCGCAGGCGCGCGCGGACGAAAAGAATCGTCGGAACAATGCGCGCGGCCAGTACGAGCCACAGGCTGAAGGCCAGAGGGCGCGACCACCCGCCCGCGAGCGCTAGACTCGCAGCGACCGACGCCATCGCGATTGAACCGGCCACTTCCGGCAGCAGTTCGCGGCTGCGCCCCTTCGTGTCGTAGATCAATTGAATCGAGGCAAGCGGCGCAGCCAAGACGAGCGGCAGGAGGAACTCGCCGCTCGCAGCCGTCTTGAACGCGGCCACGAGTCCGAGCGCGGCGATGCCGCCGTAAAGAATCACGAAGCGCTCGGCGATTGGCGTGCGCGGGAAGCGCCGCCCGCGTCGCCTGTCGCCCGCGACTATCTTGAGCGGGTGGCGCGCGAGAAAGGCCCCCAACGTCGCGAGCGACAGAAAGAGTCCCGGCCACGACGGCGCGACGAGCAATCCGAGCACGACCGGCTCAAGCGACAACCCCCAACCGCCGTGCTCGACCGGAAGCGCGACGGTCTTCACGCGCACGCGCGCCGCGGGCGAGGCGGAGTCAGCGGCAGCGTTCTTCCGAAGTTGATTTCCGAACTGAGCGACCTGACTCATACTTGGCAGACCTCTAACCTCCCGCGTATCGCGCTCACGACGTTTTGTGCAAGCGGCAGACCGCGCCGGTGAAACCTCGAAGCCAAGAGAAAGTCGCCGGGCCGAACGGCACCAAGCAAGACTGGGTGCGGAATCTCTCGCAGTTCGAGCGAGCGCGTGGGGAATTTCTCGCGCGGGCCTGAAAGGGCGCGGGTGATTTTGGAGTAAGGGCCGGACTTGACGCGTGGGAATAGGAATTGCCCTTTGATATTTCCCGCTTCCTTCATGTCTCGCAGGGCGCGCGGCGCGCGAAACGCTTGAGACTTGGCTATTGCTTATGGGCGAGCACGCGGTTAATCGGGAATCGGACGACCGACGCCACAGGGCCTTCATGAAGGCGTTGCTCGAAGACCTGCGCGCGTTGGAGCAGATGCTCGACGCGGGCCTCATCGAGAGCGGCGTGCGAAGGGTGGGCGCGGAGCAGGAGATGTTCCTCGTTGACCGCGGGATGCGACCCGCGCCAGTGGCCGTCGAAGTCCTGAAGCGCGTTGGCGACCCGCGGCTCACGACCGAGATCGCGCGCTTCAACCTCGAAGCCAACCTCACGCCGCGCCTCCTCGGCGGCGACTGCTTCCGGCGTTTGGAGCAGGAGATTAAGGAAGTAATCGGGCTGGTGCGCGAAGGCGCTCGCGCCTGCGAGGCGGACGTTCTGCTCGCGGGGATTCTCCCGACGCTCCAAAGGTCTGACCTCACGCTTGAGAGCATCACGCCAAGCCCGCGCTACCTGCAATTGAACGACGCTGTCATGCGTCTGCGCGGCGGCTCGATCTCGGCGCACATCAAAGGCGTTGACGAGGTGAACGTCGCGTCCGACAACATCATGCTTCTGTCGTCGAACACGAGCTTTCAGGTTCACTTGCAGGTCGGCCCCGGCGAGTTCGCCGCGCTCTACAACATGGCGCAGGCCGCGACCGCGCCCGTGCTCGCGGCGGCGGTCAACTCGCCGCTCTGGCTCGGCAACCGACTGTGGCAGGAGACGCGGCTCGCGCTGTTCCAGCACTCGGCGGACGCGCGCTCAAGGCCGGAGCAGGCGCGCGGCTTCCCGACGCGCGTCGGCTTCGGCGAGGGCTGGCTGAAGCGGTCTGTCATCGAAATCTTCCGCGAAGACATCGCGCGCTTCCGCGTCATCCTGACGAACGAGGCGGACGAAGACCCGCTCGAAGTTCTCGCGCGCGGCGGCGTCCCACGACTGAAGGCTCTGACTCTTCACAACGGGACGGTGTGGTGGTGGAACCGCCCGTGCTACGGCGTCTCCGATGGACGCGCGCACCTCCGAATCGAGAACCGCGTACTTCCTTCGGGGCCGACCGCGCTGGACGAGGTTGCGAACGCGGCCTTCTTCGTCGGGCTGATGTCGTCGCTGCCCGCGGAGTACGGCGAGATAGACCGGCTGATGACGTTCGACGACTGCAAGGCGAACTTCTTCGCCGCCGCGCGCCACGGCCTGAAGGCGCAACTCACATGGGTCGGCGGTAAAAGCCTGAGCGCCTCGCGTCTCATCCTCGAACAACTCCTGCCGCTCGCTCGCGCGGGGTTGAAAGCCGCGGGCGTGGACGCGTGCGACGTTGACCTCTTCCTCGGCACGCTCGAAGAGCGAGTACGCACCGGACAGACCGGGGCGGAGTGGACGCTGAAATCGCTCGCCGCGCTCGGCAATCAAGGTACGCGCGATATGCGACACCGCGCGCTGGCCGCCGCGATCAGAGAGCGACAGCAGACGGGCGAACCCGTTCATCGCTGGCCGGTCATCGAAATGAAAGAGCCTGCGGACTGGTCTGACAGCTACCGCACCGTCGGGCAGTTCATGTCCACAGACCTCTTCACCGTGCGCCCCGACGACCTCGTTGACTTCGCCGCGAGCGTCATGGACTGGCGGCACATACGCCACGTGCCCGTCGAAGACGACGAGGGCCGCCTCGTCGGCCTCGTCTCACATCGAGACCTTTTGCGTCTGTTGGCGCGCGGCAGGGCGGCGAGAGACGCCGAGCCGTTCGCGGTGCGCGCCGTCATGAAGGCCGACCCCGTCACGGTTGCGCCCGGTACGCCGACGCTCGACGCCATCGAGTTGATGAGAGCGCGGAAGGTCGGCTGCCTGCCCGTCGTCGAAGACGGCACGCTCGTCGGCATCGTTACCGCGCAGGACTTCCTCGACGCCTCCGCGCGACTCTTCGAGCAGCACCTCAAGGCGCGCGAAGAACCTGCGCGCGCGGCCTCGTCGGCGACCTCGGCCTGACACTCCTCCGTCACGCGAACGACTGACGATACAACGGCAACTGTGCGATAGAGTCAGTACCGTTTGCAGCGGGCGGTACTGACCTTTTCTTCCTCACTCAATCGAACGTGCGCTCCTACCGGAGAGGTGTGTGATTCCTTCGGGGCCGCGTTGTGCTTTATAATCCCCCCGAAGTCGAAGCGTCCTTAACCTCTCTGGAGGCCGTCTGAAATCGAATAAGGAAAAGATTCTGGTCGTTGACGACGACGCGGGCGTCCGCTGGTCTCTCGCGGAGGCGCTGCGTAGTTGGGGCTACCAGCCCGTCGAGGCCGGGACGGTCGCCGCCGCCGTCTCAACTTTTGAGACTGAAGAGCCGTCGGCGGTGCTCTTAGACATTGACCTGCCGGACGGGTCTGGTCTCGACGCGCTGCGCGAGATAAAGGGCCGGAAGGCGGACGCGGTCGTCATCATGATTACAGGCAACGTGATCGTCCAGAACACGATCTCGGCGCTCAGGGGCGGGGCCTACGATTTCATCGGCAAGCCCGTCAACCTCGAAGAACTGCGCGTCACGATCCGCAACGGCATCGAGGCGAGCCGACTCCGGCGTGAGGTCACGCAAGTCAGGCGCGAGCGCGCACGCCAGTTCAGCTTCGAGCAGATCGTCGGGGAGTCATCCGCTGTTGTGCGGATGCTCGCGCTGGCGCGCAAGGTCGCCGAGTCGGAAGTCACGTCGGTGCTTTTGCAGGGCGAGAGCGGCACGGGCAAAGACCTCGTGGCGAAGGCGATTCATTACGGCTCGCGCCGCTCGGACTCTCCGTTCGTCGCCATCAACTGCGCCGCCATCCCCTCGACGCTCATCGAGTCGGAGTTGTTCGGCTACGAGAAGGGCGCGTTCACGGACGCGAAGGCGCGCAAGGAAGGTCTGTTCGAGCAGGCCGAAGGCGGCACACTCTTTTTAGACGAGATCGGCGAGTTGGAGTTGGGGTTGCAGGCGAAGCTTCTGCGCGTTTTGGAAGAGGGCGCGTTCCGTCGCGTCGGCGGACTCAAGGACATACCCTTGGACGTGCGCGTCGTTGCCGCGTCGAACCGCGACCTCAAGGCCGAAAGTGAGGCCGCGCGTTTCCGCCTCGACCTCTACTACCGTCTGTCCGTCATCCAGATTGACATCCCGCCCCTGCGCGAGCGCGGCGACGACATACTCCTGCTCGCCGGGCACTACATCTCGACGCTCGGCGAGCGCCTGCGGCTCCGGCACAAGATTCACGGCCTCGCGCCCGAAGTCGCCGAAGCGTTCCGACATTACTCATGGCCGGGCAACGTGCGCGAGCTGCGCAACGTCGTCGAGCGCGCCCTGATACTGGAAGACGGCGACGCTATAACTACTGAATACCTCCCGCGCGATCTCGTGGCGCAGACCAGGGGGATCGTGACGGGCGACGGCGCGGCGAAGGCGGGGGGGGCGGGCGACGAGTTCAGGCTGCCGCCGCGCGGGGTCTCGCTCGACGAGATAGAAATGTCCCTGGTGCGGCAGGCGTTGGAGAGGAGCGGCGGCAACCAGACGCGCGCGGCGGAACTGCTCGGCATCTCGCGCGACCAGTTGCGCTATCGTTTGAAGAAACTCGAAACGACCGGCGGCGCGGGGGAAGTGTCCTGACACTTCCTCTGTGCCCTTCACGCCGGTAGAGGCGCGAAGGGCGCTGAAGTCGGTTACAATTGTCGCAGATGAGTGAAGGCGTTCTGAACATCAACGCGGGGCAGACCGTCGGCGATTACAGCGCCGAGGAGGCGCTGCGCCGCTCGCTGAAGGAACTGGCCGACCTGAAGTTCGCGCTCGACGAGTCGGCCATCGTCGCCATCACGGATCAGCGCGGCACGATCAACTACGTCAACGACAAGTTCTGCGAAATCTCGAAGTACACGCGCGAGGAACTGCTCGGACAGGATCACCGCCTCATCAACTCGGCCTACCACCCGAAGGAGTTCATCCGAAACCTCTGGACGACGATTGCACGCGGCGACGTGTGGCGCGGCGAGATTCGCAACCGCGCTAAAGACGGCTCGATCTACTGGGTGGACACGACCATCGTCCCGTTCCTTGACGCCCGCGGCAAGCCCTACCAGTACGTCGCCATCCGCTACGACATCACCGAGCGCAAGCGCGCCGAGGAGCGCATACGCGAACAGGCCGCGCTCCTCGACAAGGCGCGGGACGCGATAGTCGTCCGCGGCCTCGACGAAAAGATTCTCTACTGGAACGAGGGCGCGGAGCGCATCTACGGCTGGACGGCGGAGGAGGCGTCGGGGAGGACGGCGCGCGAGCTGCGCCTGCTGAGCGAGTTGAACGAAGCGCAATTCGAGAAGGGGCAGCGGGCCGTCCGCGAGAAGGGCGAGTGGAGCGGCGAGATGCGCCAGTGGACGAAGTCGGGAGCGGAGATCACGGTTGAGAGTCGCTGGACGCTCGTGCGCGACGACCGCGAAGAGCCGCAGTCCATTCTCGTCATCAATACCGACATCACCGAGCGCAAAAAAATGGAGGCGCAGTTCCTCCGCGCGCAGCGCATGGAATCAATCGGCACGCTCGCCGGCGGGATAGCGCACGACCTCAATAACGTGCTCTCGCCGATCCTGATGGCCGTGCAGATGCTCCAACTGAAAGTCGCAGACGAGGGCGTACAGGAGTGGCTGGAAATCCTGCGCGCGAACGCCGAGCGCGGGGCCGACATGGTGCGCCAAGTGCTCTCGTTCGCGCGCGGCGTCGAGGGCGAGCGCGTCGCCCTCCAGCCCAAACATCTCGTTAAGGACGTGATCAAGATTCTCAAGGACACGCTGCCCAAGTCGGTCTCGATCAGCTACGAAGTGCCGAACGACTTGTGGATGGTGTCGGCGGACGCGACGCAGGTTCATCAGGTCTTGATGAACCTGTGCGTCAACGCGCGCGACGCGATGCCGCAGGGCGGCGAGCTAACGCTTCGGGCCGAGAACGTCACGCTCGACGACTCCTACGCGCGCATGCACCTTGAGGCCAAGCCGGGCAGGTACGTGGTGCTGACGGTCACGGACACGGGCGCGGGCATCCCCTCGGAGGTCATCAGCCGCATCTTCGAGCCGTTCTTCACGACGAAGGAGACGGGCAAGGGCACGGGACTCGGACTCTCGACCGCACTCACAATCGTCCGCAGCCACGGCGGCTTCATCAACGTTTACAGCGAACCGAACAAAGGCTCGCAGTTCTCCGTCTACCTGCCCGCGATTGAGACGACGCGCGTCGAGCAGGCGGAGAGGCGTCGCGCCGAGATGCCCGCCGGGCACGGCGAGCTGGTGCTCGTCGTGGACGACGAGGAGGCGATCCGGCAGATCACCAAAGGCACGCTCGAAACCTTCGGCTACCGTGTGCTGACGGCAGGCGACGGCACGGAGGCGGTCGCTCTCTACGCGCAGAACAGGGACGAAGTGGCCGTCGTCCTCACAGACATGATGATGCCCTTCATGGACGGCCCCGCGACGATCCGCGCGCTGCAAAAGATGAACCCGCGGGTTCGCGTCGTCGCCGCCAGCGGACTCGGCGGGAGCGAGAAGGCCGCCGAAGCCACGGCACTCGGCGTCCGGCTGTTCCTTCCAAAGCCTTACACGGCGGAAAAATTATTGAACGCCCTCGCCGAAGTCCTCCGCGCGGCCTAGGCTTCAGGAGGATGCGCCTCGAAGTGTCGGGCGCGCCTCCGCGCACGTCTTGGGGAATAGTCCGCAGGCCGCGAAAAACCACCCATCTCTCACGACACAAACCGCAAAGGAGTCGCGAAAACTCGGCAGCCCGCGTTGGCACGCCCCGTGCACTCGTCGAGTGTCGAATGTCGTTCGGCGCGCGTGTTCCGCGCGCGCAGCATCAGCAAAAGGAGAAACGGCCATGAAAATTCTTCTGGCTACTGACGGTTCCCCTTGCAGCGAGCGGGCGGTGGAAGAGGTGGCGCGGCGGCCCTGGCCGGCGGACAGCCAGGTGAGGGTCGTCTCCGTTGTCGAGCCGCCCGCGCCGCTCGTCTCCGAGCCTTACATGGGGGCGGTCGGTTACTTCGAGGAGGCGGAGAGGCTGAAAAGAGAGCAGGCCGTTGAGGTGCTTGAACGTGTGACGATGAAGCTCTGCGGTGGAGCGGAAAGCGCCGGGCTGCAAGTCTCGACCGAAGTCCTGACCGGCTCGCCCAAGCGCGTCCTCGTCGAGGAGGCCGAAAACTGGGGCGCAGACCTCATTGTCGTCGGCTCGCACGGCTACAAGAGCTGGGAGCGTATGCTGCTCGGCTCGGTGTCACAGGCTGTCGCCGCGCACGCCGAGTGCTCGGTCGAGATCGTTCGGTGCGGAAATAAAAGCAGTGACGAGTGACGAGTGACAAGTTAATAACTTCGTCTTGCTCGTCACTCGTCACTTGTCACTCGTCACTAATGGAAGTTGTTATGGTAAACGTTCTCATCCTCGGCGGCGGCTTCGGCGGCGTGGTGGCCGCCGAGGCGTTGGCGAAGGCGCTCGCGCCGGAGCACCAGATCACGCTCGTCTCGCGCAAGGGCCGCTTCACCTTCTACCCGGCGCTCGTCCGCCTCGCCTTCGGCGAGTGCGGGCCTGAAGACATTTCCTACGACCTTCGCGGCGCGATGCTCGACCGCCGCGTCCGCTTCGTCGAGGCGGAGGTCGCGCGCGTTGACCCGCGCGAGCGCAAAGTCCTCCTCGCGGGCGGCGACTTCGCCGGCGACCTGGAATACGATTACCTGATTTACGCGCTGGGCCGCCGCCTCGCCACCGAGCAGGTCACAGGGTTCTTCGAGCACGCGCACCACCTCCTCTCGGTCGAGGCCGCGCAACGCTTCGGCGAGGCCGTGCGCGACTTCCACGGCGGGCACGCCGTCATCGGCTCGTGCCCTGGCGCGCGCCTCGACGTTCCCGTCTATGAGACGGCCTTTGCCCTCGCGCGCCTGCTCGAAAGGCGCGGCGAGCGAGCGCAGATCACCGTCGTCCGGCCTGATTATCCGGGCGAGAGTCCGGGCGGGGCCGACCTCGCGCGCGCCGTGCGCCCCGCGCTCGAATCGCACCGCATCGAGTTTCTGCCGGACTTCCCCGTCACGAAGATTGACGCCGAGAAGGTGCGGAGCCGCGACGGGCGCGAACTCGAATACGACCTGTTGATGCTGATTCCTCCGTTCGAGGGGACAAGCGCGCTTGCCGGCGCGGGGCTGACGGACGCAGAGGGCTTCGTCCGCGTTGACCACACGATGCGCGTGCTCGGCGCGGAGAGGATGTACGCGGTCGGCGACGCGGTCTATTTTTCGGGGCCGAAGATGGGTCACATGGCCGTCAGGCAGGCGGAGGTCGCCGCCGCTAACCTCTCCGGCGAGCTGGAGGGCCGCGCGCCTTCCGCGAAGTACGACCATGAGATAACGCTCGTCGTGGACGAGGGCGGCAAAGACTCTGCCTACCTGCACAAGGGACTCTGGGACGACGGCGGGAAGACCGTGCGGCACGGGCGCTTCTGGGGCTGGGCCAAGCGCGTCCACGAAAAATACTGGCGGGCGCAACACTCTTAAGAAAGGCTGAACTCGGAACGCTGAACGCGGAACTAAAGACAATTGCTTTTCAGTTTATCGTTCATCGCTCATTATTCCGCGTTCATCGTTCAATTCGATGTTAGAAGTCAAAGACATGGCGCAGGGCGAGATGCTGGCGCTGCTGCTGCGCGTCGGGTACGGCCATCTGGGGTGCACGCGCGACGACCTCCCTTACGTCGTGCCGATGAACTTCGCTTTCGACTCGCAGTGCCTCTACTTCTTCACGACCGAGGGGACGAAGACGGAGTTCATCGCCGCCAACCGGCAGGTCTGCTTCCAGGTCGAAGAGGTCACAGACCCTCTGCACTGGCGCAGCGTGATGTTGACGGGCATCGCGGAGCGCGTCACGAAGCCGGAGGAGACGGAGCGCGCCATGCGGCTCATCACGGAGCGCAACCCGACGCTCACGCCCGCCATCAACCAGACGAAGATCGGCGCGTGGACGCGCCTCAACCGCATCGCCGTCTATCGCGTCCGCCCGGACGCAATCTACGGGCGCAAGACCGCCTGACTTGACGGTCAACGCGCCCTCAACGGGAGCGGGTGGAAAGAATGATTACCAGACTGAGCAAGGACGAATCTTACGCGCTGCTGCGCGGCAGCCGTCTCGCGCGGCTCGGCTGCAACGCCGACGGCGAGCCTTACGTCGTCCCCGTCAATTACGTTTTCGACGGAGAGTCCTTTCTCATTCACTCTCTGCCCGGTCGCAAAATCGAGGCGATGCGCGCCGACCCGCGCGTCTGTTTACAGGTTGACGAGATCGAAGACCATCTCAACTGGAAGAGCGTGCTGGCCTATGGCACTTACGAGGAAATCATCAGAGCGGCGGAGCGCGAACGCGCGATGAGTTGCCTGCTTTCGCTCTTCCCACAACTCACCCCGGTCGAATCCCTTCTCGCGGCGGACGCGGCTGCGCCCTCGCCCGTCGTCTTCCGCGTCCGCGTCGAGCGCGTCACGGGCGTTGGGGAAGGCTGAGGGGCCGCCGCCGTAAATCGAATCAACGCGCCAGCGTGGCGCAAGGAGAGATGAAATGTCGAAGATGAGGGCAAACGTTTTTCATGGGAAGAACGACATCCGAGTCGAGGAGGTCGAGCGTCCGCGCGCGGGCACGGGCGAAGCCGTCATTCGCGTCACACTGACGACGATCTGCGGCACAGACTTGCACATCGTGAGGGGAGAGTATCCGGTCAAGCCCGGACTCGTCATCGGCAATGAGCCTGTCGGGGTCATTGAAGAACTCGGTGCTGGCGTTTCAGGATATGAGGTTGGAGACCGCGTGCTGGTCGGGGCGATCACGCCCTGCGGCCAGTGCCGCGCGTGCCTTTCGGGGCAAGCGTCGCAGTGCGGCCACGGCGAAGGTTACGAGGCTACGGGCGGCTGGCGCTTCGGCAACACGATTGACGGCGCGCAGGCCGAATATCTTCTCGTGCCGCACGCGCAGGCGAACCTCGCGCGGATTCCCGACGATCTGACGGACGAACAAGTAGTGCTGCTGGCGGACATCGCCTCGACGGGCTTCGGCGGCGCGGAGTCGGGCGGGATAAAGATAGGCGACGCGGTCGTCGTCTTCGCGCAGGGGCCAATCGGCCTATGCGCTACGGCTGGCGCGCGCCTGATGGGCGCGTCGCTCGTCGTCGGCGTTGACGGCGACGAGAACCGGCTTCGGATGGCGAAGCGTATGGGCGCGGACGTGGCGCTCGACTACAGGGAAGTGGACGTAGTGGCCGAAGTTCGGCGGCTGACGGGCGGCGGCGCGGACGTTTCGATTGAAGCCCTCGGCACGCAACAGACCTTCGAGAGCGCACTCCGCAGTCTGCGCCCCGCGGGGACGCTCTCAAGCCTCGGCGTCTATTCGGGCAAGCTGCAAATTCCTTACGAAGCCTTCGCCGCAGGGATAGGCGACCACCGCATCGTGACGACGCTCTGCCCCGGCGGCAAGGAGCGTATGCGTAGGTTGATGGAGACGGTCAGGCATGGGCGCGTTGACCTGACGCCGCTGCTGACGCACACGTTTTCGCTGGATCAGATCAGCGACGCATACGACCTGTTCGGCGAACGAATGGACGGCGTGCTCAAGGTCGCGATCAAGCCGTAAGCGTCGCACGCCCTTAAGTGCCCGCACAAGACGAGCGGGACGACCGCCGGGATTGTACGAGATGGCGAATCAAGCCGCCTTCGGTGATCGAGAAATGGCTGAGAAGGCGCGAGCGCGAGATGTCAGCTTCGATCCGGGGACGAGAGAAAACGGCGGCCAAAGCGCTGTGCGGGCGGGCGATACTTCCTACTCACGAGAAACATACATCGCCGCCTTCGCCCTGGCCGGGGTTCTGCTTCACCTCGTCCTGCAATATCTCTTCAAGACCTCGCCTTCCATTAGTCGGCTGCCGCTTCTCGCCACACTTATCGTTGGAGCGCTCCCCCTGCTGGTCGGTCTCTCGCGCAGACTGGCGGCGCGGGAATTCGGCTCCGATGCTCTGGCGGGCCTTGCAATCATCACCTCAATACTCCTGGGCGAATACCTGGTCGGGGCCGTCATCGTCCTCATGCTTTCGGGCGGTACTGCGCTTGAGCAGTACGCGACACGTCGCGCCTCCTCCGTCCTGGGGGCGTTAGCCCGGCGCATGCCCACCGTCGCGCATCGGAAGATGGAATCAGGTGTGGCGGAAATCTCGCTCGACAAGATCGCAATCGGCGAGACGCTGGTCGTCCTGCCACATGAGTTATGCCCCGCGGACGGTGTCGTCATCGAAGGCCACGGACTGATGGACGAGTCGTACCTGACCGGAGAGCCTTATGAAATCTCTAAGGTTCCCGGCTCGCAAGTGCTGTCCGGGGCAATCAACGGCGACGCCGCGCTCACCATCCGGGCGACGAAGCTTCCCGTTGATTCACGATACGCGAGGATCATGCGGGTCATGCAGGACGCCGAGCAGAAGCGACCGCGCCTGCGTCGTCTCGGCGACAGACTCGGGGCGTGGTACACGCTGGCGGCATTGGCTGTGGCCGCGCTCGGTTGGATCGTGAGCGGAGACCCGAATCGCTTTCTGGCGGTGATCGTGATTGCGACCCCCTGCCCGCTCCTGATCGGGATTCCGGTCGCGTTGATCGGGGCAATCTCTCTTGCCGCCAGGCGCGGCATCATCATCAAGAATCCTGCGATCCTGGAACGGGTTGACTCCTGCCGCACGCTCATCTTCGACAAGACGGGGACGTTGACTTACGGCAAGCCTTCGGTCACAGAGATTCTCTGCGCGCCCGGTTTCAACAGCGGAGATGTCCTTCGGATGGCGGCGAGTCTGGAGCAGTACTCCAAGCACCCGCTCTCCGGCGCGATCCTCGCCGCCGCGCGTGATGCGGACTTAAGTCTTCAGCCGGTCGGCCAGATCGGCGAGAAGCCGGGAGAAGGTCTCAGCGGAATCGTCGGGCGGAAGAGAATTCAGATCACCGGGCGAGGCGCTCTGGCGGACGAAGCACTCCGGCGGCCCGCCGCCTTGCCCCCGTCGGCTCCCGGTCTCGAATGCCTGGTTTTCGTTGACGGCCTTTACGCGGCGGCCTTCCGCTTTCACGACGAGCCGAGGCGCGAGAGCGTTTCGTTCGTCAGACACCTGACGCCGCACCACGGCGTTGGCAAAGTGATCCTGCTTTCGGGCGACCGCGAGTCTGAGGTTCGCCACCTGGCCGGTCGTGTCGGCATCGCGGAGGTGCATTCCGGTAAGAGTCCCGAAGACAAGGTCGGGATCGTCGCGCGAGAGTCCGAACGCGGCGGGGCGCTGTTTGTGGGCGACGGCATCAACGACGCGCCGGCGATGCAGGCGGCCACGGTCGGCGTCGCCTTCGGCCAGAACAGCGACATCACCTCGGAGGCCGCCGACGCGGTCGTGCTGGACGCATCACTGAGGAAGGTTGATGAATTGATACACATCGGTCGGAGGATGCGCCGCGTCGCTCTTCAGAGCGCCGTCGGCGGGATGACCCTGAGTGTAGTAGGAATGATGGCCGCCGCCGCGGGCTACCTGCCCCCGGTGGCCGGCGCAATCGCGCAGGAGGTCATTGATGTCGCCTCGGTCTTGAACGCCGTGCGCGCCGCGTTGCCGTTCGAAGACTTGACGGACTTTTGAACGCCGTCCCAGACCGAACCGGCATATTAAACTGGTTAACCGGCGACGGATTATGACTTCATTCACGCCAACTTCAACCTGCGTGGTTTAGAACTAAACTTAAAAGTACGGGTCAATGCTCAAAGTCCCCAAGCGGCGCGAGAGAGACTCACGCCGCCCGAGCGGCGCGCATTTGGTTTATGATGTGCTCCGGCTCAGTGGACGGACGGGGTTGTTGCCAATGCGAGAGAGGACGATTGCCGAGTATCACGACATGCTCGCCGCCGACGAAGGGCTGACGGCGGAATTCTTCGCGCGCCTCAAGGGAGCGATGAGGGCGAGGCTGCTGCTCTACGGCGACAGAGAGATCGGCGTCGCGCTGCGCCCGCACCTGCTCACGCGCGCGCAGTACGAGAGGCTGGCCCATGCGTCACAGATTCTAGCGGGCGCGTTCGAGAAGGTCGGGGCGGCGCTCGTCGCGGAGCCGTCACTGCTCGACGCGGTGGGACTGACAGACGCGGAGCGGCGACTCGCGCTCATCAGTCCCGGCTTCTCGACTTCGGCGGTGACGACGCGTCTCGACGCCTTCGTCCGCGGGGAAGAGGTGAAGTTCGTCGAGTACAACGCGGAGAACCCTTCGAGCCTCACGGATCAGGCGGGCCTCAACCGGGTGCTCTTCGAGGTGCGCGCCATGCAGAAGTTCGCCGCGCGCTACCGCCTGCGCGAGTTCGACCCGGCGGAGAGCCTTCTGCGCGCGATGCTGGAGACCTATCGCGAGTGGGGCGGGCACGAGACGCCGAACGTCGCCATCGTTGACTGGGCCGGCCTGCCGACCGAGCACGAGTTCGTCCTGCTCCGCGACTTCTTCGACGCGCGCAGCGTGCCGACGATCATCTGCGCGCCGGACGAGCTGGAATACTCGAACGGTAAACTTCGCCGCGGCGACTTCCGCGTTGACCTCGTTTACAAGCGTGTCATCATCCACGAGTTGCTCGCGCGCCCGGACGACGCGCGCCCGCTCCTGCGCGCCTACACGAACGGCGACGTGTGCATGATGAATCCGTTCCGCTGCAAGATGCTGCACAAGAAGGCCGCGTTCGAGCTGCTGACGGACGAGGCGCGCGCCGACTGGTTCAACGCTGAAGAGAGGGAAGTGATACGCGACTGCGTGCCGTGGACGCGCCGCGTCGGCGAGAGGCGCACGACGTACCGCGGGCAGGCGATTGACCTCCTCGAATTCGTCCGAAAGAATCGCGCGCTTTTCGTCCTCAAGCCGAACGACGACTACGGCGGCCACGGCGTCACGCTTGGCGACCGTGCGGGCGCGGGCGAGTGGGACGAGGCGTTGGCGAAGGCGCTGGCGGGCGATTACGTGGTGCAGGAGTTGGTTGACCTGCACACGGAAGAGTTTCCCGTCTTTGACGACGAGCGCTGGGCCTTGCAGCCGATGTACGTGGACACGAACCCCTTCCTATTCCGCGGGCGCGTCGAGGGCGCGATGGTTCGCCTCTCGGACTCGCCCGTCGTCAACGTTACGTCGGGCGGCGGCGAGACGGGCTTCTTCGTCATCGAGGGCGAAGCCACGGAGTAAGTCAAAAGGCAAAAGAAGAAGACCGCTGCGCCGCCTTTTCTTTTGCCTTACTTAGCCCAGACCTTCCCCGAATGACAGTCCGAGCATTTGAACTGTGACAGGTCGCCGAGGTTGACGGGGTGTTTGAACTCCTTGTTGCCGGAGTGGCAGACCGTGCAGTCCAACTCCGAAAGCTTTCCAAGCTCTTCGGGGTGACGGAACTCGCCGTTCGCGGCAGGTGTGGTCACGCCGTTCTCGGTCTGGTCGAGCGTCGTGTGGCAGACGTTGCAGTCGTTGCGGATCACCTTGCCGTCGCGGCTCTCGTGCTTGCCGTCGTGGCAGCGGAAGCAGCCCTGGAAGTAGTAATGGCCGATGTTGTTCGGATGCGACTGCCAGTCGGTCTTCATTTCGGGGAAGAAGTAAGTCTGGTAGATGCGCTGCACTTCCGCGCTCGCGCCCTTGATCGAGTCAGGCTTACCTGCAAAGACTTCCGGGTAGTTCTCGCGGTAGAACTCGTCGAGACTCCTGGCGATGGAACTCACAGCTTCGTCATTCGTCTCGTAGGCTCGCGAGAGTACTTCGACCGCCTGCCGCTTCAGGTAAGGGAGCGAGGCGTCGAGCTTCCCGGCGGCGAGCGAGTTGTTGACGGCCTCGTCGGGCGAGAGGTAGATGTGCGTCGGGCGGTTGTGGCAGTCAACACAGTCCATCCGCCGCTTCGGCGCGCGCGCGATCTCGTCGGGCGAGAGCGCAGCGCCGTCCGCCGTGTACTCCGTGACCTGCCCCTGCCTGTCCTTCACGCGCACCCAGGCGATCTCCTGCCGCTGCTCGTCCGTCGCCATGTATTCGATCTCGTTGGCGAGGCTCATGTGCCAGTGTATGCCGGTGACAGGGCCAGCGTCGGGGCTTCCGCCGCCGACGTGTATGAGCATGCGGGTCTGGCGCGGCGTGTTGCGCTCGTCGTAGCCGTAGTGGTTGAAGACGCGCAACTCGTCGCCGTAGAACTTCTCCGACCAGTGGCAGTGCGCGCAGGTGTCGTTTGCCGGGCGCAGGTTGTGGACGGGCGTCGGGATCGGCCTCTTGTACGTGTTGAAGGTGACGGCGTAGAGCTGATGCACGCCGTTGAGCTTGGCGCGCACGTACCACTGCGGGCCTGAGCCGACGTGACACTCGACGCAGCGCACGCGCGCGTGCGGGCTTGACTGGTAGGCGACGAACTCCGGCTTCATCACCGCGTGGCAGGTCTGACCGCAGAAGGCGACCGACTCGCTGTACTCGTATGCGCGGTAGCTGCCGAAGGCGGACATGAAGACGAAGACGAAGGCTACGCCGAGCAGCGCGAAGAACGTGCGCCGTCGTCGCGGGTCGTTCAGGTCGAGCGAAGGGTAGGCGGGAATCTCGCCGGGCGCGAGACGCCTGCGCCTGCGCCGCTCGAAGTACATCCCGGCGAGGATCGTAACTATTCCGAAGATGAGGAAGCCGGGCAGGATGACGTATGTGAAGATGCCGAGATAAGGGTTTTCAGTCCCCACCGACAGCTCGATGAGGAACAGCAGCACGATGCTGGCGAGGCTCGCGGCGACGATGGCCGCGCCGAAGAGGCTCAGGTAGTTGCGAAAGAGGCTCGGAGTCTTGCGCTCAGGTGTCGTGCCGGTCGGTGTGGGTGATGTCTCCTCGCTCATGACGCTTCCCCGCTTTGCCTACCCGCTGAAAGTGTGAGGCAATTTTTTTTAGCCGTGATGCGTGCGAGCCGGGCGGCCCACCGGACTGTCTTTGTATGAACGGAAGAAACCTCTCGCGTGCGCCGCTCGCGCTCGGCGAGCCGCGGCGCGGGAGGTCTCCCGATGTCTGAGACGCTGACGCACGGCGCGCGGGGGTCGCCGGGGCGGCCTACTTCTTGAGCGACTTCACGTAGGCGACGAGCGCCTTCGCCTGATCCGCCGTCATGCCCTTCGCCTCGTAAGAAGGCATCTTGATGGGCGCGGCGTCGCGGCCCTTCAAGACCGTCTCGACGAGCACGTCGTCGGCCTTCGTCGCGTCGAGCTTCTTCGAGGCGTCCGCGCCGTGGCACATCGCGCACTTCGCCTTGAAGGTCGCGGCGGCGTCGAAGTCGTCCGCGGCGGCCCGCGTCGCACGCGGCGACGGGCCGAGCAGGACGATGGAGAACAACGGGAGGAGAACGAATGCGATTGAGAGCTTCTTCAGATTGTTCATTGAAAGTTTCATGATGACTTGACTACCTTTTTTCGGCTGACCGCGCGGGGACGCTTCTATCGCTCGTCCCGCCGCGACTTCAAAAGTGCAACGCCCGTGCCGCGCCGGTCAGGCGGTAAAAGCGTCGAATTTCAAAGAAAAATCGCAATTTCTGCGCGTCGCCGCCGCGACTCGCCTGCGTGCTTTCTCGCAGGCCGCTGGGGAACTTTCCGCAAAGGCCGGGGCACTAGTGGAGAGAGTTCAATCCTCGCCGGTCGAGTGCGTCCGAATCTCGCGCGCGTCAGAAGCGCCACGCCGGCCCGCGGTGACAGCGAGTGCAGTCGTTGAAGTCGTCGCCGCCGAAGGCTCGCTTGTTGTCGTGGCACGATGCGCAGCTACGCGCGCCTGCGGGCGCATGATGCTGCGCGGGGAAGGGCGAGTTGACCAGCCGCGCGAGCGGCACTCCGGCGCGAACCGCGTGGCACTCGGCGCAGGCAAGCCCTTTGCGCGCGTGCGCCGCGTGGCTGAAGGGCGTCGTCGTGTAGGCG
>Ga0209577_10001787_pt1 | contig 21156 bp, 16 predicted proteins | sample GraSoiAngelo_109_FD_185874 | JGI IMG/M metagenome (GOLD analysis project Ga0209577, IMG submission 185874) | Grasslands soil microbial communities from the Angelo Coastal Reserve, California, USA - 14_0903_12_20cm (SPAdes) (version 2) | ecosystem: Environmental > Terrestrial > Soil > Grasslands...
CGCCTCGGCCTCGGCGCGGCTGGCCGAGTCGGGGTAGGCGGGGCGCAGGCGTTTGTACGGCGCAGGCTCGCGCAGGTCTGTGTGCGCGCCCGCGCCTTCGTCCGCGGAGAGGTCAATCAGGCCCGCGCCTTCGTCCGCGGGCGGGTTGAAGCGCTCGCGCTCCTCGCGCGCGAACGCCTCTTGAATAGCGACAGCGTAGCGCGCGGCGCGCTTGTCCAGTTCATCGAGCAGAAAGCCTTCCGCCTGTTCGGGCTTGTCGGCCTCGGCTGCGGCGCGGTCCCAGAGGACGAGACGGCCCGTGCGCGCGCTGACGACGAAGACGGACGCGTAAGCCTCGAAATAGACGGGGCGCGCGGAGGAGGAGCGGCGGACGGTCTGCGCGTCGCCCGTGACGTAGAAGTCGCAGCCGATGGCCGCGCCGAGCGAGCGTGCCTCTGAGAGCGTCATATTGAGCGAGCCTTGATAGCCGACGCCGCGCGATGCCGCGCGGCCCAGGTCGCGGTCGAGCAGCGAGAGTTTCGTTTCACTGTTCGTGCCCGCGTCGGCGAGCCGTCTTGCCAGACGCTCGGTCGCGCGTCTGCCTGTGCCGTCAGCGCCGAGGTCGAGCACGGCCACACGCACGATTGAGGAATGCGGAATGCAGAATGCAGAATGATTCACGCCCGCGCTTGCAGCGCGGCCCTGCGTCGCCCCGTGCGCGAGCGAGATTACGGATAAAAGGATGAGGACGGGGCGTAACGGCATTGGTCGTCAGATAAATTATCACTCCGGGTCGGCGTCGGTGCGCAGAGGGTCTGCGTAGATGCCGGGCGAGCTGTCGGGGATGAGCGTCGCGCCGACCGCGCGCGCGTAGAACTCGGCGGGGCCGACGCCGCCGATGATCGCGTAGGCGTAGCCCGACTCGCGCAGGCCCCGGAGCGAAGCCAGGAGGAGCGCGCGCCCCAGGCCGAGCCCGCGCTCCTCTTCGACGACGCCCGTGGGGCCGAAGAAGTTTTTGCGCGTGCACTCGTAGGCCGCGAACCCTACGAGCCGCCCGTCGCGCAGGGCGACGAAGACCGTGACGGGCTGGCGCGCGAAGCCGACCGAAATCTCGTCCGCCCACGCCTCGTTGAAGTGGCACGCGACGAACTCGCGCACGGGCGTCAGCTCCCACGGCTGCGCCCGCCGCACCACCACGCCGGCGCGACGCAACTCGTCCAGCGCCGAATCGTGCGGCGGCAGGCGCAAGAGATTGACCAGCATGTCCGGCATGACACTCGGCCCCGGCTAATAAAATAACCTGAAAGGATGCGCGCGCAAAACTTATGTTATGGTTGAGAGTCGTCGGGCGGGCGGACTCCTTATTGTTAGCTCTACTCGCGTGGCGGACGCGTATGACGACGGGCGGTTGAGACACACATGAAGGCGGAAGATTACGCTAACCTGTATGCCCTGGAACAAGACTTCTGGTGGTTCGCGGGGATGCGTGAGATCACAGCCGCGCTTCTCGACGCGGCCTGCGCGCCCGCAGAGAGCAGGCTCGTTCTCGACGCGGGATGCGGGACGGGAGGAAACCTCACTTGGCTCGCACGCTACGTCGGAAGCGGGAGGGTGATGGGCGTTGACCTGGCTCCGGACGCGCTCCGGTTCTGCGCCGAGCGTAAGCACCGGGGCCTGGCCCAAGCTTCCGTCACGGACTTGCCGTTCGCCGACTCCACGTTCGATCTGGTCACGAGCTTCGACGTGCTGGTGCAACTACCCGGCGAGGCGGCGGACGAGCGCGCGATGCGCGAGATGTACCGGGTGCTGCGTCCGGGCGGCGTCGCCTTCCTGCGCGTGGCCGCCTACCGCTGGATGACGAGCGGCCACGACAGGGCGCTTGGCACGCAGAGGCGCTACACCCTCGGCGAACTCGTCGGGAAAGTGGAGCGCGCCGGGTTCAAAACTCTGCGCGCGACTTACGCCAACAGCCTCCTCCTGCCGGTCGCGGCGTTCAGGCGGCTGCTGCTGAAGCGCGCGGGGCTTGCCGACCGTGGCTCTGATGTCAAACCACTCCCGCCGAGTCTTCGCTGGCTGAACCGAGCGCTGGAGGGTGTCTTACGCGGGGAGGCGAGCATTCTGCAAGGCTCTCGGCTGCGTCTGCCTTTCGGCCTCTCGGCAATTTGCGTGGCGGAGAGGCCGCGCCGCTGAGTATTAATCACCCGAAGCGTGTGATCATGCCCGCCGCCCCTCGTGCCTCTACGTCAATGGTGTGCCGCCTGAGATTGAGGAGGCGTGCCGGCATCCGCGTCCCAGTAGTGCTCGCGATTCTTCTCGTAGAACTGGATGGTGCGGGTCAGACCCTCGCGCAGAGACGTGCGCGGACGCCAGCCGAGCGCGGACTCGATCTTCTCGTAGCTGGAGTAGGCGTTGCCGATGTCTATCAACTGCCGCTCGGGCGGGAACGGCAGACACCGCACGGTGCCGCGGCCCGTGAGACTTATCAACTCGTCGGCCAGGGCGGACAGCATGAACGGCTCCTCGCCTCCGAGGTTGAAGACCTCGCCTTCGGCGGCCTCGCTCGCGCCCGCGAGCAGCAGCGCCTCGACGACATCGTCCACGTAGTTCAGGTCGCGCCGCTGCTTGCCCTCGCCGTACAACTCGATGACCCCGCCGTCCATCGCCTGCCGTATGAAAGAGGCGATGAAACTCTGCCGGTTGTGCGTCAGCAGTTGGCGCGGGCCGTAGGTGTTCGTCAGGCGCAGGCACACGGCCCGCACGCCGTAGAGGCGACGGTAGAGCAGGTGGTACTGCTCGGCGGCCAGCTTGTTGATGCCGTTGATGTCGGGCGGCTCGACGCGGTGCCGCTCGTCCAGGGGCAGATAGACGGGGCTGCCGTAAATCTGGCGCGTGCTGGTGAAGACGATCTTGACGTGCGGGTTGAAGCTGCGGCAAGCCTCGAGGAGCGTCAACTGCGCCGCGCAGTTCAGCTCCAGGTCGCGCTGCGGGTACTCCATCGAATCGAGGTGGCTGACGTTGCCCGCCAGGTTGAAGATGCAGTCCACGCCGCCCACCAGGTGGTTGATGACCCAGTCGTTGCGCATGTCGGCCTTGTGCACGGTGACGCGGTCGCGGATGTCATGAATGTTGTGGGGGTTGCCGCCCTGTCCCGGCACCAGCGCGTCGAGGATGTTAATCTCCACGCCGCCGATTTCGGCGAGCGCGCAGGCCAGGTTGCTGCCGATGAATCCGAGTCCGCCCGTAATCAGCACGGAGCGGCCTTTGTATTCTACAAAACGACCTTGTGCGGTCATCGTTGAAGACCTCGAAATGACTTACGTTAAGTTCGGTTTCCGGGTGGCGGTGTCTAGAAACCCGGCCTTCTCACGCCCTCTGTTCCCTTCGACGTAACTCAGAAGGGGTCTTGAGCCTTGTCACTCGCAACGGGACTTCCCCCGGCGGCGCTTTTTTGATCTCGCCGTCCAGAGTCAAACCGCCGCAGCCCGACCAGCCTGAACCACAGCACGAAGAAGTCGAACGCGGTGCGGGCGACGCGCCCGAAAGTAAAGAATTGCGAGCGCCCGTGCCGGCGCGGGTAGTGGCGCACGGGAGCCTCGGCGAAGACACACCCCGAAGCGTGGAGCTTGCGCACCAGCTCGACGCAGATGACGCCGCTCGACGAAACGAGGTCGAGCCGCTCGACGACCCGCCGACGCATCAGCCGGAAATCGCAATCCACGTCGCGAATCGGGAGTCTGAAAAGAACCCGCGCCAGCCGGTTGTACACCCCGCCGATCACTTTGCGCGCGCGCGCGTCCGAGCGACCTATCTTATACCCGTTGACCACACCGACCGCGCCGGTCATCAGCGGGTGGAGGGCCATGAGTTCGCGCACGTCGTACTGCCCGTCGCCGTCCGTGTAGAAGACCAACTCCTTACGCGCGTGGCCGAACCCCGTGCGGAGCGCCGCGCCGTAGCCGCGGTTGCGCTCGTGGTGAACGACCCTGACGTGCGGAGAGGCGCGGGCCAATTCTTCCAGCACGTCGCTGGTCGCGTCGGTGCTCCCGTCGTTGACGACGAGCACCTCGAAGTCGTCGGTCAATGCGGGCAGGACATCCAGCGCGTCCGTCACCAGCGACGCGATACTGCCTGCATCATTAAAGGCAGGGAAGAAAACTGTTATACTTCTGTTGCTTGACATAGCCGCGGGGATCGGCAGGATAGTTGACCCGCGCAGTTTAATTACTCCAACCAATTTATGCAAGAGGATAAAGTAGGCGACGCGGGGGCCTTCGGCTTTCGCGGCTTTCTGCGCGCCCGCCGGCTCAAAATCCTCGTCATACTTCTGCTCGCGCTCGCCGTGCGCGTCGGCTTCATCGCGGCAGGCGTCGGCCACGCCGGCGACCCGAAGTACGAGCCGACGGCCATCAACATCCTTGAGGGACACGGGTTCTCGACCGACACGCTCCCGCCCTACAGGCCGGGCGAAGCGTCCGCGCCCGCCTACCCGCTGTTCGTCGCCTGCGCCTACGCCCTGTTCGGGCGCGGCGTCTTCTCCGTGGCGCTGTCGCAAGCCCTCCTCGACCTGCTCACCTGTCTGCTCGTGGCCTACGCCTCTTTCAGCCTCGCGCCGGCCCGCCTCAAGCAGAGGGCCGCCCTCTCCTCGATGGTCATCTACGGTCTCTTCTGCTGGCCGACGATGGTCTGGCTGCCGTTCCTTCTCTCCGAGCCGCTGACGCTGTTCTTCATGATGGCGGCGGTCGCGCTCTGCGCCGTGGCCCTGCGCGAGGGCACGTGGTGGTGGTGCGCGGCGGGCGCGGCGTGCGGGCTGGCGATTTTGACGAGGCCGGATTCGGTGCTGCTGGCGAGCGCCTTCGTGCTCTTCCTGTTGGCCCGTTGGGCTTGGAGGCCGGCTCGCGCAGGCGCGTTGAGCGTGCTCGGCTTCTGCCTGGCGGTCGCCTTCACGCTCGCGCCCTGGGTCGTGCGCAATTACGTCTCCCTCGGCAAGTTTCAGCCGCTCGCCTCGGAGTATGCGCGCGCGCGGGACGAGTATTTCCCGACGGGCTACCTGTGGTGGGTGCGCACGTGGCTGAAGGACGAGACCTACTTCGACCTCGCCTTCTACCCGGCCTGGTTCCCCGAAACCACGTCCGTTGACCCCGGCCAACTGCCGCGCGAAGCCTACGACTCCGAGGAGGAGCGCCAGCGCCTCGCCGACCTGTTCGCGCGCTACAACCGTGAGCGCTTCATCACGCCCGAACTGGACCAGGAATTCCGAAGCCTCGGCAACGAGCGGATCAGGCGCGCCCCTCTGCGCTTCTTCCTCCTCCTGCCGCTTTACCGGGCCGCGTGCCTGTGGCTCACCGGCTTCAGCACGAGCCACCCGACGCCTTACTTGCTGATACTGAGAGTCCTTTCGGTGTTGCCGATTCACCTCGGCGGCGCGCTGGGCCTCGCGCTCTGGTGTCGCCGCCGGCCGCTGGCCGCGCTGCTGTTATTGATCGTGCTGGTGAGGACTCTCTTCTTCGCGTACCACTACGCGCCGGAGACGCGCTACATGGCCGAAGTCTATCCGCCGGTGGTCGCCGCGTGCGGCGTGACAGCCGCCGCCGTCTGGTCTTACGTCAATCGAGTCGGGGCGAAGCTCATCCCCGCACGCGGGCGGGAGGAGTCCGGTGAGCCGGCCTGAGCCGCTCGCCGCCGTCTTTAGCGCGAGGGGCGACGGAGCATTTTCTGTGACTCAAGTATGAGCAGCCACCATCGAGCGAAGCCCTTCAGACGGCTCAAGCGTGTCGCCGTTCTTCTCGTCGCCGGTTTTCTCGCGTTCGCCCCGCCGGGGACTTTAATCGTCGGGACGATCTTGATTTTAGGACTGATCGGGAACGCGCGGCTGCTCGCCGGAGGCATCTTCGGCCTTCTCGCAATCGTCTTGGTCGTCCTGCTTGTTCGTAGGAACTCCGCCGCGCGCGCGCGGGGCGAGCCTTCTCTCAAGCGCAGGGTCGTCCTCAGAGAATTCGATGAAGAAGGAGGTGAGGAGGGGCATGGTCAGGATCGTCGCGGTGATCCCGGCGCGGATGGGTTCGACTCGTTTTCCGGGCAAGCCACTCGCGCCGCTTCTCGGACGACCGATGATCGAGCACGTCGTCCGCCGCGCCTCGATGTGTGAAGCACTCGACGCGGTTTACGTCGCGACGTGCGACGAGGAGATCGGGGCCGCGGTTGAAGGGTTCGGCGGCGCAGTCCTTATGACTTCGCCGGCACACGAGCGGGCGAGCGACCGGGTCGCCGAGGCCGCCGGGCGCGTCGAGGCCGACATCGTCGTGATGATTCAGGGCGACGAGCCGATGGTCACGCCGGGCATGATCGCCGCCGCCGTGGCCCCCATGCTCGACGATCCATCCGTGGCGTGCGTGAACCTCGCGCGCCGGATCAACAGCCGGGAGGAGTACGTTGACCGCAACACCATCAAGGTCGTGACGAACGTCCATAGCAACGCCCTCTACTTCTCTCGCGCGCCCATCCCCGCGCTCGACCTCGCGCGCGACTTCTCAAGCGGGGCGGTCGCGCGTCCGCCTGTGTTCAAGCAGGTGTGCGTGATCCCGTTCCGGCGCGACTTCCTGCGCGAGTTCGCGCGCCTGACGCCGACGCCCCTCGAACGCGCGGAGTCCATAGACATGCTCCGCCTGATCGAGCACGGCCTCGGCGTGCGCCTGGTGGAGACCAAAGAAGACACACACGCGGTGGACACGCCCGAAGACCTGCGCCTCGTCGAGGCCCTGATGCGAGACGACCCGCTCCTCCAACGGTACGGCGAGCCGGTCGCACGCGGGGCGTTGCGGGTATGAAGTGGCGCGTTCTCATCACCGCGCCGTACATGCTCCCGTTCGTCGAGGAGTTCCGCCCGCGCATGGAAGCAGAAGGTGTGGAGGTAGTCACGGCGCGCGTGCGCGAGCGTCTGAGCGAGGAGGAGTTGCTTCCCCTGGTCGGGGCGATTGACGGCGTGATCTGCGGCGACGACCAGTTCACGGAGCGCGTCCTCAGCCGCGCGCCCCGGCTGAAGGTGATCTCGAAATGGGGCACGGGCGTTGACTCGATTGACACCGGCGCGGCGGCGCGCTTCGGCGTCCGCGTGTGCAACACGCCCGACGCCTTCACGGACTGCGTGGCCGACACGGCGCTCGGCTACGTCCTCTGCTTCGCGCGCAGGCTCCCGTGGATGGACGTGGATATGCGCCGCGGCCTTTGGACGAAGCCGGACGCCGTCTCGCTCAGGGAATGCACACTCGGCGTGGTCGGCGTCGGCAACATCGGCAGGGCCGTGGTGCGCCGCGCGCGTGCGTTCGGGATGAGGGTGCTCGGCAACGACCCGGCTCAAGTGCCGCCGCCGTTTATTGACGAGACCGGACTCGACATGGTTCCGCTGCTCGCGCTGCTCGCGGCGTCCGACTTCGTCTCGCTGCACTGCGACCTCAACCCGACCTCCTTTCACCTGATAGGCCGCGGCGAACTCGCGCTGATGCGCCCCACGGCTTACCTCATCAACACGTCGCGCGGCGCGGTCGTTGACGAGCCGGCGCTTGTTGATGCGCTGCGCAAACAGCAGATTGCCGGGGCCGCACTCGACGTTTTCGAGGTCGAGCCGCTCCCCGAAGACAGCCCGCTCCGCGCCTTCTCGAACTGCCTGCTCGCGCCGCACAACGCGAACAACGGCGTCGCCGCGCGTCGGCGAGTCCACGAGTCCACAATCGCCAACCTCCTCGGCGCACTTCGAGAAGCGGAGTGACTCGGCGCACATGAGTGCCGAGAGTAGAAGCGAGCCGACGATCCTTCGGTCAAACATGCGAGACACCGGCGAAGCGAGCGCGGGCGTTGAAGACGCGGGCGCGGGCGTCGAACGCGCCTGGCTGCTCTGCCGCGGCGTCAAGAGCCTGCTCCGCTGCGACGAGGCCGAAGTGGTCGAGGGAATCGCCCGCTACGTCATCTCACAACACGACAGTTTGCGCGCCGGCTCGGAGTGGGTCGAACGGAAGCGGGAGACCAAAGCGCCCGCGGTGGTCGCTCTGCTCGGCGGGCTGACGAGGTTTCTCGAAGTGCGTCGGGGCGGACGGCGCGGCGGCGCGGTCTGGGTCGCACGTCTCGGCAACGAGCGGCGGGCCGTCCAGACTTTGCCCCGGCTGCTCCCGGAGCTTGGTTGGACTGAATTGAAGTTCCGCCGCCGCCCCGACGCCGCGGCACTTTTCGCGCTGGCCCGGAGCGCGGTCCGGAACTGGCGACGCATGCTCAGTCTCGCGCGCCTGCTGCACCGGCGCTACGAGTTCTTCAAGGTGCTCCGCGTCGCTGAACTCGTCGGCTACTACGCGCGCTACCTCGACATCTTCCGCCGCGGGCGCTTCCGCCTCGCGGTGATGTCGAGCCACAGCAACCCGCACGGCATCGCTTTCAACCTCGCGGCACGCAAGTGCGGCGTGCCCGTCGTCCTCATCACGCACGGCATGCCCGTGCGGCCCGTCGCGCGTCTCTCCTACGACCTGGCGGTGGTTCACTGCGAGGCCGCGCGGCAGACGTACCTTGATGAAGGCTGCCGGATGCATCGCGTCCTCATCCACGGTCGGCGGGAGCATTACGCACCGATGCCCGCGGGGCCGCTTCCCGCGGGTCTGAGCGTCGGGATATTTCTTTGCAAGGACGTGAGAGAGGAGCGCCTGCGCGCTGTCGTCGAACGTCTCACGAGCGACCCGCGCGTGTCGCGCGTCCTCGTCCGCCCGCACCCGAAGAATCTCTGGGTGGGACTCGACGCATGGATCGCGTCGCTGAACGATGAGCGCGTGCGCCGGTGCGCTGGCGGCCCCGTCTTCCGCGACATCGAGGCGTCGGACATCGTCCTCGGCGGCAACTCAAGCGTGCTCGTTGACGCGGTGACCGCGGGCCGTCCCGCCGGTTATGTGCCGGGCCTCGACTACGGCTCGCACGACCTCCACGCCTTCGTCGCGCGCGGGCTGATCTACCCAATGGACGACCGCCTCGGCTTCGACCCCGACGCCATGCTCCGCTTCTACCATCGGCCCGACTGGCCGGCGGCCCTCCGCCTCTTCGCCAACGTGGACGAGGACGAGGCTTCAGTCGCGGCCCGTGCCGCCGCCGTCATGCGCGAGCTTGCCGCACTACACGACCGGGCCGCAAAACCTGACGGCCCGGCGTGTTAATTGGTCGCCGCGCCGGTGCTGGGGTGTCGGTGGTAGAGGGCATAGACCTCGTCTTTGGCTTCGGGCGGGAAGCAGACGCGGTGGAGGCGGTAGCCGCGCAGACCCCGCACGGCGTCGCTGACCTCGCTGATCTCGCGCACGCGCGGGTGCGCGTAGCCGTCCTCGACGTGGATGAGCGACTTCGGTTCGACGCCCTCGACCGTGTAGTAAGAGTAGTAAGGCACGTCGCCCGCGTGATCCTCTATGAAGTAGTAGGCCGGGTCGAAGCCGCGCCGCTCGACGAGGATGCGCGCCGCGGCGAGGAAGTCGGCGCGCTCGGCTTCGGGCATGTCGAGGTCTATGGCTTTGAAGAGGCGGCGACCGACGAAGCGGCGGCTGAGGTCGGCGAGGACGGCGTCCTCGGAGCGCTGCCACTGCTTGACGTGGAAGGTCAGCTCGGCGTCGTCTAGCTCCATATGGTCGGCGAGCGTGAGCGGCGCGCGGTTGAGGACCTTCTCGAAGGCCGTGCCGGGCGCGCACCAGACTTTTTCTCCCGCGGCGATGAGTTCGAGAGCGCGCCGCAGGGCCGAGCGCAGCACGGCCTCCGCCGAGCGCAGAGTGCGGTGGAAATAGACCTGCCGGAACATGTAGTAGCGCGCCTGCAAATACTCCTCGACGGCGTAGAGGCCGCGCGCCGAGACGTAGATGCGATCCGCCCGTTCGTCAACCTCGATGGCGTTGATGATCCATTCGAGGTCGAAGTTGCCGTACTTCGCGCCGGTCATCAGAGAGTCGCGCAGGAGATAATCCATGCGGTCAACGTCTAATTGCGACGAGACGAGCTGCGCGAGGAAGGCGGGCTGGAACGTGCCCTCGACGAGCGCGGCCACGCGCCCAGGCAGGTCGGGAGAGAAGGAGCGAAGCACCTGACCGACCTCCGTCTCTTCGCTCAAGACGACGCGGCGCGTCCATTCCTCGTGGTGGAAGTTTAAGACCTTCTCCATGACGTGCGAGAAGGGGCCGTGCCCGGTGTCGTGCAGGAGAGCCGCGGCGCGGGCCGCCGCGCGCGCCTCCGGGGCTATCCGGTACTTCTCCGAGAGGCGGTCGAGCACGCGCGTCATCAGGTGGAGCGCGCCTAAAGAATGCGCGAAGCGCGAGTGCTCCGCGCCCTGGTAGGTGAACAGGGCGAGTCCGAGCTGCTTGATGCGGCGCAGGCGCTGGAACTCAAACGAGTCTATGAGGCGCACCATCAGGCGGCCTTCGTCGGTGTCGGTGCGGAGGCGGATGATGTTGTGGACGGGGTCGCGGTAGATGCGCTCGCTCACGGCGAGGGAAGTCTAGCAAAGAAAATGATGAATGCGGAATGATGAATGATGAATGTTAAGAGGGGTGCTGCCTTCCCTTCATCATTCCGCATTCATCATTCATCACTGCTTTTTGTTCTCCTTGATGTACTGCTCCAGCTTCTTGCGGTCGGGATAATCGGGTTTGGCGGCGAGGAACTGCACGTACTCGGCGGCGGCGCGGTCTTTCATCCCGACGCGGTCGTAGAGAGTGGCGAGCCGGAGGCGCGCTTCCGGCTTGCCGAGGCGCGCGGCCTCTTCGAGATAGGGGACGGCCTTCGACCCCTTCTTCAGTTGGAGGTAGGACTCGCCGAGGAGGAGGTTTGCGTCCGCCGAGGGCGGCTGCAAGGCGACGGCTTTGGTCAGGATTTCGACCGCGCCGTCGTAGTTCTTCTGTGCCATGCGGAGGCGGGCGAGGTCGAGGTAGGCGAGCGCGAAGGCGGGCCGGACTCCTATCGCGCGCAGGTACGACTTCTCGGACTCGGCGGCGTTGTCCTGAAAGAGGTAGGCCGTCCCCAGCTCAGTCCAGGCCTGGTAGTCCTGCGCGTCCGCGCCGACCAACTGCTGGAACAGCGAGACGGCGTCCGTGTACTTCTTCGCCGTCATGGCCTCTTCGGCGCGGTCGAAGAGTTTCTGGGCGGCGCTCGTGCGCTTGTAGAAGTCGGCGGTGGAGACGCCCGCCGTCTTCGCGCCGGCGGTCGCGGGCGCGCGCCACTCCATCTCTATGTTCTGTGTGAAGTCGTTCTTGTAGGCCGCGAAGATGCGGACGCGGATGCGCGCGACCTCCGCGCCCTCCACCTCGACGACGAGGTCGTAGTAGCCGTTGTCCAGGTCGTTGAAGCGGTAGCGCCCGCCGTTCGGGACGGTCTGCCGCCCGACCGTGTTGCTGTCGCCCCTCTCTCTGTAAAGGATGATGTCGAAGGCGAGGGGCTTCGGCCCCTCGGCCTTGCTCTCGTCAACCTTAACGTCGCCCATGAGCGTGTGGCCGCCGCCCTGCGCGGAAGTGTCGGCGGCGAGCGCGCAGGCGAGCAGCGCCGCCGACAGCAGCGTCGCGAGGGCGCGGCCTAACAGGTGAGTGGCGGGCGGCTTCAACATTTTATTCATGTGCGGCTCTCCTTGTTCCGGCGTGCGGGCCGGGGCGGGAGTTCTGCCGCCGGCCCGGCCCGCGCGTCATGTGATAAAAAAGCGGGCCGGAGACTTTAAAGCCCCGGCCCGCGTCCATCGGGTTGGTGGTCGGCGGGGCCGCCCCGCTTTAGAAGTCGTAGCGGAAGCCGAACTGCATCACGCGCGGCGAGCCTTGAATCTGGGTGAAGTTCGACCAGATGGAAGGCGGCGTGGCCGACTGCGGGTCGAGCACGATGCCGAAGCCCGTGCGCGTGTATTGGATCGAGCCGAGCCGCTGCGTGTTGCTGACGTTGAAGGTGTCCCAGCGAATCTGTAACTTCTGCGTTTCGCTCCAGGGCATCGTGAACGTCTTGGCGAGGCCCATGTCGAGGTCTATGTAGCCGGGCAGGCGAAGCACGTTGCGGTCGCCGGTCTCGCCGGGCCTGGCGTTGCGCCAGTCGCGGTAAGCGGCCACGGGGTCGCAGCCGAAGAGCTTCGGCGCGGTCAGCCCGCCGCGGTTGGGGCACGACTCGATGGGGCCGACCCGCACGGCGTTCGACTGCGCGTTCCAGTTGGTCGCCCAGCGCGCGTCGTCGAAGGGCGAGGGACTCGGCAGCCCGGAGTTCCAGCGGAAGATGCTCGAAAGCTGCCAGCCGCCGAGCACGCCGTTAACGACCTTGTTCGAGTCGCTGAGGAGCCAGTGGCCGCGCCCCACGGGGAGCTGCCAGACGGCGTTGGCGTTAATGCTGTGACGCACGTCGAAGTCCGAGTTGGCGTAGTTGTCGTGCTGCCGAATCGGGTTGAGGACGAACGCCGTGCCGAAGGCGCTGCTGGTCTGGAGGCCGGAAGCGTCGTCGAGCGAGTGCGACAGCGTGTAGTTGAAGTCGAGCAGCAGCCCCGTGCCGAGGCGCTCGCGGATCGTGATCGCGCCGGCGTGGTAGTTCAGGTTGCCGACCGAGCTGAAGGTCGAGAGCGCGCCGTACTGCGAGTTGTAGAAGAAGTTCGGCAGGCCGGCGGAGCTTGCGGCGGCGTCAATGTCGTCCTGCGTCGTCGTCCAGTCGTTGCCGTTGAAGATGAAGGCGTCGCCGTAAACGGCCTGCGTCGCGTTCGAGGCGAGGCCGGCGCGGCTGGAGCCGAGCAGGTTGCGCGCGAAGTTCGGGACGCCGCCGAACAGGTGCTCGAAGTACGGGATGGCCGGGACTTGCGAGATGGGCGTGCCGGCGTGGCGCAACTGCTCAAGTATGCCGGCGGCGGTGTACCAGTCCGTCAGCGACTGCGGGTCGAACAGGTTGTTGGGCGTCATCACATCGCGCGTCACGAGCAGCTTGCGCCCGGCCCGCCCGACGTAGGAGGCCTGGAGGACGAGGCCCTTCGGCAGCTTGCGCTCGAAGGTCGCGCTCCAGTTGTAGTGGATCGGCGCGATCAGGTTATCGTCGAACGACTGCTCGATGCGCCGGGAGTTGTCGAACGGCTGCTGCTGCGGGAAGGTCAGGGCGCCGGGGACGCTGATGCGGGGCAGCGAGCGCACGTCCTGGCCGAAGCTCGTGAAGAGCGGGCCGGGCCGCGTGTTGGTGTTGAAGGTTCCGGCGGAGATGGTGTTGTTCGACAGGAAGCCGAGGCGGTTGTTGGTGTCGAAGCCGACGGCGAGCTGCTCGCCGTAGTAGTCGTTCAGGATGCCGAAGCCGCCGCGCAGAGAGGACGCGCCCTCCGCGCCGAAGAGCTTGCCGAGGAAGCCGTGGCGGAAGTTGGGCGACCAGGCGACGCCGATGCGGGGCTGGAAGTTGTTCTTGTCCCACTTGTACAAGGACGAGCGCCCGTTGGCCGGCCCCGAGAGGTCGAAGGTCAGCGGCACGTTGAAGTTTTGTCCCTGCCCGGCGGCCTGAAGCCGCTCGTTGAAGTAGTCCGAGAGCGAGATGTTCGGCTTGACCTCGAAGCCGTTCGCCTCGTAGACGGGGCGGCTCAGGGAGTAGCGCACGCCGTAGCTGAGCGTCAGGTTCGGCCTAATCTTCCAGGAGTCCTGCGCGTAGAAGTCATACGACTCGGTGGCGAAGTCGCGCGTCGTCGGCGTGCCCGACGGCAAAAGCTTCCCCGAATGGTCGAAGGTGAAGCGCGCGCTGTACTGCGTGAAGCGCCCGATGACGGCGGTCGCCGCATTCTGCACCGACGAGGCGAAGCCCGACCCGATGGGCGAGAAGGCGCTGATGGCCGTCGAGAGGGGCGTGCCCGACGAGGCGTAGAAAGAGGGGTTGGTGATCGCCGAGTCGAAGGCGTTGCTGAAGCTCACCCGGTTGTTGCGGATGACGCGGATGCTGGTGCCGAACTGCGCCGCGTGGCTGCCCGTCACCCACGAGAAGTCGTCGCTGATGGTGTGCGTCGGGGTGGTGCGGCTGTTCGTGCGGTCGTAGTTGAGCGGCGAGAAGACGAAGCGGAAGGAGATGGCGTTGGCGGCGGAGTCGCCCTGCGACGTGAACGCCTCGCGCGACAGGCCGTAGTGGAAGTCGTTGACGAAGCGGTTGCTGATCGTCCAGGTGTGCTGGATGGAGAGCAGGAGCGGGTGCGACCAGAGGTCTTCGCGCGGCGTGTCGGGGAACGCCTGCGGGAACGACGGGTCGCCGCCGCCGCCGATCACGTCGTCCTGGAGGATGGAACGGAACATGAGCTGCTGCCTCTTCGTCACGTTCCAACTGAGGGTCGCCCAGTGCTGATTATACTTGAGCGGGGTGGAGGCGTTGAAGCGGAAGCCCCCGGTGTTCAGGCCGTCGCCGACCGTGTTGTCGTTGGCCGGGTACTTGGCCGCCGCCGCCGCGAGCGTCGAGATGCCCGTCTGGTTGACGCCGAGCTGCGGGAAGATAGTGGCGAGCTGGGCGGCGGTGACGGTCGTGACGCTGCCCGAAGGACTGAGGTAGCGCACCTCGCCGCGCCCCAAGCTCGCGAGTGGCACCGTCTCGACGACCGTCTTCTGGCTGGCGTCGCGCCGGCCCTCGTAGCCGTAGAAGAAGAATAGCTTGTCCTTGACGATGGGGCCGCTGACCGTGCCGCCATAGGTGTTGCGGATGAGCTTCGGGCGCGCGACGCCCGCGCGGTTGTTGAAGAAGTCGTTGGCCGTGAAGATGGTGTTGCGGTGCGCCTCGTAGAGCGAGCCGTGTATCTCGTTCTTGCCCGTCTTGGCGATCAGCTCGACCTGTGCGCCCGAGGAGCGGCCCTGGCTCGCGTTCGGGTTGCTGGTGGTGACGCGGAACTCCTGGATGGCGTCGGCGTTCAGGCGGATGACGGTGTTGCGGTCGGGCGAGGCGGTCGAGTCAATCAGGTTGTTCGAGCCAGCGCCGCCGCCCGCCGCGCCGCCGAGCTGGTTGGTCTGCGCCTCGTTGATGTCAATGCCGTCGAGCGTGACGTTGGCCTGGTCGGCGTGCGCGCCGGCGACGTAGCCCTCGCGCGTCGCCGTCGGCTGTAGCGTCAAAAGCGCCGCGACGTTGCGCGCTTCCAAGGGGAGCTGCGTGATCTGCTGCGAGACGAAGTTGTTGCCGAGCGTGGCGTCCTGTGTGTTGACGAGAGCCTCGGCGCTGGTGGCCGAGACCGTGACGGTCTCGGAGACGTTGCCGACCGCGAGCTGGATGTTTGCGTCGGTCGGCTTGGCGACGAGCGCGACGACGCCCGTGACCACGGCCTTCTTGAAGCCCTTGGCCTCGGCCTCGACGCGGTATGTGCCGGGCGGGATGAGGTCGAAGGCGAAGTGGCCGTCTTCGCTCGACGTCTGCGTGCGTGTGGTGTTCGTGCCGGGGTCAATCAGATTGACGGTCGCGCCCGGCACGACGTTGCCCTGCGAGTCAGTTACCGTGCCGCGCACGGAGGACGTGCCCGTCTGCGCCGAAGCAGGGGTGCAGAAGAGCGCGAGGAGAAGGGCGCAGAGAAGTGCCAGTGCGCCCCTCCCTGAAGTTGTGGGTCTGGTCATCGTTCCCTCCTAAACTGGGTTGGGTGGCCGGCGCGCGAGTCCCGGAGACAGACGCGGCGCGCGGGCGCAGAAAAAGTGTGCTGTAACCCTGAATGAAAGTGACCGCTTGCGAATGGCGGAAAGGTCAAGCTCGGTTAAGCCCGACCTCGACGTGGCCGGAAGGTGCGCGGGCGGTGCTGACGGAAAGTGCCGGGAGAACCGGGGGCGACACCTCGCGACGACTTATAACCCTTTGCTCAGAACTGAAGAAAGCGAAAAACGATGACGGGACTTTTCGGGCCGCCTCGGCGAGACTGCCGCGGAAAGCCAGACGACGGAGAAAATCATTTTGGCAACTGCCGTTCCACCCGCGAGACCGTGCGCGACGGATGAGTCCCGGTGAAGCTTTTCAATGTTTTCTGCGCGGGCGGCGGGCGGACGCGCAGCATTATATCCGAAAAAATGAATTCCGCACGTCTAATTTTTCGGAGGAGCCGCAGCGACGGGCCGAGGCCGAAGGAGGGCGACGAGCGCCCGCGCCCGCCGTCGAGAGCTTCGGGGCGGGCGCGTCGCGGTCGTGCCGAGTTTTTTGAATGCGGTGTCGGCTTACTCGACGAGGTCGAGCAGGTGGCCGAGTTTTTCTTTCTTCGTGCGCAGGTAGTGGACGGCGGCCTCGCCCGGCTCGACTTCGAGGGCGACGCGCTCGACGACCCTCAGGCCCGCCTCCTCCATCGCGCGCAGCTTCAGGGGGTTGTTCGACATCACGCGCACCTGGCACAGGCCGAGGTCGAAGAGGACTTCGGCGCACTGCCGGTACTCGCGCAGGTCAACGGCGAGTCCGAGACGCTCGTTGGCCTCGACGGTGTCCGCGCCCTCGTCCTGCAAGGCGTAAGCGCGAATCTTGTTGATGATGCCGATGCCGCGCCCTTCTTGAAGTTGATAGACGATTGCGCCGCGCCCCTCCTGCTCGATCAACTCCATGGCGCGGCGGAGCTGCCGCCCGCAGTCGCACTTGGTCGAGCCGAACACGTCGCCCGTCAGGCACTGCGAGTGGATGCGTGCGAGGGTGGGCACCTCCGGGTTCATCTCGCCCTTGTAGAGGGCGACGAACTCCTCGCCGCTCGTCTTCGAGCGGTAGCCCGCGATGTGGAACTCGCCGACCTCGGTCGGCAGCCGGGCCGCCGACACGCGCTCGACCGTCAAAGCCTGCCTCGCCCACGGGCAGTCCAGCGTCGCTTCTTCCTTCAATTCGACACTCCTCGAAACGTCTTAGAAAACCCGCCGACGCCGTCTCGACCGACATCTCTCTTCGGTCGGTCGTAATCGGCGCAGACTCTCTCGTTCGGCGGTTGCCTTAGATTATAGGAGAGGCGGCGCGGGCGCGACAAGAAGCGGCGGCGGGCGCGAGCCTCGCCGGGGCGCGACGCCCATGCCGCCCACGGCTGGCGGAGGGACGACAAGGCTCGCCACTTTTTCCGTTGATGCCCGCACGTTTGCACGTTAAGATGCGGCGTTGAGGGGAGGCGCTCCCCTCCGTGCATCCTCCCGTCTGTATTTCGCCTTGCCCCTGAAATGAGCAGCGAACAGGGCGACAAAACTTTCACCGCCTCCGCCACGCCGAAGGCTGACGCCGACGCGCGCGAGCGTCACCCGGCGCTCGTCTTCCTGCGCGGCGAGCTTCTGGCCGCGCCCATCCCGCTCGAACGCGAGGAGGTCACGCTGGGCCGCGCGCTCGAAGCCGACGTGCGCGTCAACGACGCCCGCGCCTCGCGCATGCACGCGCGCATACGCGTCGAGCGCGACCCCTCGACGGGCGCGTCGCGCTACCGCATCACAGACCTCGGCTCGACCAACGGCACACTCCTCAACGGCCAGCCCGTCTCAGACGCCTACCTCGAAGACGGCGACAAGCTGACCATCGGCGAACACCTCCTGCGCTTCGACCTCCTCGACGACATAGACCGCGAGTACCAGCGCCAGATTCACCGCCTGCTCGCGCACGACGAGCTAACGGGCCTCTTGACCAGCAAGTCGTTCTTCTCAGAACTGCGGCGCGAGGCCGCGCGAAGCGAGCGCGAGACGCGCCCCTTTTGCGTCCTGATGATGGACATTGACCACTTCAAGGCGGTCAACGACACGCACGGCCATCTGGTCGGCAGCCAGACCCTCGAAGCGGTCGGCTCGCTCGTCACGCACGCGCTGCGCGCGGGCGACGTGGCGGCGCGCTTCGGCGGCGAGGAGTTCGCGGCCTTCATGCTGAACGCCGACTGCGCGCAGGGGCTGGTCGCCGCCGAGCGCGTCCGCTCGACCATCGAGGAGCACACGTTTGCCGCCGTGCGGCGCGGCTCGCCGCAGGACACGGGCGAGACTTTGCGCATCACGATCAGCATCGGCGTCGCCTCCTATCCGGACGACGCGCGCGACCCCATCGAACTGGTCGAGCTGGCCGACACCGCCCTCTACCGCGCCAAGAACATGGGCCGCAATCGCGTCGTCGCCTACTGCGTCTCCCCGCCCGACCTCAAGCCCGCTGGCTCCGTCCCCGGCGTCCCGCGCTGAAAGAATCAACCGCCACCTTCGCCAATCGCCTTTCTGCAACTCTGCCGCCTCCGGCGCGTGTAATCGCGCGTGTTGCGGCGGTTGCGTGCCCCTCGCGCGGCGGGTTATGCTTCTCGTTGTGCCGGTGAAGCCTCCCGGCGGGCCACCCGCTTCAGAGAACATCTCTTCGGAAAGCGAAAGAGCAAGTGATCGCCAGACTCAATCTCGCCAGCGACCCCTTCAGAAACCGCACGCTGCCGTGGACGGTCTCCGTCGCGGTCTCGGCGGTGTCGCTCGTGGCGCTCGTCCTTATCCTCGCGCAGTATCGCGAGGTGAACGCCGAGGCCGCCCTGTCCGAGCGGCAGGTGCAGGCGATGCGCGCGCAGCGCGCAGACCTTGAGAAGCAGGCGCAGGAGATCAGCCAGACCATCCCGCCGGAGCAGCACGAGACCCTGAAGGCGGCGCACGAGCTTGTCAGCCGCAAGAGCTTCTCCTGGTCGCAGCTCTTCTCAGACCTCGAAGACTTCCTGCCCGAAAGCGTGCGCGTCTCACGCATCAACGTGCGCGAGGTCACGCAGGTCGGCGACCAGACGCGCGCCGACCTCGACCTCACGGTGGTGGGCCGCGCGCCGACGGACGTGACCGGCATGGTCGAGGAGATGAACCGCGCCGGCAAGTTCAACGCCGTCCCGCTCACGGAGAACCAGAAGTCGGGCAAGGGCGAGGCGGGCTACGAGTGGACGCTGCGCGTCTCCTACGTGCAGCGCGCGCGCCGTCGAGAGGAGAGGGCCGGCGGCGAGGTGGGCGCTCTCGCGCCGACACTTCTCAACAAGACCTCTGACGCGGGGGGGCGCGACCGGCCTTGAGGAACGACACCGCAGTCGGTGCGACTTCGGGCGACGCGCGGACGGGCGTGCGCGCGCGCTTCCACAGCTTCCGCAGCGCGCGGCGTCGCGGCGCACTCGGCCTGCCCGAAGTCCTCGCGCTCGCCGCGGCCTCCGTGCTCCTCTTCTTAGCAATCTTCGCCTACCTCTTCCTGCTCGTGCCGCAACGCTCGCGCCTGCAAAGCCTGGAGACCGAGCGCAACGACTTGCAGCGACTCCTCCAGAGCCAGCAGCAGATGATCGGCGGGCGCAAGGACACGCAGCAGCGCGTGAGCGAAATCCTCACGAGCCTGAACGACTTTCAGGTCGAGCACCTCGGCCAGTTGAGCGGCGCGGGCAACATCATCGAGGAGCTGAACCGCCTCATCATCAAGAACAACCTCCGCATCAGCGGCGGCATCAGCTACACGCAGTTGCAGGAGGCCGCACCCGGCGCGCAGACGAATCAACCCCGGCGGCGCACGAGCGGCGAGGACACACAGGCGCGCGTCGTGCAGAGCGTCTTCCCAGGCATCGGCGTCACGCTCACGGTCGAGGGCACATACGCGAACCTCCGCCATTTCATACGCGACATCGAGGCCGACCGGCAGTTCGTCGTCGTCAACACGGTCGAACTCGAAGGCGTCTCCGACTCAAGCGCGGCGAGCGCGTTGAGCGCGGCGTCGAACGAGCCTGCACAGCCGAGTCCGGCGAGTCCGCTGACTCCGAGGGGCGCGCCCGCCCCGTCGAGGGCCGTCAACCCTGAAGGAGCAGCAGCGCCGGGCGCGCAGGCGTCCGTGCCGCCGACCGCGCCCACGCGCGGCGCGCTCGTCAGCCTGCGCCTCGACATGGCCGCGTACTTCCGCCGCGCCAACGCGGCCTCGGAGTGAAGCCTCGGCGCGAGACGTTTTGCCCGGTCGCCGCGGCGACGGCGATAGCGAGTTGAGATTCATGGCCCTGTTCGAAGGAAAGACACCTGCGGAACGCAACAAGATGCTCGCGGCCCTCGTGCTGCCGCTCATCGCCCTCATCTTCGTCGTCCGCATGCTCTTCGGCTCTTCCGGGCCGGACAAGCCGACGGCGAACACGAACAGCAACACCCGCAGACAGCAGGCGAGCAGGCAAAACCCGTCGCAGCCAAACCAGGCCGCGACGACCGACACGCCGGACGATCCTCTTATCATGATGACGCCCGTCAGTTGTTGTCCTGAGTTCGTCGAAGGCTCCGAGGCCGGGCGCAACATCTTCGCCTTCTACGTCAAGCCGACTCCGACGCCGAACGCGGCGGGCGCGGCGACGCCGCCGCCCACGCCGACCCCGACTCCGCCAATCATCCTCGCCTCGCTCGCGCCGCAGAGCGTCTTCGCGCGCACCGCAGGCTTCACGCTCCAGGTCGCCGGCGACAAGTTCGGCCCCGCCGACCGCGTCTACGTGGACGGCCAGGAACTGCCGACGCAGTACCGCAGCGTCCAGCAGCTCACGGCCACCGTGCCCGCCTCGGCCATCGCCAATCCGGGGCAGCGACAGGTCGTCGTGCGCACGCCCGACAACAAGCTCTACTCGAACCCGACGGCGCTCAACGTCATGCAGCCGCCCGCGCCGACCTACACCTACGTCGGCCTCCTCAAGCGCCAGCACTCGAACACCGCCGTCCTCAAAGACCAGAAGGGCGAACTCTACAGCGTGCGCGAGGGCGATATCGTCGAGGGGCGCTTCCGCGTCACCGAAATCTCCGAGCGCGGCGTGGAGGTGGTGGACAAGGACTTGAACATCAAACACACGATGCCCTTCGTCTCCGCGAGCACGGGCACGCCGGGGCGCGTCCCCGGCTCGATCCAGCCGCCGCCCTCCGTGTCGGATGAGGAGCCATGACTGCGCGCGGCCCCGGAGCGGCACCAGGGCCGCGGGCGAGCTTGAGATGACGACGCACACATCACAAGAGTCCGACACGACGACGCGCCGCGGCGAGCGCGGCTACTCGCTCGTCGCCCTGCTCGCGCTGATGACCGTGCTCATGATCACGATGATGGCCGCCGCGCCGAGCCTCCAGCAGCAGTCGCGGCGCGAGCGCGAGCTGGAGGCCATCGCCCGCGGCGAGGAGGTCGCCGAGGCCATACGCGCCTACGTGCACTACGCGCGCCGCCTGCCCACCTCGATGGAGGAGTTGCAGAAGGGGGCGCCCGTCGGGACGAAGAACGTCCAGGTGCTGCGCGCCAGCGCCGCGCGCGACCCGCTCAGCC
>Ga0209577_10001792_pt1 | contig 21107 bp, 16 predicted proteins | sample GraSoiAngelo_109_FD_185874 | JGI IMG/M metagenome (GOLD analysis project Ga0209577, IMG submission 185874) | Grasslands soil microbial communities from the Angelo Coastal Reserve, California, USA - 14_0903_12_20cm (SPAdes) (version 2) | ecosystem: Environmental > Terrestrial > Soil > Grasslands...
TCCCTGCGGCTCCGCTAGAGCGGAAATCGTCCGCACTTGCGTTCCGGATTTCAGATCGATCACCTCAAGAGTGTTGTTGCCGACGCCGGCCATGAACAGACGCTGGCCTTTCAGGTCGACGCTGAAGTGATCGATGCGTCCTTTTACGTTTGGCAGGGCGATGCGGCTTTTAAAGGACAGAACTTGGGAGTCTTGCGGGGCAGCCGATCCGCCGAGCGCAAGCAAACTTGCGAGGAACAGCATTGCGGTGGCGAATTTCATCAGGCTCTCCTTCACAGTCTTGACTCGATCCAACTGGCGCGCAGTTCCTACGGCTCGCGGAACGGAGTTTGGATTTCTGCTTGAAACGATCGTGCCATATCCTATGCACCAAACCTGAAAATCTCCTGAAAGAAAGGCGAGAAATCTGATCAGGTTCGGCGTGCGCCATTAACGGTCGACTGCCCTCAAGAATTGGCTTAACAAGAACTCCATTTCGTCGAGATCGGGATTCGACACTTGCCATGACTGTCCGTTTGCCATCGCTTCAGGCTATTTTCAGGTTGCACTGCTCTACTACAGCGCGTGAAAAACCCATCCCGTCGCTACCCTCGCCTCTTGCAGAGTCTATTTCTGGCCGCCCCGCTCATCCTGTCCTGCAAAGCAAGCGCCCGGCCTGGTGGGGCAATACCCGCGGTTCCTCAGGGAGAGCCACGTGTGGCGGAAGCGGTTCCCGTTGATCATAAGCCGAAGCTCGACGGAAGCCTCGACGACCCGCTTTGGCAATCCGCCAAGACCATCACGGATTTTCGTCAGCGCGAGCCGTACGAAGGCGAGCCGGCGACGGAAAAGACGGAGGTTCACGTTCTCTTCACCCGGACGGCCGTCTATTTTGGAATTCATTGCTACGACTCGGAACCCTCCCGGATCGTCGCGACGGAACTGCGCCGCGATGTGAATCAAGACTTGGATGATCACTTCGAGATTCTGATCGACGAAACCCATGATCGCCGTGATGCCTACGTATTCGAGATCAATCCCCTCGGTACCCAGAACGATGGGCTGATCGTTGAGGAGTACGGAGCCAGAGGGACGGGCGGCCGGCTTTTAGACTTCGACTCTGGATGGGATGGAGTATGGACCTCGGAAGCTCGGATCACCTCTGACGGGTGGACTGCCACGGTAGAGATCCCCTTCTCGACCCTTAACTTCACCAAGTCGACGGACATCGTCTGGGGCCTGAATTTCAAGCGATTCATTCGCAGAAAAAACGAAGAGGATTTATGGTGCGCCTACCTGAGGACGTTTGGAATCACGAAGGTATCTCAAGCCGGCGAGCTCCGGGGCATAACCGACATTGGAAGTGGACGGCTCTTCATTGTGAAACCATACGGACTGGCAACCTACGACAAGCTGAGCGGACAAAACCCCAAATTCCCGCTCACGGGCGGACTCGACGTCAAATATGGCCTTCGCTCCGATCTGGTACTGAACCTCACCGGGAACACTGATTTCGCCGACGCGGATGTGGATCTTCAGCAATTCAATTTGACACCCTTCAAGATCTTCATTCCCGAAAAGCGCCAGTTCTTCCTGGAAAACGCGGGAATCTTCAGCTTCGATATCGGCGACCGGGACGAATTATTTTTCACACGCCAGATTGGGATTGACTCTGTGACTGGCCAGCAGGTGCCTGTCAACGGCGGAGCGAAACTCACCGGGTCTCTCGGTGGCTTCCAACTGGGCGTCCTGGAGGTGGAGACGCGGCCGAGCGGTTCCAATCCCTACGGCAACTATGGCGCCGTGCGCGTCAAGCGTTCCCTGTTCGGTGACTCCTACATTGGCGTCATGGGAATCGACAAGCGTGCAGGAAATGTTCAGGATCCCTACAACCAAACCGGCGGTATCGATACGCGGTTGGTCTTCTTCAGGAACCTCATTGTGGACGCCCACGCCGCTGGCACGCGTTCCTTGGGGAATCCCAGCGGGAACAGCGACGTCGGTGCCTCCTTGACCTACGAATCTAATTGGCTGGAGGGCATCATTGAACGCCGAAAAATAGGACCTAACTTCAATCCGGAACTGGGATTCATCGAGCGCACCGATTCCAATGAGACTTATGCCAATCTGAACTTTAAGGCCCGCCCGAAACTCCGCGGCATCCGCGAACTGCAATTCGAGGGCTTCCTTCTCCACGCGCCCGACACCCGCAACGCCGTGGCAACCCAGGAATGGCAGGGCACTTTCCGGGCTGAGTTTAATAACGGGGGTTACACCGACGACGATATCGCGGACGTGTTTACGCAACGACTCGCAACTCCCCTTAACATCTACAAGCAATTTTATATTCCGAAGGGCGTATATCACTTCGCTCGCCATCAGCTTACCTTTTACTCCGCACAGGACCGTCGCTTTACCTACAACTTATTCGAGCGTTTTGGCGGCTACTACGGCGGGACGCTAAACGAGTTACGTGTGGGAGCGAACTACCGCCCCAATGCAAGAGTTTCGATTTCCGCCTCGCAAACCTGGAATCGATTCCGATTGCCGGTGGGAAAGTTCTCCGTCGATTTGGCGAGTTTGCAAGCAAGCTATTCGTTCTCTCGATTGCTGACTTTCAGCAGCGTCATCCAGATGGATACGGCGAATACCCAGGCTGTCAGCGCCAATTTCCGGCTCCGGTATAACTATCGGCCTGACAGCGACCTTTACATCATCTACAACTTGGGAACGCAATTTGCCAGCCTCGCCGCGGCGAACCCACAACAACTGCGGGAAACCCGTTTCGCCGTCAAATATACGTACTCGTTTTCGCCCGAGTTCGGGCATCCTACGGCATCGGGCAAACGATGACTTTGGTTTGGCCGCATCCTGCTTTTCTCTTTGCAACCCCTGTGCACAACCGATATGCAAGCTGAGCTGAAGCCCCCCAGCCCGACCGCGGTTTCATGTAGCTTTCAGGTATTCAGGAACGAGATGATCATCGAGATAGTCACCGCCACGCTTAAAGTTACGGCGAACTCTCGAAATATTCGGCCGAGGATGCCTCCCATCAGCAAAATAGGGATGAACACCGCGATCAATGAGGTGCTCATCGAGAGAACGGTGAACCCAATCTCACGTGAACCGCGTAACGCAGCGTCGACCGGCGAAAGTCCGCGCTCTAAATAGCGAGAGATGTTTTCGATCACCACGATGGCATCATCCACAACAAAGCCGGTCGAGATCGTGAGCGCCATTAGTGAGAGGTTATCGATCGAGTAATGCAACAGGTACATCACGCCGAAGGTGCCAACCAAGGACAGCGGCACGACCATGCTGGGGATGGATGTAGCCCAAACACTGCGCAGAAAACAGAAGACAACCAGGATGACCAGAATGATAGATATGACGAGAGTCAGCTCAACATCCCTAACGGAGGCCCGAATCATCCTTGTACTATCCTCGGTGACCTCCAGATGCATCGAAGGCGGGATCGATGCCTCCAGAAGCGGCTGAAGGGCCCGAACGCGGTCGGCGGTCTCGATGATATTTGCCCGGGGCTGGCGGAATAGCTGGAGTATTACGGCGGGCTTCCCATTCACGAATCCTGCACTGCGAACGTTCTCTTGGCTATCGATGACCGTAGCTACATCCGACAGCCTAACCGGCGCCCCGTTACGATAAGCGATAATGAGCGGAGCATATTCCTTGGCGAGAAAAAGCTGATCATTACTGCTGAGAACGTGCATGCGTCTCTCGTCGGAAAGCGCACCTTTGGGCGCGCCCGCATTGGCCGCCCCCGAGCGCCGCGCGGACTTGATCCAAGCCCAGGCCGAGTTTACTCAGAGAAGCGGGTTGAGCTCTGCGCGGACCCCCGGCCGCGAACTTCCACCTATGTTTACTTGGCCAATGCCTGCTATCTGGGAAATTTTCTGGGCCAGAATGGACTCCGCCACGTCATAGAGTTGCGGCGTCGTGGCCGTATCCGAAATCACCGCGAGATTCATGAAGTCCGATTCGGCGGGGTTTACCTTGCGCCAGTTCGGGTTTGTCGGCAGGTTCGCCGGCAACTGGCCGCGCGCGGCGTTGCTGGCTGCCTGTACATCCCGCGCAGCAGCATCAACGTTGCGATCGAGGTCAAACTGCATCGTGATATTCGTACTGCCGAGCTGACTGTTGGAGGTCATCTGCGTTATGCCTGCGATGCGACCGAACATACGCTCGAGCGGAGTCGCAACTGCTGTGGCCATCGTTTCGGGACTCGCACCCGGCAGGTTTGCGAATACGGTAATCGTCGGGTACTCGACTTCAGGCAGACGAGCCATGGGAAGAAAGCGATAGGCCAATCCCCCGAATAGGAGCAAGCCCATGCTCAGCAGCGATGTGGCCACAGGCCGCTTAATAAACGGCGCCGAAATATTCATAACGAGCCGCTGCTTACAATTTCTACCCTTTGCCTCTCACTTCGTCTCGTACACGTCGATCTGGGCGCCCTGAGGACCGTGGTGCGGAATGGTTTCGAAGAGCAGTCTCAAATCCGGTACGAACAGACCCGTGCGCGCGTCGGCGGGAGTAGGAACGCGCTGAATCCGTTCATAGTGATCGGGGTCTTTCTGCTGCCAGGCATCGATGAAGCCTTCGCCAAGGACGTACACCCGCCCCTTGCTCGCGTCGTAAAAGAGGTCATCAGTATGTTCAACCATCGCGGGCGACGCGACGATCTTGCCGGTTTCCGTGTCGAACACCGCCAATTGCGCTGGAATCCGGCAGCCAACGAAGAGCCGATGATGAGCTTCGTCGAGCGACATCGGGAAATTGGTCGTGCAAACGTCGACCTTCCAGTGCGCCAGGACCGTGCCCTTCACCAGATCAGCGACTTCCACTTCCTGGTGATCGGGAACGTTGATGAAGACTCGCGTTCCCGTCTTCTCCAATTGAAAGGATTCCGGATGCGCATCCGTAGGAATCTCCGCCACCTTCTTACCCATCGGGTCCAGAACCGCGAGCGCGCCGCCTCCTCCGGGTCGCGTTACTTTGCCCGCCAGGAACTTTTCTCCTCCGAAGCCGACGACAATGTGCTTGCCGCGGGCGTCGTAGCGAACGTTGTCGGCATCTAGATCGAGTGTCAAAGTCTGCAGAAGCTGGAATGTGGTGCCGTCGAAAATCTTTACCGTGCCATCGCCGCCGTTAGCCTCGAATAGCCGATTCGTGGCCGGGTCGTAGTACGCTCCTTGCGGCTCGTCCAGATTCGTTATCGTGTGCACTTGCCGTCCTGTCTTCAGATCGATTACTTCAAGCGTGTGATTATCAAACGCTGTCGCAAAGAGACGCTGGCCTTTTACGTCAATGCTCATGTGATCCATGCGTCCTTCGACCTTCGTCAGGCGAATCGGAGTCTGCGGCGTCAAGGCAGCAGATTCCTGAGCCATGGCTGTACTGGAAGTAAGAACACCAAACCATAAAAGCAGCGCAAAGGTGCGGTTCCTCATCTAGATTCCTCCAATGGTAAACCCCCAATTATAACGATCAACATGCGCAGTCAGTCCGACTCTCCACGTTACTTCCCGACGACGAGAACGACGAACGTATTGGGCACCACCGTGGAAGCCGTCGAGCCATGGCCGCGCTTTGCCGTGACGAGCAGGACGTTGTGGGTTTTCGTGTCCACGGCCATCGTCCGAGCGCCCGACTGAAGAGGCGCCGATTCTTCTGATCCATCGCTAGTCCTGAAGGCAAATCGCAGGGAGCGATCGGCCACCGATGGAGTTATCTTCAGCGTCCGCCCATCGAACTCGACAATCTGGTCCTTGTCGGTGATGTTGACGAAGATCTTGCCCCTGCCGTCGGCGACGGCGAACTCCGGCTGCCCCCCTAGAGCAATCGTGCCGGCGATGGTGCCATCGGAAGCGTTGATGGCGGTCGCATCGTTTCCGGCGCTGTTCATGATGAAGACGCGCTTCGTGACATCGTCGTAGGCAAAGGAGTCCGGATCTTTGCGGGCGTTGACGGTGCCAATTTTTTTCAGGGTCCTTAGATCGACGATTGTGACGGTGTTGGCGGCGCCATCGGTCGTGAAACCGCGGCCGAGGTCGAGCGCAAGCGCCATGCCGTGGGCGCCCCGCAAATCCGTAACCTTGCCCACGACCGTACCACGGTCAACGTCGACTACGTCGATGTGATCGCCCCGCCCGATATAGAGACGCCGAGCTGCGCTGTCCATGGTGAGATAGTCCCAGCCCTCCGTGCCACCTACAGGGATGGTTTTCAGGATGTGATAGCCCGATGGATCAGGAGCCACTGGAATGTTTCGTGCAAATCCAGTTAGCAAGAGAGCCGCTGTGAGGGTCGAAAAGACGACAGCCACCGTACCCCTGCACGCCATGTCAATTCCTTCCTTCATTCGTAGAGCCTGCAGGCTCCAGACACGGGCGATTCGCTCGGATATGACTACTTACCGACGACCAGGACGACGAACGTATCGGATAGAACGTCGTTGTGCGTTGACCCATGGCCATGCCTGGCAGTGACGGTAATTACGTTGTGCGTTTTCGTGTCCAGCGTGGCCGTGCGCGCGCCTGATTGCGTATCAATTTCCTCCAGCACGCTGAATTTGTCTGGAGAATCCTCGTGGATGACCGTGAGAGTTCCGGAACCGCCGGCTGGCGCGAAGGCATTCATCGTATCTGGATCGAAGACGCTGGCATCGGTACCTGCGCCGGTCCGCAGCGCGGCAACCACTTTGCCGGTGTCCGCATTCATGACGATCATCTTCTGGTTGTCGCAGGCGGAGAAGAGGCGCCGATTCTTCCGGTCCATGGATATGCCAGAGGGTCCTTCGCCGGGCGCGAGCGGCCAGCGATGGAGTACCTTCAGCGCTTTGGCATCGACCTCGGCAATCTGATTCTTGTCGGTAATGTTGATGAACACGCTGCCCTTACCGTCGGCCACCACGAATTCGGGCTGCCCGTCCAGTTGTACCGTACCGGCGACCGTGCCCTCCGCGGCGTTGATGGCCGTCGCACTGCTTCCGGCGCTGTTCATGATGAAGACGCGCTTGGTCACGGGTTCGTAGGCGAAAGAATCGGGGGCTTTGCCAGTTTTGACTGTTGCGATTTTTTGCAGGGTCTTAAGGTCAACGATAACGACTTCGCTCTTGTCTTCATTGGTTACAAAGCCACGGCCAAGTTCGGGCACGGGCAGCAATCCGTTGGTTCCCTCCACACCGGTCACCTTGCCCACGAGGGCACCAGTATCGACATTGACCGCATCGATATGATTTCCCCGGCTGATGTATAGAATCCGGGCCGCGCTATCCATCGTGAGATAGTCCCAGCCCTCAGTGCCTGGGAGGGGAATCGTTTTCAGAATGTGGTAGCCAGATGTGCCAGGAAGCGCTGGAGTCGCCCACCCAAACCCCGCTAGAAGAACACAGACAGCGAGGCCCATAGATGCAGCTGTAATAACTGCAATTTGCTTCTGACGCATAGTCTCAATCCTCCTTTGTCAATGTTGCAGCAACCCAATACACGGCCCACAATCCTTAATCCTGCACCGTATAAATCCTGACCTCGGCGCCCGCGCTGCTGCTGGCCGGGATGGCCAGATAGAAGCGGTCGAATCCTTTTCCTTGCCTGCCAAAATAACCCGCCGTGCGTCCACCCAAAACCGTTGGAACCTCGGAGAGCAGCGAATAGTGATCTGGATCATAAATCCCTCTCCGCCCGGCATGTAGATGCGCTGAGTCCTGAACACCACACCAGGCAGAGAAGCGACCATGTGGCCTGCTGTGCTCGCCCCAAAGCAAACGCTCCGCACCAAATACATGCAGCCATACCGACCCAAAATGTCTTTTTCATCGCTTCTTCCCGTGAACAGCCTTGCACCCTCCAATTTCCCACCGCAATTCGTCTTTCCGCCCGCCTACGGCTGTGGCTCGAAGATTAGGACTTGCGCCTCTTGCTTTTCGCTCGCTGGAGCGGCCACGAAAAATCGATTGAATTCCGCCACCCACAACGATGTGCCCGCACCGGGCGCCGTGGGAACTTTGCTCGTCAGCTTGTACTCGTCTGCTCCCGTCTGCTGATAGACGTAAACGGAACCGACATCAAATCCCCTTCCGCCAGATGCATAAATACGCTTATGCGCGTCGTCATACCAAAGGTCGTCGATGCCATCGACGCCCTCAATCTGCGTGATGGTTTTGCCGGTCTTGGTGTCCAAGACCGTTAGCAGCGGTGGCATGCGAGAGCCGGCGAGAAGGCGATGATGTTTCTCGTCCAGTGCGAGCGCGACATTTCCCGGAACGCCGGCCACAGCCCACGTGGTGACCTGTTCGCGCTTTTTTCGGTCCACGACACCGAGCTTGCTGGAGCCGGCAAGTGTCACAAAGATATTTACACTCGTCTTGTCGAACTTGATGCCGCCTGGACGAGCATCAGTCTTGATGTCCCCCACATGCGCACCGGTCCGCGTGTCGATGACCGCGAGAGCTCCGGATTTCGCGTCGCCGGTGCCAATGTAAAGATATTTCGTTGTTGGATCGTAACCGACATGGTCCGCATCGTCGCCAACCGGGAAACTGTTGATCAGCTCGAATGTGTCTCCCGTAAAGATTTTGCAAGTGCCGTCGGTTCCATTGGCCACAAAGAGTTTCTTGGAGTCAGGCGAATAGAAGATGCCCTGGGGTTTGCTTTGCCCGGGAATGCTGGAAGTCCGCTGGCTAGATTTGAGATCGATGACCTCCACCGTGTTTTGGTTGTCGCCGAGTGCAGCGATGAACAACCGTTTGCCCGGCACGTCCACTCCCAGATGGTCCAGCCGGTCTTGCACCTTTGGCATGGGGATCTTTTGGAGCAGTTTTAGAGCTGACGCATCTTGACCGCGAGTGCTTAGTACGGGCGCACACATAAGGCCGATCATCGCCAACAATAGCCGACGGTTATACATGACTCCCTCCGAAGCAGATTTTGCCCGCCGATTTGCAGTCCTTACGGCTCGAACTCATATACCTCTAGATAATCTTCTGCGAGTTCTCCCCTTGCATTCCCGGGACCACTCCCCAGTGCTCCGAGACAGCGACGTAAGGTCGTTTGACTCGGGAACGTATTTTTTCGCGAACGCAGCGCGGTTCCTCCATCTATTGCTCGAATATCAACGATGCTGGGAATACCGCCTACTCTGGGTCATAGCAATTAAATAGGGATTGAGGCCACTGCACCCCGTGGTGGCCGCCTTGTTCGGTGGTCGCCAGCTCGCAGCTCATCCTTGGATCGCGCCAACTCCAGCAGGCCGTACGTTCGCGGGAGCCGCGGCAGTTTTCGCAATGCATTCTTGTAAAGCATCCAGGCGCCGTTACCGCTAATGCCCAGTTCGCGCCCTATCTCCTCGAAGGTCATGGCCCCGAGGATGTCATTCTCTTTCTTCTCACGTTTGCCATTCACGTAATTGACCCCATTGCCGTGTGAGTCGGATCACTCGGTCTGCGCCGTGCACCGCCTTGTAGGACCTCGATCCTAGGCCAGACACCTGAAAATTCTCTGAAGATGCGACACAGACTCAGTTTGCGCTCTTTAGTCCGATCGTTCCCCATTGACCAGAGGAAGTCGTAGTTTAAAGATGGAACCGCCACCAAATGAACTCTGAACGTCAATCGTCCCCGTATGAGCTTCCGCGATCCAGCGGCCAATGGACAGGCCTAAACCAACTCCTCCTGACTCGCGAGATCGGGCTTTATCAGCACGGTAGAATCGTTCAAAGACGTTCGGTAAATCCTCCGGAGCAATACCAATCCCCGTGTCTCGGACCTCTCCAATTGCAAAGCCGTTCTCGTGACCCACAACAACATCCACCCGACCACCCTCGGGTGTGTACTTAATTGCGTTGTCGATCAGGATCAAAAACAGCCGGCGCAGCGCGTGTGCATCTGCTTTGACCCAAACAGGCCGCCCTGGTATTTGCTCGCGAAAATCAATCTCCTTAGCTTCTGACAACATCTTTCCTTGACTACATACCTCCCGAACGATTTCACCCAAATCTGCAGTAAAGAGTTGGAGCGCCTCTGCTCCGTAGTCAGCTCTGGCCAGAAGCATGAGCCTTTCAACGAGATCGGATGTCTTCTCCAGCTCAGAATGAACCTGGGCAACGGTCTCGCGATACTCTTCCGCTGACCGGGGCTTACGTAGGGAAAGCTCCGTTCTGGTTCGCATCACCGCCACAGGCGTGCGAAGCTCGTGAGACGCGTCGGCAGTGAATTGGATGATCTTCTTGAAAGCAGCCTCGAGGCGCTCCAACATGCTGTTCAGGGTCTCAGAAAGCCGCTGCAACTCGTCACCCGTTTGCGGTATGACCAGCCGGCTGGATAAGTTTTGAACACTAATATTTCTCGCGGCCTGAGTGATTTGATCAACCGGGGCCAAGGCACGGCGACTCATCCAGTAACCGCCCGCTGTTGCGCTCAGTAAGAGAATGGGAATAGATACGAGAAGCAAAGTCGCAAAACGACGCAACGCACCGTAAAAGTCATCTAGTGGAACAGCCGCCTGAACAAGATAGGATCGATCTCCAACTTGGATTTCTGTAGTCAATACGCGCAGTGGCATATCATTGAGCACGAGAGTCGAAGGCACGGTTGAGGCTTCTCGGAGTCTCGGAATCTCGTAGCGATCCATGGATGCAGACCGATAGAGCCAATTGCCCTGTCGATCCGCGACCTGTAGCAGGGTGCTTCCTGCCAACTCCGAGTGTTCCCGAAGCTCGCGACCAAGGTCATCTGGTTCATAGCGAGCAGTTCGCTCGATGAGCCGGCGAACTCCTTCCATGTGCGCACCAAGTTCTTCATCCACCGTTCGGTATATGCTTTTGCGCATCGCAAAATAGGCAGTCAAGCTGAAAAGTGACAGGACTACGGCAAGGATTCCGAAATACCAAGCCGTTAGCCGAGCGCCAATGGGAAAGGATTTCATGACTCAGTCTCCTCACGGACGGAGTATCCCGCTCCCCTGATAGTTTGAATGAGTTTCGTCTTGAACCCTTTATCCACTTTGCTCCGCAGCAAAGAGACGAAAGCGTCTAGTGTGTTTTCCTCCACATCCTGCTCCAGGCTCCACACCGCGTCCACAATTGCGTTACGAGATACAACGCGGCCAGCACGGCGCATCAGAAACTCTAGGAGTCTGTACTCTGTGGGACTTAAGTGAATCTCGCGGTCTCCGCGATAAATGCGATGGCTGGCAGGATCGAGCACCAGATCGGCAACTTTCAGTAGCGGTGGGCGAGGACTCGGACCCCGCCGTGCAAGCGCCCGCAAGCGAGCCAAGAGTTCGACAAACGAGAAGGGCTTTGTCAGATAATCGTCGGCACCCAGATCCAAAGCCTTCTTGACATCGGTCACGGCGTCTCGCGCCGTGAGCACGAGAATGGGAGTTTGGTTCTGACTCTTCCTGAGGCGGCGTGCAACTTCAAACCCATCCAACATGGGGATCATCAGATCCAAAACGATTACGTCAAATTCCGACGAAGCCGCTAATTCAAGAGCGGTTCGACCGTCAAACGCAAGACACGCGGAATGATTTTCCTCTTCAAGCCCCTGCTTGAGCAGTCCGGCCATTTTCTTTTCATCTTCCACTATAAGGATGTGCATTTAGAAGGCAGCCTCGATGCCGGCACCGGGAGCTGAAAATTAGCCGAAAGCAACAATTTCACGTGACGAGCGCTAGTTCGCGCCTAACTGCTCAAGGCTACTATCGATCGACGTTTCGTCGGCGCCTTAGTGCGTCATTGGGTAAATAATGTAGTTGATGCCCATGCGATAAGCGTACGAGGAAAAGCGCTCCGGATACTGCGGATCGTCGGCATGTTCCCAGGCGTCACCGATGTGCATGTTAAAGTAGATGGCCACCATGATGCGGCCATGTTCGTCGCGGATCGCTTTCCACTCCGGATAAATGCCGTCGTTCTCGTACGTGCGGCCAGTATAAATATATTGATAGCCGGGTATCTGAGTCCGTTCTTCCAAGTCGTAAAGCACGTGGAAAATCTCGTCTTTGTTCGTCAAGTCCTCGACGGGCCGGTCGGGCAGGATCTTGCGCATTCCGATCATGAAACTTTGCCAGGCGGCGGCCCCATGAAAGCTGTCCACGATAAGGAACCGGCCGCGCTGGAGATAATCGCGCATGCGCTTGGCCTGCTCATCGTTGAAGTCCCAGTTGGCCACGTTGACGGCGTATAGCCAGGGCCAGTTGAAAATTTCGTCGCTGTCCGGATCGATCACTTCCTGGTAGGGGCGCGCATCGATGCGCGTCAGGCGCAGAACGCCCTGCACGAACTGCCGGTCGGCCCTGGGATAATCTTCCGACCAGCCGCCGTTGCGAAACATGCCGAAGTCGCCGAATCCCCCGTAGCTAGCCATCCGGATGGGATAGCGCAACCGAGCAAAAGCAAACTCGTCTTTTTGATCCGTGTAACTAGAGGCTCGATCAGGACGGTAGCGCTGGAAACTCCTACTCTGGAGGGCCAGCAGGGCGCTGCCTGATGCCAAAAATATAACCGTAACGAATGCGCCCCTACTCAAGGCCGTATTGAATTGTGATCTGCGCTTGTTCATATTCCATCCGTCTCCCATTTGCATGGTATCCGGGGACCCTGAAAACCTCCTGAAAACTCTTTCAATCAGACACGACTCCGCTGTTTTGCGAGCGCTGGCCGCTTTTTCAGGTCTTATTCAGGTTTTGTGTTTAGGCTTCCTGACTTACGAGAGATCAGATTGTGACTTTCGGCGGACGGAGAACAGCATGAACAAAGTTAGCAACGTTTGCGTCACAGTGACCCTCATGATTGTGTCTGTGATGCTGGTGAGCGCCCAGAAGACGACCGCAGAGCAAAAGCTTCAACAAGCCCCAAAGGCGCGGCCGTCGGGCAGTCAAGGCCGCTAGTTCTCACTGAATCGATTCCGCTTCCAGGTGTAAAAGGGCGCTTCGATCATTTTGCTTCCGGGGGGTCGGCTGTTTATCTCTGAACTAGGCAATAATTCCATCGCCGTGATCAACACTGGTGGGAGAACCCTCGACCACAACATCACTGATGTGCCCGATCCGCAGGGTGAGGTCTTTTCTCCCGAAGCCAACAAGCTTTTTTCCGCCAGCGGCGCTGGCAAACTCTACATCTTCGATGGCAAGACCTATGACCTGATCACCACGGTCGATTTTCCCGGCGGCGCCGATAATCTGCGCTATGACGCAGCGACGAAGCGCGTTTACGTCGCCTGCGGCGACGAGAAAACCGGGGCAATTGCCACCGTGGACGCGATGACCAATAAGCGCCGATGAGGAATACAAGCTCGGCGGCCAGCCCGAATCGTTCCAGCTTGAAAAATCAGGGCCCAACATCTACGTCAACTTGCCGGGCCTGAAACAAGTCGCCGTCATCAACCGCAACACGAAAGAGATCGCGCGATGGCCCCTGACCATCGAGGGCAACTTCCCTATGGCACTGGACGAAGAAGATCATCGCTTGTTCATCGGCACGCATCAGCCGCCGCGCATGTCCGTCTTTGACACTAGCTCAGGCCGCATGGTGGCCGCGCTGTCGAGCGTGCAAGATACCGACGATCTTTATTACGACGCGGCGTTCAAGCGCATCTACATGCCGGGAGGCGAGGGATTCATCTACGTATTTCAGATGAGCGGTCCGGATCACTACGCGCTGATCGCCAAGGTACCCACCGCGATTGGCGCGCGAACAGCGGGACACTTTGGAGTCGCGGGGAAGGGCTTTGACCGTTTCTACCTTGCAGTTCCGGCGCGCGGCAACGAGCCCGCCGAGATCCGTATCTATACGGCACAAGAGTGAAGCCTTGGGGTCCGCGTGAATTGCAGCTTGAGGTAGAGGCAAGAGCAAAGGAATGGCTACCGAAGACAATGCGGCCGGACGTGAAGTGTCTATCAGTTTACAATAGGGGTAGGCATACCCGGGATGCGAACGTCTGCGGAAACTCGCGGTTCGCTCCAGATCCAGTCCGGCGCGCGACGCGGTCGGAAACGGCATCTCTTTCTTTGCGCTCGTGCCCTCCATCCCGGTGTAGCTCAATTTTTCAGTTAACTTTCAGATTGCGCAGGTATCCTCCAGACCTGTCTTGGGGAAAGGCATGATTCAGACCAAACTTGTGGGCTGGGAGTTCGGGGCATGGAATTGATGCGAGCAAGATTGCGAGCAGGTACTCTTTCGGCCGCACCACCGCATTGCTGGGGCAACTTGCACTTAAGCCCTTGCCGAAAGGGCTGGAGGGAGATGCTGGTTCTCTTTGCGGCGCTGGCGTCCATGGGAGCATGTGCTTTCTTCCCTATTCGAGCGGCCGCGCAAGTGCCCGGAGGATCGCTTGCAGGCACGGTTACGAGCGAATCCGGCGCAGGCGTGCCAGGAGCGACCGTCTCCATAACGGAGGAAACCACGGGCGCCGTCCGGGCCGTCACGACGGGCACGGACGGTCTGTATAACGTGCCTGCCTTACCGCAAGGTAACTTCGAAATGACCGTTTCCGCGCCGGGCTTCGTCACTCAGGTGTGGAGCGGCATCACCATTGCGGCGGGTACAGAGCGCGTGTTGAACGTGACCCTACAGACGGGCAATCCGCAAACCGTCGTGCGCAACGTCGCGCCCGCGGCCCCCATAAGTCAGGGCTCGGCCTGTTGTGGTGGAAACGTGGATGCTTCGGCCGTGCGCAATACGCCGCTCAACGGACGCGACTGGACTCAACTCGCCACGCTTCAGGCCGGGGTGACCGGAGTGCAGACCGGAAGCGCTCAGGGTGGAGGCAACACCGAGCGCGGTTTTGGGGCCGCCATGAGCATCTCCGGGGCGCGCCCCGACCAGAACAATTTCCGCGTGGACGGCATCAGCGTCAACGACTACGCCAACGGCGCGCCAGGCAGCGTCCTCGGCGATAGCTTGGGCGTCGACGCCGTGGACCAGGTTTCTGTCCTGGGCAGCAATTACCCGGCAGAGTATGGGCGTACCTCCGGAGGAATCATCAACGCCGCCACGCGCTCCGGGAGCAACTCATTTCACGGAAGCGTCTACGAGTTTCTCCGCAATAGCGCCTTCGATGCGAGGAACTTCTTCGATGCAGCCATTCCTCCCTTCAGGCGCAACCAGTTTGGCGGCTCTCTGGGAGGCCCCATCCAGAAGGGACGGACATTTTTCTTCGTCGATTACGAGGGACTGCGACAATCGCTCGGCGTCACGACCGTCGATACCATGCCCTCGCCCGCGGCCCTCGCCGGGAATCTCTGTTCGGTCCCCAGCGGCGTAACTCCCGCTTGTACACCGGCCTCCGTTCTCGTAGATCCGAAAGTACCGCGCTTCCTGTCGGACTTCTTTCCTTTGCCCAACGGTCCCCTCTTGGGTAACGGAGACACGGGCATCTTCAGTTTTGCGGGGCAGCAGGTCACCAATGAGAATTATGTGACCACCCGCATCGACCGAAAGCTTTCACCGAAGGACAGCATCAGCGGCACGTATATGCACGACAATTCTAAGGTCGTCCAGCCGGATGCCTTCAATTCCGTGCTGTCCAACATCGTTTCCGCGCGCCAACTTGCCGCTTTGCACGAACAGCACGCCTTCAGCCCTAAATCTTTAAATGCGGTTCGCTTCGGATTCAATCGCGCGGTCGCTGCGGATGGCGGAGTCACCCAGGTTCTCAATCCGCATCTGGAGGATGCCGCTTTCGGCTTCATTCCCGGGCAGCTTCCCGGGGAGATCTCGTCCGTCCCTGGGATCACGGGCATGCCCTCTGCGCTGATCACGCAGAATCCAGGAACCCTGGGAGGCAGCAAGGCTCTCCATTGGACATCGTTCCAAGGGGGTGATGACGTTTTCCTGACGCGAGGCGTTCATGCGCTGAAATTCGGTGCGATCGTGGAGCGCATCCGTGATAATGCGATCAATTTTCCTTCCACCAACGGCTCTTTCAGGTTCAGTTCGCTTGTGGATCTGTTGACGAACCGCCCCCGAGTCTTTTCGGGCCTCATCCCCAGTCCTCTGCTCACCTACGGGACGCGCCAAACCATCGCTGGCGCTTATTTTGAGGACGATATCGAAGCGCGGCAGAACCTGACGCTCAACCTCGGCTTGCGATACGAGATGGCCACCGTGCCGGCCGAGGTTCATAATCAACTTTCGAACCTGCTGAACCTTACAGATGCCCAGCCGCACCTCGGTTCGCCGTATTTTTCAAATCCGACTCTTCGTAATTTTGAGCCTCGTGTGGGATTCGCCTGGACGCCATTAAGGAACGGCAAGACGATCCTGCGTGGCGGTTTCGGCATATTCGAGGTATTGCCGCTGCCCTATGAGTTCAGAGACATCACGCCGAATCCATTCCCGTTCCTCCGGTCGGTATTAGGCTCAGTCCCTCAGGGCTCATTCCCGACGGGAGCCTACACTCTCTTGGCCAGCCAGACGACCGGTTTTCGCGCGGATTATGTCCAGCCCAACCCCAAGCGCAGTTACGTCATGCAGTGGAATTTGAGCGTAGCGGAGCAGTTTTCCTCCAATTGGGTCGCCACCATCGGCTATGTCGGGTCCCGCGGCGTTCATCAGCCCTATCGCGTGGACAATATTAATATGGTCTTGCCCTCTCTCAGGTCCGCGGGCTATCTATTTCCGCTGCCCGCCGCCAGCCAGACGCTCAATCCGAATTTTGGACGCCTGACGGCAATGCTCTGGCAGGCCAATTCTTTCTACGATGCTCTCCAGGCGGATCTAGCAAAGCGCATAAGCCACGGGATTGAATTTCACGTTGCTTATACTTGGGGCAAGAGTATCGATACACTTTCTGCCACAGTGGCCGACGACAATTTTCCCAACGGAATATTCAATCCACTCTTTTTTGACCAGCGAACCACGCGCGGGCTCTCCGACTTCAACGTTGCCCAGGACCTCGTCGTCAGTTACACGTGGGAACTGCCGAGCCCGAAAGCGCGTTCCGGAGCCTTAGCATGGGCGCTCAGCGGCTGGCAATTGGGCGGCGTTTATAAACTTACAGGCGGGCAGCCATTTACGCCCCTGATCGGCGGAGACCCACAGGGATCGAAGCTGGACGAAACCAGTGAACCAGTCAGTCTGATTGCGGGGCCGGGATGCGCTAACCTCACCAACGCGGGCAATCCTAACCATTACATCAAAACTCAGTGCCTGACGATGCCCCTGGCGCCGACTCCGGCCTTCTACTCGGCGAACTGCAATCCGGCTTTTGCCTACCCCACCTGCGCCAACCTCCAAGGTAACCTTGGCCGCAACACCTTGATTGGCCCGGGAATCTCAAAGCTGGACTTCTCTGTTTTCAAGAACAACCCCGTCAAGCGCATTTCAGAAAGCTTCAATGTGCAGTTCCGCGCCGAAGTCTTCAACGTTTTGAACCACACCAACTTTTCGTCGCCGACTGACAATCTTAACGTCTTCGACCAGAACGGACAGCCCGTGGACAGCGCCGGCCTGATCACTTCGACGCAGACTTCCAGTCGACAAATCCAACTCGCGCTCAAACTAATTTGGTAGTCGCAGTGTCTGGCATGTGAGGCGAAACGTGCCAAACAAAAGAGCGGAAATTCTGTTACCACATTGTGACGGAATCCTGACACCATGAGGCGGTAGCAACGCCAATCATTATAGTGAGAAGGGAAACGCCATCTGTACCAGGAGTAAGCATGTTTAAAAATTACTTGGTCACTTTGTTTTGGATTTTGATCGTTCCAGGAATTCTGTTAGCACAGGGGCTTGACACCGCGAAAATTGATGAAGTCTTGGGTCGTTCCGGCCAGAAATCGGGAGACGTGTATCGCGTCGGGTTTCCTCGCACCGATCTGCACGTCAAGGTTGGCGATGTTGAGGTCCGACCCGGCTTAGCGCTTGGTGGGTGGGCAGCATTCAGTGGTAGCGACGACCACGCGATGGTGATGGGCGATCTCGTGCTCCTCGAAAAAGAAGTGAATCCGGTGATGCTCAAATTACGAGCGGCTAATTTCGACATCACGGCCGTCCACAATCACGTCCTGGATGAGACCCCGCAGGTTCTTTACATGCACTATCTTGGACATGGTCCGGTTGTGGAACTAGCGAAATCACTTCTCGCAGCCCTATCTGTTTCGCAGACTCCCCTCGGCAAGCCGGCGCCTGCGCAAGCGAGTGAGCCTGCCGCCTTCGTTAAGGTTGTGGAAGATATTTTAGGTGCGAAAGGTACTTGGAATGGAGGGGTCCTAGGATTCGGGATTCCTCGTGCGGAACCGATTATCGAAGACGGGGGCACGCTCACCACTCCGCAAGGGGTCGCCGAAGCCATCAACTTCCAAGAGGCTGGACCCGGCAAGATCGCTACCACTGGCGATTTTGTCTTGATCGCTTCTGAAGTAAACCCCGTGATCTCGGCGTTGGAGGCTCATGATATCCAAGTCACGGCGTTGCACATGCACATGCTTACCGAGCAGCCGCGTCTTTTCTTTATGCATTTTTGGTCGGTTGGCAGCCCGGACGCGGTGGCTCAAGGAATCAGGGCCGCCCTGGAGAACATCCACACGAAATAATGTCTTCGCCTCGCATGAGACCCTCTGACTTCGCCGTCGACTGGACTTCGGGTCCGTGCGGGAGGTTCGAGGAATTGTAAATGCCAAGACTTACTGTAAATGCGAAATCCACGGTGAGGCAACTCGTGAGTACCTCGCCTGTGTTCACGTTATGATCGGTGAGTTAATTTCTCTTTATCAAGAGGCACAAGAACACATATGAACAGAAAACGAGTTCTTCTAGTCTTGCTCGTGGTTGTGATCCTAGCCGCCGGTTACGGAACATTCGTGGTACGGCGCGGATTCAGCGCGGCCGACCAGCCCTCCGCCATCGAGAAGGTCATGGCGCAGACTGTGCGCAATCTAGGAATCCCGAGAAGCGCCCGCAGCATGAAAAATCCCCTGACTATCACACCGGAATTGTTACAGGAAGGTCGCGACAACTTTACCAACCGCTGCGCAGGCTGCCACGGTAAAGATGGCGACGGACATACGGGAATCGGACCGAATCTTTATCCTAAAGCGCCGGAACTGCGTTTGCCCGCTACGCAGAACCTCACCGATGGCGAAATCCATTACATCATCACGAACGGTGTGAGGTTAACAGGGATGCCCGCACTGGGAAATCCCCATATGTCGGAGGACGACAATACGGCTTGGAAACTGGTTCACTTCATCCGGTCTATCTCGCTAACGACGCCCCAGCAAAGAGCCGAACAAACTACCACGGCGAGCACAGCGCATTACGTTGGCTCCGCCACGTGCGAGAAATGTCACGCGCAGATTTACGAACGCTGGAAGAAAACTCCTATGGCGAATGTCGTACGCGATCCCCGCGAGCATCCTGATGCCATTATTCCCAATCTGGCTACTAATAACGTCAGTCCGAAATTCACGAAAGACCAAGTCGCGTTCGTCTACGGAGGGGTTTGGAAGCAGCGCTATTTCACGAAAATCGGAGACGATTACTATCCGGAGCCTGCGCAATGGGACGTAACCAACAAAATGTGGCGTCCGTACTTTGTCGCAAACGGAACCGATTGGTGGTCCGCGCTCTATCCTCCCGACAATATGAAGCGACCGACCGGGCCGACTTGCGACGGCTGTCATTCTGTTAACTACGACATTCAGACCAAGCAAGTGGCGGAGTGGAACGTGGGCTGTGAAAAGTGTCACGGTCCTGGCAGTGCGCACGTCGAGCAACCCACGCAGGGCAACATAGTGAATCCGGCGCGAATGGATTACATCAGCGCCAACGACACCTGCATCCAGTGCCACTCGCAAGGACGCCCGCTCACCAGTCCCATCGAGGGAAAATATTACGACTGGCCGGTCGGCTTCCATGTCGGACTCAACCTCCAGGATTATTGGCAGCTTGAAGAGCACAATCTCGGCCAGACTACGTTCACTCATTTTGCAGATGGCACGGCGCACAAGAACCGCATGCAGGGCAATGACTTCGTGCAAAGCGTGATGTACCGCCGTGGCGTCACATGCTTTGACTGCCACGATGTCCATGGCACGGATAACTACGCACAGCTTCGAAAGCCTGTGAACCAAATATGCCTGGATTGCCACGGTTCTGGCTCGCGGAACGGACCTCGCGAGGCGACACTTGCAGAGCACACGCACCACAAAGACGGCTCCACGGGTAGCGAATGTGTCGCATGCCACATGCCCAAGGTCGAGGTCACGATTCCAGGCGTTTTCGTCAGCGCTCACACCTTCGCGTTCATCACCCCTGCGATTACAGACAAATACAAAGTCCCCAATCCCTGCACTTCCTGCCATACGGATAAGACCACCGCCTGGGCCACGGATGCGCTTCGTCATTGGCCCGAGCGCTCTCCCTGGCGGGTCCAGTGAGCCGTGCCGAGCCCAATCGCTGATCTCCTGAGAAAGTATTGAATCGGTTGAGGCTGCTTGTGCATAATCGGGCCCTCATGCGCCGCATCGCCACATTGCCCGTATGTATCGCTTTTCTGATGGCGTCCTTTGTGGCGCCATATCAGCACATCCATGTGGCAGCCCATGGTCACGACGATTCTGATCCCGAGATTGTTCACATTCACTTCTACGCGATATCTGTGCCGACAAATGTTCATGGGGCCCCAGCCGTCGACGACAACGATGGGACCCACATTTCGCGGCCGCTAGACACATTTATAAGCATCCCTCAGGTAGGTTTTCTCATTCTTGCGCTGCCCGCCTCAACGGTTTTCCTTATTGCTCCGGAAGAATCACTTCTGAGGATCTCCGAATTCGTCGAGCCTTGCGGCCATGATCCGCCTTGCTCGGAATCCTCCGCCCCGCGTCCCCCTCCCGCATAGTCCCAATAAATAGCCACGGGTGTGTCCGTTCGTTTAACGGCGAGTTACTGCACCGCTGCGACCAAGCGCAGCCGTCTTGGCCGAGTAGAGAGGAGACCGTGAAACTAATTCACAAGGTTGGAGTGTACAAGCTTGGAATTCTTATTTCTTCACTTCTTTTTGTTGGTATGGCTCGGCCTTGCGGCGCGCAGTCAAAACTCAGCCTACAGGAGGCGATCGATCAGGCACTGAAGACACGCGCATCGCTGAAAGCTGAAGCGCA